>MLJW01000045.1_pt1 | contig 174760 bp, 152 predicted proteins | sample 888231 | NCBI WGS metagenome assembly MLJW01 (sample SAMN05788063, study PRJNA343431) | mine drainage metagenome | isolation source: sample collected from the inflow into an acid mine drainage treatment plant... | place: Germany: Lusatia, lignite mining district | reverse complement strand
GGTTGTATCGTCCCTCGCCGGGCGGCGGCATCCGCCGCCTTGGCCGCTCGCTCAATGCTCGCTGGATACCGGCCAACGAGTCACTTCAATGGTTGGCCGGTATCACTTCAATGGTTGGCCGGTATCACTTCAAGGGTTGGCCGGTATGAGATGACGGGTTGGCCGGTTTCTATCAGAGCCGCTCCAGCCAGGCCAGAGCCTGATCCACGCCATCGGCCCGCGCCGTTTCGGGGCGCGGCGGGCGGCGGCGCATCACCACCCGGAGCCCCAACGCACGGGCCGCCTCCAGCTTGGCGCCGGTAGGGCCGCCGCTGTTCTTGCACACCAGGGTATCGATGCCGTGCTCCAGCAGCAGCGCCCGTTCGTCCGCCACGGAGAACGGCCCCCGCGCCGGCAGAAACTCGGCCTGGGCGAACGGCGGCCAGGGCTCCGGCGCCTGCACCGAGCGGATCAGAAACCAGATCTCCGTCAGGGCGGCGAAAGGCGCCAGCTCCTGCCGCCCCAGGGCCAGCAGCACCCGCCGGGCGCCGGTCCTAAGCCGGTCCACCGCCGCCGCCCAATCCTCCACCTCGTCCCACACATCACCGGGCTGGCGCAGCCAGGCCGGGCGTTCCAGCCGCAGCAGCGGCACCCCGGCGGCGGCGCAGGCCTGGGCGGCGTTCCAGCCCATGCGGGCGGCAAAGGGATGGGTGGCATCCACCACGGCGGCGATCCATTCCGCGCGCAGATAGTCGGCCAGCCCTTCGGCGCCGCCGAAGCCGCCGATGCGCAGCGCCCCCGCCGGCCGCCGCGGCTGGGCGGTGCGCCCGGCCAGCGCGGTGATCCCCTTAAGGCCGGGCCGCCCGGCCAGGGCGCCGGCGAGGGCCTGGGCTTCGGCGCTGCCGCCAAGAATGAGGATGGTCCGGAGCATGGAAGGCGCGCCCCCCTCTTGCGGAAAAACCAAAGGGCCGGAAAACCAAAAAGGCCGGTGACGAAAAGCATCACCGGCCTTTTTTATCCCCGATGGTGCGGGGAAAATCTGGTGGGCGCAGTAGGGCTCGAACCTACGACCCGCTGATTAAGAGTCAGCTGCTCTACCAACTGAGCTATACGCCCGCGAAACGCGAGGCCGGTTATGTAGCAAGTTCCATCCGGGCTGTCCAGGGGATTTATCCTGCGTCTGGTGCGCGCAGCATGGCACGCCGAGGGGAGGAAACGGCAAAAGGCCGCTGACAGTCTGTCAACGGCCTTTTCCACCCCGACGGTCCGGGGAAATCTTGGTGGGCGCAGTAGGGCTCGAACCTACGACCCGCTGATTAAGAGTCAGCTGCTCTACCAACTGAGCTATACGCCCCGCGCAATGCGAGGCCGGTTATGTAACAAGACGGTCCCGGGCTGTCCAGCGGTTTTTTCAAATATCCTCGGCGGCGCCGCGGCGGCCGATGATGACGTCGCGGTGGATATGCACGCTTAGGATCAGGCCGAAGCCGAACAGCAGGGTGAGCATGGCGGTGCCGCCGTAGGAGATCAGCGGCAGCGGCACCCCCACCACCGGCACCAGCCCCATGACCATGGCGATATTGATGAAGACGTAAAGGAAGAAGGTGGTGGTCAGCCCCAGCCCCACCAGGCGGCCGAACTGGTTGCGCGAGCGCAGCGACAGCGCATAGCCGTAGGCCAGGATCAGGGTATAGAGCGCCAGCAGCACCACGCCGCCCACCATGCCCCATTCCTCGGCCAGCATGGTGAAGATGAAGTCGGTCTGCTTTTCCGGCAGGAAGTTCAGATGGCTTTGCGTGCCCAGCATGAAGCCCTTGCCGAACAGCCCGCCCGAGCCCAGGGCGATCTTGGATTGCAGGATGTGATAACCCGCCCCCAGGGGATCGCTTTCCGGATTGAGGAAGGTGAGGATACGCTGGCGCTGGTATTCGCGCATGAAGCGCCAGGCCACCGGAATGGCGCCGCCGCCCACGGCCAGCAGCAGGGCGAACTTCCACAGCCGCACCCCCACCAGGAAGAACATGGCGCCGCTGGCCAGGGTCAGCATCATGGCGGTGCCGAGATCGGGCTGTTTCAGCACCAGCCCCACCGGCAGGAACACCATGGCCAGCGGCGGCAGCAGAAACAGCGGACGGCCCACATCCTGGTAGCTGGCGCCGTGAAAATAGCGGGCCAGGGCCAGCACCATGGCGATTTTCATGATTTCCGAAGGCTGGATCTGGATGAAGCCGAGATCGATCCAGCGCTGCGCCCCCATGCCCACCGACCCGTGCAGCTGCACCGCCACCAGCAGCACCAGGGCCATGGCGTAAAGGCCGTACGACCAGCGCATCCAGGCGCGGATATCCACCAGCGCCACCCCCAGCATCACCAGCATGCCCACGGCGAAGCGCATCATCTGACGGTCGGCCCAGGGATCGATACTGCCGTTGGCGGCGGAATAAAGGGTGAAGAAGCCGATGCAGCAGACCAGCGAGATCAGCGCCACATAAGACCAGCTGATCTGCCACAGTTTTTCGCGCAGGCTCATCTCCGAGCGGCTGAAGCGGAAATGCAGTTTATCGCCGCTCATGCGCCGCAGCTCCCTTGAACATGCAGGCCGCCGCAGCCGCAGATGCCGGCCGCCGTGCCGGGGCCGAAGCGGCGATCCACCTCGCGGGCCAGGGCCTGATGGCCGGCCTCGGTTTCGGCGCGGGCCTGGCGCCAGGCCTCGAAGTCGTGTTTCAGGGCGGGGTCGCCGCCGGCGGCGCGCTGCGGATCGCGCTTTTGCACCTCGATCAGGATATCACGGCACATGGGCGCCGCCACGCTGGAGCCGCCGCCGCCATGTTCCACGGTCACGCAGCAGGCGTAGCGCGGATTGCTGACGGGCGCGAAGGCCACGAACAGGGCGTGGTCGCGCTCCTTCCACGGCAGCTCGTCGTTCTTCTTCACGCCGGTTTCGCGTTCGCGCATGGAGATGCGTCGCACCTGGGCCGAACCCGACTTGCCGGCCATGGCCATGCTTTCGTCCTTGATGCGCTCGCGGTAGGCGGTGCCGCCCGGCTCGTTGACCACGGCGAACATGCCCCGGTGCACCACATCGAGATTTTGCCGCGACAGGCCGAGATCGGGCCAATCGGGGGTGACGCGGGGCACGGCGTGGATGCCGTCCACCAGATCGCGGGCCAGATGCGGGGTCACGGCATAACCGCCGTTGGCCACCCGGGCGCACATCACCGCCAGCTGCAGCGGCGTGGCCAGCACATAGCCCTGGCCGATGGAGTTGATCAGGGTTTCGCCGGGATGCCAGGGCTGGTCCAGCGTGGCGCGCTTCCAGGCCTTGTCGGGGATGGTGCCCGAACGTTCGCCGGGCAGATCGAGGCCGGTGACCGAGCCCAGCCCGAAGCGCCGCGCCATTTCGGCGATGCGCTCGAAACCGACGCGCCGGGCGATTTCGTAGAAATAAACGTCGCAGGAATTCTTCAGCCCGTTCTCCATGTCCATGGTGCCGTGGCCGCCCTTCTTCCAGCAATGGAAGATGATGTTGCCCAGGCTCATCTGCCCGGTGCACAGCACGGTCATATCCGGAGTGACGATGCCGCTTTCCAGCGCCGCCAGCGCCGTCATCAGCTTGAAGGTGGAGCCGGGGGGATATTGCCCGGCGATGGCCTTGTTGGTAAGCGGCGCGCGCGGATTGCCGATCAGCTCCTTCCACTCCTCGGAACTGAGGCCGCGGTTGAAGGCGTTGGGATCGAAGCTGGGGGTGGAGGCCATCACCAGAACATCGCCGGTATGGATATCCAGCACCACGGCGGCGGCGCTTTCCTCGCCCAGACGCTGGGCGGCGAACTGCTGCAACTCGACATCGATGGTCAGATGCAGATCCAGCCCCGGCACGCCGTCGTCGCGCTTCAGTTCGCGGATGGTGCGGCCCACGGCGTTCACTTCCACCTGGCTGGTGCCACCCTTGCCGCGCAGGGCGATATCGTAAACCTTCTCGATCCCGGCCTTGCCGATGCGGAAGCCCGGCAGTTCCAGCAAGGGATCGCTGGAGTTTTGCAGATCGGCCTCGGAGGGGGTGGCCACATAGCCCAGCAGATGGGCCCCCAGCCCTTCCAGGGGGTAATAGCGGCTTTGCCCCACATCGATCTCCACCCCCGGCAGATCGGGGGTGTTGATTTCGATGCGCGAGACGTCTTCCCAGCTCAGGTTTTCCCGCACCGTCACCGGCACGAAGCTGCGGTGGCGGCGGGCCTCGCGCAGAATGCGGGCGCGGTCGTGCTCGTTGACGGGAATGATGTGCGACAGCGCATCCAGGGTATCGTTGATATCGTCGGTTTCCTCCGACACCAGCAGCACCCGGTAATTCTGCTGGTTGATGGCCATGGGTACGCCGTTGCGGTCGAGAATGCGGCCGCGCGGCGGCGGCAGCAGCCGCAGATTGATGCGGTTTTCGTCGGCCAGCACCGCATATTTGTCGGCTTCCACCACCTGCAGATAATACATCCGCCCCACCAGGGTGGTGAGCAGCGCCAGCTTGCCGCCGCCCAGCAACAGGGCGCGCCGGCCGATGATCTTGGCGCGGTCGGTGCCTTCGCGGTTGTTGCCCAGCGTCATGCCGCCCTCACGCGTCGCGCAGCAGCGCGCTTTGGGCGCGGCCGAACAGCCAGCTGAACAGCGGATAGCAGGCCACCGTCATCAGCATTTCGAACAGCACGGCGGGCAGCGGGATCAGATGGCCGTTCAGCATGGAGACCAGGGCCCATTCCAGGAAAATGGCCGACACCGCCACCAGACTGAAGCAGCACCAGGCCACCACGAAGGGCTTGCCCAGAAAGAAGCGCCGCTGCGAGGCGGTGGTGCCCTGCACCAGCAGATAAATCAGCGCCGACACCCCCAGCGGCATGCCCATGATGATGTCGGAGAGCAGGCCGATGAAGAAGGCCATCACGGCGGGCAGCAGATCGGGACGGAAGATCGACCAGTAATAGACGCCGATCAGCGGCAGCAGCGGGGAAATTTCGGCGAAGCCCGGCAGATGGGTGGGCATGGCCTCCATCAGTACCAAAAGCAGGGTCAGTCCCAGCGGCAGCAGATGGCGAACCCACAGGTCCATCCGCTGCAACCACCCGTTCTTCAATGCTCGGGTCCCTGCGGGCGGGCGGACGGTTCACGGCTGTCGGCGGCGGCGGACACATCGGACGGCAGGATGCCCGCCAGGCCGTAATCCACCACCATCACATATTCCAGTTGCTGGCGGTGCACGAAAGGCTCCACCCGGATCACGCCGTCCTGCACCGAGGAGACCACCCCGATGGGCAGGCCGGGCGGGAACACCCCGCCATGGCCCGAGGTCACCACCCGGTCGCCCGGCGCCACATTGGCATTGGGCGACAGATAGTCGAGGCGCGGGCGGTCGCTGTTGTCGCCGGTGAGAATGGCGCGGGCGCGGGTGCCCTCGACCATCACCGGCAGATGGGAATTGATATCGGTGAGCAGCAGCACCCGGGCCGAGCGCAGCCCCACATCGATGATGCGGCCCACCATGGTCTCGCCCGAAACCACCGCCTGACCCTTGCGCACGCCGTCGCGGCTGCCGGCATTGATCAGCATGGAATGCACGAAGGCGCCGCCGGTATCGCCGATCACCCGCGAGGTGATGAACGAGGCGTCGGGATCGGGAATGAAGTTCAGCTGGGCGTGCAGGGCCTGGTTTTCCACGTCGAGATGGCGGGCCACCGTCTGCCAGTGCATCAGGCGGGCGTTCTCCTCGCGCAGGCGGCCGTTGTCGGCACGCAGCGAGGCCAGCTCGCGCACGCCGTTGACGGCATTGGCGATGGCGGTGGCCGGGCGGAAGATCACCTCGATCACCGGCGCCACCACATCGCCCACGGCCAGACGCACGCGCTCCACCAGAACACCGTCGGCCTTGCCGACCAGCATCAGACCCAGGGAGATCAGGATCATGGACAGAAAAGCGAAGCGCTGCGCCAGCAGCTTCAGCATCGCCAGCCGTCCCAGTGCGCCCGAATGCGGTTTCACGCTTTCGCCTTTCCCAGAACGGTCCGCCGCGGCGGACCGCTTAATACATGGTGGTCAGAACGTTCTTCAGCTTGTTCATCTCTTCCAGGGCGCGGCCGGTACCCAGGGCCACGCACGACAGCGGATCGTCGGCGATGGACACCGGCAGACCGGTGGCATGGCGCAGCACGAAATCGAGATTCGACAGGAGGGCGCCGCCGCCGGTCAGCACGATGCCCTTATCGACGATATCGGCGGCCAGTTCGGGAGCGGTATGCTCCAGGGCCACCTTGACGGCCTCGATGATGGCGCCCACCGGTTCGGCCAGGCTTTCAGCGATCTGGCGTTCCGAGATGATCAGTTCCTTGGGCACGCCGTTCATCAGATCGCGGCCCTTGATCTCCATGGTGCGGCCCTCGCCGTCTTCCGGCGGGCAGGCCGAGCCGATTTCCTTCTTGATGCGCTCCGCCGAGCCTTCGCCCACCAGCAGGTTATGATTGCGGCGGATATAGGCGATGATGGCCTCGTCCATCTTGTCGCCGCCCACGCGCACACTGCGGGAATAAACGATGCCGCCCAGCGACAGCACCGCCACCTCGGTGGTGCCGCCGCCGATATCCACCACCATGGAGCCGGTGGGCTCGGTGACCGGCAGACCGGCGCCGATGGCGGCGGCCATGGGTTCCTCGATCAGGAAAACGCGGCGGGCACCGGCGCTTTCCGCCGATTCCTGGATGGCGCGGCGCTCGACGGCGGTGGAGCCGGAGGGCACGCACACGATCACCAGCGGGCTGGCGAAGCTGCGGCGGTTATGCACCTTGCGGATGAAATGCTTGATCATTTCCTCCGCCACTTCGAAATCGGCGATGACGCCGTCGCGCAAGGGGCGGATGGCCTGGATGTAGCCCGGAGTGCGGCCCAGCATCATCTTGGCCTCGTCGCCCACCGCCAGCACCTTCTTCTTGCCCTTTTCCTCGGCAATGGCCACCACCGACGGCTCGTTCAGAACGATGCCCCGACCCTTGACATAGACCAGCGTATTGGCGGTTCCCAGGTCGATCGCCATGTCGGCGGAAAACATTCCCGTCATCTTGGAAAACATAAGACCTCACTCGACCACATGCGTTTGCGTTGCGATGGCCGCGCCCCGGCGGAGAGCGGCGATAACTTCCCGAGAAACCGCGAAAAGGCGTTTCGCGGCCTGTTATATCAGGCCTACAGCGCCTCGGGAGCGGTTTTTTCCCGTTTGACCAACAATTTGTTCAGGGCGTGCACGTAAGCCCGCGCCGAGGCCACCAGGGTATCGGTATGGGCCCCCTGGCCGATCACGCTTTTCCCCTGTTCCGACAGCCGCACGGTCACTTCGGCCTGGGCATCGGTACCCTCGGTCACGGCATGAACCTGATAGAGCTGCAGATCGGCGGTATGGGGGAACAGGGCCTTGATGGCGTTGAAGGTGGCATCCACCGGGCCGTCGCCGCCGGCGCTGACCTGACGGGCGGCGCCATCGATCACCAGCTCCAGATCGGCCTTGGCCGGCGCCTTGGAGCCGCAATGCAGATCCAGCGACACGAAGCGGATGCGCTGGTCGGCGCTGACCATTTCATCATCCACCAGGGCCTGGATATCCTCGTCGAACACGTCCTTCTTGCGGTCGGCCAGATCCTTGAAGCGCACGAAGGCCTCTTCCACCGCGTTGTCGCCCAGGTCGTAGCCCAGATCCTTCAGCTTGGCCTTGAAGGCGGCGCGGCCGGAATGCTTGCCCAGCACCAGGGTGGACTTGTTGAGCCCCACCGATTCCGGGGTCATGATCTCGTAGGTCTGGGCGTTCTTCAGCATGCCATCCTGATGGATGCCGGATTCGTGGGCGAAGGCGTTCTTGCCGACGATGGCCTTGTTGGGCTGCACGCTGATGCCGGTGATGGCCGACACCAGGCGCGAGGCGCGGGTGATCAGCTCGGTCCTGATGCCGTTGTGGAAGGGCAGACGGTCGGCGCGGGTGCGCAGGCCCATGACGATCTCTTCCATGGCGGCATTGCCGGCCCGCTCGCCCAGGCCGTTGATGGTGCATTCCACCTGCCGGGCCCCGGCCTGCACCGCCGCCAGGGAGTTGGCCACGGCCAGCCCCAGATCGTTGTGGCAATGCACCGAGAGAACGGCCTGATCGATGTTGGGCACGCGGTTGATCAGCATGGCGATCAGCGCGGCATATTCATCGGGCACGGCGTAGCCCACGGTATCGGGAATATTGATGGTGCGGGCCCCGGCCTTGATGGCGGCCTCGACGCAGCGGCACAGGAAATCGGGCTCGGTGCGCGAGCCGTCCTCGGCCGACCATTCCACATCCTCCACCAGCGAGCGGGCGAAGGCCACGCTTTCGCTCACAATCTCCAGCACCCGTTCCGGCGCCATCTGCAGCTTGTACTTCATATGCAGCGGCGAGGTGGAGATGAAGGTATGGATGCGATGGCGCGGCGCGGCGCGCACCGCATCGGCGCAGCCCTGGATATCGCCCTTGGTGGCCCGGGCCAGACCGCAGATGGCGGCCTTGCCGGCGCGGGCGGCGATGGTGTGCACCGCCTCGAAATCGCCCTTGGAGGCCACCGGGAAACCGGCCTCGATGACATCCACCCCCATCTCCTCCAGAATGACCGCCACCTTGAGCTTTTCCTCGAGGTTCATCGAGCAGCCGGGCGACTGTTCGCCATCGCGCAGGGTGGTGTCGAAGATAACGATGCGGTTGCTCTCGGTCATGGGTCGGTCAACATTTCGCAGAGTGGTTCGGGCCGCGGCGGCCGGGCGGACGGCTCCCTCCGGCAGGCGGGCCGAGGGCCTCCTTACGGCCAGTGCAATAGGAAGAAGGCAGACGGTGATTTTGTCAACAGCGTTGGCATGCGATCACGCATGCGCAAACGAAATAGGGCCGGATGCCCCGCCGCGCAACCGGCCCCTCCGTTTTTTCCCCCGGCCCGTCGTCAGTTCATGGTCTTGACCCGGGCCAGGAAACCGTCGATGCGCTCCATGGTGCGGCCGGTGCCGTCGATCTGCCGGCGCGAGGCCTCGCTCAAGGATTGGGTGGCGGCCTCGGTGCGGGTGGCGCAGTCGGTCAGCTGCGCCACGCTGTCCGACATCTGCGCGGTTTCCCCGGCCAGGCGCCCCAGCTCGGCGCAGATGGCGGCGGTGGTGCGGCCCTGATCGCGCACCCGCCCGGCCACGCCGTCGGCCAGGCTGTCCATGCGGGCCACCACGTCGCCGATCACCGCCAGGGCCTTCATGGTGGCGGTGGAGGCCGACTGAATGCTGGCGATATGGCCCGAAACCTCGCTGGTGGCATGGGCGGTCTGGCTGGCCAGGCCCTTGACCTCGCCGGCCACCACGGCGAAGCCTTTGCCGGCATCGCCGGCCCTGGCCGCCTCGATGGTGGCGTTCAGGGCCAGCAGGTTGGTCTGCTGGGCGATGGCGCTGATCAGCACCACGATCTCGCCGATACGGTCGCTGGCCTCGGAGAGCGAGGTCAGGATGGGATTGACGCGGCGCACCTCCTCGACGGCGGCGCGGGCGATGCCGCTGGTATCGGCCACGGCGCGGGTGACATCGTCGATGGAGGCGGCCAGCTGCCCGGCGGTGTCCGAAAGCGCGCGGATGCCTTCCACCGCCTGGCCGGTGCCCGCCGCCACCCGTGCCGCCTGATCCAGGGTTTGGCGCACCTGGGCATAGGCGCGCTCGCCGTTGTCGCGCAGATCCTCGGAGGCCTGCGAGGCCTCCACCACCGCCTGGGCGATGCCGCTCTCGAAATCGGTGGTCATGCGCTCCAGCGCCTCGCTGCGCAAAAGATGGCGCTGCTTTTCCGCCTCGCTGGCGTGCCGCGCCGTCTCCAACGCCTGCACCAGGCTGGAATTCTGGTATTTCAGGGTCAGAACGCTCTGCATCTGGGTATCGGTCTGGCGGGCCAGGCGGAACAGCACCGCCGTCATCAGCGCCACCGCCACGGCGATGGCGATGCTGCCGCCGCGCCCGTCGGCCACCAGGGCGGCGCGGACGGCGAACAGCCCGAACAGCGAGGCCATGATGCCCGGCACGAACAGCAGAAAGGCCGGGCGGTACACCGACAGCGAAATGGTGCCGGCGCTGCACAGAATGATATAGAGAACGCTGACCACCATCAGATCGTCGAGGCGCGGGCCGTAGAACAGCGGCACCCCCAGCACCCACATCAGCATGGCCAGGGCGGTCCCGGCCATGGCGCGGCGGTGCGTGCGCTCCAGGGCGGCATCATCCTCGGGCACGGCGCGGGTGGTCATGTAGCGGAACAGGGCCACGCCCAGACTGGCCGCCCCCCACAGCAGCAGCGGCAGGGCGGCGATGCGCCCCCAGAACATCAGCCCCACCAGCACCAGGGCGCCGATGGTGGGAGCGGCGGTATTGCCGACGCTTTTCAGCAGCAGCCGCCTGCGGTCACGGGCGATATCCCCGGCGAAATCGGCGGGGGGCGCCGTCGGCGCCAGCAGCGCCGGCGACGGGGAAAGGGGCATGGCCTGGCTCGTCATGTCCTACCTGTCTGGTTGCGTGTGGGAGGAAATTCTCATCCGACGCTAGGGCATGACTAACGTATACGTCAATAAAATACCGATTCCGTGATGCAGCAATTCGACATGCAAAACGCCGCCCGGAAAACCGGGCGGCGCTGCAAAAACCAGACAGAAAGGTCGGGTTTAGGGCGTGTTCAGACATGCTGAACACGCCCTAACGCTTCTCTGCCTTTGGCGCTCAAGCGCCGCTAAGGCTTTACGCGAGCCCGGCTTTGCCGGACCCGCTAACGCTTCTCTGCCTTTGGCGCTCAAGCGCCGCTAAGGCTTTACGCGAGCCCGGCTTTGCCGGACCCGCTAACGCTTCTCTGCCTTTGGCGCTCAAGCGCCGCTAAGGCTTTACGCGAGCCCGGCTTTGCCGGACCCGCTAACGCTTCTCTGCCTTTGGCGCTCAAGCGCCGCTAAGGCTTTACGCGAGCCCGGCTTTGCCGGACCCGCTTTAGTTACGGGCCTTGTCCACCAGCTTGTTCTTGGCGATCCAGGGCATCATGCCGCGCAGCTTTTCGCCCACCGCTTCGATGGGATGCTCGGACTGGATGCGGCGGGTGGCCTTGAAGGAGGGCTGGCCGGCCTTGCATTCCAGCATCCAGTCGCGCACGAAGCGGCCCGACTGAATGTCTTCCAGCACGCGCTTCATCTCGGCCTTGGTCTCGTCGGTGACGATACGCGGGCCGGTGACGTAATCGCCGTATTCGGCGGTGTTGGAGATGGAGTAGCGCATGTTGGCGATGCCGCCTTCGTAGATCAGGTCCACGATCAGCTTCACTTCATGCAGGCATTCGAAATAGGCCATTTCCGGGGCGTAGCCGGCTTCCACCAGGGTTTCGAAGCCCTTCTGGATCAGCTTGGTCAGACCGCCGCACAGCACGGCCTGCTCACCGAAGAGGTCGGTTTCGCATTCCTCGCGGAAGCTGGTCTCGATGATGCCCGAACGGCCGCCGCCGATGGCCGAGGCGTAGGACAGGGCGATCTCCAGGGCGTTGCCCGAGGCGTTCTGATGCACCGCCACCAGGCAGGGCACGCCGCCGCCCTTCAGGTATTCGCCGCGCACGGTGTGGCCGGGGCCCTTGGGGGCCACCATGAACACGTCGAGGTCGGCGCGGGGCTCGATCAGCTTGAAATGCACGTTGAGGCCGTGCGCGAACACCAGGGCGGCGCCCTGCTTCATGTTGGCGGCCAGATCGGCGGTATAAAGATCGGCCTGCAGTTCGTCGGGGGTGAGGATCATCACCACGTCGGCCCAGGCGGCGGCTTCGGCCGGGGTCATGACCTTCAGTCCCTCGCCTTCGGCCTTCTTGATGGTGGCCGAACCGGGACGCAGGGCCACGGCAACGTCCTTCACGCCGGAATCCCGCAGGTTCAGAACATGGGCATGGCCCTGGCTGCCGTAGCCGACCACGGCCACCTTCTTCGACTTGATCAGATTGACGTCGGCGTCCCGATCATAATAAACGCGCATGTGATTTCCTTTCGGCTGCGAAAACAGCGGCGCTGCCGCTGGCATATGAAACTGGTAAAGCGGAAAGGCCCGGCGGAGCGCTCCACCGGGCGTTATCAGAAAAAACCCGGTATCCCTTTAAATCGGATTCGCGCCGCGCGCAATGGCGGCAACGCCGGTGCGCGACACATCCACCAGGCCCAGGGGCTCCATCAGCTTGATGAAGGCATCGAGCTTTTCGGTGGCGCCGACGATCTCGAACACGAAACTCTCGTTGGTGGAATCCACCACGCGGGCCCGGAAGATATCGGCGATGCGCAAGGATTCCACCCGGCGTTCGCCGGTGCCGGCCACCTTGACCAGCGCCAGCTCGCGCGACACCGAGGGCCCCTCCACCGTGAGATCCGACACCTTGTGCACCGGCACCAGGCGGCGCAGCTGGGCCTTGATCTGCTCGATCACCATGGGCGTGCCCGAGGTGACGATGGTGATGCGCGACAGCTGTTCGCGCGGGTCCACCTCGGCCACGGTGAGGCTTTCGATATTGTAACCGCGCCCGGAAAACAGGCCGATGACGCGGGCCAGCACCCCGGCCTCGTTGTCCACCAGAATGGCGATGGTATGGCGGCGGACGATCTCTTCGTTCTGAATGATCACAATAAGGCTCCCCTTCTCAGACCAGGACCATGCCGTTTTCCGACACCGGCTTTGCCGCCTCGTCGCTGGGGCCGAGAAGCATTTCGTTATGGGCCGCGCCCGACGGAATCATCGGGAAGCAGTTTTCCGAGGGATCGACCCGGCAATCGACGATCACCGGCTTGTCGCTCTGCAGCATGGCGTCGATCACGCCGTCCAACTGATCGACGGCGTCGACGCGGAAGCCGACCGCGCCATAGGCCTCGGCCAGCTTGACGAAATCGGGCAGGGCCTCGGAATAACTCTGCGAATAGCGGCTGCCGTGCAGCAGCTCCTGCCACTGGCGCACCATGCCCATATACTGGTTGTTGAGGATGAAGATCTTCACCGGCAGGCCGTACTGCATCAGGGTGGAGAGCTCCTGCAGGTTCATCTGGAACGAGGCCTCGCCGGAAATATCGATCACCAGCGAGTCGGGATGGGCCACCTGCACCCCCATGGCCGAGGGCAGGCCATAGCCCATGGTGCCGAGCCCGCCCGAGGTCATCCAGTGCAGCGGCTTTTCAAACTTATAGAACTGCGCCGCCCACATCTGATGCTGCCCCACCTCGGTGGTGATGTAGGCATCGCGATCCTTGGTCTTCTCGTACAGGCGCTGGATGGCGTACTGCGGCTTGATGGCGCTGCCGCCGGTGGCGAAGCGCAGGCAGTCGCGGGCGCGCCACTGCTCGATCTGCTCCCACCAGGCCTTGATGGCCCGTTCGTTGGGGCGCAGCTGCCGCGCCTTCCAGATCTTGACCATATCCTCGATCACATGGGCCACGTCGCCGATGATGGCCAGATCCACCGCCACGCTCTTGTTGATGGAGGAGGGATCGATATCGATATGGATTTTGGTGGAATTGGGCGAAAAGGCGTTGAGGCGCCCGGTCACCCGGTCGTCGAAACGGGCGCCGACGCAGATCATCACGTCGCAGCCGTGCATGGCCATGTTCGACTCATAGGTGCCGTGCATGCCCACCATGCCCAGCGACTGGGCGTCGGAGCCGGGGAAGGCCCCCAGGCCCATCAGGGTCTGGGTGCAGGGATAGCCGGTGGCATGGATGAACTGGGTCAGCAGCTGGCAGGCCGCCGGGCCGGAATTGACCACGCCGCCGCCCACATAGAAGATCGGCCGCTGCGCCCCGGCGATGAGGCGGGCCGCCTCCTCGATGGCGGCCAGATCGCCCTTCAGCTGCGGCTTGTAGCTCTTATGCTTGACCTTGGCCGGCCCCACATACTCGCCCTTGCTCACCAGCACGTCCTTGGGCAGATCGATGACCACCGGGCCGGGCCGGCCGGTGCGGGCCACATAAAAGGCCTCGTGCACCACGCGCGACAGATGCGCCACGTCCTTCACCAGGTAGTTATGCTTGGTGCAGGGCCGGGTGATGCCGGTGGTGTCGGCCTCCTGGAAGGCGTCGTTACCGATCAGATGGGTGGGCACCTGGCCGCACAGGCAGACCAGCGGCACCGAATCGCACATGGCGTCCAACAGGCCGGTCACGGCGTTGGTGGCCCCAGGCCCCGAGGTGACCAGCACACAGCCCACCTTGCCGGTGGAGCGGGCATAGCCCTCGGCGGCATGCACCGCCGCCTGTTCGTGGCGCACCAGGATGTGGCGGATCTTGTTCTGCTTGAAAAGCTCGTCATAGAGGGGCAGTACGGCGCCGCCGGGATACCCGAAAATTACCTCCACGCCCTGATCGACCAGAGCTTTGAGGACGATTTCCGCGCCGGACATCGCATCCTTGACCATGACTTTACGCCTTTCCGCAAACAAACCCGAAACCACGCGCCCTCCCGCCCCCGAGGCGGGGTAGGACTGCGAGTGTGCGACACTAGACAATCAAGTGTCAGGGGTCAAGGGGCTTTGGCGAATATTTGAAAAGATTTCATCAAAAAACATTTCCGAATATTGCGCGTTGAGCACAAAATCCGCAGCAAGCTGATGCCTGAACCAGGTCGATTGCCGTTTGGCGTAGTGCCGCGTCGCCTGCTGGGCCTGGGCCATCGCCTGCTCCAGCCCCAGGCGTCCGGCCAGATGGGCGGCCAGTTCCGGCACTCCCAGCGCCTTCATCACCGGCAGGGCGGGATCGAGCCGCAGCGCCATCAGCGCCGCCACCTCGTCGAGGGCGCCCTGCTCCAGCATGGCCAGGAAGCGGCGGTCGCAGCTTTGATACAGCGCCTCGCGCGGCGGCGCCAGCAGCACGGTGGCGGTGGCGGCCTCCAGGCGGTCGGGGGCGGGCTGGTCCTGCCAGTCGGCCAGCGAACGGCCGGTGGCCTCCAGAACCTCCCAGGCCCGGGCCAGGCGCTGGCTGTTGCCGGGATGCAGCCGGGCCGCCATCACCGGATCGCGCCCGGCCAGGCGGGCATGGAAGGCCTGATTGCCCAGCCGCTCCAGCAGGGCGCGGGTTTCGGCGCGCACCGTTTCGGGAATCTCGGGGATGGGCGACAGGCCTTGCGTCAGGGCGCGCAGGTAAAGGCCGGTGCCGCCCACCACCACCGGCAGCCGTCCCGCCGCCCAGGCCGCCTCCATCTCGGCCAGGGCCAGAGCACGCCAGCGCCCCACCGAGCAGAGGTCCGACGGCGCCAGCACGCCATAAAGACGGTGCGGCGCCAGCGCCTCGTCGGCGGGCGAGGGCCGGGCCGTCAACACCCTCAGCCCCGCGTAAACCTGCATGGAATCGGCATTGATCACCACCCCGTTCACGGCCTGGGCCAGCGCCAGGGCCAGGGCCGATTTTCCCGAGGCGGTCGGACCCGCCACTATGATCGCTTTCTTCATCTCGCCGCGCTTGCCAACGCCCCCCTTGCCGCCTTAGAACTGCGCCCCATGGAATATGTGCTCACTCTCGTTTCGCCGCCCGACGGGCTGGACGAAGCCACCCTGGCCCGGGTCCAGTCGGCCCTGCGCGATCTGGGCGCCGACACCCTGGCCCCCGCCTGGCTGCAGCGGGGCCGCGCCGCCGATCTGCCCTTCGGGCTGTTCTCGGCCTGCCAGGCCGAGGCCGCCGCCCGCCAGGCCCTGGACGGCCTGCCGGTGGACCTGATCGCCCAGCCGGCCCGGGGCCGCCGCAAGGCGCTGCTGGTGGCCGACATGGACAGCACCATGGTCAGCGGAGAAACCCTGGACGATCTGGCCGACTATGCCGGACTGAAGGAGCATATCGCCGCCATCACCGCAAGGGCCATGAACGGCGAGATCGATTTCAAGGATGCCCTGCGCGAACGGGTCGGCCTGCTGGCCGGGCTTTCCGCCGAACATCTGGAGGCCACCTTTCAGCGCATCGCCTTCATGCCCGGTGCCCGCACCCTGGTGCAGACCATGAAGGCGCATGGGGCGCGGGCGGTGCTGGTCTCGGGCGGCTTCAAATATTTCACCAGCCGGGTGGCGGCCCATTGCGGCTTCGACCGCGATCTTGCCAACGAGCTGGAGATTGCCGAGGACCGGCTGACCGGCCGGGTGATCGATCCCATCCTCGACCGCGCCACCAAGCTCGAAACCCTGATCGGCGAAGCCGCCGCCCTGGGCCTGCCCCTGGCGCAGACCCTGGCGGTGGGCGACGGCGCCAACGATCTCGACATGCTGCGCGCCGCCGGCCTCGGCGTGGCCTACCATGCCAAGCCGGTGGTGGCCGCCGAGGCCCGCGCCCGCATCGATCACGGCGACCTGACCGCCCTGCTCTTCGCACAGGGCTATACCGCCGGACAGTTCGTCGGCTGAACCGCCGGGCCGGCGAGCGGCACAGGCGGCGGCGCCTCACCGCAGGGTATTAGCCATTATGGGAATAGGGGCATAGACCTCCGCCTTTCGATAGGGGGAGGGATTCGAAATATCAATATGTTTATATTGCATCCCCCTTTCTGATCCAGACCGCCTGCGCCGATACTGGGGCCAACACGGTTTTTCCACGGCCCCCTGATGACGACACCCCCTTCTCCGCCCGAATCCGAAAAGCTTCAGGCCGCGCACCGCATCTTGAGCGCCGCGCAAAGCTTTCTGGACGCCAGCCGCTCGCTGCGCGACATCCATGTTCTGACCGAGCGCATGATCGCCGAGCTTTTGCAGCGCGACAGCGACCGCCCCTTGCGCGATAAGACCCTGGCCCACGTGGCCGCCTATTTCCGCCACCAGCTGGCCGCATCCGGCCCCGCCGACCGCAGGCTGGAGGAGGCCCGCCACTTCACCCAGGAAGTGCTGGCCCTGATCCTGCGGGTGCGCCGCAGCCGCGGCGAGGCGCCGCCCGCCCCCACCGAAATCGACGGCTATCTGGCCGAGGAGCAGGTGGCGGTGGACACCGACGACTGCGATACCGAGGCGGACAGCGCCCTGATGGAGGCCTCGGCCGACAGCCCGGCCGCCGACGCCCCCACCCGCATCATCCTGGTGCCGCCGCCGCGCCCCGAAAAGCACGAGGATTTCCCCAGCCTGCTGGCGGCCGCCCTGCGCTACCGGGTGGGCGTCATCACCTCTTACTTCCAGCGCTGGAACCCCAGGGTTTCGCGGGTCATGCCCCTGCCCTTCCTGCTGGCGGTGCCGTTCGGCGAGCGGCTGAACCGCCTGATGGACGAGGTGATCGCCCCGGCCATGCTGGACTCGCGCCCGGTGCGCGTGCTGGCCACCCGCCATGTGTGGAACCAGATGGAGTCCAAGGATTTCTGGACGTTCGCCGAACAGCAGGGCCATATGGACTGCCTGCGCCTGGCCTGGCAGGACGCCTGGAACCGCCTGCGCCCGCATCTGATGACCAGGGCCGGGCATCAGGTGCTGAAAAGCCATCCCGCCCTGGCCGACCTGCGCGCCCGCCTGGCCTCCGAGGATTACGCCCTGCCGCGCATCGGCAACCGCGAGATCGATCTGCTGTCCTCTTTCCTCGATCCCGCCTACGCCCGCACGCCGCTGGAACAGGCCTGGACCAAGCTGCGCCAAACCTACGAGCAGGAGCTGGACCGGCGCGTCTACCAGGATCAGGCCCGCGCCGGCGCCCTGCGCGACAGTCTGCTGGCCTGTTTCCAGCCCTTCACCAACCCCACCGCCGAATTCCTGGCCATGCTGTGCTATTGGAACTTTCCCCACCTGACCCTGAGCTTTCTCACCGCCTTCACCCACAACCATGGCACCAACCGCGAGCAACGTCTGCGCCGCATCCCCTATCTGATGTGGTATCTGGACCGCCCCGAGGCCGAACAGGCCCTGGTGGAGGACGACGCCCTGGTGGAAAAGGTCAGCCGCCGCGCCGCCCTGCGCAAGCAGCAGGCCCGCGAGGAGGAGGAGCGCGCCCGCGACGCCACCCTGGGCGGGGTGTCCTGGAAGGCATGAAAAAAGCCGTTCAGGCCTGGCCTGAACGGCTTTTTCCGCTCCGATGCGGCCAGCCTATTTCTGGCTGTCGTCCAGCTTCAGCGGCAGATAGTGCATATCGTTGCCGTTCTGCACGAACAGCAGCACGGTATGGCGCCCGTCGCGGCGGGCATGCTCGATGCGGCTGATCAGTTCGGCCGGGGTCTTCACCGGCTCGTTGTCGAGCGAGGAGATGACGTCGCCCGGACGCAGGCCCTTGTCGGCGGCGGGGCCATCGGGATTGACGGTGGTCACCACCACGCCCTTCAGATCGGCCGACAGCTGGAAGCGGTCGCGCAGCGGCTGGGTGATGGCCGCCACCGAAAAGCCCAGCTTGCCCAGCGAGGTTTCGCCGAGATCGGGCTTGGGATGGGGCTTTTCCGCCGGCTTGGCCGCGGTTTCCTGCTGATCGTCGTCCTTCAGCTCGCCCACCCGCACCTGGGTGTGGCGCAGCTTGCCGTCGCGCCAGTACTCCACCTCGGCCTCGCTGCCGATTTCGGTTTCGGCCACGATGCGCGGCAGGCGGCGCATTTCCTCCACCGCCTTGCCGTCGAAGGCGGTAATGACGTCGCCGGCCTTCAGCCCGGCCTTGGCGGCCGGACCGCCGGGGCTGACCGAGGCCACCAGGGCGCCCTTGGCGTCCTTCAGGCCCAGGCTGTCGGCGATATCGTCGGTCACGGTCTGGATGCGCACGCCCAGCCAGCCGCGGCGGGTGCGGCCGTATTTTTGCAGATCCACCAGCACCGGCTTGGCCAGATTGGAGGGAATGGAGAAGCCGATGCCGATGGAGCCGCCGGTCTGCGAGAAGATGGCGGTGTTGATGCCGATCACCTCGCCCTTCATGTTGAACAGCGGCCCGCCGGAATTCCCCTTGTTGATGGCGGCATCGGTCTGGATGAAATCGTCATAGGGGCCGGCGTTGATATCGCGCGACCGGGCCGAGATGATGCCCGCCGTCACCGTGCCGCCCAGGCCGTAGGGGTTGCCGATGGCCAGCACCCAATCGCCCACCCGGCTCAAGTCGGAATTGCCCAGCGGCACGCTGGGCAGCTTGGACGGCGCATCCTCCAGGCGCAGCAGGGCCAGATCGGCCTTGCTGTCGGCGCCCACCACCTTGGCCTTGAAGGCGCGGCCGTCATGCAGGATCACGCTGATCTCGTCGGCATCGGTGATGACATGGTTGTTGGTCACCACCAGCCCGGAGGGATCGATGATGAAGCCCGAGCCCAGGGCGGTGGCGCGGCGCGGCGCCATGTCCTGGTTTTTGCCCTGCTTTTCCAGAAAATCCTTGAACAGATCCTCGAAGGGCGAGCCCGGCGGAAACTGGGGCATTTCCATGCCGCGCTCCGGATCCTTCAGGGTTTGCGTGGTGGAGATGTTGACCACCGCCGGCAGCAGCCGGGCCGCCAGATCGGCGAAGCTTGCCGGCGCATCGGGACCACGGCCCGGCACGTCGAGGGTGGCGGGCGGCGCCACCGCCGCCGGAGGCGGAGCCGCCACCGTGGCCGGAACCGGCGCCGGCGTGGCCTGGGCCTCGGAGGCATGCGCCCCAGCCCCCAGCCCCGCCAGCAGGGCCACGGCCAGCAACGTGGCCAGCAGCCAGTGCAGGAGATGAATGGTGGGGCGCGGAACGGCGCGGGCCCGCGCCGGGGTCCGCCTGCCAAAATGCTGCCTGCTGCTCACGCCTGTGCCTCCTTCGGGGCGAAAAACCATCCCCTAGATTTAGCCCCGCCGTCCGCCCCCCGCAAGAGGGGAGAAGAGGTATCGGAAGGACGGCCGTCGCCGCTTATTTCTTTTGCGGCGCCGCGTTGAAATATTTGAAGAACTCCGACTGCGGCGACAGCACATAAGTGGTCTTGCCGTCGCCCAGGGTGTGACGGTAGGCCTCCAGCGAGCGATAGAAGGCGTAGAATTTCGGATCGCTCTCGAAGGCCTGGGCGTAGATGCGGGCGGCCTCGCCGTCGCCCTGGCCGCGCAGGATCTGCGCCTGGCGTTGGGCGTCGGCGGCGATCACCACCTTTTCGCGGTCGGCCCCGGCGCGGATCTCGAAAGCCTTTTCCTGGCCTTGCGCCCGCGCCTCGGCCGCCTCGCGCTGGCGCTCCGACTGCATGCGCTTGAAGATGGCCTGGCTGGTTTCGGGCGGCAGATCGGCGCGGCGCAGGCGCACATCCACCACATCCACCCCCAGATCGCGGGCCGATTGATTACTCTCGGTGCGGATGGCCGTCATGATCTGCTCGCGCTTGGGCGACAGCACCGTCAGCAGCGGCACATTGCCCAGCACCCGGCGCACGGCGTTGTTGACGATTTCCCGCAGCCGGGCGCGGGCCGCCGCCTCGGTATGGACCGCCTGATAAAAGCGCAGCGGATCGCTGATGCGGAAGCGGGTATAGGTATCCACCACCAGACGCTTCTGGTCCGACAGGATCACCTGCTCGGCCGGCGGATCCACATCCAGCAGGCGGGCGTCGAAGCGCACCACGTCGTCCACCAGCGGCAGCTTGGCGTGCAGGCCGGGCCGCTCCACCGGATTTTGCGGATTGCGCACGGCGCCGAAACGCAGCACCAGGGCCATTTCCCCCTGCGGCACCACGAACAGCGACGACGACAGCAGCACCAGAGCGGCCAGAACCGCGCCGGCCAGCAGGCCCAGGGTCGTCTGCGGCGTACGCATCACTTGTCTCCTTGCGGCTTGGGCGACGGCGTTTTCAGGCCGGGCAACGGCAGATAGGGCACGACCCCCTTGACCTCGGGATCGATCACCACCTTCTGGGCGTTTTTCAGCACATCCTCCATGGTTTCCAGATAGAGGCGGCGGCCGGTGATGTCGGGCGCCAGGCGGTAGGCCTGGTCCATCGCCAGGAAACGCTTGCTCTCGCCCTGGGCCAGGGCCACCACCTTCTGCTTGTAGGCCTGGGCCTCCTGAATGGTGCGCTGCGCCTCGCCACGGGCCACCGGCACCACATTGTTGCTGTAGGCATCGGCCTCGTTGCTCAGGCGTTCCTGGTCGGCCTTGGCCCGCTGCACGTCGTTGAAGGCGTCGATGACCTCGGCGGGCGGATCGGCCTTCAGAAGCTGCACCTGCACCACGGTGATGCCGGCATGATAGAAATCCAGCAGTTCCTGCATGCGGGCGCGGGTGCGGTCGTTGATGGCCTGGCGGTTCTCGAACAGCGGCGCGCGGATGGGCAGTTGGCCGATGATCTCGCGCATGGCCGATTCCGCCACCATTTTCACCGTGCCTTCGGGATGGCGGATATTGAAGAGATAGGCCTCGGGATCGTTGATCTGCCAGAACACCGAGAAATTGATGTCCACGATGTTCTCGTCGCCGGTCAGCATCAGGCTTTCCTGGGCGGCGGCATCGTCATCGGCCACCGTCTCGCCGCTGGCGCCAACGCGGTAGCCCACATCCAGCTTGTTGACCCGGGTCACCGCCGGGGTCAGCACCTCTTCGATGGGATAGGGCAGATGGTAGTTGAGGCCGGGCCGGGTGATGCCGACGAAACGCCCGAAGCGCAGCACCACGCCCACCGAATCGGGATTGACCGTATAGATGCCGCTCAAGCCCCACAGGGCCGCCAGCACCAGCAGCACCAGACCGATCATGCGCGGACTGACGCCGCCGGGGCCGCCGAAGCCCGACTGGAAGGCGGCGCGCGCCTCCTTCAGCATGCCGTCGAGATCGGGGCCGCCCCGTCCCCGCCCCCAGGGATTGTTTCCGCCGCCGCCCCACGGGCCGTTGCCGCCGCCATTGCCCTGATTGCTCCACGGCATGATCTGATCCTTGTGTCTGAAGGGCCGCACGCGCAAAGACCCTGCGCACTTTTCAAAACGGAGTCTTAAGGCTTATATGACAGACCACTCCCTCCGGCGCAATCCGCCGCCCCCATTTCTTTCCTTCCGAGGACCAGACCATGCCGCAGCTTACCGAAAAAGACGTTCTTGCCGCCTTGCGCGGGGTGCAGGATCCCGATCGGGGCCGCGATGTGGTCGGCCTCGGCATGATTTCCGGTCTGACCCTGAGGGGCGGCCATGTCACCTTCGCCATCGAGGTGGACCCGGCGCGCGGCCCGACGCTGGAACCCTTGCGCAAGGCCGCCGAACGGGCGGTGGAGGCCCTGCCCGGCGTGCTCACCGTGTCGGCGGTGCTGACCGCCGAACGCCCGGCCGCGCCGGCCCAGGCGCATGGCCACGGGCACGGCCAGGCGCCGGGGCAGGACACCCCGCTGCTGCCCGGCGTGAAGGCCATCATCGCCGTGTCCTCGGGCAAGGGCGGCGTCGGAAAATCCACCACCGCCACCAACCTGGCCCTGGCCTTCAAGGCCATGGGCCTGACCGTCGGCCTGTTCGACGCCGATGTGTTCGGCCCCTCGCAGCCACGCCTTTTAGGCGTGGCCGACGCCAAGCCGGTGGCCACCGCCGACGAGCGCCTGAATCCGGTGGAGGCCTACGGCATCAAGGTGATGTCCATGGGCTTCCTGGTGCCGGAGGACAATCCCATCGTCTGGCGCGGCCCCATGGTGATGGGCGCCCTCGAACAGCTGCTGCGCGACGTCAACTGGGGCACGCTCGACGTGCTGGTGGTGGACATGCCGCCCGGCACCGGCGACACGCAACTGACCATGACCCAACGGGTGCCGCTGACCGGCGCCATCATCGTCTCCACCCCGCAGGACATCGCCCTGCTGGATGCCCGCAAGGGCCTCAACATGTTCCGCAAGGTGGATGTGCCGGTGCTGGGCATCATCGAGAACATGTCCACCTATCATTGCCCCAATTGCGGCCACGAGGCGCATATCTTCGGCCACGGCGGCGCCCGCGCCGAGGCCGCCAAACTCTCCGCCGATTTCCTGGGCGAACTGCCGCTGGATATCGATATCCGCACCACCTCCGACGAGGGCCGCCCCATCACCGTCAGCCAGCCCGACGGCCCCCACGCCCAGGCCTATCGCGCCATCGCCCAGAAGGCGTGGGACAAGGCGCAGGTGCTGCTCTCGGCCCGCAAGGGGCCGAAGATCGTCATGGATTGAACCGCCGGTTCACGGTTCAGTGCACCGCCACGAATTCGATGATGGCCACGATCTGCGTGGCGACGAAGGAGGTGGCCAGCACCACGGCGGGCCACACCACCTCGCGCCGGCGGCGGCGGCGCGCGTCTCTGTCTTCTGCGGTCATGCTCCGGCCCTCCTTCCGGTTTACCCCGGAAAGAGGACAAGCAAAGCCCGTACCACATCCCGCCGCCGAAAAATCAAGGGTTTGGCGGCACGCGGCGGCGGAAATTTGGGCAAAAATAAGGCAAGCGGCAAATGAAGCCTAAAATATAATCAGCCGCGCCGTTCCAGCACCACGAAGGCATAGGGCGGATCACCGTCCTGCTGGCGGCGCGACAGTTCGCGCCACTCCGCCGGATCGGGGTGGGGGAAAAAGGCATCGCCGTCGATATCGGCCTGCACCTCGGTCAGATAGAGGCGGGTGGCCAGGGGCAGGGCGGCCCGGAAGATCTCGGCGCCGCCGATCACCATCACCTCGCCGCCGGCGGCCAGACCGGCGGCCAGGGCCAGCGCCGTTTCCACATCATGGGCCACCAGAACCCCCTCGGCCCGCCATCCGGTGTCGCGGGTGATCACCACATTGGTCCGCCCCGGCAGCGGCCGGCCGATGGATTGGAAGGTTTTACGCCCCATCACCACCGGCTTGCCCAGGGTGACGCCTTTGAAATATTTCAGATCCCCGGGCAGATGCCAGGGCAATTGATTGTTGCGCCCGATCACGCCGTTGCGGGCGGCGGCCACGATCAGCGAGATCATCTAGACCGCCACCGGCGCCGCGATATGAGGATGGGGATCATAGCCTTCCAGGGTGAAATCCTCGAAGGCGAAGGCGAAGAGATCCGTCACCTCGGGATTGAGGCGCATGACCGGCAGCGGGCGCGGCGCCCGCCCGAGCTGCAGATCCACCTGATCGAGATGATTGGCGTAGAGATGGGCATCGCCCAGGCTATGCACGAATTCGCCGGGCTGCAGCCCCGTCACCTGCGCCACCATCAGGGTGAGCAGGGCGTAGGAGGCGATATTGAAGGGCACGCCCAGAAAAATATCGGCCGAGCGCTGATAAAGCTGGCAGGACAGCCGCCCCTCGGCCACATAGAACTGGAACAGGCAATGGCAGGGCGGCAGGGCCATGCGCTCCACATCGGCGGGATTCCACGCCGTCACGATCAGGCGGCGCGAATCCGGATTGCGGCGGATCTGCTCGACCACCTGGGCGATCTGATCGATGCTGCCGCCGTCGCGGGCCGGCCACGACCGCCACTGATGGCCGTAAACCGGGCCCAGTTCGCCGTCGGCATCGGCCCATTCATCCCAGATCGACACCTTGTTGGCCTTGAGATAGGCGATGTTGGTGTCGCCGCGCAAAAACCACAGCAGTTCGTGGATGATGGAGCGCAGATGCAGCTTCTTGGTGGTGAGCAGCGGGAACCCCTGGGCCAGATCGAAGCGCATCTGCCAGCCGAACAGGCTGTAGGTGCCGGTGCCGGTGCGGTCTTGCTTGTAAACGCCGCGCTGGCGCACGGCGGCCATCAGATCGAGATAGTGCTGCAAAAAGAGGCCTCTTCGAATTTGGCAGGGGCGGCATGAATTAATCACTGTAGCGGATAACCGGCAAACCCGATATATTAATACTGCCGGGCAACCGGCTATGGCGCTAAACACCATACGGAATAAGCGTTGCGGACCCGGGGGCGGTACCCGGCGCCTCCACCAAATCCGGGCCTTCGGGCGGGAGATCAGGGGGGCGAAACAGGATCGACGCGCGTGGTAAAGGTTTGGCTTGCACCCGGCATGATTCCGCCGTTATCGGGTCGAACACTACAGATGCTAACGATAACGTCGTTGCTCTCGCTGCCTAACTAGGTAAGCGCGGTTCGGGGGGCGCCGGGCAACAGAAGCCCCCCACTTCCCGCCCCGTCCGCGTTCCCGCACCGGGGCGTTCCGTTCGAAAGGGTTGCCGCCAAATGGCGAATCAGGTGCTCCACTACGACAAAATGGTTGAAGATGCCTTGCGCGGCGTGCTGCGCCAGGCCTTGCGCGCCAGCGTGGAGGGGTTGCCGGGCGATCATCATTTCTACATCACCTTCCGCACCCGCCACCCGGAGGTGCAGATCCCCGATTACATGCGGGCCCGCTACCCCGACGAAATGACCATCGTGCTGCAGCACCAGTATTGGGGCCTTGAAGTCACCGAGGAGTGGTTCGAGGTCACGCTGTCGTTCAACCGCATCAACGAACGGCTGCACATCCCCTTCGCCGCCGTTTCGGCCTTTGCCGACCCTTCGGCCAAATTCGGCCTGCAGTTCCAGGGCGACGCCGAGCTTGAGCTCGACCCCGAGGCCGAGGATCTGGCCGAGGAGGAGCTTCCCGCCGAGGACGACGAGGCGGCCGCCGAGGACGACACGCCCGCCGAACAGGGCGCCCAGGTCATCACCCTTGACGCCTTCCGCAAAAAATAGCTTTCTTGGGCCCCGTCACTGCCTAAAGCCCGGATCTCCCCGATCCGGACCCCACCACGCATAAAGACGGGGCCGACCATGACTGTTGATGCCGCACCTTACGCCGAGATGTTTCCCCTCTCCGGCGACGATACCGAATATGTGAAGATCTCGTCCGACCATGTCGGCACCGCCACCTTCAACGGCCAGACCGTGGTGACGGTGGAGCCCGAGGCCCTGACCTTGCTGGCCCGCGAAGCCTTCCGCCAGATCTCCCATCTGCTGCGCCCGGCCCACCTGAAGCAGGTGCGCGCCATCCTCGACGATCCGGAAGCCTCGGATAACGACAAGTTCGTCGCCCTCGACCTGCTGAAGAACGCCAACATCGCCGCCGGCGGCGTGCTGCCCATGTGCCAGGATACCGGCACCGCCATCATCATGGGCAAAAAGGGCCAGCAGGTGTGGACCAGCGGCAACGATGCCGCCGCCCTGTCGCAGGGCGTGGCCAATGCCTATACCGAGCTCAACCTGCGCTACAGCCAGGTATCGCCGCTGGACATGTTCGAGGAGGTGAACACCGGCAACAACCTGCCGGCCCAGATCGACCTCTACGCCACCGACGGCGACGCCTACAAGTTTCTGTTCATGGCCAAGGGCGGCGGCTCGGCCAACAAAACCTACCTTTATCAGCAGACCAAGGCCCTGCTGAACCCCGCCTCGCTGGAAAAGTTCCTCGACGCCCAGATCCGCACCCTGGGCACCGCCGCCTGCCCGCCCTACCATCTGGCCATCGTCATCGGCGGCACCTCGGCGGAAACCAACCTGAAGACGGTGAAGCTGGCCTCGGCCAAGTATCTCGACCATCTGCCCACCCAGGGCGGCGCCTTCGGCCAGGCCTTCCGCGATCTCGACATGGAAGCCAAGGTGCTGGAGATGACCCGGGCCATGGGCATCGGCGCCCAGTTCGGCGGAAAATATTTCTGCCATGACGTCCGCGTCATCCGTCTGCCGCGCCATGGCGCCTCCTGCCCGGTGGGCATCGGCGTTTCCTGCTCGGCCGACCGCCAGATGAAGGGCAAGATCACCAGGGACGGCCTGTTCCTGGAACGGCTGGAAACCGATCCCGCCAAGTATCTGCCCGAAATCGGCGAAAACCAGCTGGGCGGCGAGGTGGTGAAGATCGATCTCAGCCTGCCCATGGACGAGATCCGCAAGATCCTCAGCCAGTATCCCATCAAGACCCGCGTGGCCCTGTCGGGGCCGATGATCGTGGCCCGCGATATCGCCCACGCCAAGCTGAAGGAACGGCTGGACCGCGGCGAAGGCCTGCCCCAGTACTTCAAGGATCATCCGGTCTATTACGCCGGTCCGGCCAAAACCCCGGAAGGCTACGCCTCGGGCTCGTTCGGCCCCACCACGGCGGGGCGCATGGATTCCTACGTGGATCTGTTCCAGGCCAACGGCGGCAGCATGGTGATGGTGGCCAAGGGCAACCGCGCCAAGACCGTGACCGACTCCTGCAAGGCCCATGGCGGCTTCTATCTGGGCTCGGTGGGCGGCGCCGCCGCCGGCCTGGCCAAGCACCACATCAAGAAGGTGGAGGTGCTGGAATATGCCGAACTGGGCATGGAAGCCATCTGGAAGATCGACGTGGAGGATTTCCCCGCCTTCATCATCGTCGACGACAAGGGCAACGACTTCTTCGCCGCCCTGAGCCACTAAGACCGGCCAACCATTGAAGTGACTCGCTGGCCGGTATCCAGCGAGCCTTGAGCGAGCGGCCAAGGCGGCGGATGCCGCCGCCCGGCGAGGGACCGTACAACCGGTCAATTCATTGGCCGGTTGGTATGAGAGGGCGATGCTCAAGAGTTGAAAAAAGCCGATTTTTTTGCGGCAGGCCCTGACATAAAACACAAACGGCGGGGGAAACCCCGCCGTTTTTCCTATCCCCCCGGACGAAAGTATGAAAGCCCGCCTCTTGCGGCGGCAGCGGCATCCGTGCTAGCCCAAAGCCATGCCCGATATGGTCCGCAAACGCTCCGTTCTGATTGCCGGCCACGCCACCAGCATTTCGCTGGAGGCGGAGTTCTGGGACGGCCTCAAGGATATCGCCGACCGCCGCGGCCTGTCGCTGAACGCCCTGGTGGCCGAGGTGGACGGCCAGCGCCAGGGCAATCTGTCCAGCGCCCTGCGCCTGCTGGTGCTGCGCGACTTGAAGGACCGCTGCGCCGCCACCGCGCCCTCACTGTCCGCCCAGCAGGCTCTTTAGCACATCCTTGGCCTTGACCTTGCCGCCATCGGCCTTGCGCTGGCCGCTCAGCATGCGGCTTAAGCTGTCCTCGGCCTTTTTCAGGCGCCCGCGCCGGCCGATGCCGCGCGCCGCCAGCCATTGCTGGATGGCGTTGACATCGACGAAGCGGCGCGGCTGATCCAGATCGCCCGCCACCTTCAGCCCCAGCGGCGGCACCGCGCCGTTGCTGCTGAGGCGGAAGGCGATATGGCTGTCCATCACCCAATCGGGCAGATTGATGCTTAAGCGCCCGGTGGCCCCGCCGCCCTCGGCCTCCAGATCGAGATCCTTGCTGACCAGGATGCCGTTTTCGATGCGCGCCGTGCCGGTCAGAGCCGAGAACCGCGTTTGCCCGCCCGACAATCCGGTTTCCAGCACCGCCAGCAGCCCCAGCGGCGATTTAAGGTTTTGCAGCTGGTCGGACACCGCCTTCAGATCGAAGCCCCGCACCACGCCGTCATGCACCGCCACCTTGGCGCCGCCGTCGAGATGCGCCACCATTTCGGCGGGGGACTGGCCGCGCGCCGTCACCATCCAGGCCCCGTCCATCACCCCGTCGCCCATGCCCAGCCCGGCGGTGGCCAGCAGGGCATTGCGCATGCGGGCGCGGTTCAGGCTGCCCTTCAGGTCCAGGGCGCCGTCGGCGGCCAGACTGCCGGTGACGGTCAGTCCGCCGCCCCACAGCTGGCCGGTCAGGTGATCGAGACTCAAGGCGCCGCGCACCAGGGTGAGGGCCAGATCGGCCTGTTCCAGCCGGGTCTGCCCCCAGGTGACGGCGCCGGCCTTCAAGGTGACGGCGCCGGAAAAGCGCCGCAGCCAGGCCAGCGGCAACGGCTTGGACGACCAATGCCCCTCCAGGGGCGCCACCGCCACGCCGGGACGCGGCGCCGCCTTGGGCGGCGGCGGCAGATCCACATCGATAATGGACGGGAAGCGGCGGCGCGGCCCCCCATGCGTCGGGATCAAGAGGCCGCGGCTGATCTGCTCGCGCAGCGACAGCCGGGCCCGCCGTCCCGCCGGCGCCGGCAGGAAGGCATCGAGCGGAATATCCCCCGCCGTCAGATCCAGGGACAGATGCGGTGGCGTTTCCAGGGCCCAGGCCCCCTGCCCGGCCGCCAGCACCGGCCCCAGCTTGACCCGCAGATCCTTGACGGCCAGACGGTTGCGCCCGCCCTCCAGCCGCGCCGACAGGGCGAACCCGCCCTCCAGGCCGCGCGGCCGGTAATCGCCGCCAAGAAGGCGGATCACCTCCTCCACATCGGCATGGCTGGCTTCCACATCCAGCCGCGCCTGCGGCGCCGCCAGGGGATGGGATACCGTGCCGCGCACATTCAGCACGCCGCCGGCGATCTCGTTGCGGCTGGTCACCGCCACATCGCCGTCCACCGGCCCGTCGGCGCTGCCGGTCAGGGCCATGGGGCCATCGAGACCGCCGGCGGGCAGACCCAGCCGCGCCGTCAGCGGCCCCGAACGCGCCGCATGCAGATCCCAATGCACCGCGCGCAGCACCGGCCGCCCCGCCGCCAGACCGGCCACGCCGCCGGTAAGATGCACAACGGCGCCGCTGTCGTCATGAGCCTCGCCCGCATGCAGGGTCAGCACATCGTCGATCCAGCCGGCATCCAGCGACACCGCGGCAAGCGGCAGACCGTCCACGTTCAAGCGGTCAGCTGAAAGTTTGAGATTGGCGTCGAGCCCGCTCAGCCACGCCGGCAGCGGAGCGGCGGGCGGCGGGGCCGCCGCCGTCTGCGGAGGCGTTTGTGCCGACGACGGCGGCGGAGCCGTTTGTAACGACGACGGCGGAGCCGTTTGTGACGACGACGGCGGAGCCGTTTGTGACGACGACGGCGGAGCCGAGGCGACCGGCGCCGCTGGCGCCGGCAGGGCGGCGGCGCGGTAGGCATCGAGATCCAGCCGATCCACCGCCATCGACAGCCCCAGGGCCGGGCGGCGGCCCCGCAGGCTGAGTGTGGCCGCCAGGGCGGCGCGGCTACCGTCCAGGCGCAGCAGGCCGTCCTTCAGGGTCAGGCCGCCGGCATCGGCGGTCATCTTGGCGGTAAAGGCCGCCTGGCGCAGACGGTCGGCGGGCAAACCGGCGGGCACCGGCAGCGCCAGCCAGGCCATCAGCCCGCGCAGATCGGCGGCGCGCCCCTCCACCTGGCCGTCGAAGGCCACGCCGCCCGCCGCCGGGCTGAAAAAGCCGAACAGGTCCAGCTCGCCCTGACCGGGCAGTTCCACCCCGGCCTGATTGACCATCAGTTCGCCATCGGCCAGGCTGGCGTCGATCCGGGCCTGACGCAAATGCCCGCCCATCAGGCTCAGGCTGTCGGCGCGCAAAGCCAGATTGACGGTGACGCCCCGGACGAAACCGCCCGAAGCGGCCACCGGCGCCGGCATCGGCGCCGCCACCCGTCCCGAGTCCGGCACGGCCGGAGCCGAAGCCGATGAGGAGACCGGAGCCGCCGCGCCGGGAGCCTTGCCCTCGGCACTGTGGGGCTTGCCCTCGGCGCCGGGCGCCAACAGCGCCGCCCGCCAGCCGTCCAGCCCCAGATGCGGGAAGGCCAGGGACAGATCGAACACCGGGGCCGAAGCGAAATCGCCATGCAGCGACAGCGTGCCGCTATCGCCGTTGAGAGTCAGGGCGGCGCCATCCATCACCAGGCCATGGCCATCGGCGAACAGGGCGCCCTCCAGCCGGGCCCCGCCTTCCGGCAGACGCGCCGCCGGCCAGCCCAGGGCCCGCGCCAGGGCCCGCAGCGAATCGGTTTCACCACCGACATGGCCGCGAAAGCCATCCTGGCGGGTCATCGCCCCGGCCAGGGTCAGGCGGCCGCCCTGGTGATCAAGGGTCAGGGTCAGGTGATCGCCCTTTGCCTCCGCGCGGGCGCCGTCCACGGCCATGCCCACGCCCCGCAGCCGCACATGGCCGGAGAGATGCCGCAGCGCCGACAGGGTCAGGTTGACATCCTCCAGCCGCAGGGCGTGATACGTGAGCTGACCGTGGCGCACGATGATATCAGGCGGCGCACCGCCGCCGGGGATATCAGGCAACGCACCGCCGCCGGGGATATCAGGCAACGCACCGCCGCCGGAAACATCAGGCGGTACCCTGGCGGCGGCGGCCAAGGGGGCGGACGGCGGCGTGGAGGCCGGCGCGGCGGCAACCGCGCCACCGGGCGGGCTGCCCGCCGGCGCCTGGATGACCGGGCTGTCCAGCACCACCGCGCCCAGGCGCAGCCGCCCGGCCAGCAGCGGCCACAGGGCCGGGCGCAGGCCGACGGCCCGCGCCTCCAGCCAAGCGGGGCCGCCCGCCGGGCCGCTCAGGCGCACGGCGTGGGCCGTCATCTCGGGGCGGGGCAGCAGGCGCAGAGTCAGGGGGCCGTCGATGCTCAAGGTCTGCCCGGTGCGGGCCCGCACCAGGGCGACGATGGCCTGCTTATAGCCGTTCCACTGCACCAGCGCGGGCACGATCAGCAGGGCCGCCAGCAGGGCGGCAACGATGGCGATGGGCGTTCTCATGCTTCCCGGCTCTCCGCAGCGTAGGGGCTCACTCTAACGCCTGCCTCCCCCCCGGCAAAGATTTCTTCTGCGCCCATCGCCGCCCGGCCGGGCGGCAAAGGCAGGGCAATCGGGTGAACGCGTGGGTGTTGTTTTACACCATACCATCTTCGGCGCGATGGCGCATTGAGCGCCCGCGCGAGCGTTCGCGCGTAAGCCAAGCTGGCGGCACGCCAGCGCCCGGCGATTGAGGGGCGCCCATCAAACAGGGCAATCGGCGTCACCCGATTGTCCTCGCGGCAAGCGCCAAGGAGGTTGCCGCCGCCCCGGCGAAGGGGCTACAAACGAGCGCCATGCCCGATCCCCTTCTGATATTGAAATCCGTTTTCGGCTACGACCGCTTCCGTGGCGCCCAGGCCGAGATCATCGGCCATGTCATCGACGGCGGCGATGCCCTGGTTTTGATGCCCACCGGCGGCGGCAAGTCGCTGTGCTATCAGATCCCCGCCTTATGCCGCGACGGCATCGGCGTGGTGGTGTCGCCGCTGATCGCCCTGATGCAGGATCAGGTCTCGGCCCTGCGCCAGGTGGGGGTGCGGGCCGCCGCCCTCAACTCCACCCTGGGCTACGGCGAGATGGTGGAGCTGGAACGGCAGATGCGGGCCGGCGAGCTGGATCTGGTCTATGTCGCCCCGGAACGGCTGATGACCGAGTCGTTCCTCACCCAGCTGGAACGCTGCCGCCTGGCGCTGTTCGCCATCGACGAGGCCCATTGCGTCAGCCAGTGGGGCCACGATTTCCGCCCGGAATATCTGCAGCTGGCCGCCCTGCACGCGCGCTTTCCCGCCGTGCCGCGCATCGCCCTCACCGCCACCGCCGACGGCCCCACCCGCCGCGAGATCGTGGAAAAACTGGGCCTGGCCCAGGGCCGGGAATTCGTTTCCAGCTTCGACCGCCCCAATATCCGCTACCGCGTGGCCCCCAAGGGGTCCAGCGCCCGCCATCAGCTGCTGTCGTTCCTGAAGGCCGAGCATCCGCGCGATGCCGGCATCGTCTACCGGCTGTCGCGCAGCAAGGTCGAGGATACCGCCGCCTGGCTGTGCCAGCAGGGCTTCAACGCCCTGCCCTATCACGCCGGCCTCGACAAGAACACCCGCGCCCGCAACCAGGACCGCTTCCTGAAGGAGGAGGGCCTGATCATGGTGGCCACCATCGCCTTCGGCATGGGCATCGACAAGCCCGACGTGCGCTTCGTCGCCCATCTCGATCTGCCCAAAAGCATGGAGGCCTATTACCAGGAGACCGGCCGCGCCGGGCGCGACGGCCTGCCCTCCGACGCCTGGATGGTCTACGGCCTGCAGGATGTGGCCCGCATGCGCCAGATGGTGGCCGATTCCGATGCCCCCGAGGCCCAGAAACGCCTGGAGCAGATGAAGCTGAACGCCCTGCTGGGCTTTTGCGAAACCACCCGCTGCCGCCGCCAGGTGATTCTGGACTATTTCGGCGAAAGCTCCGCCCCTTGCGGCAACTGCGACACCTGCCTGGAGCCGGTGGAAAGTTTCGACGGCAGCCTGGCGGCGCAAAAGGCGCTGTCTTGCGTTTACCGCACCGGGCAGATCTTCGGCGCCGGCCATGTCATCGATGTTTTAACCGGCACCGACGGCGAACGGGTGCGCAAGCTGGGGCACGACAGACTTTCCACCTTCGGCATCGGCCGCGACATCGGCAAGGAGGAGTGGAAATCCATCTTCCGGCAGCTGGTGGCGGCGGGATTGCTGCGCGTGGACATGGACAATCACGGCTCGCTGCTGCTGACCGAGGCCTGCCGCGCCGTGCTGCGCGGCGAGGAGCGCCTGAGCCTGCGCCGCGATCCCGCCCCCAAACGCGCCTCCCGCGCCAGCCGCGCCCGCCCCAGCCTGGACGACCCGCACGACGACGCCCTGTTCCAGGAGCTGCGGGCCCTGCGCCTGGAGCTGGCGCGTGACCAGGGGGTGCCGCCCTACGTCATCTTCCACGACACCACGCTGCTGGAAATGGCCCGCGGCAAACCGCGCTCGCTGGCCGCCATGGCCGCGTTGCCGGGCATGGGCCGCAGCAAGCTCGACAGCTACGGCCAGGCCTTCCTGGAGGTGATCGACGGCTACGGCGGGTAAGGTTTATTCATACCGGCCAACCATTGAAGTGACTCGTTGGCCGGTATCCAGCGAGCATTGAGCGAGCGGCCAAGGCGGCGGATGCCGCCGCCCGGCGAGGGACGATACAACCGGTCAATTCATTGGGCGGTTGGTATCAGACGCCTCCGCTCCGCTTTCGGCGGACTCAAGCGCCGCTCGGGCTTAAGGATGTGGAGCGATGATATCGTCCCACATCCTAAGCGGGCAACCATCACAGCACGTACCGGCCCAGCCGTTCCAGCGCCGCCCGCAAGGCGGGATCGCTCACCTTTTCCAGGCTGGCCTGCAGGGCCTGCCGTTTTTCCGGAGAAAGCTCGGGCGCCTTGGGTACCTGGCGCACGGGGCGCGGCGGCAGCGGGCCCTGCACCATATGCAGGCGGGCCACGGCGCCATAGCCGAAATAGCCGTTGATGCGCTGCAAAAGCAGGGGTTCCAGGTGCTGCAGCTGGGTGGCCATGGCCCCCGACGACACCCGCACATGCAAAACGCCGCCGCTGCGCTGGCGCGGCGGAAAGGCGATCCTCAGCGGCAGGGTTTCCCGCCCCAGCAGGCTGCCGACGATCCCGGCCCAGCCCGAAACCAGCGCCGCCTCGGTAAAGCCGCGCTTGCCCAGGGGTTTTTTGGTCAACCGCGCCGCCATCTCGGCCACGGCGCGCGGCCCGGCGCCGCCCCGCCGTTCGGGCGGGGCATCGGTGGTCTTCGCGGTGTGGTCGGCGGCCTTGGCGGACATGGAGTGATTTTATGCTATGCTGGCGATCATGCCGCAAGCTCAACCCGCCGATCTTTCCCAAAGGCTGCTCGCCTGGTACGACCGCAGCGCCCGCAGCCTGCCCTGGCGCACTCCGCCCGGCAGCAACCTCCGCCCCGATCCTTATCACGTCTGGCTGTCGGAGGTGATGCTGCAGCAGACCACCGTGACGGCGGTCATTCCCTATTTCCAGGCCTTCCTGGCCCGCTGGCCGACGGTGGCGGCCCTGGCCGCCGCGCCGCTGGACGAGGTGCTGGCCGCCTGGGCCGGCCTCGGCTACTACGCCCGCGCCCGCAATCTGCATAAATGCGCCGTCATGGTGGCCGAACGCCTGGGCGGGGTCTTCCCCGACAGCGAGGAGGCCCTGCGCGCCCTGCCCGGCATCGGCGACTATACCGCCGCCGCCATCGCCGCCATCGCCTTCGGCCAGCCCGCCGCCGTGCTCGACGGCAATGTGGAGCGGGTGATGGCCCGGCTGTTCGCGGTGCGCGAGGCGCTGCCCGCCGCCCGGCCGCGCCTGAAGGCGCTGGCCGCCGGCCTTACCCCGGCCTTGCGCCCCGGCGATTACGCCCAGGCCGCCATGGATCTGGGCGCCACCGTCTGCACGCCGCGCAACCCGGCCTGCGTGCTGTGCCCCTGGCGTCAGGACTGCCGGGCCGTGGCCGAGGGCGATCCCGAAAGCCTGCCGCTGAAAGCCCCCCGCCCGGAACGGCCGCTGCGCCGGGGCATCGCCTTCTGGACCCTGCGCAAGGATGGCGCCGTGCTGATCCGCCGCCGCCCCGACAAGGGGCTGCTGGGCGGCATGCTGGAATTTCCCTCCACCCCCTGGCGCGATCAGGACTGGAGCCTGGACGAAGCCGCCGCCCAGGCCCCCGCCGAGGCCGACTGGCGGCTGCTGCCGGGGCGGGTGCGCCATGTCTTCACCCATTTCGAGCTGGAATTGAGCGTGGCGGCGGGCGACATTCGCCGTAAACCGGAACTGGCCCTGGGCCTGTGGTGCCCCTTGGAGGATCTGCCCCGGCAGGGCCTGCCCACGGTGATGAAGAAAATCCTGCGCCATGCCCTGGCCAAAGCCTATTGAAAGTCCGTCATGCGTCTTGCCGTCATCCTTGCCGCCGTTTCCGCCCTGCTGTTTGCCGCCCAGCCCGCCGCCGCCCAGCCGGCCCCGCAGGGCGAACAGCTTTACCTGATCCCGCCTTTGGGCTGGGTGCCGGCCTATCACACCGTTCAGGGCAATGTGGAACTGGTGGAAATGGTGCCCCAGGGCGAAAGCAGCCGCGACTGGACGCAGATGCTGACCGTGCAGCTGGTGAAGGGCGCCCCCGACCGCAGCCCCGAACAGGTGCTGAAAAGCCAGTTCGACGATATCCGCCAGGATTGCGACGATGTGGCCGCCGGCAAAATGGCGGCCATGCATGAAAACAATTACGATTCCGCCATCCAGGTGATGGCCTGCACCAAATCCAAGCAGTACGGCAAGGGCGAGATCACCCTGTTCAAGGTGATCCGCGGCCAGGAACGGCTTTATGTGATCAGCCGCGCCTGGCGCGGCGCCCCCTTCGACAAGGCGCATCTGCCCCTGCCCAAGGCCACCGGCCAGGAATGGCTGACCTTCATGCAGCGGGCCGTGGTCTGCAACAGCCGCGGCCTGGAACATCCCTGCCCGCGCACCAAAAAGTGATCTTTACCGTTCCCCGGCCCGCACCAGCACCTGCAGCACATGCCGATAGGCATCGGGGGTGATCTGCACCTTGCCGCGATAGGGGTAGTCGAAGGCCACGATCAGCAGCACCACCAGGGCGATGATGGCCGCCACCGCCGCCGTCATCAGCCCATGCATCAAGAGGCTGTCCATGCCGAACAGGGTGGTGAAGGCGATGGTGATGGCGGCGCCGAACAGCACCACCCCCCACACCACCGGCTGCAGGTGCTCCTCGCTTTGCAAAAGCCGGTCGCGGCGGGCATCGTAGAGGGAATTGAGCCGGGCCAGCACCTCGCTGAACATGGCGGTCTGCACGCTGTCGGCGGCTTTGAACGCGGCCAGGGCCTGATGGATGCCGAAAAGCCGCGCCCAGCCCACATCGGCCAGGGCGGCACCGGGGCCATCCTCGCCGCTTAAGGCCTCGCCCCGGCCCATGGCCGGCCATTCCTCGCCGATCACCCAGCCGAGATAGCCCTTGACCTCGGCCACCACCACGCCGCGCAACGGTTCGGGCATGGCCATGGAATCGTGGGCCAGATCCCCGGCCAGCGAGGCCTCGCGGGCGGCGATCTCGCCGGCCTTGCCGAAGGATTCCCACACCGCGATGGCCAGAAAGGCCAGCAGAACGGCGTAAACCACGCTGACCACCGCCAGCATGAAGCCGACGAACTCGTTATGACGGCTGCGCCAGTCCTTGGGCAGCAGGGTATGGGCCAGCAGCAGCAGCGCCAGCCCGAACCCGACGAAACTGCCGGCCACCGTCAGCCCGACCAGCCAGTTGGAATGATTGTAGAGAAAATCCGGAATCACCGTTCCACCCTCCCATGCCAGATGTGAGCGGCAAGGATAAGGCCAGGGGCCAAAGGCCCCCTGGGGAAGAGGTGCCGGAGAGGTTCAGTGCAGTTCGGCGCGGATCTTCTGGCGCAGGGTGTCGATGGGCTGATAATCGTCGGCGCCATCGAGGAAATGCCAGAAGGTCCAGCCGTTGCAGGCCGGCGCCCCCTGCACGGCGGCCCCCACCTGATGGATCGAGCCCTTGTGCAGATCGGTGATCAGACTGCCGTCGGCGCGGATCCTGGCCTGCCATTTGCGCCGTTCGCCGCCCCACAGGATATCGCCGGGGCGCAGCAGGCCGCGCTCCACCACCGTGCCGAAGGGCACGCGCGGCTCCGAACGCTTGTTGGGCGTGGACAGCACCGACAGATCGGTGATTTCGCGCACATGATCGATGCGCTCGCGGGCGGCGGCGATATAGGTTTCATCGCGCTCCAGGCCGATGAAACGCCGCCCCAGCCGCTTGGCCACGGCGCCGGTGGTGCCGGTGCCGAAGAAGGGGTCCAGCACCAGATCGCCGGGATTGGACGACGACAGCAGCACGCGGAACAGCAGGGATTCCGGCTTTTGCGTCGGGTGGGTCTTGCGGCCGTCCTTCTTCAGGCGCTCCTGGCCGGTGCACAGCGGCAGCATCCAGTCGGAGCGCATCTGCACGCCGTCGTTCAGGGCCTTCATGGCCTCGTAATTGAAGGTGTAGCGGGCCCTGGGCCCCTTCGAGCACCACAGCATGGTCTCGTGGGCATTGGTGAAGCGGGTGCCGCGGAAATTGGGCATGGGGTTCGACTTGGTCCACACCACGTCGTTCAGGATCCAGAAGCCCAGATCCTGCAGGATGGCGCCGACACGGTAGATGTTGTGGTAGCTGCCGATCACCCACAGGGTGCCGTCGTCCTTCAGCACGCGGCGCGCCGCCGTCAGCCAGGCGCGGGTGAACTCGTCGTAAACGGCGAAGCTGTCGGCCGGATCGGCCAGATCGCCGAAACGGTCCCAGTCCTCGTCCACACCCTCGACCCGGCTGTTGTCGGGGCGCAAAAGCGCGCCGCCCAATTGCAGATTATAGGGCGGGTCGGCGAAGACGAGGTCGACGGAACCGGCGGGAAGCTGGTTCATCAGCGCGACGCAGTCGCCTTGCAATATGACGTTGCTTTTGACGCTCAGCATGGGGCGCACTTTGAGTCAAACCTAAGCTTCGGTCAAGAAGTATCTGGAATCTATAGATTCACAAAAAGATCCCCGATGGGGGCGAAGGACCGGCGGTGATGTTCGGTGATGCCGAAGCGGGTGATGGCGGCACGGTGCTCGGCCGTGCCGTAGCCGGCGTTGCGCTCCCAGCCATAGTGGGGAAAGCGTTGAGAAAGCTCACACATTTCCTGATCACGCGTCACTTTCGCCAGCACCGAGGCGGCGGCGATGGACAGCGACAGGCCATCTCCCTTGACCAGACACTCCACCCGCGCCAGCGGCAGCGGCGGCCTTTGATTGCCGTCCACCAGGGCGCAGTCCACCGGCCCCGGCAGGGCGGCAACGGCGCGGGCCATGGCGAGGAAGGTGGCTTTCAGGATGTTGAGGCGGTCGATCTCGGCCGCCTCGGCCCGGCCCAGCCCCAGCAGCAGGCGGCCGGCTTCGGCCTCGGCGCGGATCAGGGCGCACATCGCCTGGCGGCGTTTGGCCGAGAGCTTCTTGGAATCATCCAGCCCGGCCGCCAGCGCGGCATGGGGCGGCGCCAGAAAGGCCACCACCGCCGCCACCACCGGCCCGGCCAGGGGGCCGCGCCCCACCTCGTCGACGCCGCAGACCAGGGCCGGGGCCAGGGCCTGTTCGTAGGACAGATCAGGCAAAGCCTTCGTTGTCCTGTTCGGCGCGGTCGCCGGCGCCGTGGCGGCGGGTGGGATAGGCCTGGGCGAAACGGTTGTTTCCGGGCTGGCCCAGCGCATCGAGGCCGGGGGTGATGTATTCGTCGATGGCGACGATGCGGTTGGCCTCATCCACATGCACGGCGCGCGACAGCCGGCCGGGGATCTGCGACAGCGGCACCTGTTCGTAAGCCATGATGATGGCCAGATCGCCCTTGCTGAAATAGTGGGCGGCGGCGCCGTTCAGGCAGATGACGCCGCTGGCTTCCGGCCCCTCGATGACATAGGTGGACAGGCGGCGGCCGTTGGTGATGTTGACCACGTCGACCCGGGTATGCGGCAGGATGCCGGCGGCGCGCAGCAGCAGGGGATCGACGGTGATGGAGCCCACGTAATGCAGATCGGCCTGGGTCACCGTGCAGCGGTGAATCTTGCCGTACATGTAATCGCGGGTGGCTTCCTGGGTCATGCTTTTCCACTCGAAAAATGGGAAAGGCCCGCGGCATGCCGCCGCGGGCCTTGTCCTATGGCGGGCGGCCTTATCAGGCGGCCATGGCCTTCTTCAGGTTTTCGTCCAGCTTGTCCAGGAACTGGCTGGTGGTCAGCCAGGGCTGATCCGGGCCGATCAGAATGGCCAGATCCTTGGTCATGAAGCCGGATTCCACGGTTTCGACGCACACCCGTTCCAGGGTTTCGGCGAACTTCGCCACCGCGGGGGTGTTGTCGAACTGGGCACGGTAGAACAGGCCGCGGGTCCAGGCGAAGATGGAGGCGATCGGGTTGGTCGAGGTCTCCTTGCCCTTCTGGTGCTCGCGGTAGTGGCGGGTCACGGTGCCGTGGGCGGCCTCGGCCTCCACGGTCTTGCCGTCGGGCGACAGCAGCACCGAGGTCATCAGACCCAGCGAGCCGAAGCCCTGGGCCACGGTGTCGGACTGCACATCGCCGTCGTAGTTCTTGCAGGCCCAGACGAATTCGCCCGACCACTTCAGGGCCGAGGCCACCATGTCGTCGATCAGACGATGCTCGTAGGTGATGCCCAGCTTGTCGAACTCGGCCTTGAACTCGGCGTCGAACACCGCCTGGAACAGATCCTTGAAGCGGCCGTCATAGGCCTTCAGGATGGTGTTCTTGGTGGAGAGATAGACCGGCCACTTCTTCTGCAGACCGTAGTTGAAGCAGGCCCGCGCGAAGCCCTTGATGGATTCATCGAGGTTGTACATGCCCATGGCCACGCCGGAACCGGGGAAGTTGAACACTTCATGTTCAATGGCTTCGCCGCCGTCTTCCGGCACGAACTTGATGGTGAGCTTGCCGGCGCCCGGCACCACGAAGTCGGTGGCCTTGTACTGGTCGCCGAAGGCATGACGGCCGATGACGATCGGCTTGGTCCAGCCCGGAACCAGACGGGGCACGTTCTTGCAGATGATGGGTTCGCGGAACACGGTGCCGTCGAGGATGTTGCGGATGGTGCCGTTGGGCGACTTCCACATCTTCTTCAGGCTGAATTCCTTCACCCGGGCCTCATCGGGGGTGATGGTGGCGCACTTCACGCCGACGCCGTACTGCTTGATGGCGTTGGCCGCGTCCACGGTGACCTGGTCGTTGGTCTGGTCGCGGTATTCCACGCCGAGATCGTAGTACTTCAGATCGACATCGAGATAGGGCAGGATCAGCTTGTCCTTGATGAACTTCCAAATGATCCGGGTCATCTCGTCGCCGTCGAGTTCGACGATGGGGTTGGCTACCTTAATCTTGGTCATCGCTGTCTTTCCGCTCTTACAACAGGGAACGTTTCCGTGTCCGTTGGGGTGCGCCCCAAGCACAAAGCACCGAATTTCCGGCATGAGCGACGGACGGGGCACATTAGCACCCCCACCGGCCAGCGCAAGCCTGGAAGGTGGATGGGCGGCACATTAGCAAACATGTCTTGACACCTTTCCTTCCGCTGCCTAGCTATCGTTCCCCAGGGTGAATTTATGGGGGGCAGGCAAGGGTGCGATGACCGACGGCCAGGGACAGACACTTGATTTCTCAACCTTCCCCGGTCACCGTCTGGTGCTGGACGAAGCCGATCCCCTGCCGCTCGATTGCGGCGAAAGCCTGGCGGGCGTCACCATCGCCTATCAGACCTATGGCCGCCTCAACGCCGCGCGTTCCAACGCCATCCTGCTGTGCCACGCCCTGACCGGCGATCATTACGTCGCCGATCCGCATCCGGTCACCGGCAAGCCGGGCTGGTGGGCCGATCTGGTGGGGCCGGGGCGCATCTTCGATACCGACCGCTATTTCCTTATCTGCGCCAACGTGCTCGGCGGCTGCATGGGCACCACCGGCCCGGCCGACCTCAACCCCGCCACCGGCCAGCCCTGGGGCCTGTCCTTTCCGGTGATCACCATCGGCGACATGGTGCGGGCCCAGGTGCGGCTGATCGACCATCTGGGCATCGACACGCTGTTTTGCGTGGTGGGCGGCTCCATGGGCGGCATGCAGGCGCTGGAATGGGCCTCGCGCTACCCCGAACGGGTGTTCGCCGCCGTGCCCATCGCCACCGCCGCCCGCCATTCGGCCCAGAACATCGCCTTTGCCGAAGTGGGGCGCCAGGCCATCCTCACCGATCCCGATTTCCATGACGGCGACTACGCCCGCCACGGCACCCGCCCCGACCGCGGCCTGGCGGTGGCGCGCATGGCCGCCCATATCACCTATCTGTCGGAAGCGGCGCTGCACCGCAAATTCGGGCGCAATCTGCAGGGCCGCGACCGGTTCACCTACGGCTTCGGCGCCGATTTCCAGGTGCAGAGCTATCTGCGCCACCAGGGCAGCAGCTTCGTCGACCGCTTCGACGCCAATTCCTATCTCTACATCACCCGGGCCATGGATTATTTCGATCTGGCCGGCGATCACGGCGGCCAGCTGGCCCAGGCCTTCCAGGGCACGCCGGTGCGCTTTTGCGTCATCTCCTTCACCAGCGACTGGCTGTTCCCCACCGCCGAAAGCCGGGCGGTGGTGCATGCCCTGAACGCGGTGGCGGCCAATGTCAGCTTCGTCGAGATCGACTCCGACAAGGGCCACGACGCCTTCCTGCTGGACGAGCCGGAATTCCACGCCACCCTGCAAGGCTTCCTGGACGGCGCCGCCGACCACCGCGGCCTGCCGCGCCCCCCTGATGATCCCGGCCTGCCGCGCCGGAAGGATGCGCCATGACCGCCGTCCAGTCCCCGGACGCGCTCCGCCGCGACGGCATCCGCGTCGATCTGCAGCTGATCGCCGACATGATCGGCCTCGGATCCCGCGTGCTGGACGTGGGCTGCGGCCAGGGCATCCTGCTGGATTATCTCAATCAGTTCAAACAGGTGGATGGGCGCGGCATCGAGCTTTCCATGGCCGGGGTGCGCGCCGCCGTGGCGCATGGGCTGTCGGTGATCCAGGGCGATGCCGATACCGACCTTAAGGACTATCCCGCCGGCGCCTTCGATTACGTGGTCTTGAGCCAAACCCTGCAGGCCACCCGCAATCCCCGCCTGGTGCTGCGCGAACTGCTGCGCATCGGCCGGCGGGCCATCGTCTCGTTTCCCAATTTCGGCTATTGGCGGGTACGGGCGCATCTGCTGCTGAAGGGCCGCATGCCGGTGACCAAGACCCTGACCTATCAGTGGTACGACACCCCCAATATCCATTTCTGCACCATCGCCGATTTCACCGCCCTGTGCCGCGAGGAGGGGGTGCGGGTGGAACGGTCCATGTCGCTGACCGCCGACGGCCGCGTCAGCCACGGCGCCAGCGGACCGCTGGCCAACTGGCTGAGCGAGCAGGCCGTCTTCCTGCTCAGCCGGGATTAACCCCATGTGGCGACAGCTGCGCCATCGTCTGGGCCTGCCCCTGGGACAGCATGCCCTGCGCAGCAGCGAGCCCTGGCAGATCGTGCTGTGCGCCCTGATGGGGGCGGCCATCGGCCTGGTGGTGGTGGCCATGCACGAGGTGGTGACCTGGCTGCACCGTGCCGATTTCAGCCTGCCGGCGGGCCGCTCTTTAAGCACCGGCATCGGTATCGATCCCTTGCGCATCGCCCTGGTGCCGGCCTTGGGCGGACTGGCCCTGGGGCTGATGGGGCTGCTGGAAAAGCATTTCCGCGCCTCCGAGATCGTCGACCCCATCGAGGCCAACGCCATCCATGGCGGCCGCATGTCGCTGGCGGAAAGCCTGCGCCTGTCCATCGCCACCATTCTCTCCAACGCCGCCGGAGCCTCGCTGGGCATGGAGGCCGCCTACAGCCAGACCGGGGCCAGCATGCTGTCCAGCCTGGGGCAGGTGCTGAACCTGCGCCGGGCCGACCGCCGCATCTTCGTGGCCGCCGGGGCCGGCGCGGCCATCGCCGCCGCCTTCAACGCCCCGCTGGCCGGCGCCTTCTACGGCTACGAACTGGTGCTGGGCAGCTACGCCCCCGCCGCCCTGGCCCAGGTGGCCATCGCCGCCCTGACCGGCACCCTGGCGGTCAGGGCCACCATCGGCGTCGCCCCCATCTTTCTGGTGCATCCGCCCCCGGTCACCGGTGTCGATCACTGGGACTATCTGTTGTTCGTGCTGATCGGCCTGGGCAGCGCCGGGGTGGGCACCCTGACCATGCGCGCCGCCACCTGGTGCGAAAGCGCTCTGCGCCGCTATCAGGTGCCGCGCTGGCTGCGGCCGGCCCTGGGCGGCGCCCTGCTCAGTTCCATCGCCCTGGCCCTGCCGCAGGTGCTGGGCAGCGGCCACGGCGCCATTCAGATGCTGTTTCAGCATCAGCCGGCGCTGCTGCTGCTGGCGCTGCTGCTGGCCGGCAAGATCGCCGCCTCGGCCATTTCCATCGGCGCCGGCTTCAGGGGCGGCCTGTTCTCCTCGTCGCTTTATCTGGGCTGCCTGTTCGGGGCGGTGATGGAAAAAGTGGCCGGTTTGGGCATCGCGCTCAGTGGCGCCGAGCAGTTCACCTGCATGCTGGTGGGCATGGGGGCCATGGCCGCCTCCATCGTCGGCGCCCCCGTCACCATGGTGCTCCTGGTGCTGGAGGTGACCGGCGATTTCCAGGTGGCCCTGGCGGTACTGGCCGGAGTGGTGGTTTCGGCCACCATCACCCGCCATACCTTCGGCTATTCCTTCGCCACCTGGCGTTTCCACCAGCGCGGCAAACCCATTCGCGGCGCCCACGACGTGGGCTGGATCGCCGAGCTGACCGCCCGGCGGCTGATGCGCGGCGACACCTTCGCCGTGCGCCAGGACCTGCCGCTGATGACCTTGCGCGAACAGGTGCCGCTGGGCAGCCGCAGCCGCGTCTTCGTGGTGAACGAGAACGGCGTTTACGCCGGGCAGATCGATGTGGCCCTGGTCCACGATACCGACATCAATGATGCCGCCGCCGGGCTGGTGGCCATCGATCTGGCCACCAACAGCCACGATTTCCTGCATTCCACCCAGGATATCCGCGCCGTTCTGGCCCGTTTCGAGGATGCCGAGCTGGAGGCGCTGCCGGTTTTAAGCGAGGACCGCCACATTCTGGGCTATGTCAGCGAGGCTTTCGCCCTGCGCCGCTATGCCCAGGAAATGGAAAAACGCCGCAGCGCCGAACTGGGCGAGCGGGATCTGTTCAAGTGATCGCCCTGACGCCGGTCCGCCGCCGTCTGCTGCGCCGGTTGCTGCTGGCGCTGACCCTGGTGCCGCTGGCCCTGGTGCCGCTCTACCGCCTGGTGCCGCCGCCGGCCACCCCCCTGATGCTGATCCGCCTGGCCGAAGGCTTTGGCCTGCACAAGCAGTGGGAGCCGCTGGAACGCATCTCGCCGCATCTGGCCCGCGCCGTCATCGCCTCGGAGGATGCCCGCTTTTGCACCCATCACGGTTTCGACTGGCACGCCATCGACACCGCCATCGATACCTACGAGGACGGCGGCCGCCTGCGCGGCGCCAGCACCATCTCGCAGCAGACCGCCAAGAACGCCTTTCTGTGGCCGGGCCGCTCGTTTCTGCGCAAGGGCCTGGAAGCCGGCTTTACCGTGCTGATCGAAGCCTTGTGGGGCAAGCGGCGCATCATGGAGGTTTATCTCAACATCATCGAATGGGGGCCGGGCCTCTACGGCGCCGAGGCCGCCGCCCGCGCCTATTTCCACAAGCCCGCCGCCGCCCTGAGCTGGGCCGAGGCCGCCGCCCTGGCCGCCGTTCTGCCCAGCCCCCTGCGCTGGTCGCCCAATCATCCCGGCGGCTATGTGGCCCGGCGCATCCATATCATCGAGATGCGCATGGCGGCGGTGCGGCTGGACCGCGATCATCTCTGTCCTTGACCGGCGGGCCGCGCTATTCTACCACCCCGTTTCCCCTTCGCCTTTCATCATCCAGGGTTTCGCAGCATGACCGGCACCATCCCCCGTCCCGTGGTTTTGTGCATCCTTGACGGCTGGGGCTACCGCCCCGAGCGCGAGGACAACGCCATCGCCCTGGCCAACACCCCCACCTGGGACGGACTGCTGGCCGACAGCCCGCACGCCCTGCTGGAAACCTCGGGCCTGGAGGTGGGACTGCCCGCCGGCCAGATGGGCAATTCCGAGGTGGGCCACATGAATCTGGGGGCCGGCCGCGTGGTGATGCAGGATCTGCCGCGCATTGATCAGGCGGTGGCCGACGGCAGCCTGGCCGCCAATCCGCGTCTGCAGGCCTTCATCGCCGCCTTGCGGGCCAGCGGGGGCACGGCGCATCTTCTGGGGCTGCTGTCGCCCGGCGGCGTGCATGCCCACCAGGAGCATATGGCCGCCCTGGCCCGCATCCTTGCGGCGGCGGGCCTGCCGGTGCGCGTGCACGCCTTCCTGGACGGCCGCGATACCCCGCCGGCCTCGGCGCGCGGCTTCGTGGCGCGCTTCGCCGCCGATATCGCCGCCAGTGGGGCCCGCATCGCCACCCTCTGCGGCCGCTACTACGCCATGGACCGCGACAAGCGCTGGGATCGGGTGAGCCTGGCCTGGCAGGCCATGGTGGAGGGAAAGGGCGAACCGGCCGCCGATGCCGATGCCGCCATCGCCGCCTCCTACGCCGCCGGCAAGACCGATGAATTCGTGCTGCCCGCCGTGCTGGAGGGCTATGCCGGCATGCGGGACGGCGACGGCCTCCTGATGGCCAATTTCCGCGCCGACCGCGCCCGCGAAATCCTCACCAGCCTGGTGGACCCGGCCTTCGACGGCTTCGCCCGGCCGCGCCTGCCGGCCTTTGCCGCCCGTCTCGGCATGGCTGAATATTCCACCGCCCTGGCCCCCTTCTTCCCGGCGCTGTTCCCGCCGGAAAGCCTGAGCCGCATCCTGGGCGAGGTGGTGTCGGAGGCCGGATTGCGCCAGCTGCGCATCGCCGAAACCGAGAAATACGCCCATGTCACCTTCTTCTTCAACGGCGGCCGCGAGCAGGTCTATCCCGGCGAGGACCGCATCCTGATCGACAGCCCCAAAGTGGCCACCTACGATCTGCAGCCGGAAATGTCGGCCCCCGCCGTCACCGACAAGCTGACGGCGGCGGTGCGCAGCGGCACCTATGATCTGGTGGTGGTCAATTACGCCAACGGCGACATGGTGGGCCATACCGGCATTCTGCCCGCCGCCATCAAGGCGGCGGAAACCATCGATGCCTGCCTGACCCGCCTGGTGGCCGCCGTGCGCGACGCCGGCGGCAGCCTGCTGATCACCGCTGATCACGGCAATGCCGAGCTGATGCGCGATCCCGAAACCGGCGAGCCTTACACCGCCCACACCATCGGCCGGGTGCCGGTGGTGCTGGTGGGCGGCCCGGCCGGAAGCGGGCTGAAGGATGGCCGTCTGGCCGATGTGGCCCCCACCCTGCTGGCTCTTCTGGGCATGCCGCAACCGGCCGAGATGACCGGCCATTCGCTGCTGGCCCGTGCCACGGCCTGATCCTTCCCGAACGGCGACGAAGCGGAAGGGCCGCGCCCGCGCGCTGCGCCTGGCCCTGCTGCTGAGCCTGGCCTGCACGGCGGCGGCGGCGCAAACCCCGCCGCCGCCCAAGGCGCCGGCGCCCGGCCAGCGTCTGAAGGAACTGGAGCAGGCCTTGAAGAAAGGCCAGGTCGAGCAGGCCGCCATCCGCCGCGCCGCGGCGGAACAGGCCAAGGAGCTGGCCGGTCTTAAGGGCGATATGATCAACGCCGCCCGCGCCGTGCAGGAGCACGAGGACAGCCTCTCGGACCTGGAACAGAAAATGGCCGATCTCGACCGCCGCGAGCGGCGGGAAAGTGCGGCGCTGGAGCTGAAGCGCCAGCAGCTGAACGGCGTTCTGACAGCTCTGATGCGGCTGGCCTTTCACCCCACCGAGGCGCTGATCGCCCAGCCCACCTCGCCCGCCGATACCGTGCGCAGCGCCATTCTGCTGCGCGACGTCACCCCGCGCATCCAGCAGGCCACCAAGGATCTGCGCGCCGATCTCGATGCGCTGACGGCGCTGCGCAGCGATGTTTCGCGCCAGCGCCGCCGCATCAAGGCCGCCACCCAGGAGCTCGACGTTCAGCACCGCACCCTGGCGGCCCTTTATCAGCGCAAGGCCCTGCTGCAGGAACAGACCGAGAGCCGCCAGCGCGAAAGCGAAAGCCGCCTGCAGACCCTGGCCGGCGAAGCCCAGGATCTGCGTGATCTGATGGCCCGCCTGGAACAGGAGCGCATCCGCCGCGAGCAGGAGGAGGCGGCCCGCATCGCCGCCGAGAAGGCACGGCGCGAGGCCGAGCGCGCCGCCGCCGCAGCAGCAGCCGAGGCGGCGCGCAAGGCCGAGATCGCCGCCAGGACGGCGGCGCGCGAAGCCGCCGCGGCCGCCAGGAAGGCGGCACGCGAGAAGCATGCCGCCGAACGCGCCGCCGCCGAACGCGCCCACGCCGCCGAGCTGCGGGCCCAGCACGATGCCGCCGCCGCCGAGGCGCGGGCGGCCAAGGCCCGGCGCACCGAGGTGGCCGCCGAGGCGGCGGGCGAACCGCGCAGCCGCGGCGACGGCCGCCCCTTCGCCCAGGCCGAGGGCCGCATGCCGTTTCCGGCCCGCGGCGCCATCGTCCGCCACTTCGGCCAGCGCGACGCCTCGGGGGCTCCCTCGCGCGGCATTACCATCGCCACCCGCCCCGACGCCCAGGTGGTGGCCCCCTACGACGGCCAGATCGTTTTCGCCGGACCGTTCCGCGATTATGGGCTGCTCTTGATCATCGAGCACACCGAAGGATATCATACCCTGCTCGCGGGACTGGCCCGCATCGACGGGCGCGTCGGCCAGCATCTGCTGGCGGGCGAACCGGTGGGTGTGATGGGCCGCTCCGGCGGCAAACCGCTTCTTTACGTGGAGCTGCGCCATGACGGCCAGCCTGTAAACCCGTTGCCCTGGCTCACTGCACGCAAAACAAAGGTCTCTGGATGATTCGGAAGTTGATGTATACGGCGGGTGTCTGCGCTTGCCTGGCCCTGCTCCCCCTGTCCGCAACGGCTGATGAGTCCAAGGCTCCGCCGCAGTCCAATGCCGACACCTACCGCCTGCTCAGCCTGTTCGGCGATGTGTTCGAACAGGTGCGCTCCGACTATGTCGAGCCGGTGAGCGACCAACAACTGATCGAGGCGGCCCTGAATGGCATGCTCTCATCGCTGGATCCCCATTCCAGCTATATGAGCCCGAAAACCTTCAAGGACATGGAAGTCCAGATGAAGGGCGAGTTCGGCGGCCTGGGCATCGAAGTCACCATGGATCAGGGCTTCATCAAGGTGGTCTCGCCCATCGACGACACCCCGGCGGCCAAGGCCGGCCTCAAGCCCAACGATCTCATCACCGGCCTCAACGGCGAATCGGTGCAGGGGCTGACCCTGAACGAGGCGGTGGACCGCATGCGCGGCCCGCCCAACTCCACCATCCGCCTCACCATCCGCCGCGACGGCAAGGCCCCGTTCGACGTGACCCTGACCCGCGCCGTCATCAAGATCGAGACGGTGAAGTCGAAGCTGATCGGCAATGTGGGCTATATCCGCCTGACCCAGTTCGTGGAAACCAGCGATGACGGCCTGCGCGCCGCCATTGAAAAGCTGCACAAGGACGCCAAGGGCAAACTGGTGGGCTATGTGCTGGATCTGCGCAACAATCCCGGCGGTCTGCTGAACCAGGCCGTGGCCGTGGCCGGCGATTTCCTGCAAAGCGGCGACGAGGTGGTGTCCACCCGCGCCCGCCGCCCCGAGGATACCCAGCGCTTCAACGCCCACGGCGGCGACCGCATCGGCAAGCTGCCGCTGGTGGTGCTGATCAACGATGGCTCGGCCTCGGCCTCGGAAATCGTGGCCGGCGCCCTGAAAGATCATCACCGCGCCATCCTGGTGGGCACCCGGAGCTTCGGCAAGGGCTCGGTGCAGACGGTGATCCGCCTGCCCAATCAGGGCGGCATGCGCCTGACCACCGCCCGCTACTACACCCCTTCGGGCCGTTCGATCCAGGCCCTGGGCATCGAGCCCGACGTGCGCCTGACCATCGACGGCAAGGACGCGCCGCTGCCCGCCGACGAGGTGCGGAGCGAAGCCTCGCTGCCGCATGCCTTGAAGAACGACACGGTGTCGGCCAAGGCCAAGCCCGCCGCCGCCAAGGCGCCGGGCGCCGCCCCCGACAACGGCAAGGCCGACTGCCAGGCCGAGGATGCCGCCGAAAAGGCCCGCGAGGCCATCAAGATGGGCGATCCGGCCACCGACAAGCAGCTGGATAAGGCCATCGAGATCCTGCACACCCCGGCCGAGGCCAAGGCCTCGAAGGCGGGCTGAGCGTCGTGCCCATCCGCCTTTCCCCCGCCGACCGCATGGGTCCCACCGTCCGCCGCGGCGGCGGGGGGAAGGCGTTGCCCCTTCTGGTCTACGGCCTGGTGGTTCCGCTCACCCTGGTGTGTGTGGCCGCCGCCGGCTTTTATATCGCCACCGGCGAAAATCCCGCCGACCTGGTGGAGCTTCTGAGCAACGCCACCGAGATCAGCGCCCCCATGCCGCCCGCGGTGGGGCCGGAAAAGGCCGGCGACAGCCTGTTCCATCCCCCCGGCGCCGCGCCTGCCGCCGTCCCGGCGGCGAAAACCGCCGCCACGCCACCCACCCCCCAGGCGCCGGCGCCAACCCCACTCAAACCCGCCGCCGGCCCCAAGGTGACCTCGGCCCAGGAAGCCCCGGCCTTGCGTGAACCCCTGGTGCCGCCGGGCGGCGATGCCGAAGCCACCCCCGCCTTTTCGGCGCTGCCGCCGCGCCGCGACTTGTCGGCGCTGCCCAGTGGCCCCCAACCGGCCCTGCTGCGCAACGGGCCGCATGGGCCGCTGCCCATCACCGCCGAGGGTAAGAGCCCCCGCGTGGCCTATGCCCGCCCCTTTACCGCCGCCCCCCACCGCGACCGCATCGCCCTGGTGGTGGTGGGCCTCGGCCTGTCGCGCGAGGCCACCGAGGCCGCCATCCGCAAGCTGCCGCCCGAGGTCACCCTGTCGTTCAGCCCCTATGCCGCCGCGCTCGACGGCTGGATGCGCCGCGCCCGCGCCGCCGGGCACGAGGTGATGCTGGATCTGCCGTTGCAGCCCCCCAATTTCCCGGCCCAGGATAGCGGACCCCTGGCCATTCTGGCCAATGCCACGCCGCTGGAAATGAACCTGCATCTGGAAAGCATTCTCGGCAAGGCCACCAGCTATGTCGGTCTGGCCGGCACCCTGCATTCCCCCACCGTGGGATCGCCTGAATGGCTGCCGCTGCTGCATGATCTGCGCAACCGGGGCCTGCTTTATGTGGGCGACGGCCTGAGCGGCGCCGCCCAGGCCGATGTGCCGCCCTCGGCCAATGTGACCATGGTGGTGGATCAAACGCCGTTCCGCGCCGATATCGACGTGCGCCTGGCCCGTCTGCTGGCGGCGGCGCACCGCGATCATTCGGCACTTGCCTACCTTACCCCCCGACCTGTTACCATGGAGCGTCTTTTGGCCTGGTGCGCCACGCTGCCGCAACGCGGCGCGGAACTGGCGCCCGTCAGTGCCGTGGTGCAGCCCCAGCCGGGAGGCGCAGCCGCACCGGCGGCCCGGTAGGCTCCAGGTTCCCCCTTCCCGACCCCTTCAGCAGGAGCTACCCCGCATGAGTAAGCATCACCGCATCGAAGACCTGCCGTACCGCCCCGGCGTCGGGCTTGCGCTGTTCAATCCGGACGGTCTGGTCTTTGCCGCGCGCCGTATCGATACCGAACAGGAAGCCTGGCAGTTGCCGCAAGGCGGCATCGACGACGAGGAAACCCCGGTTCAGGCCGCCATGCGCGAGCTGGAAGAGGAAACCAGCGTCACCCAAGCCGAAATCGTGGCCGAGAGCGCGGAATGGCTGACCTATGATCTGCCCGCCGAACTGGTGGGCAAGGTGTGGAAGGGCCGCTATCGCGGCCAGACGCAGAAATGGTTCGCCCTGCGCTTTACCGGCCGCGACGATGACATCAACATCCATACCGCCCATCCGGAATTCTGCGAGTGGCGGTGGATGCGCCTGACCGATCTGGCCGAGCGCATCGTTCCCTTCAAGCGGGATCTCTACCGCCGCATCGTGGCGGAGTTTGCCCATCTGGCCCGCTGATCCGGGCCGCCGCGGCGGCCTTACGCCGCCGCCGAGCGGTCCTGCAGCTTGCTCCAGGCCCACCGCGCCGCCAGACGGCTCAGCCAGCCCCGGCTGTTCAGGCCCGAGGCCTTGAAGATCATTCCCACCACCTTCTCGGTATGATGGCGCCGGTACAGGCGGTAAGCGGCCTGGGCATAGGCGCGGTTACTGCGGGCGTGATCGTAGGTCTGCTCGCGGCTGTTACCGCAATGGAAAGCGAAGGCCAGTTCATCGTCGTCGGCTTCCCGGACCCGGCCGATGGTCACCTTCAGGCGCGACCACAGCGGTACCCGCTCCATCTCCTGATACTGGCGGACGCCATCCAGGAACATGCGGTAATGGCGAAACTCATCCCCGGCGATACGGCGGCAAATGGCCCGCAGCACCGGTTCCTCGGTGGCTTCGGCCATGGCGGTGTAAAAGCTGCTGGTGCCGGTTTCCACGATGCAGCGGGCCTGCAGTTCGCCCACGCGCGAGCCGCGCACCGAGGTTTCCACATCCACGGGGATGACATAGCCATCCTTGAAGGCCTGGAAGGCCTCGGCGTAGTGGAAGGTGGCGTCGGCCAGTTCGGCATAGCGCCCCAGCATGCGGCCGTGCTGCTCCTCTTCCAACTGCCATTCCCCCAGCAGACCGGTCAGTTGGGCATCGCCCTTGAAGACATTGCGCAGATAAACGGTGTAATGGGCGGCGTTGCTTTCGGTCAGCGAGGCCGCCTTGACCAGGGCCAGATGGTCTGGGTGCAGTTTACGGGCGTCGAACTGATCCCAGGGAATATTGTCAGCGGACCAACGCGGCATGGATTATCCTCGTCGTTCGGAAAACCGTTCAGAACTATATGTGTCTGAAAAGGCAAAAAGAAAGGGCCGGGTTTTCCTCCCGGCCCTGATCTTGTAACGAAAAACACCGCAAGGCGTTTAATGCACCGCGCTTCCCAAGGCGGCCTGCATGGCGCGGGCCACCACCAGGGCGCGCTGCGCCTGAACGCGGGTCACATCGGTATCGGCTTCCTCAAGGGCTTCCTCGGCCAGACGCAGACGCGTGGCCACCCCCTCGGGGTTGAGCTCCGAAACCTTCACCGCCTCTTCGGCCAGCACGGTCACGCGGACCTCGGTCACTTCGGCAAAACCGCCGGCGATAAAAATACGCTCGCTGACGGAACCGTCCTCATAGATGGCGATGACGCCCGGCCGAACCGAGGTGATCATCGGGGCGTGCCGGGGCAGCGCGCCGAAATCGCCTTCGGACCCCGGCACCACGACCATGTCGACGGGCTGGGAGATCAGCAGACGTTCGGGCGAGACCAGCTCGAATTCGACCTTCTCACTCATGGTTCACCTATCTCAGGCGGCCTCGGCCGCCATTTTCTTGGCCTTTTCGATGGCCTCCTCGATGCCGCCGACCATGTAGAAGGCAGCTTCCGGCAGGTGGTCGTAGTCGCCGGCCACGATGCCCTTGAAGCCCTTCACGGTATCGTCCAGGGCCACCAGCTTGCCGGGGCTGCCGGTGAACACTTCGGCCACGTGGAACGGCTGCGACAGGAAGCGCTGGATCTTACGGGCGCGGGCCACCACCAGCTTGTCTTCTTCCGACAGTTCGTCCATGCCCAGGATGGCGATGATGTCCTGCAGCGACTTGTAGGTCTGCAGGATGCGCTGCACGTCGCGGGCCACCTTGTAGTGTTCGTCGCCGACCACCTTGGGATCCAGCACGCGCGAGGTGGAGTCCAGCGGATCCACGGCCGGGTAGATGCCCAGCTCGGCGATGGCGCGGTTCAGCACGGTGGTGGCGTCGAGGTGGGCGAACGAGGTGGCCGGCGCCGGGTCGGTCAAATCGTCGGCCGGCACGTAAATGGCCTGCACCGAGGTGATCGAGCCCTTCTTGGTGGAGGTGATGCGTTCCTGCATCTGGCCCATTTCCGTGGCCAGGGTGGGCTGATAGCCCACGGCCGAGGGAATACGGCCCAGCAGCGCCGACACTTCCGAACCGGCCTGGGTGAAGCGGAAGATGTTGTCCACGAAGAACAGCACGTCCTGGCCTTCCTCGTCGCGGAAATATTCGGCCAGGGTCAGGCCCGACAGGGCCACGCGGGCGCGGGCGCCCGGGGGCTCGTTCATCTGGCCATAGACCAGCGCCACCTTGGAGCCGGCGCCATCCAGCTTGATAACGCCGGATTCGATCATTTCGTGGTAAAGGTCGTTGCCTTCGCGGGTGCGTTCCCCCACGCCGGCGAACACCGAGTAACCGCCGTGCGCCTTGGCGATGTTGTTGATCAGTTCCATGATCAGCACGGTCTTGCCCACGCCGGCGCCACCAAACAGGCCGATCTTGCCGCCCTTGGCGTAGGGCGCCAGCAGATCGATCACCTTGATGCCGGTGACGAGAATTTCGGTTTCGGTGGACTGTTCCACGAACTGCGGCGCGGCACGGTGGATCGGCAGGGTCTTACTGTTGCCGATGGGGCCACGCTCGTCGATGGCGTCACCGATCACGTTGATGATGCGGCCCAGGGTTTCGGGGCCCACCGGCACCGAGATGGGGGCGCCGGTATCGGACACTTCCTGACCGCGGGTCAGGCCATCGGTAGAGTCCATGGCGATGGTGCGCACGACGTTTTCACCGAGATGCTGCGCCACTTCCAGCACCAGGATCTTGCCCTGGTTCTCGGTGCGCAGCGCCGAAAGGATCGCGGGAAGTTCGGCGTCGAAGCGCACGTCCACGACAGCGCCCAGAACCTGGGTGATGGTGCCGACATTCTTCTTCGTCATAAGAGCGTGCTCCTGATTGACCGTCACAGCGCTTCGGCGCCGGAAATGATTTCGATGAGTTCCTTGGTGATCTGGGCCTGGCGGCTCCGGTTGTACCGGATGGTCAGGCTGTTGATCATGTCGCCGGCGTTGCGCGTGGCGTTGTCCATCGCCGTCATGCGCGCGCCCTGCTCCGAGGCATTGCTTTCGAGCAGCGACCGGAAGATCTGCACCGCCAGGTTACGCGGCAGCAGATCGGCCAGGATCGCTTCCTCGGTGGGTTCGTATTCGTAGAGGGCCTTGACCTCGCCGCTGTCGTCGGCCTTGGTCTCGGGCACCGCCAGCGGCACCAGCTGCTGCAGGGTCACCACCTGCGAGATGGCCGACTGAAAACGGTTGTAGACCACCGTGCAGACGTCGAACCCGCCGGCATCGAACATCGTCGTCACCTTGTCGGCGATGTTGTTGGCCTCGGCGAAGGTCACGCCCTTGCGGCCGATGCCCTCGTAGGTTTCCACATAGAGCGAGCCGAATTCGCGGCGCAGCTGGTCGCGGCCCTTGCGGCCGACGGTGAGGATCTTCACCGTCTTGCCTTCGGCCTGCAGACCGGTCACATGGGCGCGGGTGGCGCGCACGATGGAGCCGTTGAAACCGCCGCACAGTCCACGGTCGGAGGTGACGACGACGATCAGATGAACGTCGTCCTTCCCCGTCCCGGTCAGGAGCCTGGGCGCCCCCGACTGGCCGGCAAGGCTGGAGGCCAGGGCGCCCAGCATCCGTTCCATGCGTTCGGCGTAGGGACGCGCCGCTTCCGCCGAAGACTGGGCGCGGCGCAACTTCGACGCCGCGACCATCTTCATGGCCGACGTGATCTTGCGCGTCGATTTGACGCTCACGATCCGTAGCCGTAGGTCCTTTAAGCTGGGCATGTGCCTGGCGTCCCGTGACTTAAGCGAAGGTCTTGGCGAAAGCGTCCAGGAAAGCCTTCAGCTTTTCCTCGGTCGCCGGACTGATGGCCTTCTCGGTCTGCAGTGCCTGCAGAATTTCCGGCGCCTTGGCGCGGATTTCCGACAGGAGCGAGGCTTCGAAGCGGCCAACGTCGTGCACGTTCAGTTTGTCCAGGTAGCCCTTCACGCCGGAATAGATGGAGATCACCTCTTCCTCGGTGGAGAGCGGCGAGAACTGCGGCTGCTTCAGGAGCTCGGTCAGACGGGCGCCGCGGTTCAAAAGCTTCTGGGTGGCCGGATCGAGGTCCGAGGCGAACTGGGCGAAGGCGGCCATTTCGCGGTACTGGGCCAGTTCCAGCTTGATGGAGCCGGCCACCTGCTTCATGGCCTTGATCTGGGCGGCCGAACCGACGCGCGACACCGACAGACCAACGTTCACGGCGGGACGGATGCCCTTATAGAACAGTTCGGTTTCCAGGAAGATCTGGCCGTCGGTGATGGAAATCACGTTGGTGGGAATGAAGGCCGACACGTCGTTGCCCTGGGTTTCGATCACCGGCAGGGCGGTCAGCGACCCGGCGCCGTGGGCGTCGCCCAGCTTGGCGGCGCGTTCCAGCAGACGGGAGTGCAGGTAGAACACGTCGCCCGGATAGGCTTCGCGTCCCGGCGGGCGGCGCAGCAGCAGCGACATCTGGCGGTAGGCGACGGCCTGCTTGGAGAGATCGTCATAGACGATCAGGGCATGCATGCCGTTGTCGCGGAAATATTCGCCCATGGCGCAGCCGGCATAGGGGGCCAGGAACTGCAGCGGCGCCGGCTCGGAGGCGGTGGCGGCCACCACGATGGAATAGTCCATGGCGCCGTTGTCGGTCAGGGTCTTGACCAGCTGGGCGACGGTGGAGCGCTTCTGACCCACGGCGACGTAGATGCAATAGAGCTTCTTCGACTCGTCGGTGCCCTGGTTGATCTGCTTCTGATTGATGATGGTGTCGATCAGAATGGCGGTCTTGCCGGTCTGACGGTCACCGATCACCAGCTCGCGCTGGCCACGGCCGATGGGGATCAGGGCGTCGATGGCCTTGATGCCGGTGGACATCGGTTCGTGCACCGATTTGCGCGGAATGATGCCGGGGGCCTTGACGTCGACCAGGGCGCGGTGATCGGCAACGATCGGGCCCTTGCCGTCGATGGGGTTGCCGAGGGCGTCGACCACGCGGCCCAGCAGGCCCTTGCCGACGGGAACGTCGACGATGGCGCCGGTACGCTTGACGATGTCGCCTTCCTTGATGGTGCGGTCCTCACCGAAAATCACGACACCCACGTTGTCGGATTCGAGGTTCAGGGCCATGCCCTTGATGCCACCGGGGAATTCCACCAGTTCACCGGCCTGGACCTTGTCCAGACCATAGACACGGGCGATACCGTCACCGACGGAGAGAACCTGACCGACCTCGGCGACTTCCGCCTCGGTACCAAAATTGGCGATCTGTTCCTTGAGGATAGCGGAGATTTCCGCGGCGCGGATTTCCATCACCCGACCCCTTTCATAGCGAGCTGAAGATGTTGCAGCTTGGTCTTGAGCGAGCCATCCACCATGCGGGAGCCGACCTTGACGACCAGACCACCGAGGAGGGCCGGATCAACAGTGACGTCGAGGGTGATATTGCTGCCAACGACCTTTTTCAGGACGGCGCCGATGGCGCCGACCTGCGTTTCGGTAAGCGCCACGGCGGAGGCCACTTCCACCGTCACCTCGCCGCGCTTGGCGGCCAGACGGTTGAGGAAGGCCTCGATCACGCCGGCGAGCGCGAAGAGCCGGCGGTTTTTCGCCACCAGCCCGAGAAATTTCTGGGTAAGCCCGTTGAAGCCGGCCCGCTGGGAAAGCGATCCCACGGCCTTCTGCAGGTCGGCGCGGCTGATCACCGGGCTGCGCAGCAGGCGGCGCAGATCGGCGCTTTCCGCGATCAGGGTCTTCAGGGCTTTGAGATCCGCGGCAACAACGTCCAGAGCGGACTGCTGTTCAGCAAGCTCGAAGAGAGCGGCGGAGTAACGGTCGGCGATCGCGCCAGTGGCTTCCGATGACACTTGGACAGTCCCTAATTAGATTGCCGAAACGAACGCGGGCCGAAACCCGAATTTATTGAATTTACTCGCGTTTTTGGCGCGTGCAGTCGAAACCCGTCCGCAGCGCGTGGGTTAGTTAGCATATCAGGCCCCGGCATGCAAGCCGCCCTGGGCAAAAAACCTTGCCCGCCCTGCATTTTCCTTGGCTTCAGGTGAAGGAATAGGGGTCGACATCGATCTGCACCCGCACGCCCCGGGGCAGGTCCAGCGGCGCCAGCCAGGCCTTAAGCAGAGGTTGAACGGCCAGCGGCCTCGGCGCGCGCAGGAGCAGGCGGCGGCGATGGCGGCCGCGCAGCAGGGCCAGCGGCGCCGGTGCCGGTCCCAGCACCTCGACGCCGTCCTGGCGGGGGGCGCTGCGGGCCAGCAGCGCCGCCGCCTGGTCCACCGCCCCGGCCTCGGCCCCGGAGACGATCAGGGCCACCAGCTTGCCGTAGGGCGGCATGCCCAGCTCGCGGCGCGCCCGCGCCTCCTCGGCGTAGAAGCGGGCCGCCTCGCCCGACAGCAGCGCCTGCATCACCGGATGGTCGGGCTGATAGGTTTGCAGCAGCACCCGGCCGGGATGGGCGGCGCGGCCGGCGCGCCCCGCCACCTGGCTGAGCAGCTGGAAGGTGCGTTCGGCGGCCCTGAGATCGCCGCCGGCCAGCCCGAGATCGGCATCCACCACCCCCACCAGGGTCAGCAGGGGAAAATGGTGGCCCTTGGCGACGATCTGGGTGCCGATCAGCAGATCGATCTCGCGCCGGGCCATGCGCGACACCATCTCGGCGGCGGCGCGCGGGCTGCTCAGGGTATCGGAAGCCATCACCGCCAGCCGGGCCTGGGGAAATTTCTCCGCCGCCTCCTCGGCCAGACGCTCGACACCGGGGCCGCAGGCGCGGAAGCTGTCCTCGGCGCCGCAGGACGGGCAGGCCGGCGGCAGCGGCGACAGATAGCCGCAGTGATGGCATTGCAGCCGCCCGGCGGCACGGTGCTCCACCAGCCAGGCGGTGCAGTGCGGGCATTGCAGGCGGTGGCCGCAGCTGTTGCACAAGGTGAGCGGCGCATAGCCGCGGCGGTTCAGGAACAGCAGCGCCTGCTCGCCCGCCGCCAGGGTTTCCTCCACCGCCCGCGCCAGCGGCGGCGACAGCCACGAGCGGCGCGGCGGCGGCGCCCGGCGCAGATCGATCAGGCCCAGGGCCGGCAGATCGGCGCCGCCGTGGCGGTTGGGCAGCTCCAGCCTGGCATAGCGCCCGGCCTGCACATTGGCCTGGCTTTCCAGCGACGGCGTGGCCGAGGCCAGGATGATGGGAATATCGCCGGCCCGGGCCCGCACCACCGCCATGTCGCGGGCATGGTACATCACCCCTTCCTCCTGCTTGAACGAGGCGTCGTGCTCCTCGTCCACCACGATGAGGCCGAGATCGGGATAGGGCAGGAACAGGGCCGAGCGCGCCCCCACCACCACATGGGCCCGGCCCTCGGCCACCGCCGTCCAGGTTTCGCGGCGGCAGGCGTCGCCCAGCTCGGAATGCCATTCCAGCGGCTGGGTGCCGAAACGGCGGGCGAACCGCTCCAGCCATTGCGCCGTCAGGGCGATTTCCGGCAGCAGCACCAGCACCTGCCGCCCGGCGGCCAGACACTCGGCCACCGCCTCGAAATAAACCTCGGTCTTGCCCGAGCCCGTCACCCCTTCCAGCAGATGCACGCCGAAGCCCCGCGCCGCCCGCAGCGCCGTCGCCACCGCCGCCTGTTCCGCCGACAGCGCCGGGCCGGGCCGGGCCCAGTCGGGATCGGCGGGCAGAACGAAGCGCGGCAGCGGCACCGGCAGCAGCGCCCCGGCCCGGGCCAGCCCGGTCACCACCCCCGGCCCCACCCCGGCGGCGCGGGCCAGATCGCTGGCGATGCGCGGCGCCCCCGCCGCCGCCGCCAGCACGGCGCGGCGCGGCGCGGTCAGGGTCAGCCCGGCGGGCGTTCCCGCCGCCGCCACATAGCCCAGGGGCGCGCGGGGCGCCGCCTCCAGCGCCGCCGGCACGCTCAAGGCCATCTTCAGCACGGCGCCGGGCGGCGACAGGGTATAGGCCGCCACCCAGTCCACCAGAGCGCGCAAGGGGGCCGGCAGCGGCGGCAGCGGCAAGCGTTCGGCCACGGCGCGGCATTTTTCCGCCGCCACGTCGCCCTGCCCCGGCCCCCACACCACGCCCACGGCCTGGCGCCCGCCCAGGGGCACCCGCACCAGATCGCCCACCGCCAGGGCCTGCCCCTCGGCCACCTTATAATCATAGGCTCCGGCCAGCGGCAGCGGCAGCAGCACGGCCACCCGCTGTCCCGGCGAAAAAAGACGGGACGGGGAAATTTGAGCGGTCTGTCCGGATTTGAGGCTGGCGGAAGGCATGCCGACACTTTAGTGTTCCGGCCTGGAGCAGCGCAACATCCCTCCGGCATCGCCGGAGCCGCCTTGTGCCTGCCCCTCTCCGTTGGGCCAAGAAAAGAGTTCCGTCATGAAGTTCTTCATCGACACCGCCGATATCGCCGAAATCCGCGATCTGGCCGCCACCGGCCTGGTGGACGGCGTGACCACCAATCCCAGCCTGATCGCCAAAAGCGGCCGCAAATTCCTGGATGTGGTGGCCGAGATCTGCGCGGTGGTGCCCGGCCCGGTCAGCGCCGAGGTGGCCGCCACAGACTTCGACACCATGCTGCGCGAAGGCCGCCGCCTGGCCGCCATCGCCACCAACGTGGCGGTGAAGGTGCCGCTGACGGTGGACGGCCTCAAGACCTGCAAGGCGCTCTCCGACGACGGCGTGGCCGTGAACGTCACCCTGTGTTTCTCGGCGGCCCAGGCCCTGCTGGCCGCCAAGGCCGGCGCCGCCTATGTCTCGCCCTTCGTCGGCCGTCTCGACGATATCGGCCAGAACGGCATGGACCTCATCGCCGATATCGTCGGCATCTACGACCAGTACCCGGCCTTGCGCACCGAGGTGCTGGTGGCCTCGGTGCGCCATCCCGGCCATGTGGTGGAGGCCGCCCGCCTGGGCGCCCATGTGGCCACCACCCCCCCCGCCGTGCTGCGCCAGCTTTACAACCATCCGCTGACCGACAAGGGTCTGGCCGCCTTTCTCGACGACTGGGCCCGCACCGGACAGAGCATTCTGGGAGCCTGACGTCATGGCCAAAAGCGGCGAATCCCTGGAGCGGCCGGCCGCCCCCCCGGTGAGCGAGGCGCAGGTGGTGGCCTACCTGCGCGCCCACCCCGATTTTCTGGCCCAGCACCCCGATCTCATCGCCAAAATGGCCCCGCCCACCCGCTTCGACGGCGGCGCGGTGGTGGACCTGCAGCATTATATGATCGGCACCCTGCGCCAGGAACTGGACCAGATGCGCGGCTGTGCCGAACATCTGATCAGCACCTCGCGCAGCAACATGTCGACCCAGAACCGCACCCTGGAGGCCGCCCTCTCCATCCTCGACGCCGCCGGCATGGACGGGCTGGTGCAGGTGGTGGCCGAGGATCTGCCCGCCCTGCTCGACGTGGATATCTGCGCCCTGGGCTTCGAGATCGACGAGCATCCGGTGATCCTGCCCGGCGTGCACCCCCTGCCCGCCGGCCTGCTCGACCAGGTGATCGGCTGCAGCGAGGTGATGCTGCGCGGCCATTGCAACGGCGATCCGGTGATTTTCGGCGATGCCGCCAGCTCGGTGGCCTCGTTCGCCCTGGTGCGCCTCGATCCGCCGGGCTGTCCGCCCGGCCTGCTGGCCCTGGGCGCCTTCAACGGCCGCACCTTCCATACCAGCCAGGGCACCGAACTGCTGTCGTTCCTGGCCCGCGTCATGGAGGACTGCATCGCCCGCTGGTGGCCGGCGCCGTAACGGAGGCGGGCATGAGCCTTCTTCTGGCCGACAGCCGGCTGCAGGCCGCCCTGCGGGGCTGGACCGCCTGGCTGGCGGCGGAACGGCGGGCCTCGGCCCATACCCTGGACGGCTACAGCCGCGATGTGGCCGCCTTCATCGCCTTCCTGGCCGGACATCTGGGCGAGGAACCCGGCCTTGCCCATCTGGCCGCTTTGTCGCCCGCCGATTTCCGCGCCTTCATGGCCCGCCGCGCCCATGACGGCCTGGGGCGCGGCTCCATGGCCCGGCTGATGTCGTCGCTGCGCAGCCTGTTCCGCTATCTCGACCGCAGCGGCCTGGTGCACAACCCCGCCCTTACCGCCGTGCGCGCCCCGCGCCCGCCGCGCGTTCTGCCCAAGGCCCTGTCGCCCGACGATGCCCTGGCCACCCTGGCCTCGGCCGCCGAACTGCAGGACCAGCCCTGGATGGCGGCCCGCGATCTGGCCCTGTTCACCCTGCTGTACGGCTGCGGCCTGCGCTTGGGCGAGGCCCTGGCCCTCGACCGCGGCCAAACTCTGCACGGCGAGGCCATGGTCATCACCGGCAAGGGCAACAAACAACGCCTGGTGCCGCTGCTGCCGGTAGTGACCCTGGCCATCGACGACTATCTGCGGCAATGCCCCTGGCCGGGCGGCCCCGAAGCCCCCCTGTTCGTCGGCGCCCGCGGCAAACGCCTCAATCCCGGCGTGGTGCAGCGGCAGATGCGCCGCCTGCGCGGCCTGCTGGGCCTGCCCGACAGCGCCACCCCGCACGCCCTGCGCCACTCCTTCGCCACCCACCTGCTGGCCGGCGGCGGCGATCTGCGCACCATCCAGGAGCTGCTGGGCCACGCCTCCTTGAGCACCACCCAGCGCTATACCGCCATCGACGCCGCCCGCCTGAACAGCGTTTACAACGACACCCATCCCCGGGCCCGCCGCCGTTCGGAGTAAGCCGGGGCGGGTTCAATCGCTGACATCGCCGGCATAAAAGGCATCCCATTCCAGTTCGCTCCACCATTCGGCCTCCAGCCCCTCGCAGGTCAGGCCATGGGCCTGGCACAGGAAGCAGCCGTCGCCGCGCAGCAGCGTGGCGTCCACCACCGGCGGATAGCGGCGCAGCAGGGCTTCGGCGCCGTCGCGGGCGGCGGCCTCGGCCCCGGTCATCGCCCGGTCGGGCAGCGCGTAAAGGCCGCACAGGCGCAGGCGCCCGACGCCCTCGGGATAAAGAACGGACGTCTCGGCGTCGATATGGCGCCAGAGGGCATGGGCATAGCGCCTGGTCAGCGCCTGCAGCCGGTCGCCCTCGGCCGCGCCGCCCGGCCGCCGCCCCAGCAACGGCGCCAGTTCGCCGAGCCAGGAGGCCATCAGGGCATGCTCCCGCGTTACCGCCCAGACCGGCCCGCGCCGCTCCGGCAGCCTGGCCTCCCGCACCAGCGCGGCCAGGAACAGGCCTTCCTCGCGCGCATGGTGGTACCCGGCGGCGAACAGGGTGAAAAAGGCCGCGAAGCTTTTCCCATCGGCGGGATCGGCGCCTCCGGCGGCCAGCCCGTCGACATAGGCGCAAAATGCCCCCAACATCCGATCGATCAGCGCATGTTCGGCTTGCAGGGTCTCGATCAGCCGCATTGTGGTTTCCTTAAGCGGGGCTCACCCCGGCAGGATCGCGGCGGCGCGGAAGGTTTTCCATGACCTTCATCAACAGCGGCGCCCGCCGTTGAAAGATCCTGGACAGCGCCGCCGCCGGGTGATACTGAATCTCACATGACTGATCGCGCCTCCAATCTGTCGCTGCTACGACTGCTGGACCTGGCCTCGCTAGAGAGCCGGGTTTCCGTCGTTGCCGCGCCTTTTGGAACCGATCATCATGTTTATCGCCTCCCCTAAGAATTTTCCGTCCCGCCGTCGTCCGCCGTTCAGCCGCTGCAAGCGTCTGATCATCGGCCGCACGCGCCATCTGGCGCGACTGTGACGCTGTCCTGATCCCGCCGTTCACCTTGTTTTTTTCTCCTTTGATCAGGAAGTTTCGTCATGGACCAGATGCCCTTCGGCAAATACCGCCCCGTTACCCCCGTGCCCTTGGCCGACCGCCAATGGCCCAACCGCGCCATCACCCAGGCTCCGCAGTGGTGCAGCGTCGATCTGCGCGACGGCAACCAGGCCCTGGTGGAGCCCATGAGCCCGGAGAAGAAGCGCAGCCTGTTCGCGCTGCTGCTGGAAATGGGCTTCAAGGAGATCGAGGTGGGCTTTCCCGCCGCCTCGCAGACCGATTTCGATTTTCTGCGCATGCTGATCGATGAGGGCATGATCCCCGACGATGTCACCATCCAGGTGCTGACCCAGTCGCGCGAGCATCTGATCCGCCGCACCTTCGAGGCCATCAAGGGCGCCAAATCGGTGATCGTGCACCTCTACAACTCCACCTCGGAATTGCAGCGCCGCGTGGTGTTCGGCGCCGACCGCAAGGCCATCACCCGCATCGCCGTGACCGGGGCCGCCCTGATCAAGCAGCTGGCCGACGCCATGCCGGAAACCCGCGTGATGTTCCAGTACAGCCCGGAAAGCTTCACCGGCACCGAGCTGGATTACGCGGTGGAGATCACCGAGGCGGTAATGGCGGTGTTCCAGCCCACCCCGGCCCGGAAAATGATCGTCAATCTGCCGGCCACGGTGGAAATGGCCAGCCCCAACCATTATGCCGATCAGATCGAATGGTTCTGCCGCCATGTGCGGAACCGCGAGTCCATCCTGGTTTCCATCCATCCGCACAACGATCGCGGCACCGCCGTGGCCGCCGCCGAACTGGCCCTGCTGGCCGGCGGCGACCGTATCGAGGGCACCTTGTTCGGCAACGGCGAGCGCACCGGCAATGTGGATCTCATCACCCTGGCCATGAACATGATGACGCAAGGGGTGGACCCCAAGCTCTCCATGTCCGACATCAACCGCATCATGGCGGTCTCCGAGGACTGCACGCAGATCCCGGTGCATGTGCGCCATCCTTACGCCGGCGAACTGGTGTTCACCGCCTTTTCCGGCTCGCATCAGGATGCCATCAAGAAGGGCCTGGCCGCCCTGCGCCAGTCGGGGGCCAACCAGTGGGAGGTGCCCTATCTGCCGGTGGATCCCGCCGATCTCGGCCGCAGCTACGAGGCGGTGATCCGCATCAACAGCCAGTCGGGCAAGGGCGGCGTGGCCTATCTGCTGGAACAGGACTACGGCATGAAACTGCCGCGCGCCCTGCAGGTGGAACTGTCGCAGATCGTGCAGAAAACCGCCGAGGCCACCGGCAAGGAGCTGTCGGCGCCGCAGATCTGGCGGCATTTCGAGGAAACCTATCTGGCGCCCCGCAGCCCCTTCGCCCTGGTCAGCCACCATTTCGAGCATGACGGCGCCGATGGCCGCATCGCCGTGGTGCTGGACACCCCCCAGGGCCGGGTTTCGGCGCGCGGCACCGGCAACGGCCCCATCGACGCCTTCATCGACGCCCTGAAAAGCCTGGGCGAGGAGGTGCAGATGGCCGATTACCAGGAGCATGCCGTGGGCCGGGGCGCCAATGCCCGCGCCGCCGCCTATGTGGAGATCGCCGGCGACGACGGCAGCCTGTGCGGCGCCGGCCTGGACGAGGATATCTCGGTGGCCGCCTTCAAGGCGGTGCTCTCGGCCATCAACCGCCGCGCCGCGGCGTAAAAGCGGAAACGGCAGAGGGGGGGGGAGACAGCGTCTCCTCCCCCTTTTTATGCCTGGCTGGGCCGAATGATGCTGCGCTGGCGGGCGATGGGGCCCACCTCGAAGGCCTTCAGGGTGGCGGGCAGCAGGGCGGCGGGGTTGCCGAAGGGCAGATAGCCGCGCAGCCGCAAGGCCTGGTAGGGCCAGGCCGCCGCCTCGCCGCCGCCTTCGCGGCGCACCCATTTTTCGGCCCGCCCCGCCGCCCGCCGCAAGGCCAGGCGGGCATAGCGGTCCGGCAGCTCCGGATGATCGGCCAGGAACAGGGCCATGGCCAGATTGTAGTCGTGGAACACCTGATGCTTGCGCGCCACCATGATGCGTTCCCCCTCGCCGGCCGGGCCGAAGGCGGTGACGGCATCGAGGGTGGCGATGGGGCCTTGCAGGGCCAGACGCAGGGCCAGCGAAAAATCCTCGGCGAAGACGCGGCGATCGCAGCCGCCCGCCGCCCGCACCGCCGGCATGGAAAACAGGGTTTGGCTGGTGCCGGAAATGGTGCGGCCGATCACCAGCGCCAAACCATCCTCGGCGCGCCGGGCAGGCCGCCCGGTCTGGGCGGGATCGAACACCACCTCTTCCAGGCGGTTGTAATAGTGCTGATGGCTGTAGATGGCCACCGCCCCGGTTTCCTCCAGGCCGCGCAGCAGCAGATCGGTGGCGAAGGGCGCCAGGATATCGTCGCTGCCCACCAGTTTGACGTAATCGCCGTCGGCCAGGGCGAACCCGGCGTTGGTGGAACCGGAAGGACCGGTATTCTCCTGGTAGCGGTAGAGACAGTTGTCCCAGCCTTGCGTCAAGGCCTTGACGATATCGAGGGAGCCATCCACCGAACCATCGTCGATGAAGATGAACTGGCGTTCGTGGCCCAGAGCCTGCCGGGCCATGGCCGCCACCACCCCTTCCAGATAGGGGGCCTTGTTGAACAGCGGGCAGACGAAGGAGATTTTGGCCATAGAGACACCATCACGGGCGGACACACAAACGTTGTGCTGATGTACAGGAGCGGCGCCGCTTTGACCACCCGTTCAGCATTCTTTTTCCGGATCGCTGCGTTCGATGAAGCTGCGCACCGGCGACGGCAGATGCGGCTTGGCGTGATTGAGGCTGCGCGAGAACAGCGGCACGCGGCGGCGCAGCAGCTTGACGTTGCGGCGCACCCGGCGCGAGCCCTTGGCGGCCATGAACAGACCCAGCACGAACAGCACGAAGCCCACCGGAATCGGCGACGGCACCGACAACACCCCCAACACCATCAGGGTGGAGCCCGACCCCACCAGCGACAGGCGGCGCGCCAGCACGCGATGGCGGCGGGAGATGGCGGGCCGGCGGTGTCCGAACAGCGGTGTCATGAGACCTTATGGAAAAACGGCAAAGAGAGCGGCGTTGCCGCCGCTCTCTTTCCAGGCCGGAGGGATATCCGGTTTAAATATGCAAAGCCCGGCCATCGACGGCAAGGCAAGCTTCCTTGACAGCCTCGCCCAGGGCCGGGTGGGCATGGCAGGTGCGGGCGATATCCTCGCTGGCGGCTGCGAATTCCATGCCCAGCACCACCTCGGCGATCAGATCGCCGGCATTGGGGCCGATGATATGGGCGCCCAGCACGCGATCGGTGGCGGCATCGGCCAGGATCTTCACGAAGCCGTCGCTATCGCCCATGGCGCGGGCGCGGCCATTGGCGGTGAAGGGGAACTTGCCCACCTTGTAGACCACGCCGGCGGCCTTCAGCTGCTCCTCGGTCTGGCCCACATTGGCCACTTCCGGCCAGGTGTAGACCACGCCGGGGATGGCGTCGTAATTCACATGTCCGGCCTGGCCGGCCAGGATCTCGGCCAGGGCCACGCCTTCCTCTTCGGCCTTGTGGGCCAGCATGGCGCCGCCGATGACGTCGCCGATGGCGTAGACGCCCTTGACCGCGGTCTGGAAATGCTGGTCCACCTGGATGAAGCCGCGCTTGTCGATCTCCACCCCGGCTTCCTTGGCGCCCAGGCCGTCGGTATAGGGGCGCCGCCCGATGGCCACCAGCACGGCATCGGCCTTGAGCTCGCTGGCGGCGCCGCCGGCGGCGGGCTCCAGGGTCAGGGTGGCGCTGCCCTTGGCCACCTTGGCGCCGGTCACCTTGGTGGAGAGCTGGAACTTCATGCCCTGGCGTTCCAGGATGCGCTGCATCTGCTTGGAAATCTCGCCGTCATGCAGCGGCAGGGCGCGATCGAGGAATTCCACCACGGTGACCTCGGCGCCCAGGCGGCGCCACACCGAACCCAGCTCCAGACCGATGACGCCGGCGCCGATCACCACCAGATGCTTGGGCACCCGGGGCAGCTCCAGGGCGCCGGTGGAGGAGATGATCACCGTCTCGTCGATCTCGACGCCGGGCAGCGGCGTGACGTCGGATCCGGTGGCGATGATGATGGACTTGGCGGCCAGGGTGGAGACGGCGCCATCCTTGGCGGTCACCTCCACCGAACCGGGGGCGGCGATGCGCCCGGCGCCGATCACATAGGCCACCTTGTTCTTCTTGAACAGGAACTCGATGCCCTTGGTGTTGTCCGACACCACCTTGGCCTTGCGGGCCATCATGGCGGCCACGTCCAGTTCCAGCTTGCCCACCTTGATGCCGTGCTCGGCGAAATGGTGGCCGGCGGCCTCGTAATGGTGCGAGGAGGTGAGCAGCGCCTTGGAGGGGATGCAGCCCACATTGAGGCAGGTGCCGCCCAGGCTGCCGCGTTTTTCCACGCACGCCACCTTCAGGCCCAGCTGCGCGGCGCGGATCGCCGCCACATAACCGCCCGGACCGCCGCCGATCACCACCACGTCGAAAGTCGTATCACTCATGGAGAACCCCACGTTCTTCAAAAACCGTCTTCAGAAAAACATCGGCCCCTCCCCGGTGGGGGAGAGGCCGCGTTCGCTTACATATCCAGCAGAATGCGCTGCGGGTCCTCGATGCATTCCTTGACGCGCACCAGGAACGACACCGCCTCGCGGCCGTCGATGATGCGGTGATCGTAAGACAGCGCCAGATACATCATCGGGCGGGCCTCGATCCTGCCGTCGGGCATCACCATGGGGCGCAGCATGGTCTTGTGCATGCCGAGGATGGCCGACTGCGGGGCGTTGAGGATCGGCGTGCTCATCAGCGAGCCGTAAACGCCGCCGTTGGAGATGGTGAAGGTGCCGCCGGTCATTTCGTCCATGGTCAGCTTGCCGTCGCGGGCCTTCTTGCCGTAGCCGGCAATGGCCGCTTCCACCCCGGCGAACGACAGCTTGTCGGCGTCGCGCACCACCGGAACCACCAGACCGTTGGGCGTGCCCACAGCCACGCCGATGTCGTAGAAGTTCTTGTAGATGATCTCGTCCGGGGTGAACTCGGCGTTGACCGCCGGCCATTCCTTGAGAGCGGTGACGCAGGCCTTCACGAAGAAGGACATGAAGCCCAGCTTGGTGCCGTGCTTCTTCTCGAAGGCATCCTTGTACTGGGCGCGCACGGCGTTCAGCGCCGTCATGTCCACCTCGTTGAAGGTGGTGAGCATGGCGGCGGTGTTCTGCGCTTCCTTCAGGCGGTTGGCGATGGTCTTGCGCAGGCGGGTCAGCTTGACGCGCTGCTCGCGCGGGTCCTCGGCGCGCGGCGCGGCGGGGGCCGGAGCGGCAGCCGGAGCGGCCAGGGTGTTCAGCACATCGCCCTTGGTGATGCGGCCGTCCTTGCCGGAGCCGGCGATGGCGCCGGCATCCAGGCTGTTCTCCTTGATGAGCTTGGCGGCCGAGGGGGCCGGGGGATGCCCGGCGGCCGGAGCGGCCTTGGCGGCGGCGGGAGCCGGAACGGCGGCGGCGGCCTTGGCGGCGGGAGCCGGAGCGGCGGCACCGGCACCGGCGGCGCCCAGAATGCCCAGCACGGCGCCCACGGCCACGGTGTCGCCGTCCTTGGCCAGGATATCGGTCAGGGTGCCGGCCACCGGGGCGGGCACTTCCACGGTCACCTTGTCGGTTTCCAGCTCCACCAGCGGCTCATCGGCCTTGACGGCGTCGCCGACGTTCTTGAACCACTTGGCGATGGTCGCCTCGGTCACGGATTCGCCCAGAGTGGGCACCACGATATTGGTCGTCATGGGTCTTGCCTCGCCTCGCCTTACTTGACGTTCTGGATTTTGGACATCTTGGACACCCGGCGGAACGGCTGGGGCAGCGTGAACACCGCGCCGGTCAGCGCCTGTTCGACCAAGAGGGCCTGTTCATACACATGGGTTTTATTCAAGCCGGTCGCCGGCGACGCGGCGGCCTTGCGGCCCACATAGACCGGCTTGCGGCTCTTGTGGTCCAGCTCTTCCAGGATGAATTCGAGGCGGCGGTCGACGAAGGTCCAGCAGCCCATATTGGCCGGCTCCTCCTGGCACCACACCACCTCGGCGTTGGCGTAGCGGCCCAGCTCGCGCATGACCGTTTCCTTCGGCCAGGGATAGAGCTGCTCGACGCGCACGATGGCCACATCGTCGAGGCCGCGCTTGGCCCGTTCCTCGAACAGATCGTAATAGACCTTGCCCGAGCACAGCACCACACGGCGGATCTCCGCATCGGGCTTCAGGGCCTGGGTTTCCGGCAGCACGCGGCGGAAGCGCGAACCGGGACCGAAGTCCTCGAGAGCGCTGACCACCAGCTTGTGGCGCAGCAGCGACTTCGGCGTCATCACCACCAGGGGCTTGCGGAAGTTGCGGCGCACCTGACGGCGCAGGGCGTGGAAATAGTTGGCCGGCGTGGTGAAGTTGCACACCTGCCAGTTGTCTTCGCCGCACATCTGCAGATAGCGCTCCCAGCGGGCCGAACTATGTTCAGGCCCCTGCCCCTCGTAGCCGTGCGGCAACAGGATGGTCAGGCCCGACATGCGCATCCACTTGGCTTCGCCCGAGGAGATGAAGGTGTCGAAGATGGCCTGGGCGCCGTTGGCGAAATCGCCGAACTGGCCTTCCCACAGGGTCAGGCCGTTGGGTTCGGTCAGCGAATAGCCGTATTCGAAGCCCAGCACACCCTCTTCCGATAGCAGCGAGTCGATCACCTCGTACTGCGCCTGGCCGGGCCGAATGTTGTTCAGCGGCACATAGCGAGCCTCGGTCTCCTGGTCCACCAGCACCGAATGGCGCTGGGAGAAGGTGCCGCGGCCGCAATCCTGGCCCGACAGGCGCACGCGGGTGTTTTCCACGCACAGGGTGCCGAAGGCCAGCGCCTCGGCGGTGGACCAGTCGATGCCCTGGCCGGTGCGGATCATCTGCTGCTTGGCTTCCAGCTGGCGGACGATCTTGCGGTTGACGTTGATGCCCTCCGGCACGCGGGAGATGGCTTCGCCCACCTCCTTCAGCAGCTCCAGGGAGACGTCGGTGCGCTCCTCGCGCATCTCCTCTTCATCGTCCAGCACGCCGAGGCCGGCCCACTTGCCTTCCAGCCAGTCGGCCTTGTTGACCTTGTAGGACTTGGCGGCGGCGAAATCGGCCTCCAGATGCGCCTGGAAATCGGCCACCAGCTTGTCGCTGTCCTCCTGGGTAATCACCCCGTCCTCGATCAGCTTCTTGGCGTAAAGCTGGCGGGTGGTGGGGTGCGAGGCGATCTTGCGGTACATCAGGGGCTGGGTGAAGGCCGGCTCGTCGCTTTCGTTGTGGCCATGGCGGCGGTAGCACACCATGTCGATCACCACGTCGGCCTTGAATTCCTGGCGGAACTCGGCGGCGATGCGGGCGGCATGCACCACGGCTTCCGGATCGTCGCCGTTCACGTGGAAGATCGGCGCCTGCACCATCTTGGCCACATCGGTGCAATAGGGCCCGGAGCGGGAATATTGCGGGGCGGTGGTGAAACCGATCTGGTTATTGACCACCACATGCACGGTGCCGCCGGTGGTGTAGCCCTTGATCTGGCTCATGGCGAAGCATTCGTGCACCACGCCCTGGCCGGCGAAGGCGGCATCGCCATGGATCAGGATGCCCATGCTGTGATCGCGCCCGGCATCGTCGGTCTGGGTCTGCTTGGCGCGCACCTTGCCCAGCACCACCGGATCCACCACTTCCAGGTGCGACGGATTGGCGGTCAGCGACAGATGCACGGCATTGCCGTCGAAGTCGCGGTCGCCCGAGGTGCCGAGGTGGTACTTGACGTCGCCCGAGCCCTGGAAATCCTCGCGCATGGCGGGATTGCCCTGGAACTCCGAGAACAGCGCCGCGAAGGGCTTGCGCATGAAATTGGTCAGCACGTTGAGGCGGCCGCGGTGGGCCATGCCCACCACCACATCGGTCAGGCCGAGCTGGCTGCCGCGCTTCAGGATCTGCTCCAGGGCGGGAATCAGCGATTCGCCGCCTTCCAGGCCGAAGCGCTTGGTGCCGGTGTACTTCATCTGCAGGAAGCGTTCCAGGCCCTCGGCCTCGGTCAGGCGTTCCAGGATGGCCTTCTTGCCGCGCTCGGTGAAATCGGTGTGGTTATGGATGCTTTCGATGCGCTTCTGGATCCAGCTCTTCTGCTCGGGATCCTGGATATGCATGAATTCCACGCCGATGGTGCCGCAGTAGGTCTGGCGCAGAATACGGAGAATGGTGCGCAGGGTGGCGGTTTCCAGCCCCAGCATATTGTCGATGAAGATCTCGCGGTCGAGATCCTCGTCGGTGAAGCCGTAGCTGTGATAATCCAGTTCAGGATGCGGCTCGGGCTTATGCAGGCCCAAGGGATCGAGCGAGGCTTCCAGATGGCCGCGCACGCGATAAACGCGGATCAGCATCATGGCGCGCACGGAATCGAGGATGGCGCGGCGCATCTCCTCGGCCGAGGGGCCGGCGGCGGCCTTGCCCTTGGCATCCTTCTTGGCGACGGGGGCGTCCTCGGCGGGAGCGCCGATCACCTTGTTGCCGTTCTTGTTCCAAACCGCGCCCTTCAGTTCGGCGAGGATGGCGCGGCCATCATCGTTCAGATCCCGAAAGAAAGTGGCCCAGCCGCTGTCCACCGCCGAGGGATCCTCGACGAAGCGGGCATAAAGCTCGGAGACGTAGGTGGCGTTGGCACCCGTCAGGAAGGACATCTGCTCTTGCTGCATCCGTTGTAGTGGGCGCGGCTCATCGCCGCGCCCGCTCCCTAATTGCCGTGGTCGTTGCCACGGCGCGGTTGAATGCCGCCGGCTGGCGGTTCTTGGTAATTGCCGCCGGCTGGCGGTTCTTGGCTACGACAAACGGGATGCCAAAGGGGGATCAGCCCTTCAGCACCTTCAACATGGTGCTGCCCAGCGAGGCGGGCGAATCGGCGACGGTGATCCCGGCCTGCTTCATGGCCTCGATCTTGTCGCCGGCACCGCCCTTGCCGCCGGAAATGATGGCGCCGGCATGGCCCATGCGACGGCCCGGAGGCGCGGTGACGCCGGCGATGAACCCGACCACCGGCTTCTTGACCTTGCTGGCCTTGATCAGGGCCGCGCCGTCCTCCTCGGCGTTGCCGCCGATTTCGCCGATCATGATGATGGATTCGGTTTCCGGATCGGCCAGGAACATTTCAAGGGCATCGACGAAGTTGGTGCCGTTGATGGGATCGCCGCCGATCCCGATGCAGGTGGACTGGCCCAGGCCGGCGGCGGTGGTCTGCGCCACGGCCTCGTAGGTGAGGGTGCCGGAACGCGACACGATGCCCACCTTGCCACGGCTGTGGATATGGCCGGGCATGATGCCGATCTTGCATTCGCCAGGCGTGATCACGCCGGGGCAGTTGGGGCCGATGAGGCGGGTCTTCGAGCCCTGCAGGGCGCGCTTGACCGCCAGCATGTCGACCACGGGAATACCCTCGGTGATGCAGACCACCAGCGGGATTTCGGCGTCGATGGCTTCCAGGATGGCATCGGCGGCGAAGGGCGGCGGCACATAGATCACGCTGGCATTGGCGCCGGTCTTGTCCTTGGCCTCGGCCACGGTGTCGAACACCGGCAGATCGAGATGGGTGGACCCACCCTTGCCCGGCGTGACGCCGCCGACCATCTTGGTGCCGTAGGCCACGGCCTGTTCGGAGTGGAAGGTGCCCTGGGCGCCGGTGAAGCCCTGGCAGATCACCTTGGTGTTCTTATTGACGAGAACGGCCATTTATGCGGCCTCCTTCACAGCCTTGACCACCTTTTCGGCGGCGTCGGCGAGGTTGTCGGCGGCAATGATCGGCAGACCCGACTGCGCCATGATCTTCTTCCCCAACTCGACGTTGGTGCCTTCCAGGCGCACAACGAGCGGAACATTGAGGCTGACTTCGCGGGCCGCCGCGACCACGCCTTCGGCGATGACGTCGCAGCGCATGATGCCGCCGAAGATGTTGACCAGAATGCCTTCCACATTGGGATCCGAGAGGATCAGCTTGAAGGCGGTGGTGACGCGTTCCTTGGTGGCGCCGCCGCCGACATCGAGGAAGTTGGCGGGCTCGGCGCCATAAAGCTTGATGATGTCCATGGTGGCCATGGCCAGACCGGCGCCGTTGACCATGCAGCCGATGGTGCCATCGAGCTTGATGTAGTTCAGCGCGTGGCGGGCGGCTTCCAGCTCGGCCGGATCCTCTTCCGATTCGTCGCGCAGCTCTTCCACATCCTTGTGGCGGAACAGGGCATTGTCGTCGAAGTTGACCTTGGCGTCGAGGGCGATGATTTCGCCGGCCCCGGTCACCACCAGCGGATTGATCTCGACGATGGAGCAGTCGAGGTCGATGAAGGCCTTGTAGAGGGCGCCGATGAACTTGACGGCGGTGTTGACCTGCTTGCCTTCCAGACCCAGACCGAAGGCGATCTGACGGCCATGGAACTGCTGGAAGCCCTCCACCGGATCAATGGCGACCTTCAAAATCTTTTCGGGATGGGTGGCGGCCACCTCTTCGATTTCCATGCCGCCCTCGGTGGAGGCCATGATGGTGACGCGGCTGGTGGCGCGGTCGATCAGCATGCCGAGATAAAGCTCGCGCTTGATGTCGCAGCCTTCCTCGATGTAGAGGCGCTTGACTTCCTTGCCGGCCGGGCCGGTCTGATGGGTGACCAGAACCTGGTTGAGCATGCTGGCGGCGTTATCGCGCACCGCATCCACCGACTTGACGACGCGCACGCCGCCGCCTTCGGTTTCCTTGCCCTTGAACTTGCCCTTGCCGCGGCCGCCCGCATGGATCTGCGACTTGACGACCCACACCGGGCCGCCCAGGTCCTTGGCCACCTGTTCGGCTTCGGCCGGGGTGTAGGCGACGCCGCCGCGAAGCACGGCAACGCCGTACTTCGCAAGCAGCTTCTTTGCTTGATACTCGTGAATATTCATGTGAAGCCTCGCCTTGAGATATGTCTGTGCCGGTTTATCGCTGTTGTTATTTGGGCATCAGTTCCTTGGACTTCGCGATCAGACCGCGCACCGAGTCGACGGACTTGGCGAATTCGGCCTTTTCAGCGTCGTCCAGTTCGATTTCCACGACCTTCTCCACGCCGCCGGCACCGATGATGGTGGGCACGCCGACATAGATGCCGTCGAGGCCGTACTGGCCGTCAACCCAGGCGGCGACGGGCAGAACGCGCTTCTTGTCCTTCAGATAGGCCTCGGCCATCTGCACGGCGGCGGCGGCGGGGGCGTAGAAGGCGGAACCGGTCTTCAGCAGGGCCACCACTTCGGCGCCGCCGTCGCGGGTGCGCTGAATGATCTGGTCCAGCTTTTCCTGGGTGGTCCAGCCGGCCTTCACCAGATCCGGCAGCGGAATGCCGGCAACGGTGGAGTAGCGGGGCAGCGGCACCATGGTGTCGCCATGGCCGCCCAGCACGAAGGCGGTGATGTCTTCCACCGAAACCTTGAACTCTTCCGACAGGAAGTAGCGGAAGCGGGCGGAGTCGAGCACGCCGGCCATGCCCACCACCTTGTTGTGGGGCAGACCGGAGACTTCGCGCAGCACCCACACCATGGCGTCCAGCGGGTTGGTGATGCAGATCACGAAGGCGTTGGGGGCATACTGCTTGATGCCGGCGCCGACCTGGGACATGACCTTGGCGTTGATGCCGATGAGGTCGTCGCGGCTCATGCCGGGCTTACGGGCCACGCCGGCGGTGACGATGATCACATCGGCGCCTTCGATGGCCGAATAATCATTGGCGCCGGTGTAGGCGGCGTTCACACCCTCGATGGGGGTCGATTCGGCCATATCCAGGGCCTTGCCCTGCGGAGTGCCTTCGGCGATGTCGAACAGGACGACGTCACCCAGTTCCTTCAAACCGATCAGATGGGCCAGGGTGCCGCCGATATTGCCGGCGCCAACGAGAGCGATTTTCTTGCGAGCCATGAATTTTGCCTCTCGGACGGTGTGTTATGAAAGTTCAAACGCTGTGGTGTGACTGATCAAACAGACGCTGCGTGACGGTGCAGCATGAACCAATGGGCGGCTTTTCGTAGCGCGATTCGTGAGTTAGGGCAAGGGGATTGACCCGTTCAAGACCAGGATTAAGCCCTGAAATCCCAAGCGAATTCCCCACCTCTTATACGTCCTTTCCTCCTCTGCTTCACGCTAACGCGTTGACTCCACTGGCGAAACCCTACCCAGGGTAGTTTATACCCACCCTTCCGGTTAGGGGCGGACGTAATCCGCAAGAGACGGCGGGGATCCCCGCGCCCTCACGTCAGATGCCTCTGGCCCAGGTAATCCGCCGCTTGCATCTCCATCAGCCGGCTGACCGTGCGCTGAAATTCGAAGGCGCCGTCGCCGCTAGGATAAAGATCCTGCGGCGGCGCCGCCGCCGAGCAGACGAAGGTGACCTTGTGCTCGTAAAGCGCGTCGATCAGGGTGACGAAACGCTTGGCGGCATCGCGGTTGGCCGGCGACAGCAGCGGCACATCCGAGACCAGGACCGTATCGTAATGGGTGGCCAGCTTCAGATAGTCCGAGGCGCCCAGGGCCTTCTGGCACAGATCGGCGAAGGAGAACCAGGCGACGCCGTCGGCGGCCTTGGGGATGACCCAGCGCCGCCCGTTCACCTCCAATTCCTCCTCGAGACCGGGCATGCCGTTGGTCAGGCGGGCGAAGCAGCGCGTCATCTCGGCGCTGCTCCTGGCCCCCAGCGGCGCGTGATAGACCTGCATGCCCCGCTTGCGGCCCAGACGGTAGTCGCGGTCGGAATTCAGTTCGAGAATATCCAGGCGCTGCTTGATCTCGGCGATGAAGGGCAGGAACCGCTCCCGCTGCAGCCCGTCCTTGTAAAGATCGTCGGGATGGCGGTTCGAGGTGGTCACCACCACCACCCCCAGGGCGAACAAGTGATCGAACAGGCGCCCCAGGATCATGGCATCGCCGATATCGCTGACCTGCATCTCGTCGAAACACAGCAGCCATGAGCGGTCGGCGATCTGACGGGCCACCGCCGGGATGGGGTCGCCGCCCTTGCGGCTCTTATCCTGGCGCAGAGCATGGATGGCGGCATGGACGTCGCGCATGAATTCGTGGAAATGCACCCGCGCCTTGGCCGCCACCGGCGCCGTGCTGTGGAACAGGTCCATCAGCATGGATTTGCCGCGCCCCACCTCGCCGTAGAGGTAAAGCCCCTGCTTGGGCACGGCGCTTTCGCAATCGCCGGGATGCCATTCCAGGCGGCGCGGCGATTTGGCCCCCAGGCCGAAACGCGACAGCCAGCCCCGCTCGCCCTGCTGGGGCGCATAGGACGACAGCGCCCGCGCGAGGCTTTCGAATTTTTCCACCGCCATGGCCTGGGCCACATCCGGGCGGAGCGTGCCATCGGCAAGATGGCGTCGGTAGGAATCCAGCGGTCCGGTCATAAGAACATTGCTTTACCGCCAAACGGACAGGAGGCCAAGCCCTCATCGCAGGGGGATTGTTCCCGCCCCCGGAAGCGGCGGCGGGTTTTCCATAGATAGGCGCCCCGGCGCCGAATGCCAACGCCAGATTTCCATGGCCTGCCCCGGCCCGCTTGCGCTAAACACTAGGAGCCTGTCTCCGTCATCGGATGAGTCGGAAAGCGCGGTATTTTTGTGCAATATCAGGAGAAAAGCGCGCAGCGATGCGGTGCATCGGAAGCGGTTTTCGACGCAATAGTGTGCGAAAAGGCCCGTCTTTACGGCCATTCGCATTACGGAGACAGCCTCCTAGAAGCTTTTTTCCCAAGGACCGCCCGCATGCGCCGCGCCGCCTCCCTTGCCCTTCTCGCCTGCTCCGCCCTGGCCTCGCTGACCGCCTGCGGCACCGAGGCGCCCTATGTGCAGACCTCGTACCGTCTCAATCAGACCGGCTTCGTCATGGTCTGCTCCAGCGGAGACGAGGCGGCGCGCAAACAGGCCGACGCGCTGGCCGAGCAGACCTGCGCCCGCTACCGCCGCACCGCCAAGCTGTGGCGGGTGACCCAGGGCCAGTGCGACTGGCTGTCCTCGACCCAGGCCAGCTATATCTGCGTGCCCAAACCGGGCGTGACCCCCATGCCCTTCAACAGCAAGCACGCGCCTCTGCGCCACGACAGCGTGCCCACCGATATCGACGGCGTGGCGACCCCCTACTGATACCAACCGGCCAATGAATTGACCGGTTGTATCGTCCCTCGCCGGGCGGCGGCATCCGCCGCCTTGGCCGCTCGCTCAAGGCTCGCTGGAAACCGGCCAACCCGCCACCTCAACGGTTGGCCGGTCTGAACCGCGCGGGAGGGCAAAACAAAGGCCGTGGAAGGGAGCCCCTCCACGGCCTTTTTTCATGATGGCGCGACGCGGCTTATTCGCTGCGTTCCGCCAGCATTTCCTTGATGCTGCCGATCGCCTTGGCCGGGTTCAGACCCTTGGGGCAGGTGTTCGTGCAGTTCATGATGGTATGGCAGCGATAGAGCCGGAAGGCATCCTCCACCGCGTCCAGGCGTTCGCCGGTGAACTCGTCGCGGGTGTCGTGGATCCAGCGGGCCGCCTGCAGCAGCACCGCCGGGCCCAGATAACGCTCGCCGTTCCACCAGTAGCTGGGGCACGAGGTCTGGCAGCAGAAGCACAGGATGCATTCCCACAGGCCGTCGAGCTTGGCGCGTTCCTCGGGGCTTTGCAGCACCTCGCGGTCCGGCGGCTGCGGCGACTGGGTCTGCATCCAGGGCTTGATGGAGGCCAGCTGGGCGTAAGGCACCGAAAGATCCGGCACCAGATCCTTGACCACCGGCATATGCGGCAGCGGCGAGATCACCGCCTGGCCCTTGATGTCCTCGATGGGCTTCAGGCAGGCCAGGGTGTTGGCCCCGTCGATGTTCATGGCGCAGGAGCCGCAGATACCTTCACGGCAGGAGCGGCGCAGCGTCAGGGTGCTGTCGATCTCGTTCTTGATCTTCAGCAGGGCGTCGAGAACCATCGGGCCGCAATCGTCCAGATCGATCTCGAACAGATCCCAGCGGGGATTGGCCCCGGTATCGGGGTCGTAACGATAAATCTTGAAGGTCTTCACCTTCTTGGCGCCAGCCGGAGCCTTGTGGCTTTTCCCCGGCTGGACCTTGGAATTGGCGGGCAACGCGAATTCAACCATGATCGGTCCCTTATGTCTGGCGGGGCGCGTCTTAGTAGACGCGCGCCTTCGGCTCGATGTACTGGACTTCGTCCGTCAGGGTGTAGGTATGCACCGGACGATAGTCCAGGCTCACCTTGCCGCTGGCATCCACCCAGGCCAGGCTGTGCTTCAGCCAGTTGACGTCGTCGCGCTCGGAGAAGTCCTCGCGGGCATGGGCGCCACGGCTTTCCTTGCGGGCTTCGGCCGAATAGATGGTGGCCTTGGCGCAGTCCATCAGGTTCTCCAGCTCCAGCGCCTCCATCAGATCGGAGTTCCAGATCAGCGAGCGGTCGGTGATCTTCAGCTGCGGCAGGGTGCCATAGACCTCGTCGATCTTCTTCACCCCTTCCTCCAGCGAGGACTGGGTGCGGAACACGGCGGCGTCGTTCTGCATGGTCTTTTGCATGGCCAGGCGGATTTCGCTGGTGCGCAGCGAGCCGTTGGCATGGCGGACGCGGTCCAGACGCGACAGGGCCAGATCGCCGCCGTCGGCGGGCAGCGGCTTGTGGGCCTGGCCGGGCTTCAAGACCTCGGCGGCGCGCAGGGCGGCGGCGCGGCCGAACACCACGATGTCCAGCAGCGAGTTGGTGCCCAGACGGTTGGCGCCGTGCACCGAAACGCAGGCGGCTTCACCGATGGCCATCAGCCCTTCCACGGTGGCGTCGGGGTTATCCTTGGTGGGACGCAGCACTTCGCCGTGGATGTTGGTGGGAATGCCGCCCATGTTGTAGTGCACGGTGGGCAGCACCGGGATCGGTTCCTTGGTCACATCGACGCCGGCGAAGATCTTGGCGGTTTCCGAGATGCCCGGCAGCCGCAGCTCCAGGGTTTCGGCGCCCAGATGCTCCAGGTGCAGGTAGATGTGGTCGTTGTTCTTGCCAACGCCCCGGCCTTCGCGGATTTCCATGGTCATGGCGCGCGAGACGACATCGCGCGAGGCCAGATCCTTGGCGGTGGGGGCGTAGCGTTCCATGAAGCGTTCGCCGGCCGAGTTGGTGACGTAGCCACCCTCGCCGCGGGCCCCCTCGGTGATCAGGCAGCCCGAACCGTAGATGCCGGTGGGGTGGAACTGCACGAATTCCATGTCCTGCAGCGGCAGACCGGCGCGCGACACCAGACCATGACCGTCGCCGGTGCAGGTATGGGCCGAGGTGCAGGAGAAGAAGGCGCGGCCATAGCCGCCGGTGGCCAGCACCACCTTGTGGGCGCGGAAGCGGTGCAGCGAGCCATCGTCCATGTTGAGGGCCACCAAACCACGGCAGGTGCCGTTCTGATCCATGATCAGGTCGATGGCGAAATATTCCACGTAGAATTCGGCGTCATGCTTCAGGCACTGCTGATAGAGCGTGTGCAGGATGGCATGGCCGGTACGGTCGGCGGCGGCGCAGGCGCGCTGCACCGGGGCTTCGCCGAAATTGCGCATATGGCCGCCGAACGGGCGCTGGTAGATCTTGCCTTCGTCGGTGCGCGAGAACGGCACCCCGAAATGCTCCAGCTCGTAAACGGCGGGCACGGCCTCGCGGCACATATATTCGATGGCGTCCTGGTCACCCAGCCAGTCCGACCCCTTCACGGTGTCGTACATGTGCCAGCGCCAGTTGTCCTCGGCCATGTTGCCGAGCGAGGCGCCGATGCCGCCCTGCGCCGCCACGGTGTGGCTGCGGGTGGGGAAGACCTTGGTGACGCAGGCGGTCTTGAAACCGGCCGCGCCCATGCCGAGAGTGGCCCTGAGGCCGGCGCCGCCAGCGCCCACAACCACCACGTCGTAGGTGTGATCGACGAACTTGTAAGCAGCCATTGGGTTTACACTCCAACAAAGGCGGCGCGGAGAACCGCCACCGCGGTGAACACGCCGACCAGAACGGTGCCGAGCTTGATGGCCAGAAGCGTCACGGCATGGGCGCAGCCGCCATGCACGTAATCGTCGACCACCATCTTCAGGCCGAGCTGCACATGCAGCACCAGGGCGAACAGCAGGCACAGCAGCAGGGCGCTGGTGTGGGTGGAGCCGAGCCAGGCATGCATGGTTTCATAGCTGGCGCCGACATGGGACACGATCGAGGCGATCAGCCACAGGCACAACGGCACCAGGGCCATGGCGGTCAGACGCTGCATGGCGCCTTCGCGGGTTCCGGACTTGGCCGAACCCAGGCCGCGGACGCGGCCGAGAACAGTACGAAGGGACATCCCCGTTCCTCCTTAGATCGAAAGGCCGATGGCCCAGGTCAGCACGGTCAGGATGGCGGTGGCTGCCAGCACGATGTAGCCGGACTTGTAAGCCCGCGGCAGCTCGAAACCCCAGCCCGAATCCCACAGCAGATGGCGGATGCCGTTGCACAGGTGGTAGTAGAGGGCGACGGTGAACCCGAACAGCACGAGATAGCCGATGGGCGAGCCGATCACCGCGGCGGCGAAGGCGTAGCTGGCCGGGCCATGGGCGGCGGCCCCCAGCCAGAAAGCCAGCAGCAGCATGCCCGCCGCCAGCGCCACGCCGGTGGCGCGGTGGGTGATGGACATCAATGCCAGAAGCGGCAGGCGATAGACCTGCAGGTGCGGAGAGAGTGGCCTGGTGCGCGACGTCATGTGGAAGCCTCTCAAGGTTGAGCCCCCCAGAACCCCGTCGACATTCGTTATCGACCGTCGAGCCTCTGGGACTGAAAGTTTCGCGAAAACTGAGTGTCTCAATGCGCGACCGGTTTAACCGCTCAACCGCACGGAGTCAACGCCAAGACCGGCGGAGCCCCAGAAGGCTCCGCCGTCCGGAGCCGGTCATCCCCGGCGGGGCATCAGCACGGTATAATCGAAATCCAGCACCACGCTGGGATCATAATCCTTGCCGCCTTCGGTCTTGAAGGGGAAAGCGGCGCAGGCCTGATCCTTGGCGGCGATGGTTCTTAAACGCAGCGCCCCCACATCGGTGCGGCCCGGCAGTTCCAGCCGCGCCTCGACCCGGGTCCAGGCGTAGATGGTGTCGCCGGCGAAGGTGGGGGCCACATGGCGGCCGCCGTTGATGGCCACCAGCTTGAAGGCGTTGCCCAGGCCGTTGAAGGACAGCGAGCGCGCCAGGCTGATGATATGGCCGCCGTAAATCAGGCGGCGGCCAAAGCGGCCCTGGCCTTCGGTATGCTGGTTGAAATGCACCTTGGCGGTATTCTGGTAGAGACGGGTGGCCGACATATGCTCGGCCTCCTCGATGGTCATGCCGTCCACGTGATCGATGTGCTCGCCGACGGCGTAATCGTCCCAGAGATGGGCCGATCCGGCCAGCGCGGCATCGTAGCCGCCCAGGGCCAGCCCCTCGGGCACGATCAGATCGGCCGCCGCCACGCATTTGGCGGTGTCAGGAACGGTTTCCTGCGGGGCGGGCGCCTTGGGGTCGCGCTTGCGCACCATCACCCAGCGCACATACTCCACCACCATTTCATCGCGCTGATTAAGACCGGTGGAGCGCACATAGACCACGCCGGTCTGGCCGTTGGAATTTTCCTTGAGTCCGATCACCCGGGACACCGCCCGCACGGTATCGCCGGGATAGACCGGGACGCCGAAACGCCCCTCGGCATAGCCGAGATTGGCCACCGCGTTCAGCGAGATATCGGGCACGGTTTTGCCGAACACCGCGTGGAAGGCCAGCAGATCATCCACCGGCGCCCCCTTGAAGCCGATGCGGCGGGCGAACTCATCCGACGACTGCGCGGCGAAACGGCCGCCGTAAAGGGCGCAATAGAGGGCGACATCGCCCACCGTCAGCGTGCGCGGCGTGGCATGAACGATCTCCTGCCCCAGGCGGAAATCCTCGAAATAATTGCCGGGATTGGTTTTGGCGGCCATGCTTCAGCCCTCGATCTGTTCGGCCAGCGCCACCAGGCGCCGGGCATTGACGACATGCAGGTTTTCGATCAGGCGGCCCTCCACCACCACCACGCCCTTGCCGGCGGCCTCGGCCTCGGCATGGGCGGCGATGATCCTGCGCGACCACGCCACCTCGGCCTCGGAGGGGGCGAACACCCGGTTGGCGGCCTCGATGGTCTTGGGATGGATCAGGGTCTTGCCGTCGAAGCCCATCTCCAGGCCCTGGCGGCAGGCATAGTCGAAGCCCTCGTCATCGTTGAGATCGAGATGCACGCCGTCCAGAATGGCCAGACCCTGGGCGCGGGCCGCCAGCAGGCACAGGCCGAGCGAGGTCAGCATGGGCAGGCGCTCGCGGGTATGGGCGCAATGCAGATCCTTGGCCAGATCCGAGGTGCCCATGACGAAACCGCCCAGACGCGGGCTGGCGGCGGCGATCTCCTCGGCGCGCAGAATGCCGCGCGGGGTTTCCATCATGCACCAGATGGCCAGATCGTCGGGGGCGCCGGCCGCCGCCAGAACGCTTTCGGCCTGGCGCACCATGTCGGCGCTTTCCACCTTGGGCAGCAGCACGGCATGGGCGCCCGAGACGGCGGCGGCGGCCAGATCGGCCTGGCCCCAGGGGGTGTTGAGACCGTTGGAGCGGATGAGGATCTCGCGGCGGCCATAGCCGCCGCCGGTGACCGCCGCCACCACCTGGCGGCGGGCCTCCTCCTTGGCGTCGGGGGCCACCGCATCCTCCAGATCGAAGATCAGACCATCGGCCCCCAGGGTCTTGGCCTTTTCCAACGCGCGCGGGTTGGACCCCGGCATGTAAAGCACACTGCGGCGCGGACGGGCGGTCGTGGCCATGATAACAGTCTCCCCTTCAGAAGGTCCGGAACAGGACTTTTGCAGTGCGGCACACTAACAAGAGCGGCAGGGCGCTGGCAAGGGCGCGGCGCAATTTTCTAACGCATCCGCCCGCCGTTCCGATGCATTCTTACCGTATTTTCCCGCCTCCTCCTTCGAATCGCCAAATCCCCCCCTGCGAAGGCAGGAAGATATGCCTTTCTGGATAAGGTCCTTATGCGCTCTTGCCGGACGTGAGGGAACGCAGCACTATCAAAGCTCTATGGAAGCCCCTTTTGTTGCCTGGAGCGCGCCATGGCCCCACCGCTCAGCATGATCCGCTTTCTGGTTGTCGACGACAGCGCCGCCGAGCGCAAACTGATCCACGCCCTGCTGACAGGCCTGGGCGCCGAGCAGATCGACGAGGCCATGGATGGGGAAAGCGCCATCCAGTCCATCAAGCACCAGCCTCCCGGACTGATTTTGTGCGACTGGGAGATGGAGCCCATCAGCGGCCTGCATCTGGCCCGCTTCATCCGCCGCTCGCCCGCCTGCCCCGACAAGCGCATCCCCCTGATCATGATGACCGGCCACGCCGACCGTCAGCGGGTGGTGGCGGCCCGCGATGCCGGGGTCAATGAATTCATGGTCAAGCCGCTGTCGCCGCAAACCCTGCAAAGCCGCATTTCCGCCGCGCTGGACAGCCGCCGCCCCTTCATCAACGCCGCCGAGTATTTCGGCCCCGACCGCCGCCGCCATGCCGCCCCCTGGAGCGGAGCGGAACGGCGCAGCCTGCGCAAGGCGCCGGAAATCCGCACCCGTCCGGCACCGGTGCTCGATACCCCAAGTCTGCGCTTCAAGGTATGATACCGGCCAACCATTGAAGTGACTCGTTGGCCGGTCTCCAGCGAGCATTGAGCGAGCGGCCAAGGCGGCGGATGCCGCCGCCCGGCGAGGGACGATACAACCGGTCAATTCATTGGCCGGTTGGTCTGACCGCGCACCGCCGCCGAAAACAGCACACTTTTCCTTTGCGCCACAAGACGCTTGGGCCTATCACAAAAGGCCCATTCCCCGTCCCGCCCGCGCGCTCTCCCGCCCAGGGGACGATGTAAAGCCAGTCTTGAGCGGAGACCATGGAGTCGTTGCTTTTCCTTCGCGGCATGGTGATCGGATTCGCCCTGGCCGCTCCCGTCGGTCCCGTGGGCATTCTCTGCATCCGCCGCGCCCTGGCCGACGGCCGCTACGCCGCCTTCATCGCCGGCCTCGGCGCCGCCTGCGCCGACACCTTTTATGGCGCGGTGGCCGGCCTCGGCATCACCGTGATCAGCGCCTTCCTGGTCAGCCATGCCACCACCCTGCGGCTGGTGGGCGGCCTGTTCCTGATGGTGCTGGGGGGGCGCACCTGGCGCACCCCGCCGCGTTTCGATCCGCAGCCGGTCAGCGGGCCCGGCCTGGCCCGCGATTTTCTCTCGACCTTTCTCATCACCTTGTCGAACCCCGCCACCATTCTGGCCTCCATGGGGGTGTTCGCGGCCATGGGGGTGATGGGCGGCAGCACTGCCGCCGCCCCGTCGCGCCTGTTGATTTTAGGGGTGTTCGCCGGCTCCAGCCTGTGGTGGCTGGTGCTGTCGGGGATCGCCAGCGCCCTGCGCGCCAAATTCACCCCGGCGGCGCTGGCCCGCCTCAACCACATCTCCGGCGCCGCCCTGATGCTGTTCGGCGCCGGGATCCTGGCCAGCCTGGGCTGGAGCCGCTGGGGCTGACCGCAAGCCGCCGGCTCAGCCCCGGCGGATGGTGGCGATGAAGCTGTCCACCGAAGAGGTCAGCCGCGACGACTGGTGGCCCAGTTCGGTGGCGGCCTCCAGCACCTCGCCCGCCGCCCGTCCGGCCTCGCCCGCCGCCTGATTGACCCCGACGATATTGCTCGACACCTCCTGGGTGCCGGCCGAGGCCTGCTCGACATTGCGGGCGATCTCGCGGGTGGCCGCGCCCTGCTCCTCCACCGCCGAGGCCACGGTGGCGTTGATCTCGCTGATGCGGCCGATGATGGCGGTGATCTGGCCGATGGCCTGCACGGCGTTGTGGGTGGAGCTTTGCACCTCGCCGATCTGGCTGGAAATCTCCTCGGTGGCCTTGGCGGTCTGGTTGGCCAGATGCTTCACCTCGTTGGCCACCACCGAGAAGCCCTTGCCGGCATCGCCGGCCCGGGCCGCCTCGATGGTGGCATTGAGGGCCAGAAGATTGGTCTGGCTGGCGATATCGTTGATGAGATCCACCACCTCGCCGATACGGTTGGTGGCCCGATCGAGCCCGGTCATAACACGGTCGGCATCGCCGGCCACCGTCACCGCCTCGGCCGAGACCTGCGCCGCCAGGGTGACCTGATGGGAAATTTCGCCGATGGAGGCCGAAAGCTCCTCGGCGGCCGAGGCCACGGTTTGCACGCTGGCGGCGGCCTGTTCCGAGGCGGCGGCCACGGCGCTGGCCTCGCGGCTGGTTTCCTCGGCCACCGAGGCCATGGCCTGCGACGAGGATTGCAGCTGGGTGGCCGAGGCCGACACCGCATGCACCACATCCTTGACGTTGGCCTCGAAATCATCGGCCATCTTCAGCATCAGGGCGCGGCGCTCCTCCTCGGAGCGGCGCTTCATGGCCTCCTGCTCGGCCTGCAGCCGTTCCACCCTGAGGGCGTTTTCCTTGAACACCTGCACGGCCCGGGCCATGGCGCCGATCTCGTCATGCAGGGCCAGCCCCGGCACCAGCACCGTTTTGTCGCCATTGGCCAGCAGTCCCATGATCCCGGTCATGGAGCGGATGGGCAGAACGATGCTGCGCGCCACCAGCACCGCGAAGGCCAGACCGGCCAGCACCGCCGCCAGCGACAGCCACAGCACGCTGGAGCTGCTCTGATCCAGCGCCTGTTCGGAGCTGTCGCGGGTATCGGTCAGGATGCGGCCCTCCAGTTCGCGGGCGGCGGCGGTGGCCTGGCCAAAGGCATCGGCCTGGTCGGGCAGGGTCACCGACAGCAGATGGGCGCTGTCCAGGATGGCGGTTTTGAGATCGGCCAGGGCGGCGACGTAATTGGCCACATCGGCATCCACCGCCTTGGTGCGCTCGCGGTGCGCGGTGTTGGCCTGATGGTTTTCCAGCTCGGTCAGCAGGCCGTCCACCTGCTTCAGTTTGACCAGGCCGGCATCGGCCAGGGCGGGATCGGCCTTCAGGATGAACTGATAGATGTTGATGCGGCCATTGAGCAGGGTGGTCTGCGCCCGCCCCGCCAGCACCGCGCTGTCGAATTCCTGATCGGCAACGGCGTTCTTCACCACGTCGGACAAGCCGTCAACGGCTTTGCCGCCCACCAGGACCAATTGATTGAACACGCGGTCACGCTGGGCCCGCATGGCTTCCAGCTGCGTCACGCCGTCGGCGTAATTCTTCAAGGCCGCCTGGGCGGCGGCGATCTTTTCACCCACGCTGGGCAGAGGGGTGGCGGCGCGGGCCGCGGCCAGCTGCTGATCCAGTTCGGCCAGCCCCGCCTTCACGGCCTGCAAATGGGCGGCATCGCCATCCTCGCTGTAAGACAGCACCAGACGGCGCAAGGTGGCGGCATCGCGGTCGATGGACAGGATCCGCACCGTATCCGACGAATTGCGGGCATAGCCGTTGAAGGTTTCCAGCGCCGTGCGCATGCCGTGCACGCCCAGACCGCCCACCACCACCAGCAGGATCAGCACCACGATGAAACCGGCATAAATGCGCGTGCGCACACTGACCCGGCCGGTCATTCCCGATCCAGACATCTCCTGCCTCCTTCTTTCCCGGCGCCCCCAGCCGGGTTTATGCATTTAATCCCACCCCATGAAGGGTGCTGGTACCGTACTCGCCTGTAAATAGCAAATTCTTTTGCGTGACAACAGGGGCGCATCAGCGGATTTCCGCCAAAAAAAAACCCGGCCGCCGCCATAGCGGGGGCCGGGCTTCATAAGACATCGCTAAAGCATTACTTCTTAAGGTAGTCCTTGGCCAGAACTTCCGCAATCTGCACGGCGTTAAGCGCGGCGCCCTTGCGCAGGTTGTCGGCCACGCACCAGAACGACAGGCCGTTCTTGATGGTGGGATCGCGGCGGATGCGGCTGACATAGACGGCATCCTCGCCGGTGGCCTCCACCGGGGTGACGTAGCCTTCGTTGGCGCGGTGATCCACCACCACCACGCCGGGAGCATGGCTCAGGGCCTCGCGGGCCCGGGCTTCGTCCACCGGCTTTTCAAACTCCACGTTCACCGCCTCGGCATGGCTGACGAACACCGGCACCCGCACGCAGGTGGCATGCACCGCCACATCGGGATCGAGGATCTTGCGGGTTTCCACCGCCATCTTCCATTCCTCCTTGGTGGCGCCGTCATCCATGAAGACGTCGATATGGGGAATGCAGTTGAAGGCGATCTGCTTGGTGAAGCGCTCCGGCTTGACCGGATCGTTCACATAGATGGCGCGTGTCTGGTTGAAGAGCTCGTCCATGGCCTCCTTGCCGGCGCCCGACACCGACTGATAGGTGGCGACCACCACGCGCTTGATGCGGAAAAGATCATGCAGCGGCTTCAGGGCCACCACCATCTGAATGGTGGAGCAGTTGGGATTGGCGATGATGCCCTTCTTCTTGTAGCCGGCGATGGCGCCCGGATTGACTTCCGGCACCACCAGCGGCACATCGGGGTCCATGCGGAAGTGCGAGGTGTTGTCCACCACCACGCAGCCGGCGGCGGCGGCGCGCGGGCTGTGCTGCGCCGAAACCTTGGCGCCGGGCGAGGACAGGGCGATATCCCAGCCGGTGAAGTCGAAGGTTTCCAGATCCTGCACCTTCAGGATCTTGTCGTCGCCGAACGACACCTCGCGCCCGACCGAGCGCGACGAGGCCAGGGCCGCCACCTCGCTCACCGGGAACTGGCGGTCGGCCAGCGTCTGAAGCATTTCGCGGCCCACATTGCCCGTGGCGCCGATCACCGCAACCTTGTAACCCATTGTGCTGTCCTTTTCGCGTTTTCGGCCCCTGCCGCCCAGCCGGACCTCATCTCAACGAAAAGGCCCGCCGGGCTGATCCCGCGGGCCTTTTGGTGGTGCAAACAAAGTACCGACCAGCCCGCCTTACGCCAGGGTCTTTTTAGTCGTGAGGGTTTTGGTCGAAACAATAACGGGCGACCCCGCATCCCCGAAGGGCGCGGCCTGCATCGTCAGGCTGGGGTCAAACTGCGACATCGCGGTCACAAGCTCCGTTTTTTCATCGCCAGCATTACCGTACCCGTTCCGGGAAGGCAAGGCTTATCGGACAGGCCCCACGGCAATCGGATGAACGCGTGGGCGTTGTTTTACACCATACCATCTTCGGCGCGATGGCGCTTTATACCGGCCAACCATTGAAGTGACTCGTTGGCCGGTATCCAGCGAGCATTGAGCGAGCGGCCAAGGCGGCGGATGCCGCCGCCCGGCGAGGGACGATACAACCGGGCAATTCATTGGCCGGTTGGTATGAGAGCGCCCGCGCGAGCGTTCGCGCGTAAGCCAAGCTGGCGGCACGCCAGCGCCCGGCGTTTGAGGGACGCGCATCAAACAGGGCAATCGGCTTCACCCGATTGCCCTGGACGGGCCCCGCCCTTGCGGGCGGGGCGTTGGCGGGGTCAGCCGGCCAGCTTGTCCAGTTCGCGGACGATGGCTTCGCCCATCACCGTGGTCGAAACCTTGGCCTTGCCGGGCTGCATGATGTCGCCGGTGCGCAGGCCGCCGTCCAGCACGTTCTTCACGGCCTGGTCCAGCAGGGCGGCGTCCTCGGCCATGTCGAAGCTGTAGCGCAGCATCATGCCGAACGACAGCAGGGTGGCCAGGGGGTTGGCGATATCGCGGCCGGCGATATCGGGGGCCGAGCCGTGCACCGGCTCATAGACGGCGCGGCGGTTGCCGGCGGCATCGGCGGCGCCCAGCGAGGCCGAGGGCAGCATGCCGAGCGAGCCGGTGAGCATGGCGGCGCAATCGGACAGCAGATCGCCGAACAGGTTGTCGGTGACGATCACATCGAACTGCTTGGGATTGCGCACCAGCTGCATGGCGCAGTTGTCGGCATACATGTGCTGCAGTTCCACCTCGGGGTATTTGGCGGCATGCAGCCTGGTCACTTCCTCGCGCCACAGCAGGCCCGATTCCATGACATTGGCCTTTTCCACCGAATGCAGCTTGTTGCCGCGCTTCTTGGCCAGATCGAAGGCCACTTCGGCGATGCGCACGATTTCGGAGGTGGTGTAGACCTGGGTGTTCAGCCCCTGGCGTTCACCGTTTTCCAGGGTGGTGATGCCGCGCGGCTGGCCGAAATAAACGCCGCCGGTCAGTTCGCGCACGATCATGATATCGAGGCCCTTGACCAGATCGGTCTTCAGGGACGAGGCCTCGGCCAGGGCGTCGAACACGAAGGCCGGACGCAGATTGGCGAACAGCTGCAGATCCTTGCGCAGGCGCAGCAAACCGCGCTCGGGCTTGACCTCGAAGGGCAGATCATCCCACTTCGGGCCGCCCACGGCGCCCAGCAGCACCGCGTCGGCGGCGAAGGCGTCCTGCATGGTGGCGTCGGTCAGGGGATGACCGAACTTGTCGTAGGAGGCGCCGCCGATCAGGCCGTCCGTCAGGTCGAAGGTGATGTGGCGCTTCTTGGCCATCCAGTCGATGACCCGGCGCACCTGGGCCATCACTTCCGGTCCGATACCGTCGCCGGCAAGGATAAGCAGCTTCTTGGTGGTCATGGGAAAGATCTCCGCGAGGGGTGGCGGGCGGGCCCGCCGACGTGAAGAGGGACGGGCCGCCAGGAGGGGGCGGCCCGCCGGAACAGGCTTACAGCCAGGGCTGGCTCTGCTTGCGCGCCGCCTCGAAGCTTTCGATCCGCTCCTGCTTTTGCAGGGTCAGGCCGATATCGTCGAGGCCGTTCAGCAGGCAGTATTTGCGGAAGGGATCGATCTCGAAGGCGATGCGGCCGCCGTCGGGTCCGGTGATCTCCTGCTGTTCCAGGTCGATGGTCACGGTGGCGTTGGCGCCCCGCTGGGCATCGTCCATCAGCTTGTCCACATCGGCCTGCGCCAGCTTGATGGGCAGAATGCCGTTCTTGAAGCAGTTGTTGTAGAAGATGTCGGCGAAGCTGGGGGCGATGACGCAGCGGATGCCGAAATCGAGCAGCGCCCAGGGGGCATGCTCGCGCGAGCTGCCGCAGCCGAAATTGGCCCCGGCCACCAGGATCGAGGCCTTGCGGTAGGCCGGCTTGTTCAGCACGAAATCAGCCACTTCCGAGCCATCCTTGGCGTAGCGCATCTCGTCGAACAGGTTCTTGCCGAGCCCGGTGCGCTTGATGGTCTTCAAGAACAGCTTGGGGATGATCATGTCGGTATCGACATTGAGGATCGGCAGCGGCGCGGCAACGCCGGTGAGCTTGGTGAACTTATCCATGTCGGCGTCTCCTTACAGCGTGCGCCAGTCGGTGAGCCGGCCGGTCACGGCGGCGGCGGCGGCCATGGCCGGGCTGACCAGATGGGTGCGCCCGCCGCGGCCCTGACGGCCCTCGAAGTTGCGGTTCGAGGTGGAGGCCGAGCGTTCGCCGTCCTTCAGCTGGTCGCCGTTCATGGCCAGGCACATGGAGCAGCCGGGCTCGCGCCATTCGGCTCCGGCCTCCAGGAACACCTTGTCCAGGCCCTCGGCCTCGGCCTGCTCCTTGACCAGGCCCGAGCCCGGCACGGCCAGGAAGCGCACGCCCGGAGCCACCTTGCGGCCCTTGATCACGGCGGCGGCCTCGCGGAAGTCCTCGATGCGGCCGTTGGTGCAAGAGCCCAGGAACACCGTATCCACCTTGATCTCGCTCAAGGGCTGGTCGGCGGTCAGGCCCATATAGGCCAGGGCGCGTTCCACGGCGGCGCGCTTGGCCGGATCGGCGACCTGGGCCGGGTTCGGCACCCGGGCCGAGATCGGCAGCACGTCCTCGGGGCTGGTGCCCCAGGTGACCATGGGCTCCAGGCTGGCGGCGTCGATGATCACCTCGGCGTCGTAGACGGCGCCCTCGTCGGTCTTCAGGGTCTTCCAGTAGCTGACGGCGGCCTCGAAGGCGGCGGCCTTCGGCGCGCGCGGCTTGCCCTGGATATAGGCGAAGGTCACCTCGTCGGGGGCGATCAGCCCGGCGCGGGCCCCGGCCTCGATGGTCATGTTGCAGACCGTCATGCGGCCTTCCATCGACAGGGCGCGCACGGCCTCGCCGGCATATTCGATCACGTAGCCGGTGCCGCCGGCGGTGCCCAGGCGGCCGATGATGGCCAGCACCAGATCCTTGGCGCCGACGCCCTTGGGCAGCGCGCCGTCCACCCGCACCAGCATGGTCTTGGCCGGCTTTTGCACCAGGGTCTGGGTGGCCAGCACATGCTCCACTTCCGAGGTGCCGATGCCGAAGGCCAGAGCCCCGAAGGCGCCATGGGTGGAGGTGTGGGAATCGCCGCAGACGATGGTGGCGCCGGGCAGGGTGAAGCCCTGTTCGGGGCCGACGATATGCACCACGCCCTGGCGGATGTCGTCCATGGCCAGATATTCCACGCCGAAATCGCGGGCGTTGGCTTCCAGAGCCTCCACCTGGATGCGCGATTCCGCGTTCTCGATGCCCTTGGAGCGATCGGTGGTGGGCACGTTGTGATCGGCCACGGCCAGGGTCGCCTCGGGATGGCGGACGGTGCGGCCGGCGGTGCGCAGACCTTCGAAAGCCTGCGGGCTGGTCACCTCATGGACCATGTGGCGGTCGATATAGATCAGACAGGTGCCGTCGTTCTGGACATCCACCAGATGGCTGTCCCAGATCTTCTCGAACAGGGTGCGGGGTTTGGCCATGGCGTTCTACGCTGCTCCACGCTTTCAGCGGCCTGCTCCCGAACTCCAAGACTGGCGTTCGGAGGTCAGCAGCCCACTCATCTATTGAAGACAAAGCGAAGGGCAGGAGCCGGGAACCGGCCCCGTCCCGCCCCGCGCCGGAAAACTACGGCGAGCCTTCCTGGGGCGGCCCCGCAGTCCGGGGCCGCCCCAGGAAGGGCTTTGGAAAAAACCAGCCGGGCCGGAACTCAGCCCTGCTTGCTCTTCTTCTCAGCGGCGGCGGCCTCGCGCTCGGCGGCGGCCAGCTTGGCCGAATAGCCGGTGGTCTGCTCGGCGATACGGGCCGACTTGCCGCGACGGTCGCGCAGATAGTAGAGCTTGGCGCGGCGCACGTCGCCGCGGCGGATCACTTCGATCTCGGCCACGTTGGGGGAATAGAGCGGGAAGATACGCTCCACGCCTTCGCCGTAGGAGATCTTGCGCACGGTGAACGAGCTGTTCAGGCCGTCGTTCTTGCGGGCGATCACCACGCCTTCATAGGCCTGGAGACGTTCGCGGGTGCCTTCGATGACCTTGACATTGACCTTGACGGTGTCGCCCGGGGAGAATTCGGGGATCGTCTTGGCGGACGTCAGCTTCTCGATCTGCTCGTTTTCGAGCGCCTGAATGATGTTGACCATTGGCTCAACCCTTCTCATTTAGCTTTCTGGCCGCGGCGGTACCGGTCCCACAGATCGGGCCGCCGTTGCCTGGTTACCTCTTCCGCCTGACGTTGCCGCCAGGCGCGAATGTTCTCGTGGTGACCGGACAGCAGAACCTCCGGCACCGACCGGCCGTTCCATTGCTGGGGCCGGGTGTAGTGGGGATACTCCAGGAGCCCCCACTCGAAACTTTCCTCCGTCAGCGACTCCTGGTTCCCGGTCACCCCGGGCAGCAGCCGCACAACGGCATCCATCAGCATCAGAGCCGCGGGCTCGCCGCCCGACAGCACGAAATCACCGAGGCTGATCTCCTCGGCGCCGTGGGTCTCCAGCACCCGCTGGTCCACGCCTTCGAACCGGCCGCACAGGATGGTGACACCCGGTTCGGCGGCCAGACTCCTGACCCGCTGCTGGTCCAGCAGACGTCCGCGCGGCGTCAGGTAGATGAACGGTCCGACACGGTGCGAGGCCCTGATGGCCGCATCCACCACATCGGGGCGCATCACCATGCCCGCCCCGCCGCCGAAGGGCGTATCGTCCACCGTGCGATGCCTATCCTGGGCGAAATCCCGGATATTCACCGCATCGATGGCCCATTTGCCCTCGGCCAGGGCCCGTCCGGCCAGGGAATGACCCAACGGACCCGGGAACATCTCGGGGAACAAGGTCAGGATCGTCGCCGTCCAAACGGAGCGGGCCTCACCCTCCATCATTCCCCACCATCCTCCGGCGCTTGCGCGCCGCCCTCATCCTCGTCGCCGGCGTCGATCTCGGCGGGCGGATCGATCACCAGACGGCCGCCGGCGATATCCACCACCGGCACCACGGCACGGGTGAAGGGCAGCATCACCGCTCCCTCGGGCCCGCTGATCTCGATGATGTCGCCACCTCCGAAATCGAACACGCCCTTGACCCGCCCCATCGGGCTGCCGTCGAGGCTCTCCGCCGCCAGCCCCACCAGATCCGAGTAATAAAACTCGTCCTCGTCGGGCTTGGGCAGGGCGGAGCGCTCCACCCACAGTTTCACGCCCTTCAAAGCCTCGGCGGCATCGCGGTCGGCGACCCCCGCCAGCTTTGCCAGCACAACCCCCTTGGCCTCGCCAAGCAGGGTCAGCTGGAAACGGCGCCCCCGATCATCCTGCACCGGGCCGTAGGCCGCCAGATCGGCGGGCTGGGCGGTGAAGCTTTTGATGCGGAGCGCGCCGCGCACCCCGTGCGCGCCCACGATGACGCCGACGCACAAGAGGCTGGACATGGCTTACTCGCCCGCGGCGGCCTCGGCGGCCTTGGCGGCGGCGGCCTCGGCGGCCTTGGCGGCCTCCTTCAGGCGCTCCTGGGCCTTGGCCTTCGGCATCGGCTGCTTGGTCTGCTCGGCCTGCGGGCGGGCGGCGATGTAACCGGCCTGGGAGAAGAACTTCACCACGCGGTCGGTGGGCTGGGCGCCGACCGACAGCCAATGCTTGATGCGCTCTTCGCGCATGATCAGGCGTTCGGCATGGTCATGCGGCAGCATGGGATTGTAGGTGCCCAGCTTCTCCAGGAACTTGCCGTCGCGCGGGCTGCGCGAATCGGCCAGAACGATCTTGTAGAAGGGGCGCTTCTTGGAACCGCCACGGGACAGACGAATCTTCAGCGACATGTATATCCTCGTCGTTGACTGTTTAATCGAACCCGGCCCAGGGGGCCGGACTGCTCCTTGTACGGGGGATCGGACCCTGGGCCCCTATCCCCCCAACTTTCCGCCGGGGCCGAAGCCGCCGGGGCCAAAACCACCAAAGCCGCCCGGACCACCGCCGCCCAGCAGGCTGCCCAGCCCGGCGCGCATCAGGCCCTTCTTGCCCATCTTGCTGATCTTCTTCATGACGTCGGCCATCTGCTGGTAGCTTTTCAGCAGCTTGTTGACGTCTTGCACCGAAACCCCGGCCCCCTCGGCGATGCGCCGCTTGCGGCTGGCCTTGATGAGATCGGGGTTCTTCCGCTCGGCCTTGGTCATCGACAGGATGATGGCTTCCTGGCGGTTGATCAGGCGGGGATCGATATTGGCGTTGTCGATCTGCGACTTCATCTTGCCCATGCCGGGCAGCATGCCCAGCATGCCCTTCAGGTCGCCCATCTTCTTCATCTGGCGGAACTGGGCGGCCATGTCGTCGAGATCGAACTTGCCCTTGGCCATGCGGGCGGCCAGCTTCTCGGCCTCGTCGTGCTCGAAGCTTTCCATGGCCTTCTCGACCAGCGACACCACGTCGCCCATATCGAGAATGCGCCCGGCCACGCGGTCGGGATGAAAGACCTCGAGGGCATCCAGCTTTTCGCCGGCGCCGAGAAACTTGATGGGACGCCCGGTAACGGCGCGCATGGACAGCGCGGCGCCGCCGCGGGCGTCGCCGTCGACGCGGGTCAGCACCATGCCGGTGACGCCCACCTTCTCGTTGAACTCGCGCGCCACATTGACGGCGTCCTGGCCGGTCATGGCGTCCACCACCAGCAGGGTTTCCACCGGCTTGACGGCATCGCGCACCGCGGCCACCTCGGCCATCAGCTGCTCGTCGATATGCAGGCGGCCGGCGGTGTCGAGGATCACCACGTCGTAGCCTTCGCGGCGCCCCACCTCCATGGCGCGCCGGGCGATGGCCACCGGCAGTTCGCCGGCAACGATGGTCAGGCTGCCCACCTCGGCCTGACCGGCCAGAATCTCCAATTGCCGCTGCGCCGCCGGACGGTAAACGTCGAGGGAGGCCAGCAGAACCTTCTTGCGCTCCTTGCCGCGCAGCCGCAGCGCGATCTTGCCCGAGGTGGTGGTTTTGCCCGAGCCCTGCAGACCGACCATCAGCACCGGCACCGGCGGCACGCCCACCAGATTGATGTCCTCGGCCGCGCCCAGGGTTTCCACCAGGGTATCGTGAACGATCTTCACCACCATCTGGCCGGGGGTGATGCTGCGCACCACATCCTGGCCGACGGCGCGTTCCTTGACCTTGGCGATGAAGTCCTTGACCACCGAGAGGGCAACATCAGCCTCCAGCAGGGCCACGCGCACCTCGCGCAGCGCCTCCGAGACGTCGGCTTCGGTCAACGCGCCGCGCTTTTTCAGCCGCTCGAAGACATCGCCTAACTTGCTGCTCAAACTCTCGAACATAAGACCTCGTGATCCAAACGACAGTGCAGGCCGGTGCGCGAACCCTCGCGGACCAGCCGGCCTCCTCGGAGGCGGAACGTTCCCAGATGACTGAGAGGATGGGGTTGTACGCCGCCGCGCCGCCGCGAGTCAATGATTTGTTACGTTCCGGCCAGGGCAATCGGATGAACGCGTGGGTGTTGTTTTACACCACACCGTCTTCGGCGCGATGGCGCATTGAGCGCCCGCGCGAGCGTTCGCGCGTAAGCCAGGCTGGCGGTACGCCAGCGCCCGGCGCTTGAGACGCCCATCAAACAGGGCAATCGGCTTCACCCGATTGCCCTGGCGTTCCGGCTTATCCAGGATCAAAGCCGCCGCGCCGCGCCGGGGCATACTGGAGCCGACAGCCACACCCTATATAATAGCGATGCCCCTCATGACCACCGACACCGCCAACCTTCTCGATTTTCTCAATCTGATGCTGGAATGCGAACGGGCCGGAGCCAAAGCCCTGCGCCTGTTCGAGCTTGAGGAGGCGCCGCCGGCCCTGGCCCGCGCCCTGCCCGCCCTGGCCCGCGACGAGGCCCGCTATTGCGTGCTGCTGTCGCGTGAAATCACCCGCCTGGGCGGCACCCCCAGCAGCGCCACCGGCGATTTCTTCGCCGCCATCACCGCCCTGCCCGACTGGCCGGCCCGCCTCGACCTGCTGGTGCGCGGCCAGGCCTGGGTGGCCCGGCGGCTGGCCGAACGGCTGGAGCATATCGCCGACCCCGACCTCAAGGCCTCCTTACGCGAAATGCATGCCACCCACCTCGTCAACGTCACCGAAGCCCAGCGATTAGCCTTGGAGATCGCATAGGGGAACCGGCACAGCCGGTAACTGGCGCGCCCTCGCGCGCCGGAGCGTTGCCGGAGCGGCAGCGCTGGCATAAGCGAGGATTAGCCAAGCTGGCGGAACGCCAGCGCCCGGCGCTTGAGCGGACATATAAAAACCAAGGTGATCGCTTGACAGGGACGGTATATGTAACCACTATGATTACATTGCTGCCCGGGGAGCCTCATGGCCAGAAATTGCCGTTTCGCCGTTGCCGTTCATGTTTGCGCGGTGCTGACGCTGCGGCGGGATGATCCGCCCGCCACCAGCGACTGGATCGCCAAAAGCGTCAACACCAATCCGGTGGTGGTGCGGCGGCTGCTGTCGGCCCTGGGCAAGGCCGGGCTGGTGAAAAGCCAGCGCGGCACCAGCGGCGGCTCGGCCCTGGCCAAGGAGGCCGCCGCCATCACCCTGCTGGATATTTCCCGCGCGGTGGACGAGGACGAAGGACCGCCGCTGCCGCAGCAGGAGCCCAATCCCGCCTGCCCGGTGGGGGCCAATATCCGCCCCATCCTCACCGACATCCTCGACCGGGCCGAGGCGGCGCGGGACCGGGAGCTGCAACGGACCACCCTGGCCGATATCGCCGCCAGCATCCGGGCCCGCCTGGCGCCATAAGAGTTTGCCCTGAAATGTACATAAGGGCTTTGCCCTGAAATGTAATTGTCACACTTACCGTTACAACACCCACAAGGAGAGCATCATGGTTGAGATCGCCGTCGTCTATCATTCCGGCTATGGCCACACCGCCCGCCAGGCCGCCGCCGTGGCCCGGGGCGTGGACAGCGTGGCCGGCGCCAAGGCCGTGCTGGTGCCGGTCGATCAGATCGAACAGCATTGGCAAACCCTGGAGCAGGCCCAGGGCATCATTTTCGGCTCGCCCACCTATATGGGCGGCGTGTCCGGCCCCTTCAAAACCTTCATGGACGCCAGCTCCAAGGCCTGGTACGCCCGCGCCTGGAAGGACAAGATCGCCGCCGGCTTCACCAATTCGGCCAGCCAGTCGGGCGATAAGCTGAACACGCTGATCCAGCTGGCGGTGTTCGCCGCCCAGCACGGCATGATCTGGACCGGCCTCGACATCCTGCCCGGCAACAACAATTCCCAGGGCAGCGTCGAGGATCTGAACCGTCTGGGCAGCTTCCTGGGCGCCATGGCCCAGAGCAACGCCGATCAGCCGGCCGAACTGGCCCCGCCCGCCGCCGATCTCAAAACCGCCGAGGTGCTGGGCGCCCGCGTGGCCGCCACCACCCTGCGCTTCCATAAGTAACCCCCGGACGGGAAGCGGGGCCGCCCCGCTTCCCGCTGGACTTTCGCCGCAGGCTCCCCATATAACCCGCCTATGCAGACCCTGATGCCGCAAGGCCGCTCTTTCCTGAAAATGCACGGGCTGGGCAACGATTTCGTCGTGCTCGACGCCCGCAGCCGGCCGCTTGCCCTAAGCCCCGACAGCGTGCGCCGCATCGGCGACCGCCATCGCGGCGTCGGCTTCGATCAGCTGGTGGTGCTCCTGCCGCCGCGCCAGGCCGGTGCCGATGTCTTCATGGCCCTTTACAACAACGACGGCTCGGAGGCCGGGGCCTGCGGCAACGCCACCCGTTGCGTGGCCCGCCTGCTGATGGCCGAAAGCGGCGGCAGCCGCGCCGTGATCGAAACCGTGTCCGGCCTGTTGACGGCCGAGGCGGCGGCAGGCGGCCTCTACAGCGTCGATATGGGTCCGGCCCGGCTGGAGGCGCGCGACATTCCCCTGGCCCAGGGCACCGACAGCCTGCGCCTGCCCCTGGCCATCGGCGGCCTGGAGGCTCCCTGCGGCGTCGGCATGGGCAATCCCCACGCCGTGTTTTTCGTCACCGATGCCGAAACCGCCGATGTGGCCGGTCTCGGCCCCCAGGTGGAGCATCACCCGCTGTTCCCGCAGAAGACCAACGTGGAGTTCGCCCAGATCCTGGCGCCGGACCGTATCCGCATGCGGGTCTGGGAACGGGGCACCGGCATCACCCAGGCCTGCGGCACCGGCGCCTGCGCCACCCTGGTGGCCGCCGCCCGGCGCGGCCTCACCGGCCGCGCCGCCGAGGTGATTCTGGATGGCGGCAGCCTGCACATCCACTGGCGCGACGACAACCACGTGCTGATGACCGGCCCGGCCAGCCTGGCCTTCGCCGGCACCCTCGACCCGCTGCTGCTGCCATGAGCAAGGAGCCCGACGTCGTCACCTTCGGCTGCCGCCTGAACAGCTACGAATCCGAGGTGATCCGCAGCCACGCCAAGGCGGCGGGCTGGGACGACACCATCATCGTCAACACCTGCGCCGTGACCGGCGAGGCCGAACGCCAGGCCCGCCAGGCCATCCGCAAGCTGCGGCGCGAGCACCCCGAAGCCCGCATCGTGGTCACCGGCTGCGCCGCCCAGATCGATCCCGCCAAATTCGGCGCCATGCCGGAAGTGGACCAGGTGATGGGCAATGCCGAAAAGATGAAGGCGGAAAGCTACCTCACCCCCGCCGAGGACCGCATCCATGTCACCGATATCATGGCCCTGCGCGATACGGCCGGGCATCTGATCTCGGGCTTCGAGGGCCGGGCCCGCGCCTTCGTCGAAATCCAGCAGGGCTGCGATCACCGCTGCACCTTCTGCATCATCCCCTTCGGGCGCGGCCCCAACCGCAGCACCCCCATGGGCCGCATCGTCGAACAGGTGCGCACCCTGGCCCGGGCCGGCTACGGCGAGGTGGTGCTGACCGGGGTGGATATCGCCTCCTACGGCGGCGATCTGCCCGGCCGGCCCGGCCTGGGGCAGATGGTGCGCCGCCTGCTGGCCCAGGTGCCGGAGCTGCCGCGCCTGCGCCTGTCCTCCCTCGACCCCATGGGTCTGGATGACGATCTGCTGCGGCTGATCGCCGAGGAACCGCGCCTGATGCCGCATATCCACCTTTCGGTGCAGGCCGGCGACGATATGATCCTGAAGCGCATGAAGCGCCGCCATCTGCGCGCCGACGTGCTGGATCTGGCCGCCCGCCTGCGCGCCCTGCGCCCCGATCTGGCCCTGGGCGCCGACATCATCGCCGGCTTCCCCACCGAAAGCGAAGAGATGTTCGGGAACAGCCTGCGGCTGGTGACCGAGGCCGGGCTCAGCCATCTGCATGTTTTCCCCTATTCGCCGCGCCCCGGCACCCCGGCCGCCCGCATGCCGCAGGTGGCGAAGGCCGCCATCAAGGAGCGCGCCGCCCGCCTGCGCGCCGAAGGCGAGGCGGCCATGGCCGCCTTCCAGCAGGCCCGGCTGGGCCACACCGCCCTGGTGCTGGTGGAAAAACCCGGTTTCGGCCATTGCCAACATTACCTTCCGGTGCGACTCTCCCAGCCCGCCGCCGAGGGCGCCATCGTTGCGGCGCGCATCATCGCGGTGAACGACGGCCAATTGCAGGGGGAGTGCCAGGAATGAGCGACAACGGCGAGACCAAAACCGGCTGGCTGGGCCGCCTGATGGGCGGCAAGGCCGCGGCTCCGGCCGCCGCCGAAGCGCCGCCGCCGCCGGCCAAACCCAGCTGGGCCGCCCGCCTGCGCGCCGGCCTAAGCCGCTCCTCCTCGCGACTGACCCAGGGCCTGAGCGACCTTTTCACCAAGCGCAAGCTGGACGAGGAGGCCCTGCAGGACCTGGAGGATCTGCTGATCACCGCCGACCTCGGCACCGCCACCGCCCGGCGCGTGACCCAGGCCCTGGCCAAAACCCGCTTCGATCAGGAAGTCACCTCGGACGAGGTGCGCGAGGCCCTGGCCGAGGATATCACCGCCATCCTGGCGCCGGTGGCGGTGCCGCTCCGCCCCGACCCCGCCCGCAAACCCCATGTGGTGCTGATGGTGGGGGTGAACGGCTCGGGCAAGACCACCACCATCGGCAAGCTGGCCAAAACCTTCCGCGATCAGGGCCTGTCGGTCAGCCTGGCCGCCGGCGACACCTTCCGCGCCGCCGCCGTCGAACAGCTGAAGGTGTGGGGCGAGCGCACCGGCTGCCCGGTGATCGCCCGCGGCCAGGGCGCCGATGCCGCCAGCCTGGCCTTCGAGGCCCTGCAGGAGGCGCAAAGCCGCCAGGACGATCTGTTGCTGATCGATACCGCCGGACGGCTGCAGAACAAGACCGACCTGATGGCCGAACTGCAGAAGGTGGTGCGGGTGATCCGCAAGCAGGATCCCAGCGCCCCCCATGATATTCTGCTGGTGCTGGATGCCACCGTGGGCCAGAACGCCCACAGCCAGGTGGAAATCTTCAAAAGCATGACCGAGGTGACCGGCCTGGTGCTGACCAAGCTGGACGGCACGGCGCGCGGCGGCGTGCTGGTGGCCCTGGCGGAAAAGTTCGGCCTGCCGGTGCATGCCATCGGCATCGGCGAAGCCGCCGATGATCTGCGCCCCTTCGAGGCCCGCGCCTTCGCCCGCTCGCTGCTGGGCCTGGACGACTTCGAATAAGGGGTCAGACCTCGATATTGAGATAGGTGCCGCGCCGGGCGTTGGGATTAAGCGCCTGGCCGTCCACGTTGATCATCGCCTTGCCGCTGGCCGCCACCTGGCTGCCGCTTTTCCCCGAGGGGGCCGCCGCGCGGGCCGAGGACGAGGTGGCCGAGGCCTTGATCGGGGTCATCTCCGCGCCGGCGCCCCGCACCTGCGAAAGGCTGCTGCTCGTACCGCGCGACAGACTGGAGAGAGAGGTGCTGGCCATGGTCGATCCCCGATGATGGTCCGGTGGTTTGATGCCCTTCACCCTACTAGGCAATAATTACCCGGCGGTAAACGGCAGGAGGATTTTTTTTAAAAACACCGCACCGCCTCCACCCTGGCCTAACCGGATCACAGATGTTAGAAACCCCCTGTTGGCATGGGAGCAGCGAGGGCGGCAAGGCATCATGACTAATTTTGTTAAATTGAAGGCAAATTCTCAGGAAAACATACAATCAAAGCATAATTTCCACCCTAATTACCGCCCAGATATTGACGGCCTTCGCGCCATCGCCATTCTTCCCGTTGTTTTTTTCCATGCATTCCCTCAGCTTATTCCCGGCGGCTTTATCGGCGTTGATATATTTTTCGTTATTTCTGGCTATTTGATTTCGACAATTCTTTTTAAAAGCATCGAACGTGGGCAATTTTCGTTTCTGGAGTTCTATCAGGGCCGCATCCGCCGCCTGTTTCCCGCCCTGCTGCTGATGCTGACCGTCAGCCTGCTGATCGGTCGCAACATGCTGATCGGCCACGAATGGCGCTCGTTGGGGGCGCAAGTGGCGGCGGGCCTGGGATTTTATCAAAACTTCCATCTTCTGCATCAGGTTGGCTATTTCGATACCGCCGCCGAATTGAAACCCATGCTCCACTTATGGTCACTCTCCATAGAAGAGCAATATTATCTGGTTTTCCCTTTAATTCTTGTTCTGAGCCGTAAAAAGAAATGGCTTTTGGGGTTGATCGTATTTTTTGCCATGGCCTCGTTCTCGGCCGATCTTGTGGTGGGGCGCACCCATATCGCCCGGAGTTTTTTCCTGCCCTACACCCGGTTCTGGGAATTGCTCGGCGGCGCCGTGCTGGCCTGGGCGGGATTGAATGTGCCGCGCTGGGCCGAATCGCCGCAGCCCCGCCGCCTGCATTCCCTGCTGTCGCTGGCCGGCTTTGCCCTGATCCTTACCGGGGTTTTCGCCTTCAACAGCGGCATGGCCTATCCCGGCTGGCGGGCCTTGCTACCGGTGCTTGGCGCCATCGCCCTGATCGGAGCGGGGCGGCATGGACTGATCAATCGGATGGTTCTCAGCAATCCCGCCGCCATTTTCATCGGTCGGATCAGCTACCCGCTTTATCTTTGGCACTGGCCCATCCTGTCTTTCATGACCATCGCCAACGGCCATCGCCCCGATCCGGTCAAAGCCCTGGCCGCCATTGCCGCCAGTCTGGTTCTTTCCTGGCTGACCTATACCCTGGTTGAAAAGCCGATCCGCAACGCCTCGCCCCCCAAGCCCCGGATCGTTCCCGTTCTGCTGGGATGCGGTCTGATCGTAGCCCTTGTGGGGGCGGAGGCACGGCATTTCGCCAAGCCTTATGACACCGCCACCATGAACATTATTAATTCGTGGGAATTCCGGGGCTATCCCCTGCCCGCCGGAGCCCGCCAGGATCCGGTAAGCCAACGCTTGTTCCTCGGCGACAATCCCCGGCGTAAAATTTTATTCCTCGGCGACAGTCATGCCCTGCAATACGGCAACCTTCTGGGAGAGCTGTGGCGGCAGCGGGCCCGAAACGGCACACCGCCCCAGATCATCATCGATCACACCCGTCCCGACTTCCCCCTGGATCTCAGCGCGGATGAAGCTGCCGATCCCGGCATTCAAACGGTGGTTCTCTCGTCGTTCTGGGCGCTGCATTATCTGGACGGCAAAGTAAACCAGAAGATCCGCTGCTGCGGCACCGGCCTGATGGGGGTGATCGGCAAGGCCAACGCCCCGCTCACCCCCACGGAGATGGAGCACCTGGACCAGCGTCTGGAGGCATCAATCCGGCAGATCCAGGCCAGCGGGCGCCATGTGACCCTGATCCTCGACAACAGCTTCGGCGAGGAAACCTCGCCCCGCTTCATGCTGAAACGCTCGCTCCTGGAAGGCATCCATCCCGTCAGCACGTCGCTCGACCGCGCCACCATGCTCGATCGCGACGGCACCGCCCGCCGCCATGTGCTGGCCGTTGCCGCCAAAACCGGCATCACCGTCATCGATCCCCTGGCAACACTCTGCCCCGGGGATCACTGCATCACCCGGACCGCCGAGGGCATCCCGGTCAACAAGGATTACGATCACCTTTCCCTGAACACCGTGCTGCATCACATCCATTATCTGGATGACCTGATCCTGCGGCCTTGAGTCATACCGGCCAACCGGTGAAGAGACGGGTTGGCCGGTTTCCAGCGAGCATTGAGCTTAAGGATGCAGCCGCCCGGCGAGGGGCCGTGCAATCGGGCAATTCATGGGCCGGTTGGTATAAAAGGAATCCCCCCGCAGGCTTCCGCGATGAAGCAAAAAAAGAGCGTACCCGGATGGTCTGGGCACGCTCTGATCCCTCTTGACCTTTGGCGCCCAAAGCGCCGCCAAGGCGTGATGCGATCCAGCCTGGCCGGAACCGTTTCAACGCCTTCCCGGGGCGGTCAGTGCCCGCAGCTGCAGCCGCAGCCGGTTTTGACCTCGAGGGCGGCCACGCCCGGCAGGGTCTTGCCTTCCAGCCATTCCAGGAAAGCGCCGCCGGCGGTGGAGATGTAGGAGAACTCCTCTTCCACCCCGGCCTTGGCCAGGGCCGCCACGGTATCGCCGCCGCCGGCCACGGTCAGCAGCGAGCCGGCCTTGGTCAGCCTGGCCGCGGCCTGGGCCACGGCGTTGGTGGCGGCATCGAAGGGGGCGATTTCAAAGGCGCCCAGCGGGCCGTTCCACACCAGGGTTTTGCAGGTGGCGAGCAGAGCGGCGATCTCCTTGGCGCTGGCCGGGCCGGCGTCGAGGATCATCTTGTCGTCCGGAACGGCGTTCAGGGCCACCACCTGATGGGGGGCGTTTTCGGCGAACTCCCCGGCCACCACCACGTCGGAGGGCAGCACGATTCTGCAGTTGGCCGCTTCGGCCTTGGCGATGATGGCCCGCGCGGTATCGGCCAGATCCTTCTCGCACAGCGACTTGCCGACATGGCCGCCCTGGGCGTAGAGGAAGGTGTTGGCCATGCCGCCGCCGATGATCAGATAATCCACCCTGGCCACCAGGTTGCCCAGCAGATCAAGCTTGGTGGAGACCTTGGCCCCGCCCACCACGGCGGCCACCGGCTTTTGCGGATGCTCCAGGGCCTTGCCCAGGGCTTCCAGCTCGGCCTGCATCAGGCGTCCGGCATAGGCCGGGATCAGGCGGGCGATGGCCTCGGTGGAGGCATGGGCGCGGTGCGCGGTGGAAAAGGCGTCGTTGACATAGGCCTCGCCCAGATCGGCCAGGGCGCGGGCGAACACCGGATCGTTCTTCTCTTCCTCGGGATGGAAACGCACGTTCTCCATCAGCAGCACGTCGCCGTCGCGCAGGGCCTGCACCGCCTCGACGGCATCGGGGCCGATGACATCGTCGGCCCAGGCCACCGGGCGGCCCACGGCCTTGGCCAGCGGCTCCACCAGCAGCTTCTGGCTGTACTTGTCCTCGCGCCCCTTGGGACGGCCGAAATGGGTGAGGATGATGACCTTGGCCCCCTTCTCCGCCAGTTCGCGGATGGTGGCGGCGGAACGGTCGATGCGGGTGGTGTCGGTGACCTTGCCGTCCTTGGCCGGCACGTTGAGATCGGCGCGCAGCACCACGCGCTTGCCGCGGGCGTCCAGGTGATCGAGGGTGCGGAACATGGCTGTCAATCCTTGCTGATCAGGCTGCGGAAACGGGATCTCCCTCCCGCCGGTGGCGGGAGGGAGATAAAACCGCTTGGTCGTGAAGAGACCGGCGCCTACTTCACACCGGCCACATGGCGCACGAAGCGCAGCATGTTGCAGGTATAGCCGTATTCGTTGTCGTACCAGGTCACCACCTTGACGAAGGTGGTGTCGAGGGCGATGCCGGCACCGGCGTCGAAGATGGAGGGCAGCGGGCAGCCGCGGAAATCGGTGGAAACCACCTTCTCCTCGGTGTAGCCCAGAATGCCCTTCAGCGGGCCTTCCGAGGCCGCCTTCATGGCCTTGCAGATCTCCTCGTAAGAGGCTTCCTTGACCAGCTCCACGGTGAGATCCACCACCGAGACATCGGAGGTGGGCACGCGGAAGGACATGCCGGTCAGCTTCTTGTTCAGTTCGGGGATCACCTTGCCCACGGCCTTGGCGGCACCGGTGGAGGAGGGGATGATGTTTTCCAGAATGCCGCGGCCGCCGCGCCAGTCCTTGTGCGAGGGGCCGTCCACGGTCTTCTGGGTGGCGGTGGCGGCATGCACGGTGCTCATCAGGCCGCGCTTCACGCCCCAGGTGTCGTTCAGCACCTTGGCGACGGGGGCCAGGCAGTTGGTGGTGCAGGAGGCCGCCGAGACGATGCTTTCACCGGCATACGTCTCGTGGTTGACGCCGAAGACGAACATCGGGGTGTCGTCCTTCGAGGGGGCCGACTGCACCACCTTCTTGGCGCCGGCGGCCAGATGCTTCTCGCAGGCTTCCTTGGTGAGGAACAGGCCGGTGGATTCGATCACCACGTCAACGCCCACCTCGCCCCACTTCAGCTCGGCCGGATCCTTGACGGCGGTGAGGCGGATGGTCTTGCCGTTGACCACCAGATTGCCGCCGGACACCGCGATCTCGCCGTTGAAGCGGCCATGCACCGAATCGTACTTCAGCATGTAGGCCAGATAATCGGCATCGAGAAGATCGTTGATGGCCACGATCTCGAGATCGGAAAATTCCTTGGTGGCGGCGCGGAACACCATGCGCCCGATGCGGCCGAAGCCGTTGATGGCGACGCGAACAGTCATTGCTCTCCTCCAGTCGGTTCTCTGCAGGCAGCCGGACGGCTGCTGATCTTTGCGGTAACGCACCGGCGCGGACGGACCCGGTCTCGCCGCCGGGATGAATAGGATCGGGAAAAGATTTGTCATAGTCGGCGGCAACAATCCAGCCTCTTATCTACAGGGGGAACGCATTTGCGCTCCCCCTGGTTTTTTTACGTGTCCGCTCAAACGCCGGGCGGCGGGCTCCGCCCGCCTTGGCTGGTCCTCACTTGCCCTCCGATGCCCCAGGGGGCATCTCCGGCCGTTCCGGCGCGCGAGGGTGCGCTAGTCAGCCGCGATGCGGCTTCCATAGGCAATCACCCTGCTCTTCATGTCCCCCCCCCCTGGAATAACGGTTTTGCCGCGATCACGCCCTTGACAGTGGCCCCGTCTTGCTCTCATTATCCGGCCCTCGTGTGGGGCCGTAGCTCAGCTGGGAGAGCGACGCGTTCGCAATGCGTAGGTCGGGAGTTCGATCCTCCTCGGCTCCACCAATTCCCTTTTTGCCGCCAAACCGCCGGTCCCGCTTCGTGGCCGGCTTTTTTGCGCGCCGTTACATTTTGATACGGTTTCCCCCGCCGCCGACAAACTTTGTGACAGGTTTGGCCTTATGCTGCATCCCAGCATCACGAGGACCGAACCATCATGAATTTTACCGTGCGAGACATCGTCACCCCTCTGGCCGCCATTCTGTTCCTGGTCATGGCCGTCAGCGGCGTCGCCCTGTTCTTCCATATCACCCCCAATCTGTTCCGCACCGCCCATGAATGGCTGGGCCTGCTGTTCGCCGCCCTGGCGGTGTGGCACGCCTCGCGCTACTGGCGCGGCCTGCTGGGCTATCTGAAGCGTCCCGTTTCGCTGATCGCCATCACCCTGGCCGTGGGGCTGTCGCTTGCGACCATCGGCCTGACCGGCACGCTGGGCCATGGCCGCGGCAATCCGCATCAGGTGATCGAGGCCCTGGCGCAGGCCCCTCTCGACAAGGCCGCCGCCGCCTTCGGCCTGACCGGCCCCGAGGCCCTGGCCCGCCTGCAGGCCAAGGGCATCAGCGCCGAGGCCGGCCAGCCGGTCCGCGAGGTGGCGCGCAACGCCCACATGCGCCCGGTGGAAATGCTGGCGCTGCTGTCGGGCCAAACAGCCGGAGACGACGACGACGACTGAAAACAGTCTTCACCGCCACAGACGGTTCCGGCCCCCCTGCCGGGACCGGAGGCGCCTGCCGGTCTGGTGGGAAAATGATCAAAGGCTCTTTTTCCCCTGGTCAGGAACGGGAGCAATGTGAAACCTTGCCGGGGGCGACAACCAGCAGGACAAGGTCAACGATGCGGCGATGGTCCGCTTTGCATGTTCCTTCCCTTTCCGCCCAGGCCGCCTTACGGTTGCTGGGCCTGCTGCTGCTTATTCTGACGACCCCGCTCCCGGCCCGGGCCGCCGCCAATCCGCCGCTGCGGCTGGAACCGGGCGATAGCGTCCGCTCGCTGTCGGGCCATCTCGATCTGCTGCGCGACCCCGGCGGCGCCTTAAGCGTGGAGCAGGTGGCCAGCCCGGCCTGGGCCGGACGTTTCCGGCCCCTGGCCTCGCAACTGGCCCTGGGCTTTACCCACGATACCGTGTGGCTGCGCTTTAAGGTCAGCGCCGCCCCCGGCACCGCCGCCGACTGGTGGCTCAGCATGCTGCCGCCCTTCGTCAACGATATTACCCTCTACCGCCCCGATCCCGCGCATCCCGGGCACTTCACGGCCCACGCCACCGGCAATCTGCGCCCCCTGTCCAGCCGCGATTGGGACAGCCGCGCCTTCGTGCTGCGCCTGCCCGCAAACCCCGATCCGAGCACCGTTTATCTGCGCATCCGCACCGGCACCTCCATGATCCTTGGCCTGCGGATGATGACCACGCGCGGCCTGATCGCCAGCGACAATGCCGACCTGCTGAAGCTGGGCCTGATTTTCGGTTCCCTGGGGCTGATGGCGCTGATGTCGGCGGTGCTGGGGGTATGGCTGCGCCAGCGGCTGTTTCTGCTCTACAGCCTCTATGTTTCCTCGGCTCTGGGCGTGCTGTTCACCATCAGCGGCCTGGCCGCCCTGCTGCTGTGGCCCGACACCCCGCTGCTGACCAGCCGGCTGGTGGGCGTGACCGGGGCGATCTGCGCGCTGATCGGCGCCCAGGCCTTCATCGTTCTGCTGGATCTGCCCCGCCACCTGCCGCGGCTGACCAAGGTGTTCCACCTGCTGACCGCCATCGCCGCCCTGTGCGGCCTTCTGGCCGCCACCGGGCATTGGGGACTGGCCGCCCCCTGGCTCAACAGCCTGGTTCTGGCCGGGCTGCTGCTGGCCGAAGGGGCCGCCGCCTATCTGTGGTGGCGCAAGGTGCCGTCGGCCAGCCTGTTCCTGCTGGCCTTCTCGGCCAACGTGGTGGGATTTTCCATCGCCATCAGCCGTTTTCTGGGGTTTCTGCCCGCCCTGGATCACGAGGACTGGCATTCGCATATGACGGCGCTGGTGCATGTGGTGGGCCTGGGTATCGCCCTGGCCTACCGCCTGCGGCGGGAACAGGCCCAATCCCGCCTGGCCCTGGCCCGCTCGCTGGAGGCCGAGCATCAGGCCCGCGCCCTGCTGGAAGACCGGGTGGCGGAGCGCACCGCCGCCCTGCAGGTGGAAATCGACCAGCGCCGCCGCGCCCTGGACCGCATCGCCGCCAGCGAGCGCCGCTCGCGCACCTTTCTGGCCAGCGTGCCGCTGCCGCTGCTGATCGTCGATATCACCGATGGCCGCCTGCTGTTCTGGAACGAGGCCTTCGCCACCCTGCTGGGCCTGGCCGCCAACGAAGGCCCGCTGCCCTCCATCGGCGACTTTTACGCCGACCCCGCCGACCGCGCCAGGGTACGGGCCATGGTGGCGAAGGCCGAGGGGCCCTGCCTTCTGGAACTGCGCCTGCGCACGGTGCAGGGCCGCGATTTCTGGGCCAGCGTCACCCTGGTGCGCGACGATCAGGACGGACGGCCCTGCATCTTCGCCGCCGTCATGGATATTTCCGCGCTGAAGGAGCACGAGGCCACCCTGCGCCGCGCCAAGGAGGCGGCGGAGGCCGCCGACCGCGCCAAGAGCGACTTCCTGGCCATGATGAGCCACGAGATCCGCACCCCCATGACCGGCATCATCAGCGTGGCCGCCCTGCTGATGGATACCCGCCTCACCCCTGAGCAGCGCGACTGGGTGCGCATCATCACCGGCTCGGGCGAAAGCCTGCTCACCATCCTGAACGACATTCTGGACTTTTCCAAACTGGAGCAGGACCGCCTGGATCTGGAAAACGCCCCCTTCGCCCTGCCCAAGCTGCTCGCCGACGTGGTGGAACTGATGCGTGGCCACGCCGAGGCCAAAGGCATCGCCCTGGCCTTGAATACCGGCCGGCTGCCCGAATGGCTTTTGGGCGATGCCGCCCGTTTGCGCCAGATCCTGCTCAATCTGATCGGCAACGCCATCAAGTTCACCGATCACGGCCGCGTCGATGTGAGCGTGACCAGCCGCCGCCTGAGCGATGGCCGCCACCAGATTCTCTGCACCATCGCCGATACCGGCATCGGCATCGCGCCCGAGGCCCAGGTCCGGCTGTTTCAGCCTTTCCATCAGGCCGATGCCAGTATCAGCCGCCGCTTCGGCGGCACCGGGCTGGGCCTGGCCATCAGCCGCCGCCTGGCCGTGGCCATGGGCGGCAGCATCACCGTGGACAGCCAGCCCGCCCGGGGCAGCATCTTCAGCGTGAGCCTGCCCCTGCCCGACGCCAGCCCGCCGCCTCTTCAGGATCCCGCCGCCATGACCGCCACGCCCCTGCCCCCCCTTTCCATCCTGCTGGCCGAGGACAATCCGGTGAACGCCATGGTGGTGCAGGCCCTGCTGGCCCGCGACGGCCACCGTTTCGAGCTGGCCCGCACCGGGCGCGAGGCCCTGCAGCGCATCGAGGCGGCCCCGCCCGGCCACTATGATCTGATTTTGATGGATATGCAGATGCCCGACATGGACGGCCTGGACGCCACCCGCGCCATCCGCGCCTTGCAAGGCCCGCGCCGCGCCATTCCCATCATCGCCATGACCGCCAACGCCTTCCAAAGCGATCAGGACCTGTGCCGCGATGCCGGAATGAACGGCTATCTCAGCAAACCGGTGGACCCGCTGGGCCTGCAAGAGGAGATCCGCCGGGTGCTGGCCGGCGCCGCCTGAGGGCGCCGCCAGCCTGCCCCCCCCCGTCAGGCCTGGCGCAGATGCTCGGCGTACTGGCGGTCGTGGCGCAGGATGTGATCGAACAGCCAGCCGCGCAAAAAGACCAGAACCTCGCGGCTCAGGCCTTGCGGCGCCTCGCTGCGGGCTTGCCGGGCGATGGACTGCAGGCGGGCGAACAGCTGATCGTGCTCGTGCTTGTGCCGTTCCCAGCCGGGATAGCCCGACACCGACAGCAAGGCGATCTCGCGGTCGAAATGGATCTCGGTGTAGCGGAACAGCTCATCCAGAATCAGCGCCACATGCTCGTCGCCGAAACCGGCATAGCAGGCCACCAGGGTGCTGTTCAGGAGATCCACCAGGATCTTGTGATCCTCATCCAGCGACGGAATGCCGACACTGAGATCGCCGCTCCAGCGGATCACGATATCCTCGGGATCGAGGGCGGAAGACGGGGCGTTCAGCATCAGGCGGCCTCCAATCGCAGGCTTTCCACCGACGTGCGGGCGGCGGCATCCTCGAGTCCGGTCATGGACGACAGGAACATGGCGGCGGCGGTGACCCCCTCGCGGTGGGCCACCGTCTGCGGCTGGCCCTGGGCCAGGGCCTCGGCCACGGTTTCGTCGTAGGCTTCGGCGATCATTTTGCGCATGGCATCGTCCACGGTGTTGTCCTCCCGGCTCTTGTCCCGGCCAGGAAAAAGCAACCGCCATGCCAGAGGCCGTTCCCCGCAAAAGCCGCGGAACCTCCATGGAAATTCCGCGGCGGCGGGGGAAAACGGGCCGCCTTTCTTGCAAACTGCGACTGCAGAATGCGAATTTACATCAGCAGAACCACCTTGCCGGTGGCGGCGCGGCCCTTCAGCAGGCCGATGGCCCGGCCCGCCTCGGCCAGGGGCAGCTGCTGCGACACATGGGGGGTGATCACCCCCTTGTCGTACCAGTCGAGCAGGCTGCGGTAGCTGCGGCGCAGCCCCTCGGGATCGAGCGCGCGGTAGGCCCCCCACCAATAGCCGATGACGGTCAGATTTTTCACCAGCAGCAGATTGGCGGGAATTTGCGGCACCGTGCCGCTGGCGAAGCCGATGACCATCAGGCGGCCATCGGGAGCGGTGCTGCGCAGCGAGGCGGTGAACACATCGCCGCCCACCGGATCATAGACCACATCGGCGCCGCGCCCGCCGGTCAGGGCCCGCACCCGCTCGCGCACATCCTCGCTTTTGTAATCGATGCCGTGGTCGGCGCCCATGGCCGCCGCCACCGCCAGCTTGTCGGCGCCGCCCGCCGTGGCGATGACCCTGGCCCCCAGGGCCCGGCCCACCGCCACCGCCGTCAGCCCCACGCCGCCGGCGGCGCCGTGCACCAGCAGGGTTTCCCCGGCCTTGAGGCGGGCCTTTTCCACCAGCCCGTGATGCGAGGTGCCCCACACCACCGGAAAACCGGCGGCATCGGCCCAGCCCATGCTGTCGGGGATGACGTAAACATCGCTGTCTTGCGCCACCACCTGCTCGGCGAAGCCGCCGCAATCCACATTGGCCATCACCCGGTCGCCGGGCCGGCAGTGGCGCACGCCATCGGCCACCTCCAGCACCTCGCCCGCCACCTCGAAGCCGGGGATGAAGGGCGGCTCCTGCTTCTGCTGGTATTTTCCGGCGATCAGCAGGCCATCGGCGAAATTCACCCCCGCCGCCTTCACGGCGATGCGCACCCCGCCCGCCGTCAACGCCGGTTCGGGCACCGCGCACAGCTTGAGCCCGGTTTCGTCTCCCAGTTCGGAACAGATGACCGCGCGCATGCACTTTCCTCCTTGATCCCGCCGCCCGGACCGCCATGATGCGGGCGGAAGCGTTTTTATCCTTGATGAGGCAGTGTTATCGCATGCGCGGCTATTTCGGCATAGGGGTGGAAGGGGTGAGCAAACAGGCCAATGTGGGCAGCCTGTTCCGCTCGGCCCATGCCTTCGGGGCCAGTTTCGTCTTCACCATCGCCGCCGATTACACCAAAAGCGGCGGCAAAACCGCCGACACCTCGGATGCCGTGGATCAGGTGCCCTTCTACGCCTTTCCCGATCTGGCCGCCCTGGCCCTGCCGTCCGGCTGCCGGCTGGTGGGGGTGGAACTGGTGGAGGATGCCGTGGATCTGCCCAGCTTCCACCATCCGGCCCAGGCCGCCTATGTGCTGGGACGGGAACGGGGTTCGCTGACCCCGGCCCTGCTGGCCCGCTGCGACCACGTGATCAAGATCCCCACCCGCTTTTGCGTCAATCTGGGCATCGCCGGGGCCATCGTCATGTACGACCGCGTGACCAGCCTGGGCCGTTTCGCGCCGCGCCCGGTACGGGCCGGCGGCCCCACCGAGGCGCGGGCCGAACATGTGCACGGCCGTCCGCTGTTCCGCAGCTCCGAACGCATGGCCCTGCACCAGGCCCAGCCTCCGGCGCGCGGCCCGGCCGACCAGGACGAGCCCGCCTAGATTTTAAGCTGCGATGGTTGGTTCCAGCCGCCATTGAGGCGGCGGCCAAGCGGCCGGAGGCCGCGCCCGGCGAGGGACCATACGGAGGGTCAAGCCCTTGACCCTCCGGTATCATACGAACCGCCTAGTGGTGGAAATCTGACGGATGGCACCCGGGCCATTCGTCAGATTTCCACCACAATTCAATAATACCAACCGCCCAATGAATTGACCGGTTGTATCGTCCCTCGCCGGGCGGCGGCATCCGCCGCCTTGGCCGCTCGCTCAATGCTCGCTGGATACCGGCCAACGAGTCACTTCAATGGTTGGCCGGTATAAGTTGGTGGGCCAACTTATCCAGACACGTGGGAACCAAGTGTCTGGGTTGGACCACTAGGCTTCCAGCCGCGCCTTCAGATGGGCGCACACCGTGCGCAGCACCTTGATGCGGGCATGGTTCTTGTCGTTGCCTTCCACCAGGATCCAGGGCGCCGTTTTGGTGCTGGTGCGCTCCACCATCTCGTGCACCGCCAGTTCGTACTGATCCCACTTGGCGCGGTTGCGCCAGTCCTCGTCGGTCAGCTTCCAGGCCTTGAAGGCCACGGTTTCCCGCTCCTTGAAGCGGCGGTACTGCTCATCCTTGGTGATCTGAATCCAGAATTTCAGCACCACGGCGTTGGCCTGCGCCAACTGTTCCTCGAAATCATTGATCTCGGCATAGGCGCGCATCCATTCATCGGCGGCGGCGAAGCCCTCGATACGCTCCACCAGCACCCGGCCATACCAGCTGCGGTCGAACACCGTCACCCGCCCGGCGCGGGGCAGATGCCGCCAGAAGCGCCACAGATAATGCTGGACCCGTTCCTCGTCGGTGGGGGCGGCGGTGGGGATCACCCGGTAATCGCGGGCATCGAGCCCGGAGGTCAGGCGGCGGATGGCGCCGCCCTTGCCGGCGGCATCGGGGCCTTCGAACACCAGCAGGGTGGAAATGCCCCGCTGCTTGGCCTGGCGGCACAGCAGCGACAGTTCGGCCCGCAGCACCTTCAGGACTTGATTGTACTCTTCCTTGGGGATGGCCAGGGTCATGTCCAGGGCGTCCAGCACCGTCAGCGGCCGCAGCGAGCCGTCCTCGGCCAGTTTGACGGTGGCCACCTTGCGGCCCGCCGCCCCGGCCTTGGCCTCGGCCGCCGCCTGCGCCTCGATGGCGGCCCGTTCGGCCTGCACCCGCCGCAATTCATCGGTATGCTGGGCCTCGAGAGCGGCGCGGGCCTCGCGGATCACCTTGAGGCGGGTTTCCCGCTGGGTCAGCTGGCGGCGGATGGCGTCGCGCAGGGTGGTCAGCACCGTCAGGCTGCGGTAGCGGGAATCCTCGCCCTCGACGATGGTCCAGCGGGTCTGGCCGCCATCGGTGCGGCGCACCGCCCGTTCGGCGGTGGCGACGAAACGGTCGTAGAGCTTCCAGTTGCGCCAGTCGGCCTTGCTGACCCGCCAGCTTTGCAGCGGATCCTTTTCCAGCTGCTTCAGGCGGCGTTTCTGGGCCTCGCGGCCCAGATGCATCCAGAACTTGACGATCAGGGCCCCATCGGCGGCCAGGGTTTTCTCGAAATCGGCGATACGGTCGAGATGGCGGTCGAAATCGGCGGTGCCCATCTGGCCGTGCACATGCTCCAGAATGGGCCTAGAATACCAGCAGCTCAGAAACAGCCCGATCTGGCCCTTGGGCGGCAGATCGCGCCAGAAACGCCAATAGGCCGGACGCTCGCGCTCCTCGTCCGAGGCCTCGCCGTAGGCGCGGGTCTGGATCCAGTGCGGATCCATCCATTCATTGATGAGGTTGACCGATTCGCCCTTGCCGGCGCCGTCCACTCCGGCAAAAACCACGATCACCGGAAAATCGGCGCCGCGCAGTTCCTGCTGCACCGCCAGCAGTTCCAGCCGCAGATCATCGGCAATGAGATCGAAATCGGCTTTCGAGATGGTCTGGCCCAATTCCGCCGTCTGAAACATCGCGCCCGTCCTTTATCCCTTTGCCGTCTCTGGGAATCAGCATCCCCCCGCCGGCGCGGAAAGGCAAGACGGGAGAACCTTACCCCAGGCGATGCGGCATGAGCAGGCGGGTGCGGGCCAGAAGATCGCGGTCGGCCAGGATATCCTTCACCGGGCCGACGGCCGCCACCCGCCCGGCCTGCAGCACCACGGCCAGATCGGCGATTTCGGGCAGGCTGTCGAGATCGTGGGTGGCGGTGATCACGGTGCGGCCGCTGTCCCGCAGCGCCGACAGCATGTTGATGATCTCGCCGGCGCCGCGCGGATCGAGGGCCGCCGTCGGTTCGTCCATCAGCAGCACTTCGGGGTCCAGAATCAGCACCGAGGCCAGGGCCACCCGCTTTTTTTCGCCGCCCGAAAGCCGGTGCGGCGCGCGGTCGCGCAAGGGGGCAAGGCCGAACGCCTCCAGCGCCACCTCCACCCTGGCGCGGATTTCGGCGCGCGGCAGTCCCAGCTGCAGCAGGCCGAAGGCCAGTTCATCGAACACCGTCGGATTAAAGAGCTGCACATCGGCGTTTTGAAACACGTAGCCAACCCGGCGGCGGAAGGCGAAGGCCTGTGCCTGGTCGGCCAGGCTTTGCGCGGTCAGGGGCGCGCCAAAGGCCGTGACCGTGCCGCCGCCGGGAAAATAGAGCCCGTCCAGAAGGCGCAGCAGGGTGGATTTTCCCGAGCCGTTGGCCCCCAGCAGCGCCACCCGCCGCCCGGCCTCGATGGTCAGGCTAACGCCGTTCAGGGCCGGGGTGTCGCGGTAGGCGTACTGCACATCGGCCAGTTCGAACACCGCCGTCATGGCCTCCCCCACCACCAGGCCGCGCCCAGGGCCAGCCCCAGCCCGGCCAGGGCGGCGCCATCGCGGCGGCGCAGACGGAAATCGTCCAGAAGGCGCACCTCGCCGCCATAGCCGCGCGACAGCATGGCCAGATGCGCCTCGGCGCCCAGATGCAGCGCCCGGCCCAGCAGGTCTCCCGCCGCCCCGGCGGCCAGCCGGCGGCGCTCGCGCGGCGGCAGCGGCCCCACGCTGCGGCTGCGGCGGGCCTCCACCATCTCGGCGGCGTTTTGCAGCAGCAGAAAGATGTAGCGGTGCGTCATGCCCAGAATCACCACCAGCACCAGCGGCACCCGGAACAGCCGCAGGCTTTTCAAAAGATGCGGCCAGGAGGTGCACAGGATCAGCAGCAGGCCGTAGCTGGCCGTGGTTTCCGCCCGCCCCACCAGAAAGGCGGCGCTGCGCAGCCCCTGCAGCGTGACCGGCCAGGGCAGCAGCGGCAGATGCAGCAGCGGACGGCCCGGCACCAGCACCAGGGCCGGCAGGGCCAGCAGGCCGGTAAAGGCCAGAACCCCCAGCCACACCTGGCGCATGAGGCGGGCCAGCGGCACCCGCGAGGCCACCGCCAGCCCCGCCGCCAGCCCCAGCAGGGCCGCCAGCACCGTCAGGGAGCGCACCGAAACCGCCATCAGCATCAAAGCCAGGGCGCCGCCCAGCTTGACGCGGGGATCAAGCCCCTGCAGCAGGCCGGGGCGGCGCGACAGATCATCGGCCTCCAGCCCGTGCCGCAGGGCGGCCAGCAGGCCCTCGCCCAAACGGTCGAGAAAGCCGCCGCCATGCCGGTGCCCGGGCAGATAGGAGTGTTCCCCCATGCCTCAGGCGCTCTTTCTGGCGGCCAGCAGGGCCGTCAGGGCCGCCGTCAGCAGAATGACCAGGCCGCCGCCCATCACCGCGCTCGCCGCGTACCCCACCGTGGCATTGTGCAGAAAGGCCGGCGCGTAATCGGGCAGCGGCGCGTGCCACAGCCCGGCCAAACGCTCCAGACCGGCGGGCGGATGCGGCGGCGGCGCCAAATGCCCGGAAACGGCGGCGATCTGCTGACGCATTTGCGGGTTTTGCAGATCCTCCACCCGCCACTCGCCCCAGGCCATGCCCGCCGCCAGCAGCCCCAGCGGCGAACAGACCATCATTCCCCCCACCCCGATCCACAGGGCGCGCAAGGACACCCGGCGCGGCGCACCGCCCAGAAGCGGCGCCTCCAGCAACGCCGGATTGGCCCGCTGCAGATAGGCCACCACCCCGCCGGCGATCACCGCCTCGGCGGCGCCGGCCAGGGTCAGGTGCGCCAGCATCATGGCCGGCAGAGCCACACTGAACGGATAGGGCGCATAAAGCGGCGTGCCGGCGGCATCGTGGAACAGCAGCGGCTGCAGGCCGAACTCGCAGGCCGCCAGAAAGGCCGCCATGTTGATGCCCGCATAGCCGGCCACGGCGGCGGCCACCACGCGGCGGCGGGCCAGAAGCGGCGCGCGCCCCGCCAGCAGGCGATAAACGCCGGCGGCGACAAAGGAACCGACGATGGCCATGTTGAGGCAATTGGCCCCGAAGGTGGTGATGCCGCCGTCGCCGAAAAACAGCGCCTGGATCAGCAGGGCGATGGAAATGGCCAGCGACGCCGCCCACGGCCCCAGCAGAATGGCCGCCAGCCCCATGCCCACCGCATGGGCGGTGGTGCCGCCGGGAATCGGCAGATTGAACATCATCACCACGAAGCAGAAGGCCGACACCACCGCCAGCAGCGGCACCAGCCGGCTTTGCAGCTGGCGCTTCACCCGGCGCAGCGCCACCGCCCACACCGGCAGCGCCGCCACGGTGGCCACGGCGCAGGTGGCGGGGCTGAGATACCCATCGGGAATATGCATGAAGGCCCCCTGCCGGCACGAATCGTATGAACTTTTCGTATGAACTTTACGAAATTATTCATACCGGGCCGCCCCTGTCAAGGCGCCGAGCGGGATCAGGTTTTCGGGCGGGCGTGCCGGTGCGGGGCCGGCGCGGTATGGGCATGGGCATGCCCATCGCCCCCCATCTCCACCGGTACGGCGTTGAGCTGGCCGTGGCGCACGCCGGTTTCGGCGGTCAGGGTATCGGCGAAGCGCCGCACCGCCCCGGTCGGCCCTTGCAGCAGCACCACCTCCATGCAGGTTTCGTGATCGAGATGCAGATGCAGGGTGGAAAGGGTAAGATCGTGATGATCGTGGCTGGCCTGGGTCAGACGGCGGGAAAGCTCCCGCTCGTGATGATTATAGATGTAGGACAGGCAGGCCACGCAGTGGCCGTTCTCCTCCTCGGCCAAACGCTCGGCCTCCAGGGTCCGGCGCAGGATATCGCGCACCGCCTCGGAGCGGTTGCCATAGCCGTGCCGGGCCATATGGCTGTCGAACTGGCGCAGCAGATCCTCGTCGAGGGACAGCGTGACCCGTTCCATGGCCCGCCCTCTAGCGCCGCCGCGCCGCCAGGCCGCGCAGGCGGACCTGCTCGGCCGCCAGCAGGGCTTCCACATGGCGGCCCTGGAACAGGGTGATGCCCACCGACTGCCCCCAATCGATGGCCTCCTGCTCGTCGCAGCGGCACAGGATCGAGCGCGACGGGCCGCAGATGCGGAAATAGCGTTCCAGGCTGCCGCCGCCGGGCATCATGCCATCCAGCATGGCCGGATCCCAGATCACCTTGACCAGATCCACCCCCAGCCGTTCGCGGTCGACGAAGGGCAGATTCTCCATGGTGACGCCATCGATGCAGATGCGGTAGCCGCGGTCATGGGCGAAATCCCGGGCGAACAGGAAGGCCCCCAGATCGGCGAACACATCCACCTTCTGCAATTCCAGCACGATGGTGCCGCGCATGCTGGCCTTCAGATTATCGTCGAACACCAGAAATTCCGGCGACAGCAGGGTCTGCACATTGAGATTGATGCTGATATCGCCGGCAATGGTGCGGTCGTCGTGCTTGTTGAGCAGAGCCAGCACCCGCTTGTCGAGGGTTTCGGTCAGCTGCTGGAACAGCCAGGGGCTGGAGGCCAGGTTGACGTTGGGCAGGATGGTGGACCGCAGATCGGCGATGGAGATGAACAGCTCGTAATAGACCGGCTGCGGCGCCACCTTGCCGATGATGGCGCAAATGGCCTGGCGGCGCATCATGTTGCCGAGATCGGCCCGCACCAGGGCATCCTCGATCTTGGCCAGCATGTCCGGGGTCAGGGGATCGCCCCGCCCCTGCAGCCGCACCGCCGGGGTTTGCGCCATCGCGGTTTTGGTGCGCTCCAGGGCGCGGCGCTGCTCCTCGTCGGCGGCGGCCTGCTTGACCACCTGCAGCAGGGCATCGTAATCGCGCTCCAGCAGATACCAGTTGATGAAGCTGGCCTTGCCGGCATAGCCCTCGTCGGCCAGCAGCGGATCATCGCCGAACAGGAAGCGCAGCTTGACCAGGGCCGCTTCCACCTCTTCCCGCGCGGTTTCGCGGAAAATGAACACGATGTCGCTGTTGGTCAGCGAAAACACCTGCCCCTTCAACTGGCGGATCAGCGGCTCGAATCCGCTGAGGGCGATGCGGATGTGATGTTCGCGGCGGTTGACCGCCTGCAGCCCCGACAGCTTGATCACCACCGCCTGGCGGCCGCGCCGGTGTTTGTCGAGTTTTTGCACGTAATCGACCAGAAGATTTTCCTGGCCGACCAGACGCTGGGCGATGGCGCGCTGCTGCGCGCTTAAAGGAGGGTCCTCGCGGGGGGGCAGCATGGCTTACGTCTCCCTGGGGCGGATCTTGGGCGCGCGCATCACCGGCAGGCTGTCCAGCATGTCGTAATTGCCGCAGGCGGCGCGCAGGCCGCCGCTGATGACGCCGTGGCGGGCCACGCATTGCTGCAGGGTGCAGGCGGCGGCATGATCGCAATGGGCCATGGTGAAGGCCGCCAGCATGGCATCCACATAGCGGCCCTGAAAGCGCTTCAGGCCCCGCTCCACCCCCCAGGCGATGGCCGCTTCGGAATCGCAGCGGGCCAGCAGCAGCGCCTCGGGATCGAGGCTGGCCAGCGGCAGGGCGCCGGACTCGCCATCCTTCAGTTCGGGGCTCCACGACAGTTTGTAGAGATCGGCGCCGAAATGCTCCACCTCCATGAACTGCAGAGTCAGATCGTTGAGGCCGTCCACCACCACCTGGGCGCCCTGTTCGCGCAGGAAGGCGCGGGCGGCGAAATAACCGCGGCTGTCGGCCAGCATGTCCAGCACCTGAAACTCCACCGCCACCCGCATGCCCTGGGCGCTCTCCTTCAGGAAGCGCTTGAAATCCGGCCCGAGCACGGTGGCGATGTTGAGGTTGAGATTGATCTGATCGGGCTTCCGGCGCAGGGCCAGCCGCGACAGCGCCGCCAGCACCTGCCGGTCCAGGGTCAGGCTCAGATGCTGAAACAGCCAGCGGTTGGCCAGCAGATTGACATCCGGGGCCAAAGCCTTCTGCAGCTCGGCCATGGAGACGTAATATTCCTGGAACAGCACTTCCGCCGTCTGGCGGTCGGTCAGCACCATGGCGGCCTGGCGCGACACCAGCCCCGTCACGTCCATGGCCTGCAGACGGGTGAGAATGCCGTCCAGCCCCTTGGCGTCCATGGGCTGGGCCGCCGCGCGCGCCGTGCCGCGGCTGCGGTTTTTCTGCCGCGCCTCCTGCGCGGCATCCTGGGCCAGGGCGAGAAAGGCCTGATAATCGTTGCCGCCCAGGTCGTACCAGCTGCAAAAGCGGTCCTGGCCATCGCCGGCATCGGCAAAGGTGAGCGGATCTTTGGAGAACAGGGCCCGCAGCTTATAGACCATGTTCTCGACATCGAGCTCGTTGGGATCCTTCAGCAGAAAAACGATGTCGGAATTGGCGAACAGGAACATCTGGCCGCGATAGGCGTTGACCATGGGCTCCAGCATGCGCAGGGCGATGCGGATATGCCCCTCCTGCCGGTTCTGCGGCTTCAGGCGCGACAGAAAAATAACCACGCCCAGGCGGCCTTCGCGGATTTTGCCCACACGCTCGACCGCCCCCAGGAGCAAGCTCTCCTGCGTTACGATCTCAGGACCATCGGCGTCGGGCACCGGACTGTTCATACCCCCTCCTAAAACCCAGATCCCGGCGGGGGAACCGCCATTCCTTTCAAGACATAACATTCCCCGCCGCCCGCAACCAGAGGCCTTCTTGCCGGAGTATGATTTGGATAGGACTTGCAACCCGCCCGGACATGGGTTAGCCAACCTTGCAGTTTCCTTATGCTTCAGAGTGCGCCGCTCCCATGTCCGACCATTCCGCTCTCGCCGCCCGCGTCCCCAGCCTGCAGGGAGGCCGGGTTTTGTGCATCGGCGATGTCATGCTCGATTTCTTCACCTACGGCGAGGTGGAGCGCATTTCGCCGGAAGGGCCGATCCCGGTGCTGCGCGTCACCCGCGACGCCGTGATGCTGGGCGGCGCCGGCAATGTGGTGCGCAATCTGGTGGCTCTGGGGGCGCATCCGCATTTTCTCTCGGTGGTGGGCGACGACCATGCCGGCAACGACGTCACCCGTCTGCTGGGCGAGCATCCCGAGGTCGACCCGTTCCTGGTGGTGGAGGCCGAACGCCCCACCACCATCAAGACCCGCTTCGTGGCCGGCGGCCAGCAGCTGCTGCGCGCCGACCGCGAGAGCGCGGCGCCGCTGACCGAGGACAGCCTGGCCCGCCTGCAGCAGGCCGCCGAACACCTGTTCGCCGGCGTCGGCGTGGTGGTGCTGTCGGATTACGGCAAGGGCGTGCTGCCGCCGGCCCTGACCCGCCGCCTGATCGAAGGGGCACGCGCCGCCGGCAAACCGGTGATCATCGATCCCAAGGGCAGCGACTACCGCATCTACAGGGGCGCCACCATGGTCACCCCCAACCGCAAGGAACTGCACGACGCCACCCAGATGGCGGCGGGAACCGACGCCGAGGTGATCGCCGCCGCCCGCCATCTCATCGAAACCTGCGGCATCGGCCATGTGCTGGTGACCCGCAGCCAGGACGGCATGAGCCTGATATCGGCGGACGGCGCCGTGCTGCATCTGCCGGCCGAGGCCCGCGAGGTGTTCGACGTGTCGGGCGCCGGCGATACCGTGGTGGCCAGCATGGCCGCCTGCCTGGCCGCCGGCCTCGGGCTCGAGGATTCGGCCCGGCTGGCCAACATCGCCGCCGGTATCGTGGTGGGCAAGGTGGGCACCGCCGTGGCCTATGCCTCGGATCTGGTGGCCGCCCTGCATCACTCCGACATCGTAGCCGGCGAGGCCAAGGTGCTGGACCGCACCGCCGCCATGGATCTGGTGGCGCGCTGGCAGCACAAGGGCCAGACGGTGGGCTTCACCAACGGCTGCTTCGATCTTCTGCATCCGGGCCATGTATCGCTGCTGGCCCAGGCCCGCGCCGCCTGCGACCGCCTGGTGGTGGGGCTGAACAGCGACGCCTCGGTGCAGCGGCTGAAAGGCCCGACCCGGCCGGTGCAGTCGGAAGCGGCCCGAGCCACCGTTCTCGCCTCGCTGGCCAATGTGGATCTGGTGGTGATCTTCAGCGAGGATACCCCCTATGAACTGATCGCCGCCTTGAAGCCCGACCTTCTGGTCAAGGGCGCCGACTACAGCATCGACAAGGTGGTGGGCGCCGATCTGGTGCAGAGCTGGGGCGGCAAAGTGGTGCTGGCCGATCTGGTGGCCGGCCAAAGCACCACCGGCACCATCGCCCGCATGAAAAGCTAAGAGGGCCGCGTTAAGCGGCCCTCACCAAAGAAAGCCGCCGATGGCGCCCGCCGCTCTTAGCGGCAATCACCATAAAAAGCCGCCGATGGCGGCGCTCGGGCGCAGGCCGTCGTGGGCGGCGATCACCGTTTCGATGCGGGCCGGATCGGGGCGTTCGCCGTAGCGGGTGCCGATCTCGGCGGCGTGGATGCCGCCGGTGCAAAACAGCACATCGATACCGGCGGCGCGGGCCCCGGCGATATCGGTGTGGAAGGAATCCCCCACCGCCATCACCCGCGCCCGGTCCGACAGTCCCAGAATCTCCAGGCAGGTGCCGTAAATGGCCGGATCGGGCTTGCCGCGGTAGCGGACATCGCCGCCGCGTTCGGCGTAATAACGGGCCAGCATGCCGGCGCAGATGATTTCCTGGCCCTTGCGGATGACGATCAGATCGGGGTTGGCGCACACCATCGGCAAGCGGCGGGCCAGAGCCTGATCCAGCAGCGGCGCGTAATCGGCCACCGTTTCCTCGAACTTGTCGGGGCCGGTGTTCATCAGGAAATCGGCCTCGGCCACCTCGGTCACCAGATCGAGATCCAGGCCCTCGAAGATGTTGCGGTCGCGCTCCGGCCCCACATGCAGGCAGCGCCGCCCCAGGGCGGCGAACCAGGGATCGGCGCGGCGTTGCATCTCCAGATGCACCGCCTCGCCCGAGCTCATCACCTCGCCGTAAAGATCGCGGGCGATGCCCATGCCGTCCATCAGGGTCACCAGGGCCGAGGCACGGCGCGGCGCGTTGGACAGCATCACGGTTTTTTTGCCCGCCGCCTTCAGATGGGCCAGGGTATCGGCCACGCCGTCATAGGGGGCGGTGCCGTCGTGGATCACCCCCCAGAGATCGAGAATGAAGGCATCGTAACGGTCGGCGGCCTGACGCAGACCTTCGAAAACAGGCACACTCATGCTTTTCTCCCGGCATCGACGCCGATGGCGTCGCGCATATGGCTGAACCCGTCGCGGCGCAGGGCCTCGGCCAGACCACGCTTGATGCGCGTGACCAGGGGCGGGCCCTGATAGACCAGGGCGGAATAAAGCTGCAGCAGCGAGGCCCCGGCGCGGATCTTCTCGTAGGCCTCCTGGGCCGAGGCGATGCCGCCGACACCGATCAGCGGCAGTTTTCCTTCGGTCAGACGATAGATCTGGCGCAGCATTTCGGTGGAGGGGCGGAACAGCGGCGCTCCCGACAGGCCGCCGGTTTCGCGCAAATGCGCCGACACCAGGCTGGCCGGACGGGCGATGGTGGTATTGCTGACGATCAGCCCGTCGAGGGCGCCGTTTTCCAGCGCCACCTCGACGATATCCTGCACATCCTGAGGTGTGAGATCGGGGGCGATCTTCAGCAGCAGCGGCACCCTGACCGGCAGGGCCTCGACGGCGCGGCGGGTGCGGCCCACCAGTTCGGCCAACGGTTCCCGCCCCTGCAGGGCCCGCAGGCCCGGCGTGTTGGGCGAGCTGACATTGATCACCAGATAGTCGGCCAGCGGCCCCAGGGCGGCCACGCCCTTTTCGTAATCGGCGGCGGCGTCCCCGGTGTCCTTGTTCTTGCCGAGATTGGCGCCGACAATCCCCCGGCGCGGCCGCGCCGCCAGGCGGGCGGCCACCGCCTCCAGCCCCTGGTTGTTGAAGCCCATGCGGTTGATCACGGCACGGTCTTCGCTTAAGCGGAACAAGCGCGGACGCGGATTGCCCGGTTGCGGGCGCGGCGTCACCGAGCCGATCTCGACAAAGCCGAAGCCCTGGCCCAGCATGGCGTCGGGCACTTCGGCGTTCTTGTCGAAGCCGGCGGCCAGGCCCAGCGGATTGGGAAAATCGAGGCCCCACAGGCGCATGGCCAGACAGGGATCGTTCAGCGCCGGCTGAGGCGGCACCAGGCCGTGCCGCAACGCCGCCACGGTCAGGCCATGCGCCCGCTCCGCCGGGAACAACCGGACCAGGGGGCCGGCAAGGCGAAAATAATCCATCACCCTCGCACTCTTCAGATATGACGCGGCAGGGAAAACCCGGGGCGGACCCTACCTGAAAGCGCGGCAAAAGAACAGAACGGCATCAACAAACCCCGCCGTTCCGCGCCTGAAAGCACCGCGCTCCGCGTTGCGGAATGCGATGGCCCCGGCCCATTTTCTCGCATTCCGCGAGAAAAACGCCGAATCGCCCCCCGATCCGCATACCCGAAGATGGGCACGCCCCTTGCGAAGGGGACGGTACTTCCCCTCACGCCGAGGAGGCGTCCATGCTGCCCTTGATCTTCCGTTTCAGCCCCGCCTTTCTGAAAGCCCTGGCCCTGGTGGAGGCCATGCCGGCGGCGCCCGCCGCCAAACCGGCCCGCAAGCGCAAGCCGCCGGCCCGACGCCCCCGCAAGGCGGTGGAATAAAGGCTTATTCCGCCGCCGAGGCGTCGCCTTCAGAGGCTGCGGGCTCGTCCTCGTCCTCCTCGGGCAGGGACAACACGCCGGAATTGTAGTCGTACTCGAAAACCTCGGCGAAACGGCCCCAGTTGATGACCAGATCCAGCACCCGCTCGGCCTCGTCGTCGGTAAGGTAATCCTCCAGCTCCTGCAGGAAGCGGTTTTCCGGGGCGCGATGGTCGCGCCGTTCGTCGAGCACGCGGCGGATATGCGTGGCCAGCGAAATGTGGTGCAGCAGATGCTCGGCGAAGATCTCTTTGCGCTGGGCGGTATTGCCGTTCACATAGGCCCGCCCCGCCGGCAGCAGGGCCACGTCGCCGTGGTCCACCTTGATGAAGCCCAGAAGCCGTCCGGCCTCCAGCAGCTGGAACAGGGTATCGTCGGGCAGTTCCAGCTGTTCGGCCAGAATGGGAATGTCGGCGGTGCCGGTGTCCTCTTCCGCCAGGGCCTCCAGCATGCCCTCGATCTTATGCGGCGTGGCCTCGGGCAGGCGGTAGCCCAGCGACAGCGGTTCGGCCGGGCTGCCGGCGGCGCGCTGCGGCTGCTGGGTCATCACCGCGTAGATCTCGTCGACGATGGCCTTGAAGGCCGGCGCCTCGGTATCGCGCGGATGCGGCAGATTGACCGGGATCTCGGCCTTCACCCGGCCGGGATCGGACGAGAAGATGAGAACGCGGTCGGCCATGGTCACCGCCTCCTCGATATTGTGCGACACGAACAGAATGCCCTTGGTGGGGATCTGCCGTTCCTGCCACAGTTCCAGCAGATCGCTGCGCAGGGTTTCGGCGGTCAGCACGTCCAGAGCCGAAAAGGGCTCGTCCATCAGCAGCACATCGGGTTCCATCACCAGGGCGCGGGCGAAGCCGACGCGCTGGCGCATGCCGCCCGACAGTTCGCGCGGGTAGGCGCTCTCGAAGCCGCCCAGGCCGATGACGTCGATCACCTTGAGGGCGCGGTCCTCGCGCTCCGCCGATGGCACCGCCATGGCTTCGAGCCCCAGTTCCACGTTCTGCTGCACCGTCAGCCAGGGGAACAGGGCGAAGGACTGAAACACCATGGCGATACCCTTGGCCGGGCCGTTGATGGTGCGGCCACGGTACAGAACATCGCCGCCATTGGCCTTGATCAGCCCGGCGATGATGCGCAGCAGGGTGGATTTGCCCGAGCCCGACTTGCCCAGCAGGGCCACGATCTCGCCTTCCTGCAGGCGGAAGTTCACCCCTTCCAGCACCGTGCGCTCGGAACGATCGGGCGCGCGGAAGGCCTTGCGGACACCGGCCAGGTGGATCAGGTCTTCATCGGGATTGATGGTCATGGTCGGTCTTCCTTAATCGATGCGCCAGCGTTCTTCGGCCAACCGGTAGAGGCGGCGCCACAAAAGGCGGTTGAACAGGATCACGAAGCCGCTCAGCACGCAGCAGCCCAGCCAGATGCGCGGGAAATCACCCTTCTGGGTGGCCTCGGCGATATAGGCGCCGACACCGGTGGCCATCAGGGTGGTATTGCCCCAGCTCACCATCTCCGAAACGATGGAGGCGTTCCACGAACCGCCCGAGGCGGTGATGGCCCCGGTGACATAGGACGAGAAGATCGAGGGCAGGATCAGGCGCTTCCAGCGCAGCCAGCCCTTGAGGCCGAAATTGCCGCCGGCATCCTTGAGATCGGTGGGGATGGACATGGCCCCGGCGATGACGTTGAACAGAATGTACCACTGGGTGCCCAGAATCATCAGCGGGCTGGTCCAGATCTCCACCGAGGCGTCGTATTTCTGGATCAGGATCACCGCCACCGGGAACATCAGGTTGGCCGGAAAGGCCGCCATGAACTGGGCGATGGGCTGCACCGTCTGCGCCAGCTTGGGCCGCAGGCCGATCCACACCCCGACCGGCACCCAGATCAGCGAGGCGATGATGATCAGCACGATCACACGCAACGCGGTGGCCAGGCCCAGCAGGATCACATGCAGCACCTCGGGCAGCCCCACCTCGACGCGCACCACCTCGCCGATGCGGATCAGGGCATAGGCGGCGGTCAGCGCCACCAGGGCGTTCCAGGCATTGTCCATCCAGGGATAACTGCGGGCCCGGCGGGTGGGCTGGCCCAGGCCGTCGTGGCGGCGGCGGAAGAGCGGCAGGCTGGCGTTCCAGGCCAGGCCGGGCAGCGAGGCCAGGGCCCGCATGATCTTCGAGCGCTGCATATGGGTGAGCAGCCACGACGAGGGGATGTCCTCGCCGGGGATGGATTCGAACTTGAATTTGTCGGCCCAGGCCACCAGCGGACGGAAGAACAGCTGATCGTAGATCAGAATGCCCACCAGCATGGTGAGGATGGCCCAGCCGATGGCCGCCAGGTTCTTGGCGGCGATGGCCATGGCGATGTAGGAGCCGATGCCCGGCAGCAGGATGTTCTGGCCCGACACCGTGATGGCCTCGGAGGCCACCACGAAGAACCAGCCCCCCGATACCGACATCATCATGTTCCAGATCAGCGGCGGCGTGGCGAAGGGCAGTTCCAGCCGCCAGAAGCGCTGCCACGACGACAGATGATACATCTCCGCCGCCTCGGCCAGATCATGCGGCACCGTGCGCAGGGACTGGTAGAGGCTGAAGGTCATGTTCCAGGCCTGCGAGGTGAAGATGGCGAAGATGGCCGCGCATTCCACACCCAGAAGATTGCCGGGAAACAGCGAGATGAAACCGGTAACGGTGATGGACAGAAAGCCCAGGATGGGGATCGACTGCAAAATGTCGAGAATGGGCACCAGGATCTTTTCGGCATAGCGGCTTTTCGCCGCCAGCGTGGCGTAGAAGACCGAAAAGGTGAGCGAGGCCGCCAGGCCGGCCGCCATGCGCAGAAACGAGCGCAGCAGATAATAGGGCAGCGAGCCGGGGTCCAGGGTCATGGGCAGGGGGTCGCCCAGATTATAGGGCGTGGACATCTGCGACCCGCCGAAGGCCAGCAGCCACAGCACCCCCAGCACCAGCGGCAAGGCGGCCAGATCCCAGGCGTTGGGCCGCATCTCGGGCGTGAAGCTGATGGTGGGCGGAATGATCCTCTGCCGCACGGGAGATCTCCCTGTCGAACGCTGATAACCGGGCATGGCCGCGACGGCTTGCCGCAGGCTTCAATTAAACGGAATTCGCCCCCATGACAATCGGGCGAATTGTTGTGTTTTTACGACAGAACAATGTTACAGCGCCACGACAGTCTGGTCAAAAATCCTATCCACCGCCCTCGCCTCTGGTCGCCTGCGAAACAGATCCTATACGTTGCGTTGGCCAAACAGGAAAACCTTTGATGGAAAAATAACTCCCTCTGTTTAAATTGCCTCCACAGACTGCGCAATTTTTCCACACAGTTAGCCCGCTGCCCAAAGCGGCGGCGATGTTTCTTCGCATCAACCCCTGCGCGATGCGCATAACGCCCCTGCGGCAAGCGCCCTCGTGCCCCGGGCCGGGAGTGTGAGATAGTCTTCCCATGTTGACCCATGACGATATCTGGACGGCCATTGACCGCCTTGCTCAGGAAAATGGCCTGACCGCCTCCGGCCTGGCGCGCCGCGCCGGACTGGATCCCACCACCTTCAACCGCAGCAAGCGGGTGGCCCGCGACGGCAAGCCGCGCTGGCCCAGCACGGAAAGCATCTCCAAGATTCTGGAGGCCACCGGCACCACCCTGCCCCATTTCGTCAGCCTGGTGCGGACCCAGCAGCCGGGCGCGCTGCCCACCCTGCCCATGGCCAGCCTGTCGGATCTGCGCCAGGCCCGCCGGCCCGATGCCGCCGCCGACAGCGCCGAAACCGACTGGGACGCCATTCCGGTCCCCGATATTTCCGATCCCAAGGCCTTCGCCGTGGAGATCACCGGCAGCGAATACGAACCCGTTTACCGCGACGGCGACATCCTGATCGTTTCCCCCGCCGCCACGCCGCGCCGGGGCGACCGCGTGATGGTGCGCACCCAGGACGGCAATGTGACCATCAGCCGCCTGTTGCGCCAAACCTCGCGCCGCATCGATCTGCAGCCCATGAACGGCCAGGGCGAGATCAGCCTGACCGCCGACGACGTGGCCTCGGTCTCGCGCGTGGTGTGGTCCAGCCAGTAGGCCGCAGCGGACCGGAAAAAAAACGGGCGCGGGATGAACTCTCCCGCGCCCGTTTTCGTTTCGTCCCCAGCCGGAAGCCGCTCTCATACCAACCGCCCAATGAATTGACCGGTTGTATCGTCCCTCGCCGGGCGGCGGCATCCGCCGCCTTGGCCGCTCGCTCAATGCTCGCTGGATACCGGCCAACGAGTCACTTCAATGGTTGGCCGGTATCAGGCCGCCCGGCGGCGGCGCAGCAGGGCCTTCAGATCGGCCACATGGGTGGCGCCGCACAGGAAGGCCGCCGCGCCGTAGCTGCCCATCCCCACCGCCATCAGCAGCGCCAGGGCCAGCATGCGCCAATAGGGCCGGGCCAGCCAGGGGGTCAGCCCCTGCCGCGCCGCCCACAGGGCGGCGGCCATCAGAACGCAGGCCAACAGGATGCGCGGCAGCCGCGCCTTCAGACGGGCATCGATGATGAAAAAGCCGCGCCGGTGCAAAACCCACATCAGCGCCGCCACGTTGAACCAGGCGGCCAGGGCGGTGGAAAGGGCCATGCCCACATAGCCCAGGGGCATCATCAGCGCCAGATTGAGCCCCACATTGATCGCCATGCACAAGGCCGCCACCCGCACCGGCGTGCGGGTATCCTCGCGGGCGAAGAACCCCGGCGTCAGCACCTTCACCAGCACATAGGCGGGCAGGCCGGCGGCCAGCACCATCAGCACATGCCCCACCGCCAGACTGTCGGCGGCCGTGAACGAGCCGCGCTGGAACAAAACCGTGATGATGGGATGGGCCAGGGTCATCAGCCCGGCCGCCGCCGGCAGGGTGAGCAGCAGCCCCATTTCCATGGCGCGGTTCTGCGAGGCCAGCGCCGCCTCGGTTTCGCCGGCCCGCAACTGCCGCGACAGCAGCGGCAGCAGCGCCGTGCCGATGGCCACCCCCACCACCCCCAGCGGCAGCTGGTTGACCCGTTCGGCGTAGTTGAGATAGCTGACGGCGCCGTTGGCCACCAGCGAGGCGATCATGGTGTTGACGGTCAGATTGATCTGATAAACCCCGGCCCCCACGGCGCCCGGCACCACCCGCTTCAGCATCAGCACCACATCGGGCGACAGCCGCGGCCACACCAGGCGCAGGCGCATGTCGGCGCGGCGCACCGCCCGCACCAGCCACAGGAACTGCGCCACCCCCGAGGCGAACACCCCCCAGGCCATGGCATGCCCGGCGGTGGGGGTATAGGGCACCAGGGCCACCAGGGCGCCGATGGACACCACGTTGAGCAGCACCGGCGCCGCCGCCGCCGCCGCGAAACGGCCCATGGCGTTCAGCACGCCGCTTTGCAGCGACACCATGGAGATGAACAGCAGATAGGGGAAGGTGATGCGCGACAGCTCCACCGCCAGCGCCATCTTGCCCGGCAGATCGTCGAAGCCGGGGGCCAGCAGCGGCATGGCCCAGGGCATGATCATTTCCATCACCGCCACGAAGCCCAGCAGAATGGCGATGAGCACGGCATAACAATGTTCGGCGAACTGGCGGGCCGAGTCCGCCCCCTCCTCCTCCAGCCGTCCCGCGAACAGCGGCACGAAGGCGGGGTTGAAGGCGCCCTCGGCGAACAGGCTGCGGAACAGATTGGGAAAGCGGAAGGCCACGAAAAAGGCGTCGGACACCATGCCGGCGCCGAGATAGCGGGCGATCAGCACTTCGCGCAGCAGCCCGGTCAGGCGGCTCAGCAGGGTCCAGCCGCCGATGGTGGCAATGGCGCGGGTCAGATTCATCGAAGGGTCATTCCGCCGCGCGGGGGGTTTTGGGCGCCGGCGCCGGATCGCAGATGCCGGGTTCCTGCAGGGCCGCCGCCAGGGCCTCGCGGATATCGCGGATCTTGCGCTCGTGCTCCACTTTCAGGCCGAAGACGTCCTTGACGTAGAACACGTCCACCACCCGCTCGCCGTAGGTGGAAATATGGGCCGAGCTGATCTGCAGCGACAAACGGGTCATGGCCGAGGTGATGTCGTAGAGCAGACCGATACGGTCGCGGCCGTTGACCTCGATCACCGTATGCTTGGCGCTGGCCTTGTTATCCACCAGCACGCGCGGCGGCACCTTGAAGACGCGGGTGCGGCTTTGCACCGAATCGCGCCGCTTGGCGATCTCGCGCGACAGGCGCAGCCGCCCCGACAACCCCTGCTCCAGATTGGCGCACAGCTTTTCCAGGCGGGCGGCATTGCTGACCGGACCGCCGTCCATATCGTGGATGGTGAAGGTGTCGAGGGCCATGCCGTTGGTCATGGTGATGATCTTGGCATCGACGATGGACACCCCGGACAGGGCCATGGCCCCGGCGATCTGGGAAAACAGGCCGGGATGATCGCCGGTGTAAAGGGTGATTTCCGTCACCTCGTTGGCGGGATCCTGGCGGCTGTCGATGGTCAGCGGCGCCTGGCGCGCCTCGGCGGCCCGCACCAGGGCGGCCTGGCGCAGATGGGTGGCGGTATCGAACGACACCCAGTAGGAGGGATAGCCACGCGCCAGATGCGCCTCGATATCCTCGGCCGGCCATTGTCCGGCCAGGGCGGCGCGCAAGGCGTTCTGCGCCGCCTCCACCCGGGCTTCGCGCTTTTCCACGCCGATGCCGCCCGACATCATATCGAGGGCGCGATGATAAAGCTCGCGCAGCAGCCCGGCCTTCCAGGCGTTCCACACCTTGGGCCCCACCGCCCGCACATCGGCCACGGTCAGGGCCAGCAGCAGTTTCAGCCGCTCCGGGCTTTGCACCACCGCCACGAAATCGGAAATGGTCTGCAGATCGTCGATATCGCGCTTGAAGGCGGTGCGGGTCATCAGCAGGTGATGGCGCACCAGCCAGCTGGCGGTTTCCGTCTCCTCGTCGGAAAGTCCTAAGCGCGGCCCCAATTTAAGAACGATCTCGGCCCCCAGCTCGGAATGATCGGCGTTGCGGCCCTTGGCGATATCGTGCAGGAAGGTGGCCAGATAAAGAGTACGCCGCGACAGCAGGGTCTTCATCACCTCGGTGCAGGCCGGGGCCTCGGCGGCCAGCTGCCCCGATTCCAGCCGGTGCAGGATGCCCACCGCCTGGATGGTGTGCTCGTCCACCGTGAAGACGTGGTACATGTCGTACTGCATCTGCGCCACCACCCGGCCGAAATCGGGGATGAAGCGGCCCAGCACGCCGGATTCGTTCATATGGCGCAGCGCCGCTTCCGGATCCTTGGGCGAGCAGAGCATTTCCACGAACAGGCGGTTGGCCTCGCCGTCCTGGCGCAGCTTGCCGTCGATGCGCTTCAGGGACTGGGTGACCAGCGACATGGCGCGGGGATGCACGTCGAGATCCTGGGCCAGGGCGGTGTGGAACAGCCGGATCATGTCCAGGGGCTGATGCTCGAACTGGCCTTCCTCCACCACATCCAGGCGGTTGCCCTCAAGCTTGAAGCCCTCCAGCCTGCGGCCGCGGCGCAGGGCCAGGGGAAAGCGCAGCTTGGGCTTGCGCTTGTGCTGTTCCTCCAGCAGGGCGCAGAAGATGCGGGTGAGATCGCCCACATCCTTGGCGATCAGGTAATAGTGCTTCATGAAGCGCTCGACGCCCGAGGTGCCGCCATGATCGGTATAGTTCATGCGCCGCCCGATCTCGGGCTGCATGTCGAAGGTCAGGCGGTCCTCCTCGCGGCCGGTCAGGTAATGCAGATGGCAGCGCACCGTCCACAGGAAGGCCTGGGCCTTCTCGAAGCGGGCGGCGGCATCGGCCGACAGCACGCCCAGGGCCACCAGCTCGCGCACATCCGAGATGGCGTAGAGATATTTGGCGATCCAGTAGAGGGTGTGCAGATCGCGCAGGCCGCCCTTGCCCTCCTTGATGTTGGGTTCCAGCACATAACGGGCCTCGCCCAGCTTCTGGTGGCGGCTGTCGCGCTCGGCCAGCTTGGCCTCGACGAACTCCTCCATGCTGCCGGCCACCACCTCGGCGCGGTAGCGGCGCTTCAGCTCGTCGTAGAGAGCCTCGTCGCCCCACAGCCAGCGCGCCTCCAAAAGGGCGGTGCGGATGGTGAGATCGGCCTTGGCCTGGCGGATGCACTCATCCACCGTGCGGGTGGAATGCCCCACCGTCAGCCCGAGATCCCACAGCATGTAGAGCATGTATTCCACCACCTGCTCGGCATGGGCGGTGCGCTTGTAGGGCAGCAGGAACAGAAGATCGATGTCGGATTTGGGCGAAAGCTCACCCCGGCCGTAGCCGCCCACCGCCACCACCCCCATGATCTGGCCGGTGGTGGCCACCCCCACGGGATATTCGTGCTGCAGGGCGTAATCGTGGACGATGCGCACCAGCTGATCGATGAGGAAGCAGTTTTCGCGCACCGCCTCGGTGCCCTGGCCGTGGCTTTCGAAGCGGCGGCGCACCTCGTCGTGCCCGGCCTTGAAGGCGTCCTTGAACACCGCCAGCACCTGGGAGCGGCGCTGGGCCTTCGGCACCTCGGCGGCGATGATGCCGTCGAGCCGGGCGATGACCTCCTGGCGGTCGATGATGGCGCGCTGGTTCTTGATCTTGTGCTGCATGGAATCCCGGCCCGGCAAAGATAACGCCCCATACTACAGCGGCTCAGGCCGGCGGCAACAGCCCTCTCAGCCGATAAAGCGCCTCCAGGGCCTGGCGCGGCGTCATCTCGTCGGGACTGACGGCGCGCAAGGCCTCTTCCAGCGGCGAGGGGCCGCTGGGCGCCGCCGGGGCCGGACGGGCCCGCACGGCGGCGAACAGCGGCAGATCATCGGCCAGCCGCGACACCGCCCCCGACGGCTCGCCGCGTTCCAGGCTGTGCAAAATGGTTTCGGCCCGCGCGATCACCCCTTCGGGCAAACCGGCCAGCCGCGCCACATGAATGCCGTAGGACCGGTCGGCGGCGCCCGGCCCCACCTCGTGCAGGAACACCACCTCGCCCTGCCATTCCTTTACCCGCATGCAGTGGCAGGACAGCGACGGCAGCTTGGCGGCCAGGGCCGTCAGCTCGTGGTAATGGGTGGCGAACAGGGCGCGGCAGCGGTTGACCTCATGCAGGCTTTCCACCACCGCCCAGGCGATGGACAGGCCATCGTAGGTGGCGGTGCCGCGGCCGATCTCGTCGAGGATCACCAGGGCCCCCGGCCCGGCCTGATTGAGGATGGCGGCGGTTTCCACCATTTCCACCATGAAGGTGGAACGGCCGCGCGCCAGATCGTCGGCGGCGCCGACGCGGGAGAACAGCCGGTCCACCACGCCGATGCGCGCCGCCTCGGCCGGCACGAAGCCGCCCATCTGCGCCAGTACCGCGATCAGGGCGTTCTGGCGCAGGAAAGTGGATTTACCGGCCATGTTGGGGCCGGTGATCAGCCACAGGCGCTGCGCCTCGGCCAGATCGCAATCGTTGGCGACGAAACTGTCGCGCAGCGCCGCCTCCACCACCGGATGGCGGCCGCCACGGATGGCGAAGGCCCGCCCCGCCTCCACCTCGGGCCGGGTATAGCGGCGGTCCACCGCCAGATCGCCCAGGGCCGAGGCCACGTCGAGCGCCGCCAGGGCCCGGGCGGCGGCGGCGATATCGTCGGCCCGCGCCGCCACCTCGTCCAGCAGATCCTTGAACAGCTCCAGTTCCAGGGCCAAAGCCTTGTCGGCGGCGCCGCGGATTTTGTTTTCCAGCTCGCCCAGCTCCACCGTGCTGTAGCGCACCCCGGAGGCGATGGTCTGGCGGTGGATGAAGGGTTCGCCCATGCGGTCGGCCTGCTTGGGCGGCACCTCGATATAATAACCCAGCACATTGTTGTGCTTGACCTTCAAGGCCCCGACGCCGCTGATCTCGGCATAGCGGGCCTGCAACGCCGCCACCAGGCGGCGGCTTTCGTCGCGCAGGGAGCGCAGCTCGTCCAGGCCCGGATGATATTCCGGGGCGATAAAGCCGCCGTCGCGGATCAGCAGCGGCAGCTCGGCGGCCAGGGCCCGCTCCAGCCGGTCCACCAGGGCGCCGTGCTCGCCCAGGCCCTCGGCCACCCGGCGCAGCAGCGGCGGCGGCGTTTCCCAGCCCTCGGCCAGGATCAGGCCGCGCAGGGCGGGGATTTCCCCCAGGGCGTCCCGCACCGCCGCCAGATCGCGGGGGCCGCCGCGCCCCAGGGTGAGGCGCGACAGCGCCCGCTCCACATCGGGCACCTTGCGCAGGCGTTCGCGCAGCTCGCCGCGCAAAGTGTGGCGCTCGAAGAAGAACTGCACGCCGTCCAGCCGTTCGCCGATGGCGGCGGGATCGGTCAGCGGCGCCGACAGATGCTGGGCCAGAAGCCGCGCCCCGGCCCCGGTGACGGTGCGGTCGATGGCGTGCAGCAGGCTGCCTTTGCGCTCGCCGGTCAGGGTTTCGGCCAGCTCCAGATTGCGGCGGGTGGCGGCGTCGATCTCCATCACCGCCCCCTCGGCCAGACGGCGCGGCAGGCCGAGGCGGGGCAGACGGCCCTTCTGGGTGAGTTCCACGTAATCCACCAGGGCGCCGCCGGCGGCCAGCTCGGCCCGGCTGAAGGCCCCGAAGCCGTCCAGGGCGCGCACCCCGTAAAGCTGCTCCAGGCGGCGGCGGGCGTTTTCGGAGTCGAAGCGGGCCGACGGCAGCGGCGACAGGATGGCGCGCGCCTCGCGGAACAGCTCGGCCAGATCGGGCTGCGCCGTCAGACGGTCGGGGGCCAGCAGCTCGCCGGGGGCCAGACGGGCCACGGCGGCGGCGGCGGTTTTCACCGTGACCGGCTGCACCTGGAAATCGCCGGTGGACATATCGAGCCAGGCCAGACCCAATTGCCCGCCGGCCTCGGCCAGGGCCGCCAGATAATTATGGCGGCGGGCGTCCAGCAGCGCCTCCTCGGTGATGGTGCCGGGGGTGACGACGCGGATCACCGCCCGCTCCACCACCGACTTGCCGCCGCGCTTCCTGGCCTCGGCGGGATCCTCCATCTGCTCGCACACCGCCACCTTGAAGCCCTTGCGGATCAGCTTCGAAAGATAGCCTTCGTGGCTGTGCACCGGCACGCCGCACATGGCGATATCCTGCCCGGCATGCTTGCCGCGCTTGGTCAGGGTGATATCCAGCGCCTCGGCGGCCCGAACCGCATCCTCGAAAAACATCTCGTAGAAATCGCCCATGCGGTAAAACAGCAGGCAATCGGCATGGGCCTGCTTGATGGCCAGATACTGCGCCATCATCGGCGAGGCATCGTCCAGGCTGGGCAGGGCGGCGGGCGGGGCGGCGGCAACACTATCGGCGGGGATCAAGATCGGGTCCGGCAGGCAGGCGATTGAAAAGACCCGGCACTTTATCATGAAGGCCGCGCCGCTGGGAAACCGCTTTGGCGAGGACGACCGGGCAGACCCGGCCGCCCCCGAGATTTGTTTCTCTCCGCTCAGGCGCCGGGCGCCGGGCTTTGCCCGACTTGGCTTTCCGCCGCTTTGGCGGCTATGAATTCCGCACGCCTTGCGGCACAATGAAGGCAGTTTTTCATGAGGATGACGTCCGTGACCGCGCAAAAACACACACGCCGCGAAGTGGTGGGCATCATCGCCCGCCGCCAGGATTTCGATACCGCCATCGCCGCCCTGACCGCCGCCGGCTTCGAACATGCCGACCTTTCGGTGCTGGCCTCGCACGATTCCATCGATGCCGCCGAAGGCCCGCGCGCCAGCTGGAAGGAGGCCCTGACCGGCCTTTTGGGCGAGTTGCGCTACCAGGATCCGCTGATGTCGGCGGGCTTCATCGCCATCGCCGCCGCCCCCCTGACCGCCGCCGCCGCCGCCGCCATCGCCGCCGGCGTGGGCGGGGCCGCCATCAAGGAACTGATGGACGAATGGACCGCCCGCCCGCACAGCGAAACCTTTTCCAAGGCCCTGGCCGACGGCCGCCTGCTGTTGTGGGTGCATGCCGCCGACCCGGCCCGCGAGGCCCAGGCCACCCGCATCCTGACCGAAAGCGGCGCCGCCGAGGTCCACACCAACGAACGCCCGCTTTAATATAAAAAATATCCCGAGAGAGACCCAAGCAAGATGGACGACTCCCCCCGCGCCAAACTGGAGCGCGACTCGCTGCTGATGCATGCATCGGGCCGCCCCGGCAAGATCGAAATCACCCCGACCAAACCCATGACCACCCAGCGCGACCTGTCGCTGGCCTACAGCCCCGGCGTGGCCGCGCCCTGCCTGCATATCGCCCGCGATCCCAGCCTGGCCTACGACTACACCGCCAAGGGCAATCTGGTGGCGGTGATCAGCAACGGCACCGCCGTTCTGGGCCTGGGCGATCTGGGGGCGCTGGCGGGCAAGCCGGTGATGGAGGGCAAGGCGGTACTGTTCAAGCGCTTCGCCGACGTGGACGCCATCGATCTGGAAGTCGATACCCGGGATGTCGAGGAGTTCATCGGCGCGGTGCGCTATCTGGGCCCCACCTTCGGCGGCATCAATCTGGAGGATATCAAGGCCCCGGAATGCTTCATCATCGAGCAGCGCCTGCGCGAACTGATGGATATTCCGGTGTTCCACGACGATCAGCACGGCACCGCCATCATCTCGGCCGCCGGTCTGATCAACGCCCTGCATCTGACCGGGCGCGACGTCAAGAGCGTGCGCCTGGTGGTGAACGGCGCCGGGGCCGCCGCCGTGGCCTGCGTGGAACTGGTCAAATCCTTAGGCGTGCCGCACAACAACGTTATCATGTGCGACACCAAGGGCGTGATCTACCAGGGCCGCGCCCAGGGCATGAATCAGTGGAAATCGGCCCATGCCGTGCCCACCGACTGCCGCACCCTGGAAGAGGCTCTGCAGGGTGCCGACGTGTTCTTCGGCCTGTCGGCCAAGGGCGCGGTGACGCCGGAGATGGTGGCCACCATGGCCCCCAAGCCCATCATCTTCGCCATGGCCAATCCCGATCCGGAAATCACCCCGGAAGAGGTGAAGTCGGTGCGCTCCGACGCCATCGTCGCCACCGGCCGCTCGGACTATGCCAACCAGATCAATAATGTGCTGGGCTTTCCCTACATCTTCCGTGGCGCCCTCGACGTGCGGGCCAGCACCATCAACGACGCCATGAAGATCGCCGCCGCCCAGGCCATCGCCGCCCTGGCCCGCGAGGATGTGCCCGACGAGGTGGATGCCGCCTATGTCGGGCGGCGTCTGCGCTACGGCCCGGACTATATCGTGCCGGTGCCGTTCGATCCGCGCCTGATCGCCGCCATTCCGCCCGCCGTGGCCAAGGCCGCCATGGAGTCCGGCGTGGCCCGGAAGCCCATCATCGACATGGACACCTACCGGCGTGAACTGTCGGCCCGCCTGGACCCCGCCGCCGCTTCGATGCAGACCATCTTCCAGGAGATCAAGGCCAATCCCCAGCGGGTGGTGTTCGCCGAGGGCGAGGAGGAGAAATCCATCCGCGCCGCCGTGGCCTTCCACAATGCCGGCTACGGCACCCCCATCCTGCTGGGCCGCGACGAGCAGATTCTGGAGACCATGAAATCCGCCGGTCTGGGCGGCGCTCTCGACGGCATCGAGATCGTCAACGCCCGCCTCTCGAAGCGCACCAAAGACTATACCGACATGCTCTATGCCCGCATGCAGCGCCAGGGCCTGCTTTATCGCGACGCACAGCGCCAGATGAACCAGGAACGCAACGTCTTTGCCGCCGCCATGGTGGAGGCGGGCGACGCCGACGCCCTGGTGACCGGCCTCACCCGCAACTACTATCAGGCCTTCGATGAGATCAAGCGGGTGATCGACCCCAAACCGGGCCAGCTGGTGTTCGGCACCACCTTGCTGGTGAGCCATGGCCGCACCGTGCTGATCTCGGACAGCGTGGCCCACGTCACCCCCAGCGCGGAACAATTGGCCGATATCGCCCAGCAGACCGCCGCCAAGGCCCAGCAATTGGGCTATCATCCCCGCGTCGCTCTGCTGTCCTACAGCAATTTCGGCAATCCGCCGCAAAGCGAGACCGAAACCGTGAAAAAGGCGGTGGAGATTCTGGACCAGCGCCGGGTGGCCTTTGAATATGACGGCGAAATGGCCGCCGATGTGGCCCTGGACCCCGAACTGATGAAACTCTACCCGTTCTGCCGCCTGACCGGACCGGCCAATGTGCTGGTCATGCCCGGCCTCTATTCCGCCAACATCGCCTGGAAGCTGATGCAGAAGCTGGGGGGCGGCACGGTGATCGGGCCGATCCTGAACGGGCTCTCCAAGCCGGTGCAGATCACCTCCATGGATGCCACCGTCAACGATATCGTCAATATGGCGGTCCTGGCCTGCCACGACGCTCTGAACTAAGGATGTGGGACGATATAATCGCTCCACATCCTTAAGCCCGAGCGGCGCTTGAGCCCGCCGAAAGCGGAGCGGAGGCGTCTGAATAAACCTTAGGCTCTGGAGCGGTTGTTTCGCGCCAGAGCCTAAGGTCACGGCCTATCCTCTCCGGCGGGAGGCGATCCCCGCCGGAGAATGTCATGGAACTGTCTTACCGCTAAGATTGCAGGTGTGCTGTTGTCCACACCGTTTGCCATCGCCTTCCGCCCGGGATTTTCAAGGACAGACCGCTTCACATGACGTCTTCGCGCATCACCCGACGCTCCCTGACGGCCATGGCCGTGCTGACCCTGCCCTGGCTGCTGGTATGCGCCGCCCTTTATCTGTGGGGCCTTCTCGGCCTGGGCCCGGCCCTGCTGGCCCTGCTGGCCGGTGCCGCCCTGACCCTGCTGGCCGCCTTCCCCTACGGCAGCGATCTGTCGCGGCTGGCCGCCCATGCCCGCGCCCTGGCCCGTGGCGAGGACCGCACGCCGCCCCACCCCCATACCGCCCTGGCCGCCGATATGCTGGGGGCCGTGGCGCAGCTGCGCAAATCCTGGCGCGCCCAGGCCGAAGAGGCCGAGGCCAAGGTGGAATTTCAGGAAACCCTGTTCGAAAGCCTGCCGCCGCCGCTGTTCCTGCTGTCGGGGCAGCGCCGCATCGTGCGGGCCAATCTGGCCGCCCGCAAGATTTTCGGCCGCGAGCTGCAGGGCCGCGATCTGGCCGCCGTGCTGCGCAATCCGCCGCTGCTGGACGCCGCCGAGCTGGTGCTGGCCGGCGAACCGGGCCGCGAGGTGGAGTTCGCCCTGCCCGGCCCCAGCGACCGCGAATTCCGCGCCATGCTGGAGCCCCTGCCGCACGAGGGGGCCGAGGGCATCGCCGCCGTCCTCACCCTGCACGACGTGACCGCGCTCCGGCTGATGGAGCGCATGCGCGCCGATTTCGTGGCCAATGCCAGCCACGAGCTGCGCACCCCCCTGGCCGCCGTGCTGGGCTTCATCGAAACCCTGCAGGGCCCGGCCCGCGACGATCCGGACGCCCGCGAACGCTTCCTGTCCATCATGTACGATCAGGCCTCGCGCATGTCGCGGCTGGTGGCCGATCTGCTCAATCTGTCGCGCATCGAGATGAACGAGCACACCCGCCCGGTGCAGCGCATCCATGTGGAGCAGATCCTGCGCCGCGTGGTGGAAGGGCTGGAACTGCAGGCCGAACAGCGGCGCATGGAGCTTCTGATGATCCTGCCCGAAAGCCTGCCCGCGGTGATGGGCCAGGAGGACGAGCTGACCCAGGTGTTCCAGAACCTGCTGGACAACGCCCTCAAATACGGCCGCGAGGGCACGCCGGTGGAAATCACCGTCGATGTCACCGCCGATCTGCCCCCGCCCATGGCCGCCAAAAGCGGCGAGGGCATCCGCGTGGCGGTGCGCGACCATGGCGACGGCATCGCCCGCGAACATCTGCCGCGCCTGACCGAACGGTTCTTCCGCGTCGATACCGCCCGGTCGCGGCGCATGGGCGGCACCGGGCTGGGGCTGGCCATCGTCAAGCATGTCATCAACCGCCATCGCGGCGCGCTCAGCATCGAGTCCGAACTGGGCCAGGGCAGCTGTTTCACCGTGCTGCTGCCGGTGGCCCAGCGTGAGAGCAAATAAAGAGGCGGCGCGACGGGGATGTTAAACTTCATCATCACCCGCGTAATTCCCGTTGCCTTGCCCGGGCAGGCGGTATACCGACTGTTTCAGACCCTATGACATCGCCGCAAGGAGACCGATCTTTGCCCGCCATCGCCGCTTCGGCCCCGCAAGAGACCCCCGCCGCCAAACTGATCGCACGGGACGTCAACGTCTATTACGGCGATAAACACGCCCTGCAGCATGTGGACCTGGCCCTCAACAGCGGCGAGGTCACCGCCCTGATTGGCCCCTCGGGCTGCGGCAAATCCACCTTCCTGCGCTGTCTGAACCGCATGAACGACGGCATCGAGGGCTGCCGCGTGGACGGCAGCATCACCCTGGACGGCCAGGATATCGTGCGCGGCGTCGATCCCATTCTGCTGCGGGCCCGCATCGGCATGGTGTTCCAGCGCCCCAATCCCTTCCCCAAAAGCATCTACGACAACGTGGCCTTCGGCCCGCGCCTGCACGGCCTGGTGAGCGGCAAGGACGACCTGGACGAGATCGTGGTGGGCAGCCTGCGCCGCGCCGGCCTTTATGAAGAGGTGAAGGACCGCCTGGACACCATCGGCACCGGCCTGTCCGGCGGGCAGCAGCAGCGCCTGTGCATCGCCCGGGCCATCGCCGTCAACCCCGAGGTGATCCTGATGGACGAGCCCTGCTCGGCCCTGGACCCCATCGCCACCGCCGTGGTGGAGGAGCTGATCGACGAGCTGCGCGAGAAATACACCATCATCATCGTCACCCACTCGATGCAGCAGGCCGCCCGCATCTCGCAGCGCACCGCCTTCTTCCATCTGGGCAAGGTGATCGAAACCGGCCTCACCGAACAGATCTTCACCAACCCCAGGGAAAAACTGACCCAGGGCTACATCACCGGGCGTTTCGGTTAAAGGAGCTAGGCATGGAACCGCATATCGTCAAATCCTTCGACGAGGCCTTGAACACCCTGCACGCTCAGGTATCCCGCATGGGCGTTCTGGCCGAGCATCAGCTGGGGCTGGCCGTTCAGGCATTGGTGGACCGCAACGACGAACTGGCCGGCCAGATCGTGCAAAGCGACGCCGAGATCGACGACCTGGAAGCCGCCGCCAACGATCAGGTCATCCGCGTGCTGGCCCTGCGCGCTCCGGTGGCCGACGATCTGCGCGTGGTGATCACCGCCCTTAAGATCGCCAGCACCCTGGAGCGCATCGCCGATTACGCCGCCAATATCGCCAAGCGGTCCATCGTGCTCACCGCCATGCCCGCCGTGCCGACCGTCCGCCCCCTGCAGCGGCTGGGCAAGCTGGTGCAGGGCCTGCTGGCCGACGCCCTGACCGCCTATCACGAGGAAAACGCCGAGCTGGCCCTGCAGGTGTGGACCCGCGACAAGGAAGTGGACGAGCAGTATTCCGGCCTGTTCCGCGAACTGCTGACCTACATGATGGAAGACAGCCGCAACATCACGCCCTGCAGCCATCTGCTGTTTGTGGCCAAGAACATCGAACGCATCGGCGACCATGCCACCAACATCGCCGAGATGGCCCATTTCCTGGCCAGCGGCAGCCCCATCGAGGGAACGCGCCCCAAGAACGACACCACCATCACCCATACCTGACGAAAAAAGCCGGCAGGCCTTCGGGCCCGCCGGCTTTTCACACCAACCGGTCAATGCATTGACCGGTTGTATCGTCCCTCGCCGGGCGGCGGCATCCGCCGCCTTGGCCGCTCGCTCAATGCTCGCTGGATACCGGCCAACCCGTCACGTCAACGGTTGGCCGGTATAACCCTCCCGCAAGGGGATGGGGTTTACTTCTTGCTCTTCTTACCGACGCGCTCGATGGCCTCGGTAATGATGCGGCGGGCCTCTTCGGCGCCGCCCCACCCGGTCACCTTCACCCACTTGCCGGGTTCCAGATCCTTGTAATGCGCGAAGAAATGCTCGATCTGCTCCAGCAGGGTCTTGGGCAGATCGCTGTATTCGTTCACGTCGTCGTAGAAGGGGTGCAGCTTGGGATGCGGCACGGCCAGGATCTTCTCATCCTTGCCGGCTTCGTCTTCCATCATCAGCACGCCGATGGGACGCGAACGCATCACCGCGCCCGGCACCACGGCATGACGGCCCACCACCAGCACGTCCACCGGATCGCCGTCATCCGACAGGGTGTTGGGAACGAAGCCGTAATTGCAGGGATAGTACATGGCGGTGTGCAGGAAGCGATCGACGAACATCGCGCCCGAGTCCTTATCCACCTCGTACTTGACCGGATCGCCCTTCAAGGGGATTTCGATCACCACGTTGACGTCATGGGGCGGATTCTTGCCAATGGCAATCTTCTTCAGGTCCATCTCTTCCTTCCTGCCGTACGCGCCGGTGCCCGGCGTCTCAAAGATGCCGCACCATACGCCATCGCGGCCCCGCATGCCAAGAGTCCCTAAGGATGGAGAGCCTCATCACACCTCCCCGCCTTTTCACGCGCCGCGATCCAGGCCAGCAGCAGCAGCGCCGGGGCGGTGACCACGGTGGTGAACAGATAAAAGCCGGTCCAGCCCCACAGCAGCGACAGCGCCCCGGCGCTGGAGGCGAAGAGGGTGCGCCCCAACGCCGAAAGTGACGACAGCAGCGCATACTGGGTGGCGGTATAAGCGGTGTTGCACAGGCCCGAAAGATAGGCCACCACCGCCGCCCCGGCCATGCCGCCGGTCAGATTTTCGGCAAAGACGCATAAGGCCAGCACCTCGACCCGGTGCCCGGACTGGGCCTGCAGCACGTAGAAAAGATTGCCCGCCGATTGCAGCAGGCCGCACAGCATCAGGGCTTTCAGCGGCCCGATGCGGGCGGTCAAGGCCCCGCCCAGCAGGCTGCCGGCCACGGTGGCGAAAAAGCCGAACAGCTTGCTGACGGCGGCGATCTCGGCCAGCGAAAAGCCCATGGCCTTATAAAGCGGCATGGCCATGCTGCCGGCCATGGCCTCGCCCAGCTTGTAGCCCACCACGAACACCAGAATGGCCGCCCAGGAGCGCCGCGTCATGAAATCGCTGAACGGGCAGACCACGGCGCCATAAAGGCTGGCCAGCATGCGGCCGCGCCAGCCCTTGAGATGGGGGCGGCTTTCCAGAAAGCGGGCGGCGTGGCGTTCCCGCGCCTCGGTCTGGGCCGAAACCCCGGCCACCGGCTCGGGCCCCAGCAGAAACACCGCCAGCCCGACACCCACACAAACGGCCATGGCGGCATAGGCGGCCAGCCAGCCGAAGCGGGCCGCCACCAGCAGCGCTCCGGCCCCCGACAGCAGCATGGCGATGCGATAGCCGGTTTGCACCGCTCCGGCCCCCGGCCCCTGCAAATGCGGCTCCAGCAACTCCACGCGGTAGGCGTCGATGACGATATCCTGGCTGGCCGACAGAAAGGCCACCAGCAGCGCCAGCAGGGCCATCAGCCCCAGAGTCCGGGTGGGCGAACAGGCCCCCAGCCCCAGGAGCGCCGCCATCAGGGCCAGCTGGATGGTGATCCCCCAGCCGCGCCGCCGCCCCAGCGGCAGCGGCGGCGGCACCCGGTCCAGCAGCGGCGACCACAGGAACTTGCAGGCATAGGGCGTGCCCACCAGGGCGAAATAGCCGATGGCGGCGCGATCGATCCCGGCGGTGGCCAGCCAGGCCGACAGGGTGGAATAGGTCAGCAGCAGGGGCAGGCCGCTGGAAAAGCCCAGGAGCAGCACCGCCAGCACCCGGCGGTCGCGGTAGATGGTCCAGGAGTCGCCCCAGGCGGACATGCCGTTTCCTTTCTCGGTTGATTTCCCGGATGCCAGCCCGCCGCCGTTATGGAAGGATGAGCCCCCCGGATCACGCGGAACCACCATGGCCTTCTGTCTCCTGTGCGGCAAGCCCCTCGATCACGCCACCCCGCCCGAACATGTGCTGCTGGATTGCCTGGGCGGCCGCAAGAAAAGCAAGCGCCTGCTGTGCCGGGCCTGCAACCGCCATCTCGGCGCCACGGTGGATGCCGCCCTGGCCCGCGCGGTGGCGCCGTTCCGCGCCGCCCATCACCTGCCCAGCGGCAGCCGCAACCGCTGGCCCGACGGCCCGGCCGATCCCCGCCCGCCCCGCTGCGACGATGCCGTCGCCCTGGCCGCCATCGCCAAGATGGGGCTGCTGCTGTGGGCGCAAGGCCTGGGCGCGGCGGAAATGCGGCGGCCCTGCTGGCAGGCGGCCCGGCGGCGGCTGGCGCAAGGCGGCCCGCCGCCCCTGGCCGCCACACCGCTGACCGCGCCCGCCACCCCCCTCAATGCCGGCGATTTCGGCCCCCTGGCCCATCGCCTATGGGGGATCAGCGATGCCGCCGGCCGCGTTGTGGCCGGCGCCTCCCTTTACGGCCAGCCCGGAATCAGCCTGGAGCTTTGCCCGGCCGGCGCCGCGCCGGAGCGCCACCTGCTGCTGCTGGCCGATCCCCGCCGGCCGGCGCACTGGGCCGAGCTCGCGCCCCGTCCGTTATGAAAAGGGCCGCCCTCGCGGGCGGCCCTGATCCGATGCCGTAAAGGCGAAACCGGTTGCGGAACCGGCCTACATCGCATCCTTCATGCGGCTCTGCTTCTTGCGTTCGTTGGGATCCAGCCAACGCTTGCGCAGACGCACGCTCTTCGGGGTCACCTCCACCAGCTCATCGTCTTCGATATAGGCGATGGCCTGTTCCAGCGACATCTTGCGCGGCGGCGTCAGACGCACCGCCTCATCCTTGCTGGTGGTGCGGATGTTGGTGAGCTGCTTGCCCTTCAGCGGGTTCACTTCCAGGTCGTTGCCGCGCGAATGCTCGCCGATGATCATGCCCTGGTAGAGGCGCACGTTGGGGCCGATGAACAGCGGACCGCGCTCCTCGATGCTCCACAGGGCATAGGCCACGGACTCGCCCTGATCGGTGGAGATCAGCACGCCGTTGCGCCGGCCCTCGATGGCGCCCTTATAGGGGGCGTAGCCGTGGAAGACGCGGTTCATCAGGCCGGTGCCGCGGGTATCGGTGAGGAACTCGCCATGATAGCCGATCAGCCCGCGCGACGGCGCCAGGAAGGTGATGCGCAGCTTGCCGCCGCCCGAGGGACGCATGCCGGTCATCTCGGCCTTGCGGTTGCTCATCTTTTCCACCACGACGCCCGAGAATTCCTCGTCCACGTCGATGAAGACCTCTTCGATGGGCTCCAGCCGCTCGCCGGTGGCCTCGTCGGTCTTGAACAGCACGCGCGGGCGCGAGATCGACAGCTCGAAGCCTTCGCGGCGCATGGTTTCGATCAGCACGCCCAGCTGCAGTTCGCCGCGCCCGGCCACCTCGAAGGCGTCCTTGCCCGCCGTCTCGTTGACGCGGATGGCGACGTTGCTTTCGGTTTCCTTGGCCAGACGGGCGGCGATGACGCGGCTGGTCACCTTGTCGCCCTCCTGCCCGGCCAGCGGGCTGTCGTTGACGGCGAAGGTCATGGACAGGGTGGGCGGATCGATGGGCTGGGCCTTCAGGGGCTCGGTCACCTCAAGGGCGCAGATGGTATCGGCCACCGTGGTCTTGGTCATGCCCGACACGGCGACGATATCGCCGGCCTCGGCCACCTCCAGGCCGGAACGCTCGATGCCGCGGTAGGCCAGAATCTTGGCGATGCGGAACTGCTCGATCACCGAGCCGTCGCGCGCCAGAGACTTCACCGCCTGATTGAGCTTGACCGAGCCGGTCTGCACGCGGCCGGTCAGCACGCGGCCCAGATAGGGATCGGCCTCCAGGGTGGTGGCCAGCATGGAGAACGGCGCCTCGAGATCGCGCTTGGGAGCCGGCACATGGGCCAGGATCAGATCGAACAGCGTCGACAGGTCCTTGCGCGGGCCTTCCAGGCTGTCGTCGGCCCAGCCGTCGCGGCCCACGGCGAACAGGGTGGGGAAATCCAGCTGATCGTCGTTGGCGTCGAGGGCGGCGAACAGGTCGAACACCTCGTCGTGCACCTGATGCGGACGGGCGTCGCCACGGTCCACCTTGTTGACCAGCACGATGGGACGCAGGCCCAGGGCCAGCGCCTTGCCGGTCACGAACTTGGTCTGCGGCATCGGGCCTTCGGCGGCGTCCACCAGCACCACCACGCCGTCCACCATCGACAGGATGCGTTCCACCTCGCCGCCGAAGTCGGCGTGACCGGGGGTGTCGACGATGTTGATGCGGGTATTCTTCCACTGCACCGAGGTGCACTTGGCCAGAATGGTGATGCCGCGCTCTTTTTCCAGATCGTTGGAGTCCATGACCCGTTCCGCCACCTGCTGGTTTTCGCGGAAGGTGCCGGACTGGCGGAGCATGGCGTCGACCAGGGTGGTCTTTCCGTGGTCGACGTGAGCGATGATGGCGATATTGCGGAGGTCCATAGATGTCAAACCGTCAGTAAAGTCGTTTGGGCGACCAGCTCAGCCAGATTGGCTTCGGGCCGGGCGCCGACATGGGAAAGTATCTCGGCGGCGCAAAGGCCGCCCAGACGCGCACAAACGCCCAGGCTGCGGCCCTGGGTCAAACCGTACAGAAAACCGGCGGCGTAAAGATCGCCGGCCCCGGTGGTATCCACCACCTGCGTCACCGTCTCGGCGCCTTGCACCCAGACATGGCCGCCTTCCACCACCAAGGATCCCCTGGCGCCGCGGGTCAGGGCGGCGATATCGCAGTGGGCGCGCACCTGGCGCACCGCACTGTCGAAGTCGCACTGATAGAGCGCGGTGATTTCGGCCTCGTTGGCGAACAGAATATCGACATGATGCGACAGCAGTTCAAGGAACTCTTCGCGATGACGCCCCACGCAGAAGGGATCGGACAGCGACAGCGCCACCTTGCGCCCGGCATCGTGGGCGATGCGGGCGGCAGCCAGGAAGGCGGCCTTGGCCTGGGGCGGATCCCACAGATAGCCTTCCAGATAAGTAACCTGGGCATTGGCCACGATCAGCGGATCGATATCGGCGGGCCCCAGCGCCACGCAGGCGCCGAGATAGGTCTGCATGGTGCGCTGGGCGTCCGGGGTCACCAGAATCAGGCAGCGGGCGGTGGGGGCGCCATCGGCGGCGGCCTCGGTCTCGAACACCACCCCTTGCGCCGCGAGATCATGGCGGAACACCTGGCCCAGCTGGTCGGCGCGCACCTTGCCGATATAGGCGGCCTTGCCGCCCAGGGCGGCGATGCCGGCCATGCTGTTGGCCGCCGAACCGCCGGAGCATTCGATGCCGGGCCCCATCCGGGCATAGATCGCCTCGGCCCGCTCGGCGTCGATCAGGGTCATCACACCCTTCTCCAGCCCCAGGGCCTGCAGCTCGGCATCATCGGCATGAGCCAGCACATCGACGATGGCGTTACCGATGCCGGCAACGTCAAACGCGCAGTCCGCCATGAAATCCTCCAGGAAACGATGCGGCGCAGTATAACCATGGCGGCGGCGGCGACAATGGAAATATCCGTGAGAACCCGGCCTCATCCGAAAGCTTGCGATGCGCGGCGGGGCTTTTATAATCCCGGCTTTGCCGCGATCAGGAGCCCCCCATGCCGCGCATCCGCCCGTCCCTGGCCTTGCCGCTTCTGCTGTTGCTGGCCGCCTGCGCCGGCCCGACCGCAGCGCCGGGCGGCGCCGGCTTCACCCCCGCCGGCGCCGGTCTGCCCGACCGGGTGGACGCAAAACCGGATCAGTTCAAAGGCTTGACCGATACCGCCCTCCTGGCCCGCCTCGGCCAGCCCGACTTCCGCCGCCACGACGGCGCCGCCGAGATCTGGCAATATTACGGCCAGGGCTGCGTGCTGGACCTGTTCCTTTATGCCGGCGACGACGGCAAAACCGTGACCTACGCCGAAACCCGCAACCGCAATCCCGGCCAGGACCCCGATCCCCAATGCCTGCCGCGTCTGCTGCAGGGCCAACGCCAGGCCCCGCCGCCGGCTCAGTAATGCGGCGGCGGCCGGTCGTCCTGCGGCGAGCGCTCGAGCCCGCCCTCCAGCAGACGCAGCCGTTCGATCAGGCGGGTCTGGCGGTGGGCCATGATCTCCAGGGCGCGGTCCTGGCGGGCGATGACGTCCGACAGATCGTCGGCCATGCGCTCGAAATGGGCCAGACGGGATTCCAGGGCGATCAGCCGCTCTTCCAGGGTCATTGCGTTCATCCCACGATTTTATAGACCACCGCGTCGCGGCTGGTGCGGTCTTCCAGTTCCAGCGAACAGGGCACGGTGTAGCCCCCCACCCGCAGCAGGCCGGTGGCGGGCAGATAACTGCGCCCCGGATCGGCCATCAGCACCACCGCCCCGGCGGCGGCCGAGCGGCGCAGCCAGGCGAACACCGCCGCCGCCATCGGCTTTTCGTAGCAGACGTCGCCGGCCAGCACCACATCCCACGGGCAATCGGGCCGCTCCAGCACATTGTCCAGCGGCACATGAACCTGAACATTGTTCGCACCGGCATTGAGGAGGATGGCGGCGCGGGCCAGGGGATCGATCTCGGCGGCCTCCACATGGGCCGCCCCGGCCAGGGCGGCGGCGATGGCGGTCATGCCCGAACCGGCGGCGAAATCCAGCACCCGCTTGCCCCGCACCAGTTCGGGATGATCCAGCACATGCCGGGTCAGGGCCTGGCCGCCCACCCAGGGAAAGGCCCAATAGGGCGGGGCGATGTTGTGTTCGGCCAGGAAGTCCTCGGTGGCCAGCCACAGCGGCGTGATTTCCCCGGCCAGATGGAGGCGGAGCTCGGGCACCAGCGGCGGCGACGCCAGGGCGGTGTGGGCGGCGATGAAGGCGGCCCCGCTCATGCCAGGGCCGCCGCGGCGCAGAAGACCAGGGCCGGCCAGAAATTGGCGCGGAACAGCATCAGCGAGCGGGCCGGCTGATCCACATGGAAGATCGCCGCCTGCCAGGCCAGATGCCCCGCCACCAGGGCCAGCACGGCGTAGTAGCCGGGAGCGGCGCCGGCGGCCCAGCCGGCCAGCAGCCAGCAGAGGGCGGCCACGGCGTAGAAGCAGGCCACCCACAGGCGCCCCTGGCGGTCGAAGCGGATGGCGGTGGATTTCAGCCCCACCGAAACATCGTCCACCCAATCCACATAGGCGTAGATGGTGTCGTAGCCGATCTGCCAGAACACCGCCCCCATCCACAGCAGCAGCGGCACCTGGAAATGATCGTCGCGCACCGCCGCCCAGGTGATGAGGATGCCCCAGTTGAAGCAGATGCCCAAGGCCACCTGCGGCCAGTGCGTGACCCGCTTCAGGGCCGGGTAGATCAGCACCACCGGCAGGATGGCCACCCCCAGCAGGATGGACAGACGCGGCAGGGTGAGCAGCAGCAGCAGCGACAGCAGCAGCTGCAGCCCCAGAAAGACCACGGCCCGGAACACCGAAACCTGGCCCGAGGCCAGCGGGCGCAGGCGGGTGCGCGCCACCCGGCCGTCGAACTCGCGGTCCCACAGATCGTTGGCGGTGGAACCGGCGCCGCGCATGGCGAAGGCCCCCAGCACGCACACCGGAAACAGATACCACTGCCGCCAGCCCGGCCCGGCCATCAACAGGCCCCACAGGGCGGGAAACAGGGTGAGCCAGCTGCCGATGGGGCGGTCCAGCCGGGCCAGCCGGGCATAGGGCCGCATCCACTCCGGCAGCAGATTTTCCACCCAGTCGTCGGGGTGGATATCGCTCAAATGCGCGCGTTCGGCGGCGATGGAAGAGGACTGATCCTGCATGATGGGCGCCATAAGATGTGCGAAACCAAGGGAGGGGGCTCGTCAAGCCGCGGTCATCCCCCCATATACCTGACCGCAATCAGGCGCTATACATAAGCTCCAGAGTCAGACACTGCAAAGAAGATATGGACACTCCGCCGAAACTGCGCCTGTTCGTCGATGCCGCCCTTGCGCCCGGCGCCGCCCTTCCCCTGACCGCCGAGCAGGCCCATTACCTGCTGTCGGTGATGCGGGCGGCCGCCGGCACGCCGGTGGCGGTGTTCAACGGCCGCGACGGCGAATGGCGGGCCCGGCTGGAACCGGCGGGCCGCAAGGGCGGGCGCCTGATCCTGGAAAGCCCCTCGCGTCCGCAGGCGCCCGAGCCCGATCTGTGGCTGCTGTTCGCCCCCATCAAGCGCACCCGCATCGATTTCATCGCCGAAAAGGCCACCGAGCTGGGGGTTTCGGCGCTGCAGCCGGTCTTTACCCGCCACACGGTGATGAGCCGGGTCAACGACGAGCGCCTGCGCGCCATCGCCATCGAAGCCGCCGAGCAGTGCGAGCGCCTGAGCGTGCCCCAGGTGCGCCCCGCCGCGGCCCTCGACTCCCTGCTGGCCGGCTGGCCCTCCGAGCGCCGCCTGATCCTGCTGGACGAAGGCGGCGGCGGCCGCCCCGTGGCCGAGGCCCTGGGCGCGCTGCCCCCCGGCCCCGCCGCCCTGCTGGTGGGCCCCGAGGGCGGCTTCGCCGCCGCCGAGCTGGAGTCCCTGCGCGCGCTGCCGTTCACCGTTCCCGTGGGACTGGGGCCGCGCATCCTGCGCGCCGATACCGCCGCCCTTGCCGCCCTGGCCTGCTATCAGGCCCTGTGCGGCGATGGCGGCCTGGCCCCCCGTCTTTCCTCCCTCTCCTGAACAGAAGGGTTACCTCCCATGTCCGCCCCCGCCCAACCGAGCGGCGAACCCATCGTCGGCAAGACCCAGCTCGTTGATTACCTGGCCTCGGGCTGCAAGCCGCCCGAGCAGTGGCGCATCGGCACCGAACACGAAAAATTCGCCTTCCGCCACGCCGATCTCCGCCCCCTGCCCTACGAGGGCGACGACGGCATCGCCGCCCTGCTGGCCGGGCTGACCGCCTTCGGCTGGCAGAGCGTCGAGGAGAACGGCCATGTCATCGCCCTGCTGAAAGACGGCGCCAGCGTTACCCTGGAGCCGGGCGGCCAGGTGGAGCTTTCCGGCGCGCCGCTGGAAACCGTGCATCAGACCTGCTGCGAGGTGGACGAGCATCTGCGCCAGTGCAAGGAGGTGGGGGCCCGCCTGGGCATCGGCTTCCTCGGCATGGGCTTCAACCCCAAATGGCGGCGCGAGGACATCCCCTGGATGCCCAAGGGCCGCTACGCCATCATGCGCGATTATATGCCCAAGGTGGGCTCCCTCGGCCTCGACATGATGCTGCGCACCTGTACCGTGCAGGTGAATCTCGACTTCGCCAGCGAAGCCGACATGGTGCAGAAATTCCGCACCAGCCTGGCCCTGCAGCCCATCGCCACGGCGCTGTGGGCCAGTTCGCCCTTCGTCGAGGGCAAACCCTCGGGCTATCTCAGCACCCGCAGCCATATCTGGACCGATACCGACGCCGACCGCTGCGGCATGCTGCCCTTCGTGTTCGAAACCGGTTTCGGCTTCGAGCGCTATGTGGACTACGTGCTCGACGTGCCCATGTATTTCGTCTACCGCGACGGCCGCTATATCGATGCCTCGGGCCAGTCGTTCCGCGATTTCATGCAAGGCCGCCTGCCGGCCCTGCCCGGCGAACGCCCCACCCTGGGCGACTGGACCGACCACCTGACCACGGTCTTCCCCGAGGTGCGGCTGAAGCGCTTTCTGGAAATGCGCGGCGCCGACGGCGGCCCCTGGCGGCGCTTATGCGCCCTGCCCGCCTTCTGGGTGGGCCTGCTCTACGACACCGCCGCCCTCGACGCCGCCTGGGATCTGGTCAAGGACTGGACGGTGGAAGAGCACGACGCCCTGCGCCGCGACGTGCCGAAACAGGGCCTGCACACCCCCTTCCGCCAGGGCACGGTGCGCGACCTGGCCCTGGCGACGCTGGAGATCGCCCGGGGCGGCCTGGCCCGCCGCGCCCGCCTCGACCGCTTCGGCCGCGACGAGAGCATCTTCCTGGAAACCCTGCAAAGCATCGCCGCTTCGGGCCGCAGCCCGGCCGAGGAGATGCTGTCGGACTTCACCAGCCGCTGGGGAGGCTCGGTGAACGGCCTGTTCAGCGACCACTCCTATTAATAAGCCTCAAGAGGGAACGCCGCCCATGCCCCCATGTCAGTCCCTGACCGAGATCCGCGACAATATCGACCGGCTGGACCGCCAGATCGTGGCGCTGCTCTGCGAACGCCAGGGCTATGTCGGCCAGGCCGCCGCCTTCAAACCCACCCGCTCCGACGTGGTGGTGCCGGAACGCATCGAGGAGATCGTCGGCAAGGTGCGGGCCCTGGCCGCCGAACGCGGCGGTAGTGCCGATCTGATGGAGCGCATCTACCGCGCCATGATCGATGCCTATATCGCCTTCGAGGACCGGCGCTGGGGGGAATTGCACGACAAAGCATCCCATCCCTAAGTTTTTTGCATGGAAGCCTTCTCCCCAGGCCCCTTGCCGCCCGCCGGCAAGGGGCCTCATTATTTTCGTCCCCCCCTTTCCCAACAGGGCGTCTGGCGGCGCGCATGGTTTGCGCATGCCCCGCCCGCGTGATCGGCATCACCGCGGGCGATCCCCTCCCCCCATATCATCCGGATTGGCCCCCCTCATGTTCACGTCTCTTAAAATCAGCCAGCGGCTTTACGCCGGTTTCGGCGCCGTGCTGGCCCTGACCGCCGCCCTGGCTCTGGCCGCCCTGTGGGTTTCCGGCCAGGTGGCCGGACAGGTGCACAGCGCCATCGACGCCTCGGGCATCGCCATGACCACCCTGCGCATCGACCGCGAGGTGCTGGCCTTCCGCCGCCAGGTCAAGGATTACTCCCAGGATCCCACCGCCGCCGCCCTGGCCGCCCTGCGCCAGGCCGGACGCGATCTTAAAGGCGATGTGGCCGGTATCGGCCATGGGTTGAACGATCCCGCCCAGCGCGCCGCCTTCACCCGCTTGACCCAGGACCTGGACAGCTATTTCTCCGGCCTCGACCGCCTGGTGGAGCTGCTGCGCAGCCAGACCGCGCTGCGCGGCCGCGCCCAGCAGGATGCCGCCGCCCTGCTCGCCACCCTGGACGGCCGCGCCGATACCGCCGCCGCCCGCGAACAGTTCCTGCTGGCCCGCCTGTCGTATGTGCGCTTCCTCGATGAGCATGCCGCCACCGATGCCGCCGACGGCCAGCGGCATCTCGACCGGCTGACCGCCCTGCTGGCCAATGATGCCGCCAGCCGCGCCCCCCTGGCCGCCTATCGCGGCGATATCGCCGCCCTGACCCCGCAGGAACTGTCGGCGGCCGGCCAGCTGGCCGCCCTGATCGGCGACGGCGAAACCATCGCCCAGGCCACCCAGAGCCTGGAACAGGCGGCCCTGGCCGATGCCGGGCGGGCCCGCACCGGCATCTTCACCACCCTGGACCAGGCCCGCAGCCTGACCGGCGGCCTGAGCGCGGCGGCCATGCTGCTGGGCATCGTGCTGTCCAGCCTGATCGGGCGCGGCATCGCCCGGCCGGTGCAGGCCATGACCCAGGTCATGCAGCGGCTGGCCGAGGGACGCAAGGATGTGGAGGTGCCCGGCGCCGAACGCGGCGACGAAATCGGCGCCATGTCGCAGGCCGTGCGGGTTTTCAAGGACAACGCCCTGCGCATGGAGCGGATGCAGGCCGAACAGGCGGCGCACAAGGCCCGCCAGGAAGAGGACCGGCGCGACGAGATGCGCCGTCTGGCCGACGGCTTCGAGAGCAGCGTGGCCCGCGTGGTGGAGCATGTGGGCAGCGCCGCCCAGCAGATGCAGGGCGCCGCCCAGGGCATGTCGGCCACGGCGGAACAGACCAGCCATCAGGCCCAGGCCGTGGCCGAGGCCGCCGAGGAGGCCTCGGCCAATGTGGAAACCGTGGCCGCCGCCGCCGAGGAGCTGACCTCCTCCATCGGCGAGATCGCCCGGCAGGTGTCGGATTCCTCGCGCATCGCCCAAAGCGCGGTCGAGGAGGCCCGCCACACCAACCGCCTGGTGGAAAGCCTGGCCGGAGCCACCGAAAAAATCGGCGCCGTGGTCAGCCTGATCAACGACATCGCCAGCCAGACCAATCTTTTGGCCCTGAACGCCACCATCGAGGCGGCGCGGGCCGGCGATGCCGGCAAGGGCTTTGCCGTGGTGGCGGGCGAGGTGAAGAACCTCGCCGGCCAGACCGCCCGCGCCACCGGCGATATCACCATCCAGATCGGCGCCGTGCAAAGCGCCACCGGCGATGCCGTGGCCGCCATCCGGCGCATCGACGGCGTGATCGGCCAGATCAGCCAGATCGCCGCCGCCATCGCCGCCGCCGTCGAGGAACAAGGCGCCGCCACCGGCGAGATCGCCCGCAATGTGCAAGAGGCCGCCCAGGGCACACAGCGGGTTTCCGACAATATCGACGGCGTCACCCAGGCCGCCGCCACCACGGGCCGGGCCGCCGCCGAGGTTCTGGCCGCCGCCACCGATCTTACCGGCCAGGCCGCGCTGCTGCGCGGCGAGGTGCAAAGCTTCATCGCCCGGGTCCGCGCCTGAGCCCATATGATCTTAAACGAATGCCCCTTGACCCAACCGTTAGGACAGGGAATTCTGCCCCCGTGGCCCGGCTCATCGCCGGGCCGCTTTTCTTGACCCCGCCGTCGGTGGAGCATGGGATGGATATCCAAGACACGACCCTGATCAACCAGGACGCCCAGGCCGAACTGGCGCAGGAACTGGGGCAGGCACGGTTCGATGGCCTGGTGGCCCGCTTCCTTGAGCAGTTGAACACCCAGATGCGCGAGATCGATCAGGCCCTGGCCGGGGCCGACCCCGCCGGGGCCCGCCGCGTGGCGCACGGCATCAAGGGGGCCGCCGGCAATCTGGGCTTCACCGGGGTACAGGCCGCCGCGCATGGGGTGGAAAAGGCCCTGCTGGAGGGCGCCGACGCCGTTCTCCCCCTCGCCGATCTGCGGACTGTTGTCTCACACACGCGGGCGCTCCGGGCCTGATCCCCCGGCCGCCACCGCGACACCGCCGGGCTGAAATGTGACAATCCCGGGCGCCGCCATCTTTGGCGTTGCGCCGTCGCCCTTCCGGCGTATATATCAAACGCCAGACGCAATTCGCGCGTGCCGGTCCGCCTGCGGATTTTTATCCTTGCGGGGCCATGCAACGACGGTAACGCGTCCTTTTTGGTCTCTGGCCAAGACGGGCCGGTCCCCGAAAGGGAGGTGGACATGGTTGTATCACGGGCGATTTTCCCCCCGATCAGTCAGCGAAGTTCGTAGCGCCCGCGCAGGCGCCGGGCGGCTGTGGCGCAAGGCCATGGCGCCGGGCGCTTTTTCGGAGCGGAAACCCGCCGTTTCCCTCCGCCCCACGGCAAAACCTTCGTTCCCGCCTTATCCGCGGGGCTGTTTCGGAAGAAACCTGCATGAGCAAGCATCACCGTCATAGCGCAGTTGCCACCCTGCCCAGCGTGGCCGAGGTGGTGGCGGCGGCGCATCCCGGCGTGCCCTTGCATTGCCTGCGCCCGCACACCTTCCGGGCCAATGCCCGGCGCTTCACCAGCCGCTTTCCCGGCGATGTGCTCTATGCCGTCAAATGCAATCCGGAACCGGCGGTGCTGCGCGCCCTGTGGGCCGGCGGCATCCGCCACTTCGATGCCGCCTCGGCGGGCGAGGTGCGCCTGGTGCGCCGACTGTTTCCCAAGGCCGCGATCCATTTCATGCATCCGGTCAAAAGCCGCGAGGCCATCCGCGAGGCGTTTGCCCTGGGCGTGCGCGATTTCGCCCTGGATAGCGCCGACGAGCTGGACAAGATCCTGGAGGAAACCGCCTCGCCCCACGATCTGGGCCTGATGGTGCGTCTGGCCCCGCCCCGGGGCGGGGCCGTTTACGATCTGTCGGGCAAGTTCGGGGCGCCGCTGGCCGAAGCGGCGGCGCTGCTGCGCCTTGGCCGCGCCGCCGCGCCGCGGGTGGGCCTGTGCTTCCATGTGGGCTCGCAATGCCTGGAGCCCGCCGCCTACGGCCGCGCCCTGGCCCTGGCCGGCCGCATTATCGCCGAGGCCGGCGTGCCCATCGACGTCATGGATGTGGGCGGCGGCTTTCCCGTCAGCTATCCCGAAGAGGTGCCGCCGCCGCTGGACGATTATCTGTCCGTCATCGCCGAAGGCGTGGCCCGGCTGGGTCTGCCGGCCCAGTGCCGCCTGTGGAGCGAACCGGGCCGCGCCCTGGTGGCGCCCGGCCAGTCGGTGGTGGTGCAGGTGCTGGCCCGCCGCGATAACGCCGAGACCGACAGCGCCCGCCCCTCGGCGCTTTATATCAACGATGGCGTTTACGGCGCCCTGTCCGATGCCGGCACCGCCCTGGGCTGGCGCTTTCCGGTGCGGCTGATCCCCGCCGACGGCCGCACTCCCATGGCGGCGCTCCGGCCTTTCGAATTTTTCGGCCCCACCTGCGATTCCGCCGACCGCATGCGCGGCCCGTTCCAGCTGCCCGCCGACGTGACCGAGGGCGACTGGATCGAAATCGGCCAGCTGGGCGCCTATGGCAGCGCGCTGCGCACCGCCTTCAACGGCTTCGACCAGGCGGCGTGGAGCGAAGTGCGCGATCCGCCGCTGCTGGCCACGCCCGGCTATCTGGCCAAAGGGAGCCGGGCGGCATAAGCTTTTTCCGGGGACCAGCGTGGTCCCCTTCCCGGACGGGGCGACCCGTCCTTGTCTACCGCAACCGTTTCTGATCGGGGGCACCGCACCGCATTCGCCTTAAAGGGGTAAGCAGAGAATGAGTAAACACGTTACGTTCAAAGGCCGTCTGGTGATGGTCGGTTTCGGCAGCATCGGCCAGGGGGTTCTGCCTCTGATCCTGCGCCATATCGACATGGATCCCGCGCGGATCACCATCATCACCGCCGAGGAGCGCGGCCACGCCGTGGCCGAGAGCTTCGGCATCCGCTTTGTGCAAAAAACCCTGACCCCCGACACCTTCCGCGCCGTGCTCGAGCCGGAACTGTCGGACGGGGATTTCCTGCTCAATCTGGCCGTGGACGTGTCGTCGGTTGATCTGCTGGCGTTTTGCCGCGACAAGGGGCTGCTCTATCTCGACACCTGTATCGAACCCTGGCTGGGCGGCTATACCGACACCAGCCTCAGCCCCAGCCGGCGTTCCAATTACGCCCTGCGCGAACAGGCCCTGAGCTTGCGCCGCGGCGCCGAAACCGGCCCCACCGCCGTCATCACCCACGGCGCCAATCCCGGCCTGGTGACGCATTTCGTCAAGCAGGCCCTGCTGAACATCGCCCGCGACACCGGCCTCGAGGTGGAAAAGCCCGCCAGCCGCGCCGCCTGGGCCGCGCTCATGGAGCGGCTGTCGGTCAAGGTGGTGCATGTGGCCGAACGCGACACCCAGGTGGCCAACCAGCCGAAGGCGGTGGGCGAATTCGTCAACACCTGGTCCATCGACGGCTTCGTCGGCGAGGGCTGCCAGCCGGCAGAACTGGGCTGGGGCAGCCACGAAAAGGCCCTGCCGCCCGATGGCCGCCGCCACGATTTCGGCGGCGGCGCCGCCATCTATCTGATGCGCCCCGGCGCCAGCACCCGCGTGCGCACCTGGACGCCGCTGGAAGGTCCGTTCCACGGCTTTCTCATCACCCATGGCGAAGCCATTTCCATCTCGGACTATTTCACCGTGACCGAGGCCGAGCGGGTGCGCTTCCGCCCCACCTGCCATTACGCCTACCACCCCTGCGACGACGCCGTGCTCTCCGTGCACGAACTGGCCGGCAAAAGCTGGGCCGTGCAGCCGCGCAAGCGGCTGATGATGGACGAGATCGTGCGGGGCACCGATGAACTGGGCGTGCTGCTGGCCGGCCATGCCAAGGGCGCCTACTGGTTCGGCTCGCAGCTGTCGGTAGAGGAGGCCCGCGCCCTGTGCCCGCACAACAACGCCACCAGCCTGCAGGTGACGGTCTCGGTGCTGGCCGGAATGGTCTGGGCCATCGAGAACCCGGCACGCGGCATCGTCGAGCCCGAGGAGCTGGATTTCGAGCGGATCCTCGAGGTGGCCGCCCCCTATCTCGGCCGGGTGACCGGCGCCTATACCGACTGGACCCCCCTCGACGGGCGCGGCGTTCTATTCCCCGAGGATCTCGACCAGGATGACCCCTGGCAATTCAAAAACATCCGCGTAGTCTGAGAAGAAGGGCCGCCGGGATCCCCCGGCGGCCCTTGTCGTTTCCCTCCCCGCAACGGTTTCCGCCCCACCCGCCATGCCCGCCGCCCCCGCCCGTAAGACCTTTGCCGCCCGTGGCGCCGCCCTGCTGATGGTTCTGGTGCTGCTGGTGCTGGCCTGGCTGCAGCTGCGCGCGGATCATGCCGCCGCCCTGCGGGACGGGGAACGGCTGACCGGGGCCATGGCCAACGCCATCGAACAGCATCTGGGCGGCAGCATGCGCGCCATCGATGATCTGATGCAGACCATCGCCGCCGATCCCGGCCGCTGGCGGCAGCCGGACGACGCCGCGCATCTGGCCGCCCGCCTGCAGGGCTTCCCCGAACTGCGCTATGTGGCCCTGATCGACGCCAACGGCCGCTTCATCGGCCGCCCGGTGCCCGACGATGCCACGGTATTGAAGGATCTCTCGCTGGCCGACCAGGATTTCTTCCTGGCGCAGAAGACCGCCGCCGGCCCCGACCGCATCCGCATCGGCGCCCCGGTGGTCGATCCCAGCAACGGCGAACGCACGGTGCCGCTGTCGCGCCCGGTGCGCGATGCCGGCGGTCATTTTACCGGCATCGTCCTGGCCGCCCTCAACCCCGATGCCTATGCCCGCTTTCTCGGCTCGGTGCTGCTGGAAAAGGCCGGCGCCTCGGCGGTGATCGACATGAACGGCGTCATTCTGGCCCGCGCCCCCGATCACGCCGCCAAATTCGGCACCTCGGTCGCCGACAGCGATCTTTTCACCAAGGCCATTTCCAGCCGCCATTACGGCGTGCTGCGTCTGGTCTCCAAGGCCGACGGCCACGACAAGCTGCTGGGCTACCGCATGCTGGACCGCTACCCCCTGGTGGTGACCAGCGGCCTTTCGGCGCATACCGCCCTGCGGCATTGGCGGCAGCTTACGACGGTGGAAAGCGTGCTGATCCTGCTGTTTTCCCTGGCGTTGCTTTATTGGGCCCGCCAGGCCGATCTGCGCCAGGACCGCGCCAGCCTCAACCAGCAGCGGCTGGAGGCCATGGTGGAGGCCCGCACCCGCGACCTGTCGGATTCGCGCGAGCTGGCCGAGCGGCGCGCCCGCCGCCTGGGGGCCGTCAACCAGGAGCTGAAGCGCCTGGCCCAGGTGGCCGCCCATCATCTGCAGGAACCCTTGCGCCCCATCGTCAGCTACAGCCAGCTGATCCGCCGCAAACTGGGCAACCAGGATGACGAGCTGACGCAATGGCTGGATTACATGGAAAGCGGCGGCCTGCGCCTGAAGATCCTGCTGCGGGATTTTCAGCGCTACGCCACCAGCCTGGCCGAGGAGCCCCGGCGCGACCGCATCGATGCCGACGCCGCCTTCGCCGCCGCCCGCCAGACCCTGCTGCCACGCCTGACCCAATGCGGCGCCGAGCTGCAGGCGGCGCCACTGCCCCCGCTGCTGGCCGACGCCGCCATGCTGACCAACGTTTTCACCCAGCTGCTGGACAACGCCCTTGCCTACCGCCATCCCGCACGGCCACTGAAAATCGCCGTTTCCGCCGTGGAAGAGGGGGATTTCTGGCGGTTTTCGGTGCAAGACAACGGGCGCGGCGTGCCGCCCGGCCTGACCGAAAAGATCTTCGACGCCTTCGAGCGCCTGGGGCAGCCCTCGCCGCACGCCACGGGGCTGGGGTTGGCCATCTGCCGGGCGGTGGTGCTGGCCCATGGCGGCCGCATCTGGATGGAAAGCGGCGAGACCGGCAGCACCGTGCATTTCCTGCTGCCGCGCGCCCCCGGCGCCGGCGGCTGAACTCACGCCACGGCGGCGGCGAACTCCTGCTGCAACCGCCCCAGCAGGTCGATCACCGCGTGCGAGGCCTCGCGCAGCGTTTCGGCCATGCGGGCGGCGCCCACGGCATCGCCGCGCCAATGCAGGGCCAGCACATCTTTGCCCGCCTGATGCACGCGGCGGTGCGGCTCCACCAGGGCCTGATAGGAAGGGCAGGCCCGCACCCGGGCATCGGATACGCCGTCGAACCACTTGCCCAGGCGGCAGGTGTGATGGTTGGCCAGATCCGCCGCCTTGCGGTTGTCCTCGCCTTCCAGCACCCGCAACACATCGTCCACGAAACCCTCGTGATCGCTCTTGGCCTTTTCGATGAGGGCGGTGCCGCCCTGGGCCACGGCCCGGCGCAAATCCACCGACTCGAACCGGCTGCCGGGCTCCAGCCGCACATGGGCGCGCGGCCCCGCGGCCGCCACGATGCGGCCCTGCCGGGAACGGCCCAGCACCGGATGCTCCACCGTCAGCGCGGCCCCGTCCGCCCAGGTGCCGCCCGGCCCGGCCAGCAGACAGAGACCGCCCGCCGACAGATCGGCAATGACGGCCTCCACCTTCCCGCCGCCCGCCATGATTTTCAGCGGCAGATAAACCCCGGCCCGGGCCTCGACCCGTCGATCGGCCTCGGCCGAGGAGGACCGCACCACCCGCCCCAGCATGCCGCGCATGCCGAGAATGGTGTCGGTGACGCGGCGGTTGTCCTTCTGCACGTCCTCCGACAGCCCCCGCGCCAAAACCGCCTTGTCGGTCACCTCGGCCATCAGCGCCGTCACCCGCTCCGAGGCCGCCGCCGTCTGGTTGACGGTACGGGCGATCTCGCTGGTGGCGGCCGACTGTTCGGTAACCGAGCCGGCGATGACGGTGGCCGAGGTCTCGGCCTCGCGGATCAGGCCCGTCACCTGGGTCATGGCCGTCAGGGCCCGCCCGGCCACGCCACGGATGGCGCTGATCTGGCCGGAAATCTCCTCGGTGGCCCGGGCGGTCTGGTTGGCCAGCTGCTTGACCTCGCCGGCCACCACGGCGAATCCCTTGCCGGCCTCTCCGGCGCGGGCCGCCTCGATGGTGGCATTCAGCGCCAGAAGATTGGTCTGCCCGGCGATGCCGTTGATGAGATCGGCCACCGAACCGATGCGCTGGGCCGCCTCGGTCAGGCCCGACATCACCGCCTGGGCCTCGTCGGCGGCCTGCACCGCCCGATTGGCCGCCAGTTTGGTATGCTCCACCTGCTGCACGATCTCCTCGATGGCGGCATGCAGCTCGTCGGTGGCCGCCGCCACGGTTTCGGCGGTGGACAGCGCCTGCTCCGCCGCCGTCCGCGCCGACTGGGCATGCTCGCTGGTGGTCACCGCCACCTTGTGCAACTGGGCCGAGGCCTCATCGGTATCCCGGGTCAGACCGGCGATCTCCCCGACGGTGTGCCCCACCTCCTCGTCGATGACATCGGCCACGCGGCGAATGCCGTTTTCCGGCGCCGCCACCGCCCGTTCCACCGGCGCCCCCCCCACCAGATGCAGCAGCAGCCGATAAAGGCCGGCTTGCAGCCGGAGCTGCGCGCGCAGGCCGGCCGAACGCCCCCACCAGCCGGAGCGGCGCCGCTCCAAAGCCGCGACCAGCGCCGCCGCCATCTGCGACGCCGGCAACACCAAAGCCGCGCCGCGCTCTATATCTTCTGGAATAGCCCCAGTGTCCAGGGCCGCGGCAAAGGGGCGCCGCAGGGAGGTCCGTGCCGGCTCTGGTAATTTCTCGAGACTATCCTGCAATTCATTCCAAATAATAGCATGAATATCACGCATGGATTTTATGATTTCGTCATCAAGACGCGCATACTTCCCTGTCATCTTCAGCACCTTTTTATTTTATTATGTTAATGATCATAATTTACAATGTGTTATTTTTAATAATTACTTTTCCCACATTGTCTATAAGGTCGTTCTGTCATGGGATGTTTTCCCTGTAATTGAGAATTATCAATTCACGCGGTCTCGGACGAAAAATTTTATCGATCGATAATACATGGCGCCCATCACCCCTCACACCGGCAGTTGCGCGGCATCGCCCTTGGGTTTAGGCTGTGCCGTCTGATCCATTATGAAAGAGCAAGCTCTCGTGAATCGGCCCGTTCTGATTGCCGTTGCCGGCATCGCCGTGCTTCTCGCCGCCGTCGGCCTGACCCTGTGGCCCCGTGGTCACGAAGAGGCTCCCGCTCTCCAACCCGCCAGCACCGCCGCCCCGGCGGTCAAACCCGCGCCCGCCGCCGCGCCGGCCGTGGCCGCCAGCCCGGTTCCCAGCTTCGACGTGGTGCGCATCGATCCCCAGGGCCAGACGGTGATCGCCGGTCGCTCGCTGCCCAAGGCCGAGATCAGCATCCTCGACGGCGGCAAGGAAATCGGCCATGTCACCGCCGACAGCCGTGGCGAATGGGTGTTCGTCCCCGATCATCCGCTGCCCCCCGGCAGCCGCGAGCTGTCGCTGCGCGCCAAAAACCCCGACGGCAGCAGCGCCGACAGCGCCGCGCCGGTGGTGCTGGTGGTGCCGCCGCGCACCAACGGCCAGGGCGCCTCGCTGGCCCTGAAGGTCAACCCCGACGGCTCCATCAGCATTCTGCAGGGCCCGCAGGCCAAGGAAGGGGCCGGCACCATCTCCATCGGCGCCATCCGCCTGGATGGCCAGGGCCGTCTGGCGGTGGCCGGGCAGGCCAAGCCCCTGGCCCATGTGCAGCTTTATCTGGATGATGCCGCCCTGGGCGCCGCCCGCGCCGACGACAAGGGCGCCTGGAGCCTGACCGCCACAACCGATCTGAAGCTGGGCGGGCATCGCCTGCGCGCCGACGAGATCGGCCCCGACGGCAAGGTGGCGGCCCGCGCCGAAGTGAGCTTCGCCCCCGAGGAGGCCGCCGAGGCCGCCACGCAGAAACCCGGCTCCATTACCGTGGAAAAGGGCAACTGCCTGTGGCGCATCGCCCGGCGCACCTATGGCCGCGGCAGCGATTTCATGCTGATCTTCCAGGCCAACAAGGGGCAGATCCGCGATCCCAACCGCATCTATCCGGGTCAGGTCTTCGCCCTGCCCCATCCTTGATGAAGAATTAGGGGACGGGCCGCTCCGGCGGCGCGTCCCCCTTCGGATCAGGCCCGCTGCCGGGAGCGGCGGTAGGCGGGCCGCAGCAGCGACACGCCGCGCGGCTGGCTTAAGGGCGGCGCCATCACCAGCCCCAGACAATCGAGATAGGGCGACAGGCGGATCAGAAAGGCCGTCAGCGGCGTGATCAGCCCCACCGCGGTCAGCGGCAGGGGGATCTCCAGCGGATGATGCAGGGCGATGTGGCCCCGCTCCACCCGCAGCACCGCGCCCAGGGCCTTGTTGGCGGCCCGCACCACGGCCTCGAGATCGATGCGGGCCTGCGGCGATTCGGCGGAAAAGGGCATCGGGCACAGATCGGACTGCAAGGTCAGCGCGGCCCCGCCGCCCGCCTCGCGGTAGTCGCCGCGGAATTTGTATTGGCGCCAGGAAAAATGGAACGAGAAGGCGCCGCACGGCAGCCCTTCGCGCATTTCCTCTTCCACCAGCCCCAGGCCGTGAAAATCGATGGGCAGGCTCTGGCCGCCGAGAATCAGGGTGAAACTGCTGTTTTCCATTGCCGTATGGACATGTTTTTGCACCAGACCACACCGTAGCATGCCTTTCCGCTTTGCCATAAGCGCTTATGGCTTTTTTGCCGGGATGTTCTAAAATCGCCGGAGGTGGGCGGTTCTCCCGCTCTTTTCGTCCGGACCGCCACAAGATCAGGAGACTTTAAGGTGCAGGATCAGGATTTTTCCCTGCTGAAATCCCTTCACATGCCGATCAATCCGGAAGGCTGGCGCTTCATCCCGCTGTTCGCCCTGGCGGCCCTTGTCCTGTTCCTGATCTGGCATCCGCTGGGCTGGCTGGGACTGTTGCTGACCGCCTGGTGCGCCTACTTCTTCCGCGACCCGGTGCGCACCACCCCCTGCCGCGACGGCCTGGTGATCAGCCCCGCCGACGGCGTGGTGCAGATGATCGAACCGGCGCCGCCGCCGCCGGAGCTGGACATGGGCGATGCGCCGCTGACCCGCATCACCGTGTTCATGAACGTTTTCAACGTGCATGTGAACCGCATCCCCTTCCCCGGCACCGTGATCAAGCGAGCCTACCGCCCCGGCCGCTTCTTCAACGCCGCTCTCGACAAGGCTTCGGCCCACAATGAGCGCATGTCGATCCGCCTGCAGCTGGCCGATGGCCGCGAACTGGCCTTCGTGCAGATCGCCGGCCTGGTGGCGCGGCGCATCCGCTGCGATATCGAGGAAGGCCAGCAGGTGACCACGGGCGAGCGTTTCGGGCTGATCCGCTTCGGCAGCCGTGTCGACGTCTATCTGCCCGACGGCGTGGCGCCGCTGGTCTGCGTGGGCCAGACCGCCATCGCCGGCGAAACCGTGCTGGCCGACATGGCCGCGAGCGAAGCCGCCCGCGCCGGAGTGTCGCGCTGATGTTCAAGCCCCGCCGTCCGCCGCGCCTGCCCGGGCTCTCCATCAATAAGCTGATCCCCAACATCCTGACCATGCTGGCCCTGTGCGCCGGCCTGACCGCCATCCGCTTCGGTCTGCACGGCAAATGGGAAGCCGGGGTGATGTCCATATTGCTGGCCGCCGTGCTGGACGGACTGGACGGACGGGTGGCCCGCATGCTGCACGGCACCAGCAAATTCGGCGCCGAACTCGATTCCCTGTCCGATTTCGTCAGCTTCGGCGTGGCGCCGTCCATGCTGCTCTATTTCTGGACCATGCAGCGGGCCGGCGGCGTCGGCTGGGCCCTGGTGCTGCTGTTCTCGGTGTGCTGCGCCCTGCGTCTGGCCCGTTTCAACACCATGATCGGCCAGCCCGATCTGCCGGCATACGCCTACAACTTCTTTACCGGAGTGCCGGCGCCGGCGGCGGCGGGCATGGTGCTGCTGCCGATGATCGCCAGTTTCCAGGCCGATGCCGATCTTTTCGCCAGCCCGGCCATCAATGCCGCCTTCCTGGTGGGGGTGTCGTTCCTGATGGTCAGCAAGGTGCCCACCTTCTCCGGCAAGCGGTTCCGCATCCCCCACTCCTATGTGCTGCCGGTGCTGCTGCTGGTGGGCCTGCTCACCGCCTTCATGGTAACCGCGCCCTGGACCACCATTTCGGTGGTGGGCTTGATCTACATGATCAGCATCCCCATTTCCGTTAGGGCCTTTTCCCGTTTGCGTAAGCAGGCGGCAGACCTGCGGGCCGAAGGCGGCAGCCATGACGAGCGCGCAGAGCAAGCATAAAAATAGCCTTATAATCAAGGGGCTAGACCGCAAACCTGTTGCAGTTTAGCAACTCTGTCACAAAAATGGCCCCTGTTTTCCGGAATCCGCCCCCTGGCCCGTTGAGTTGCACCGCACCTTGGACTAGATATGGGGGCAAGCACTTTTTGTTGTTCTTCCCTGAAGGGTGAAGCTTATCATGCGTATCGCTACTGGTATTCTCGCCGCCGGTTTGGTGGCTGGCCTGTCCACCGCCGCTCTGGCCGATGGCTGGTATGTTGGTGCTGACACGGGCCTGAACCTGGTCCCCGCTCAGAAGTACAAGACCGCCGCCGGCAAGCAGAAGGTCAGCACCGACCCCGGTTTCGGTCTGCTGGGCAATGCCGGCTACGACTTCGGCTCGATCCGCCTGGAAGGTGAGATGGGCTGGCGCTACAACGGCATCAACAAGGTCAACGGCTCCGGCGGCGACGGCAACTTCCAGCCGGCCGACCTGATGGTCAACGCCCTCTACGACTTCCACAACAGCACCGCCTGGACGCCTTATGTCGGCGTCGGCGTCGGCGGCGTGGACACCTTCGCCAACAAGGTGCGCAACTCCACCACCCTGACCAACGACAGCGACATCGCCTTCGCCTATCAGGGCATTGCCGGCCTCAGCTACGCGCTGAACAGCAACCTGTCGGTCAACGGTGAATACCGCTACATGCGCACCCTGGACAACAGCTTCAACTCCGACACCGGCTCGAACGGCATGGCCGGCGACGTGAAGGGCCCCTATCAGGCGCATAGCATCCTGGTGGGCTTCACCTACAAGTTCGATGCCCCGGCGGCCGCTCCCGCGCCGATGGCCGCTCCGGTTCCGGCTCCGGTGGCCGCTCCGGCTCCGGCCCCGGTCCATCACATGACCCAGGCCGTGATCGCCAAGTCCTACCTGGTGTTCTTCGACTTCGATAAGTCCAACATCACCCCCGAAGCCCAGAAGATCATCAACCAGGCCGCCGCCAACGCCAAGGCCAGCCGCGCCACCAATCTGCACCTGATCGGCCACACCGACGCCGTGGGTTCGGAGAAGTACAACATGGCCCTGTCGCTGCGCCGCGCCAATGCCGTGAAGGCCGCCCTGGTCGAACTGGGCATCCCCGCCGACGACATCTCGGTGGTGGGCAAGGGCAAGACCGATCCGCTGGTTCCCACCAAGGACGGCGTGCGCGAGGCTCAGAACCGCCGCGTGCAGATCCTGCTGTAATCCAACAGCGTACGGATGACTGGAAAACCCCCGCGGGTCGCCCGCGGGGGTTTTTCGTTTCCGCCATTTGTCGCTATGCGTGTGAAAGCCTGTTTACAATAAAAGCGGCGATTTTGTTGCAACGCGGCAATTATAGTTGACCTGTGCGGCTTTCCACACATACCCTGCGCGCGGGGGATGTTCATCGGCACACCAACCGGAGGGTTCTGAAAATGGCGAAGCAGCCCGAAAAAGCGTTCTTTGATTTCGACGTCACCAAGATGATCGGCGAGTTCAAGGTGCCCGGTCTTAATGTTGAGGGGCTGATGGCCTCGCAGCGCAAGAATATCGAAGCCCTGACCCAGGCCAACAAGCTGGCCCTGGAAGGCGTGCAGGCCGTCTTCAAGCGTCAGGCGGAAATTCTCCGTCAGGCCGTCGAGGAAGCCGCCACCGCCGCCAAGGACCTGACCGACGCCTCCACGCCGCAGGACAAGGCCATCCGCCAGACCGAGCTGACCAAGGACGTGTTCGAACGCGGCCTGGCCAATGCCCGCGAACTGTCGGAAATCATCGCCAAATCCAACAGCGAAGCCTGCGAACTCCTGAACAAGCGCTTCACCCAGGTGCTGGACGAAATCAAGGACAGCATCCGCAAGATCAGCGCCTGAGACCCAGGCACCTCACCAAAAAAACGGCCATCCGAGAGCGCTCGGATGGCCGTTTTTCATAATACCCGCCGGCTTTTGAACAGCCTCGCAGTGCGCGGCTGTTCCAGTTGATATAAAGAGGCCGTTCAGTGCGGGCTGGCCGCCGCCTGATTGTTGACCACGCAGGCCGGGGCCAGGCGCTTCAATTCCTTCTCCAGATCGGGGCGGCGGGCCCGGCAGACGGTACGCAGGCATTCCTGCTCGTCCACCTCGTTGCCGGAACGGCGGTTCTGCTCTTCCAGCTGCTTGACCGCCGCCACCAGATCGCGCAGGGCTTTCTGGCAGAAGCTTTGATATTTACGCAGCTTCAGCTGTTCGTCCTGATCATCGGGAATCAGGGAATAGATCGGCCCGAACAGCCCCAGGAACAAGGTGTCGCCCAGGCCTTCGCGCGCCGTTTTCAGGAACATCTGCATCTGATCGCGGTTCAGATGCAGTTCCAGCATGGCGTCCAGGGCGAACTCGTTCAGCACATCCAGGAAATCGGCCAGGGCGGCAATATCCTGCTGACTGATGCGGCGGTCTTCCACCAGCTTCTTGGCGGTATCCTTGTTGGCCAGCACATCCCACTTCTTTTTGGCGTCCACCCCGGCCAGGGCGCCGTGCACGGTATCGAAACCGGCCTCGCCCAGTTCGCTGACGGTGGCCGAGGCCAGCACGTTATGTTCCAGCATTTCCTGGATCAGGGCCGGATCCTTCAGCACCTGCTCGGCCTTTTGCAGATCGGCCATGGCCAGCTGCGCCAGCCGCTGCAGGCGCTCCTCGGTATCCATGCGGGTAATGCCGATGCCCAGTTTGTTGAAGACATGGGCGGGAATTTCCACATAGATGGGGAAAAACCGCACCTGCCATTCAAAATCCAGATGATCCTTGATGGCGGCATAGAAGCGGCCCGACTTGCTTTGCCCGCTGGGCGGCGGACGATCCTCGCCATGGTTGCGGCGGAACAGCTCCGAAAGCTTGACCACATTGACGAAGCGCAGCAGGTAGGATTGCTGCGGCGGTTTCTTCGCCGCCACGGTTTTGACCTTGACCTTGCTGGGATCGATGGGATCGCCGAAATGCTGCTCGGCGTAGGAGCGCATGCCGGTGCGCACCACCATGCCGATCACCTCGTCCACCGAGCGGCCGCATTTCAGGCGCGTGGCATCGTCGGCCACCACCTGGCCGTCTTCTCCCAGCAGGAACAGATTGAACAGATCGCGCTTGGCCCGGAAAATCTTGAAACAGCCATCCAGAAGCTCGGGGCTTTCCATGATGGCCTTGTAGGGATCGGGCACCGGGGCCAGCGGCGGCAGCAGCTGGCGGAACGTCTCGGCCACCGGCCCTTTCAGCATGCGGCTGACTTCACGCCGGGCAGTGGCGTCGGGGCTGTCGGCTTTCACGGAGGATGCGGGCTCGGGCATGGTCAACCTTCATACGAACGTCTGATCAGGATACCCGACACGGGGAAATCCGCAAGTCACAGCGGCAGCCGCAGGCGCACCCGCAATCCGCCCAGGGGGCTGTCCTCCAGCGCCAGCTCGCCGCCATGGCTGCGCACCAGGTCGCGGGCGATGGTCAGGCCCAGCCCCACCCCGCCGGTTTGGGGATTGCGCGAACTTTCCAAACGCACGAAGGCCTTGAACACCTCTTCCCGCTTGTCGGCGGGAATTCCCGGACCGTCATCGTCGATGATCACCTCGACGCCATCGGCCCGCCGCCCGGCGCGGATGGCCACGTGGCGGGCGTAGCGCACGGCGTTGCCGGCCAGGTTCATCAGGGTGCGGGCCATGGCGTGCGGGCGGCACAGGAGCGAGATCTCCTCCTCGCAATGCAAATCCACCGCCGCCCCTTCGCGGCGCAGTTTCGCCGCCACATCCTCCAGCAGCGCCACCAGATCGGTGTGCTCGGCCTTTTCCGTGCCCTCGCCGCGGGCAAAGGCCAGATAGCCCTCCACCATGCGCTCCATATCGGCCACGTCCTCGGCCAGATCGGCAACGCCCTCGCCCTCCATCATCGCCAGCTGCAGCTTCATGCGGGTAAGGGGCGTGCGCAGATCGTGCGAAACCCCGGCCAGCATTTCGGTGCGCTGCGCCACCTGCCGCTTCAGGCGGTCGCGCATCAGGGTAAAGGCGGCGGCGGCCTGGCGCACCTCGGCGGCGCCCTCGGCACGGAAATTCGGCACATCGAGGCCCTTGCCGAAACTGTCGGCGGCGGCGGCCAGGCGGCGCACCGCCCGCACCTGATTGCGCATGAACAAAGTGGCGATGCCGAACAGCAGCATGGAGGTGCCCACCATCCACAACACGAAGATGGTGGTGGTGGGGCTGTAAAGCCGCTTGCGCGACACCCGCACCGTCAGCACGCCGTCCCTCAGCTGCACATTGATGAGGATGCTGCGCTCCGAATGCACCGTATCGATGAACACCGGGCGGCCCAGGCGCTCGGCCATGGCCCCCATCAGATTGGCTTCCAGGCTGTAGCCGGTCAGCAGGGTTTCCAGCGGCGAGGCCGCCCCCAGCATGCCGGTCCGTTTAAGGATGCCCCCCTCCTCCAGCCCGAACTCGGCCCCCATGCGCCAGCCCGCCGTGGTGAAGATGGCCTCGCGGTTGGCCCGGCCCGGATAAAGCCGCAACAGATCGGCCACCGTGCCGATGTCGCCGGCCAGACCGGTGGACAGGCGGCGGGTCACCATGTCCCAGTGGGTGCCGTAAAACACATAGGCCGATACCAGCTGCAGCAGCACCAGCGGCGTGACCAGGATCAGCAGCGAACGTCCCAGCAGCCCCTTGGGCAGCCGGGCCTTGATCAGGCGCAGCAGGCCGCGGCTCAATCCCGCCATAACACATAGCCCCGGCCCCGCACCGTTTGCAGATAGCGCGGCTGGCGGGGATCCTCCTCGATTTTTTTACGCAGGCGGGTCACCTGCACATCCACGGTGCGCAAGTTGCCGTCATTGCCGGTGGCGGCGCCCAGATCCTCGCGGCTCAGGGTTTCGCCCGGCTGCGCCGCCAGCACCGCCAGCAGCGCCGCCTCGGCGGTGGTCAGGTGGATCTGCTCGCCGCCACGCCGCAATTCGCCGCGTTCCAGATCGAAGAGGAAGGCGCCGAAGCGGCAGCTTTCCGGCGCCGTCTGCGCCGGGGCGGGAGCGGTGCGCCGCAGAATGGAGCCAATGCGCAGCAACAGTTCGCGCGGCTCGAACGGCTTGGTCAGGTAATCGTCGGCCCCGGATTCGAACCCTTGAATGCGGTCGCCGCCTTCGCCCATGGCGGTCAGCAGCAGCACCGGCAGCGCCATGCCTTCGGCGCGTAAGGACCGCACCAGTTCCAGCCCGGTCTCCCCCGGCATCATCACGTCGAGCACCATGAGATCGAAGGCCATCACCGTCAGCTGGCGGCGGGCCTCGGCGGCATCGGCGGCGGCTGAAACCTGGAAGCCGTTGTCGCTGAGATATTTCCGCAGCAGGCCGCGCAGGCGGGTATCGTCGTCCACCACCAGGATATGAGGGGCCTCGTCCATGGCCGCCTAGCTCCGTCCGCGCGGCAGGCCGCGCGCCGGCAGCCGCTGGGGAAAGCGGGCGCGGTCCTTTTCATCGATCAGCCCCAGCATCACCTTGCGGAATCCCTGCACCGCCTCGGCCCCGGCCTCGCGGTAGGCGCGGGCGATGCGCTGGCGCTGTTCCTCGGTCAGCTGGCGTTCCAGGGCCACGCCCTTCCCGGTCAGCTCCAGCAGGCGCTGGCGGCGGTCGCGCTATCCGCGCTGGCGTTTCCCTATCTGACCCTGCCCGACAAGCTGAACATGAATGCGATTTGCCTGTCGACCTGGCCGTGGGTGTCATGGGCGTTCTTCGTCGCGGTGAAGCACCCGACGGCGCGCGGGCGCATTCTGGCCGGGATCGGTTTTGGCCTGCTCGCCGCCATTGCGATGATGAGCAAGTATTATTCGGCCCTGTTGCTCGCCTCGATCCTGATTGCGTCGGTGGTGCCGGGGATGGTGGGGAATTGGCGTCGCCCTGCCCCGTGGCTTGGGCTTGCGGCCTTTGCGCTGGCGATCTTGCCCCATCTGTTGTGGCAGCGCGCGCACGGGTTCGAGACGGTGGTCTATGTCGATGAACAAGGCACCGGGCTGGACCTTTACCACTTCCTCTCGTTCGGCTTGGCGCCGGTCTATTATTGGCTGATCCCGTGGATTGCCGTGTTGGCGATGTTCTATCGCGGCCCGGTCTGGCGGCGCTTTGCCCGCAGTCTGCGGATGCAGGGCGCGGGCGATGCGTTGTGGTATCTGGCGGTGATGCCCTATGCGCTGTCGATGGTCGCCGGGCTGATCGGGTTTGTCTATCTGTCAGAGCCTTGGGCGATCCCGATCGGCTATGCTTTTACCCTGCTGTGGATCCGCAACGCGGACCTTGAGCCAGAGGCGGTGCTGGCCAAATGCACCCGCCTGCTGGGCGCGTTTCGCTGGATCTGGCCGCTGATGGTGGTGTTGGCGGTGGTCTTTGCCATCTTTGCCGCATTTACCGCGCCGGAAGAGGCGTATTACCCGGAACGCGCGGCGACTGCGGCGATTGATGCCCAGTGGCAGACGCTGGCGCCCGGCGTGCCGCTCGCATGGGCCGCGTCGGGCAATGATGCCGCGCGCATCGCCTATTTCTCGCGCCTGCCACAACTGGTCGAGGCTTTGCCCGATCTGCCCGACACCCTGCCCGACTACTATCCCCCCCGCCCCAACTGGCAAGCCGAGGGGGGCGTGGTGATCTGCCCGCTGGGCAACGGCAGCGACACGACGCAACAGACGGTCTGCACCAAGAAGGTGGAGGATTGGGCACGCAACGACGGATTCGCGCTGGTGCCCTACCGGTTCAGCGTGGAACGCTCGGGGCTCTATTTCCCGCTGAAGCGACCCTATGCGTTTGCCGCGTTTTTCCACCTGCCAAAGGTCACGCAATAGCGCCGCTACAGCGTGAAACCGTCGTTCAGCTTTGGGATCACGACGTGCTTGCCGGTCAATGCGGCCTGCATCGCGGCCATACCCTTGTCCTCGCCGTGGACGAGGAACGTCGTGGCGGGCTGAGCCGTGGCTTGCCAGCGCAGCAGTTCAGAGCGGTCGGCGTGGGCGGAAAAACCGTTGATGGTATAGACGCGCGCCAGCACCTGCAGGGCATCGCCAAAGATGCGCACATGGTGGTCGCCCTCAACAATGTGACGCGCCAGAGTGCCATCGGCGGCGTAACCGACAAAGATGATGCTGGCCTTGGGATTGCCGATATTATGGCGCAAGTGGTGACGGATGCGCCCGCCGGTGCACATGCCAGACCCCGCCATGATGACCGCCCCGGAGACATGGTTCAGCGCCGCAGAGGCTTGGGCGTCGCGCAGCAAGCGCAACCCGCTTGGGCGCAGAGGGTCCTTATGATGCTCGAACAGATGGCGGACCTGCGGGTTAAAATAGTCCGGGTAGCTGTCGTATATCTCGGTCGCGGTGATCGCCATCGGCGAGTCGAGGTAAACCGGCAGACCACGCGGCAGTTGGCCACTGCGCTCGCCAAGGTGGAGGTAGAACAGAATCTCTTGCGCGCGGTCTAACGCAAAGGTCGGGATCACCGCGTTGCCACCGTGCCGGACCGCGTCATTCACGGCCGCATAAAGCTCTGTCACCGACGCCTCCAGGCTTTTGTGGTCGCGGTCGCCGTAAGTCGTCTCAATCACAAGGTTTTCCGTGGCTGGCGCCGGGTCTGGATCGTTCAGAAGCGGTCGGCCAGAGCTGCCCAGATCGCCGGAAAACAACACCGAATGGTGCGCGCCCTGCTCTTGCAGCTCCACCCTGATCCAAGCCGAGCCGAGGATATGCCCCGCGTTGCCAAACAGCGCCGTGACACCCGGCACCACCTCAATCTGGACGCCATACGACGCGGTGCGCCCGAAGCGGTCAAAGGCGTTGAGCGTGTCGAGCGTGCTGTAAAGCGGCTCGATTGTCTGGTCGTGGGCGTGGCTGTGCTTGGCGTGGCGAGCGTGGCGGGCCACCCGCTCTGCGTCCTCCTCTTGCAGGCGCGCCGCGTCCATCATCACCACGCGCGCAAGATCGCGCGAGGGGGCGGTAGTGATGATCTCGCCGCGAAAGCCGCGTTTGTAGAGCAGCGGAATACGCCCACAATGGTCAAGATGCGCGTGGGTCAACAGAAGAACGTCGATCGAGGACGCCTCAAACCCAAAGGGATCGGCGTTGTCCTCTTCGATCTCGCGGCTGCCCTGAAACATCCCGCAGTCGATCAGAACCTTGGCCCCGTTGCATTCGATAAGGTGACAAGAGCCCGTCACACCGCCCGCAGCACCATGAAATGAAAGCCGCATCGCCCACCCTCCCGGTCGAGTTGCCAAGGTCAGGCTGACAGCCTCTGCCCGGCCCGTCGTTGATTCACCTCAAGGCGGGCGATCCGCGCGTGCCTGTGGTTCAGACACCTTGCGGAGCCTGCATCACGCCGGCGGTGGAACCGCAACAGGTCCGGCCCCTAGGCCTCAGCCCTCAGGATGCTGCCCCTTGCGCGGCGCCGTCCGACACCCGGTATCCTTCGCTCGCCAGCAGCAATGTGCGGGTATACTCGTGCGTCGCAACCCGCGCGTGCAGGTCGGCGCGTGATAGTTCCTCAACCGCGCGCCCGTGCTGCATGACCATCAGGCGTTCGCACATATGCGCCACCACGGCGAGGTCGTGGCTGACGAGGATATAGGTCAGCCCACGCTCTGTCCGCACACGGTCCAGCAGGTTCAGCACTTCGGCCTGAATCGAGGCATCAAGCGCGGAGGTCGGTTCGTCGAGCAACAGAACCTCGGGTTCCAGGATCAGGGCGCGGGCGATCGCAACGCGCTGGCGCTGGCCGCCGGAAAGCTGATGCGGATAACGAAAGCGGAAGCCAAGCCCAAGGCCCACGTCGTCAAGCGCACGCGCGACGCGCCCCTCGCGGTCATCGAAGCCGTGGACCGCCCGCGGCTCTCCCAGCCCGCT
>MLJW01000044.1_pt1 | contig 179312 bp, 130 predicted proteins | sample 888231 | NCBI WGS metagenome assembly MLJW01 (sample SAMN05788063, study PRJNA343431) | mine drainage metagenome | isolation source: sample collected from the inflow into an acid mine drainage treatment plant... | place: Germany: Lusatia, lignite mining district | reverse complement strand
CCCTCTGCCGAATACAGAGAGGGGAAGGGGCTCCGCCCCTTCCCCTTCACCCCATCCCAAATAGATTTTTTATCCACCAAACCTCCATACCACCGATCCACATTTGCTGAACTTGACGGACACAACTGAGAGGCTGAAAATCTGAAGGCGGCCCGGCGCATTTCGACGTCGGACGCCGGCGTCCGCAGAGAGTACGTTCAGCCCTTCTGAATTTCACTCTTCCAGCCCCCCGGGCGGTATCCGCCGGGGGCGGACGACGGTCACCGGTCAGCGGTTCCGTGCGAAGCGCGAAAGCCAGCTCGGGATCGCATCGAGACGCGCCTGGAGCGTGGCGAGTTTTTCCCCGAGCAGGCGGTTCTGCCGCTCGTGCACCGACGCCTGGCTCCGCAGCTGCGCGAGTTCGCGCCGAAGGTGCGCCGCATCCGCGCGGGCGTTCTCGAGTTTTCCGGCCGGGTCAAGCACCTGCTCCGCCCACCATGTCTGGTGCATCGATTCGAGAAAGCGCACGTAGAAGATCAGGTTGTCGACCTCCGGGTTCGCCTCCACCGGCACCTCGGTGTCGTCCAGCACCAGGGGCTCTACGGGCAGCTCCGCAAGCGTGCCGTCGAAATTGGTGTGCGTCGCGTCGGGGCCGTATCCGATGTTCGAGATCAGGTTGCGGGAGGGCGCCGCGTGCAGGCCACCGCGGTGCCAGCCGTCGAACATGAGCTGGAAGTCCCAGGTGTCGATGAGCCCGGCCCTGAGCGCCCGGTAGATGTGCTTCCAGTAGTCGGCCTCGGCCTTGATCGGATGCGACCGGTCGAGCAGCTCCATCCAGCCCGCGTCGTCGCGCTGGCCCAGCCCCAGGTCGAAGCCGCGCCACGCGCGCCGCCAGGTGGCCCAGCCCCAGATCTGGACGTACTTGGAGAAGTAATACGGCTGCGCCAGGTGCAGGGCGTGCGGGAGAAAGTGGTTTCCCGACACCGACAGCACGCGCTCGTTGTCCCGGTGCCGCGCGAGCATGCCCTCGCAGAAGGGAAAGAAGTCGGGGTGGGGCAGGCAGTCGTCCTCGAGGATGATTCCCGCCTCCTCCTGGTCGAAAAACCAGGTGATCGCGCTGCTCACGGCCCGGCCGCAGCCGAGGTTTTGCTCACGTAAAAGGGTGCGCACCTCGCAGGGCCAGTCAACCCGGGTGGCCACCTCGCGGGTGCGCTCCACCAGGGCCGCCTCGCCGTCGCGGTCAGGCCGCGCTCCGTCCGCTGCCACGTACAGCCGCGCCGGACGGGCCTGCCTGATCGCCGCGAAGACGCGCGCGGTGGTCTCCGGGCGGTTGAAGACGATGAAGAGCAGCGGTGTGGAAAGGCCGGACATTTCGGGTTTCTCCTCAGGATTCTGGGCGAATCGCCCCCGCCGCGAGGTTTTTTTCGGCAGGCTCCTGGCTCGTGTCGGTGGGCATGACGGCTTCGCTCCCTGATCCTAACGTCCGCGCCAGGCGTGCATGAGCCCGAACGGCCGCCCAAAGGCCGCGTAGCTGCGCCCAACCACCGGCAGCCAGACGCGGTTGAAGGCCTCCTCGCCGAGCAGCCAGAAGTCGCCCGCCGTCAGGATCTCGTCCCTCCCGGGCCGCCCCCGCAGCGCCGCAATCTCGTCGCGAAGCTGCCAATACAGGCCGTGGGCGTGAAAGAAGGTTTCATGCAGGACTCCGTTGAAGCCGTGCACCTGGAAGGCGTCTTCGGCGGCGCCGGTCCGCACGAAGGCCTTCCAGGCGGACATGGCATCCGCCTCGTGTTCCTGGATCAGCGACGCCACGGTCGGCGCAAGGATAGCGTCGAACCGCCCGCGGGGCGTCGTCCCTGCGGGAGTGCGCCCGGCCGGCAGCATCCAGGGCACCGAATGCGGCAGGCCCGCGTTGATCCACCCCCGGGGATCCGGGACGTGCCAGAGGCGCACGCCCTCGGGGGCGGATGAGGCGACGCCAGCGGCATCCGGCCCGAGCAGGAGCCAGTCGCCCGTGCGTGGAGCGAGCCGCAGCGCCAGCCCCGCCGCCAGGCGCGCGAGCAGTCCGTCGAGTGTCAGGTCGCGCTCCGCCGTCCCAGGCCAGGCGAGGGCGGGATGGTGATGCCGCGTAAAGGCGAAGCCGGGCAGGTCGCCGTCGGTGACCTCGGCCCAGGCCGTGGGCGCCGTGAAGTGGGGACGGGCGCGGGCGGGCTTGATCTCCAGGTGGGGCGGGCGCTCGAGCGAGCGCCCGTACCAGGTCCGCCTGGGCCGAAATGCGGCGCGCCACGGCGCTGCCAGCGCGCGCCGGTGCTCCAGGCTCGACCAGATCCATGCTCCCGGATCGGGGTGAGTGAGCATTCGGCGGGCCCTTTTCAGGTTTGCACACTGCCGCGCGTGGCGGTCCGCCTCCGTGAGATGTCGGATGCCCGCCAGGAACTGGTCGGTATTGTAGCCGCAGCAGTTGCCGATCCGCAGGCGCCGCACGAAGCGTCCGGCGGCGGATTCGCCGTGACCCATCACGAGGATCGGCACCTGGGCGCGAGTCGCCACAAAGAGCATCCGGGACGGCAGGCTGAGCCGGGAAAACGCCGGGTTGTCATCGTCGGCATTGAGCTCCCCGGTGGGCACGACGACGAGCGGGTAGCTGCTCAGCAGGCGGGCGAGGTCGCCCTCGGGAAGAAAGCCGATCACGTCGATCCCATCCTTCGCCAGCTCGTCGCGGTCCGCGCCGAGCCACGACGCCTTCGGGCCGTTGCCGTACCAGTGGATTCGCACGCCCGCCTCGCGGACCGTGCGGCGCAGTCGCTCGAAGCGCGGACGGGTCCAGACGTTTCCGATCATGGCGCAGGTGACCGACGTGTCCCGACCCGGTATCCAATGATTGGGCACCGGTTCCGGTCCCGGCGGAAGCACCGGCGGCATGGCGTCCATCCGGAGGCCGAACTTGCGCCGGTAGGCCTCGCAGAGCTCCGGTGAGATGCCCAGCCGCAGGTCCGAGGCGGCCAGGAGGTCGGCGACCCAGGCGTCCGGCACCTCGGGCGCGAACACGTTCTGGTCGTCCATGATGAACGTGCACAGCGGCGCGCCGGTGATGCGCCTGGCGAGCGCGGCATGGATGAAGTCCTCGCGAAAATACGGCACCGCCAGGATCCGCCGGATGCGGGCGGTGGCGAGCAGCATGCGCAGCCGCGCCTCCACCTCGGGGAGGGGCAGGAAACGGCTGAAAAGTTCCCAGTGTCTGGATCCGAAGGGCTCGTCCCCGCCGTGCAGGCTGGTCGAACGCAGCGAGATCGCCCGGGCGCTGTCAGGGAAGTACCGCCTCAGCAGAATGCCCACGCCGTGGTGATCGTTGATCTCGATCGGCGAGACGAAGAGGTCCATTCCGTCCGGAGTCATGCGTGGTCCGCAGCCGCCTTTCTCGCGGCGGCTTCGTACTGCCGCGCCAGGTGCGCGGCGAGCGCCTGCTTCGCGGCGAGCGCGGCACGGGTTTCCTCGAGCCTCGCAGCCAGTGCGGTCTTCTCCGCGTCCAGACGGGCCGTGAGGGCCTCCAGGTCGGAGATGAAGGTGTTCTGCTCGAGGATCGTCGCCAGCCGTTGGCTCGCCTCCTCCTTCGTCACGGCCAGGTATCCGTCGACCTCGCGCTTGGCAGCCTTCATTTCCTCGATGTACCGGTTCTGGTCTTCGCAGACCGTGCTCAACTCTTCGAGTTTCTGCCGAGTCGCGGCCAGGTATCCATCGACCTCGCGTTTCGCCGCCTCGGTCTCGGAGATGTATCGGTTCTGTTCCTCGCAGACCCCGCGGAGATGTTCGGCCCTCCCGGCCAGGATTCGCGCCTGCTGGGAGGCCCCCCGGGCGATCTCGTCGATCTCCGGAGCTGCGTGTGCGGTCTCGTTCACGATCTCAAACCGGGCCCCCGCAAGCGCCGCGCGCGCAGCGCCCAGCACCGTCTCCGGCTCGACCAGGCGCAGGCAGGGGGCGTCGCCCAAGTGGCACTGCCAGTCGCAGCCAAAGCAGGGCATCACACGGACGACCGCCGCGCCCGCCTCCGCGCAGGGCGTGAACCGGGGCCAGGTTCCTCCGCCGAAGACGCCGACCACAGGACGCCCCAGGGCGGCGGCGGCGTGCATCGGCCCGGTGTCGTTTCCCAGGTAAAGGGACGACCGGCTCAAAAGGCCGCACAGGGTCTCAAAATCCGCCGCGCTGTGTCCGGTCCAGACGCGCGCAGTTCCGCCTGCGAGGGCGATGCGTTTTGCGACGTCGCCCAGCACAGGCTCCTCACTCTGGGTTCCGACGAGGAGGATGTCGTGCCCGTGCTCGCGCTGGAGGGTTGTCAGCACCTGGGCGAAACGAGCCGCGGGCCAGGTCTTGAGCGACACGTTGGCGGTTCCTGCCGGGCAACACGCGATGAATCGGCCCTCCTTCAAAGCCAGCTGCGGAAGCGTCCGGTCCACTGCCTGCCGGACCTCCTCGGAGAGCCTCAGGCGGGGGCGGAGTTGCGGGACGGGCCCCCCGATCAGGTAGGCCGCGCTCTCGAGCACGAGATGCCACTCGTGCGAGGCGGTCGGATTGGAGACTGTTTCCGGATATCCTGGCAACGAACCCTCGACGCCGGCCCTGATGAGGGCGCGCCGGAGACTCTCCGCCACCGGCACCGGACCCAGCGACACGATCCGCTCAAACGAGCGCAGCCCCGGCGCCACGACATCCCACCAGGTTTTCCGGGGACAGGCGGAAAACAGCCACGCGGCCCCGTCGATCTCGGCCAGGGTCTTCCTCAGCGCCTCGACGGCGGCGGCCGTCGGAGTTTGGAACGGTGGTGCGTCGTCCACCACGTGCCAGGCCACCCTCTCGGGCATCATCCGCGAGACGGCGTCGAGCGTCCGCGTACCCACGACGTGGATGCGCGTTTCGCTCCAGGCCTCGCGCAGGATGCGCAGGAGCGGCTCGAAAAGGATCAGGTCGCCGATCGAATCCGGGCGCAGGATCACCAGCGCCGCCGGTGCGGGCGTGGTTGCGACGATGCGCGTGTCCGCGCCTTCGGCCGACGGATGCGGGCCCGGGCGCGGGCTGTCGGAGGCGAGCGGCGCGAGGGCCTTGGCCAGAAGCGAGTCCCAGGATTTCGCCGGGGCAGCCCCGGACGCCGGCGTCGTGGCTCCCGCCCCGGCCTGCCTGAGGCGGGCCAGCTGGTCCTTGAGGGCGTCGTCGGCGGAGCTCATCGCGGAAGGATCCGGAATTCGGCAGAGGAAATGAACAGAAGGCAACGAAGGTCACGAAGAACAAGCCGCACCACCGGGTATCTGGAGGGCTCGTTTTTCATCTCTGGAGTGGATCGTGATTCGTCCGATTCGTTCATCCTAAATTCGGCGAATGAATGGAACAGAAGGCAACGAAGGGAACGAAGGACAAACTGCTTAGCACAGAATTGAGAGCGTTTGATTCACCGTTCAGGTGAGTGGTTTTTGGCTTGGTGATTTCGTGTAATCGCTTGGCTCGGTCTTTTTTGTTATCTTCGTTTCCTTCTGTTCACCGCGAGTCCTGAAAAGACCGGGATCGAAGGTGCCTTTTGAAGGCCAAGCGCGGACGAAGCAAGGCTCATGAAACCAGTTCCAGCGCAAGCGCCTTGGCGAGTTCGAGCGGACGGCCCCGCACTGCCGCCAACCCCTCCGTCTCGAAGCGTTCGTAGGCCGCCGCGAGCGGCAGGTGGGTCGCTGTCGCCGGGATGCCCAGGCGCTGCGCCAGCTCGCCGTCGCTCTGCCGACCGATCACCGTCGCGCTCCGCACCTTGTTGAACAGCACGCACACCCGGGTCTCCGGGCGACGATGCCCCAGCACGATGCGCAGCATGGGCGCCGAGGCGTGCAGGCTGAACAGCGTCTTCTCCGACACGAGGACGACGCGGTCGGACTCGCCCACGAGCGAACGGAAGCCCGACACCACGGACTCCTGGTTGAGGTCGAGGCGCCCCGGCGTGTCCGTCACCACGACGTCGGGCCGCTCGAGCTCGTCGACCAGCGGGATGCCGCCGACCTCGCGCGCCCAGAACGCGAGCGTCTTCTGCGGATCGCGGTCGTCGGCCGCGACGCGGAAGCCGGCCTCCTTGAGCACCGCGGCCACGAGCCCGGCGGCGGTGGATTTTCCGACGCCTCCCTTCTGGTTTAGGAATGTGATGCGCAGGGGCATGGCCTGGAACCGTCGGCAGCCTGGGTCAGGCAGCGCCTGGAAACAGGGTTGCTCCACTCGCCGCGGCCTTCATGAGACGGGGACAACCCGCAAGGCGAAGGGCGGCGCGCTTGAGCGGCTGCGATTTCTGGAGGTAAGGATTTGTCCTCCAGCTTGGAAAGCGTGCCTCCAGCCTGTCCGCAATCAGGTGTGCTCCCTGCCCGTGATCCACGCCATTCGCGCGCAGCAGCTTTACGAATACGCCGAGACCCGCGTGAAGCACATAGGAGAACTCAAGCTCCTTCTCGAATCGTTCATAGGTGCCAAGGCTTCGAATGAACGCAAATGTCTCCCCGAACATCCGGTCGGCGTCGAAGATGCGCTCGTCCAGCGTGGTCGTGTATGAGCCCTTTCGGATACGGTAGTTGTACACGACCTCGTCGGTCGATGCGACCCTCAGGCCCGGTTGGCAGTGAATCCGCAGGAAGAACATGAGATCGCAATAGAGGAACGAGGGTTCTGGCGCTCGTACACCCGGATTGGCGAATACCTCCCGGCGGTAGAGGCGCGTCCACGGCGCGATGAACGCGTTGGTAAGGATCTGTGGCTGGTCCTCGATGGCCGCCCCGCCGCGGTATCCGGCTAGGTCGTTCTGAAAGCGAAAGAGCCGGTCGAGCAGCGGTCGACGAAACTCATAGTTTCTCGCGTATTGGGCGACGGCGATGTCGGCTCGGGTTGACTCAAGCGTCTCGACCAGCGTGGAGAGGTAATTCGGGTACAGCTCATCGTCCGGATCGGCAAAGGCGATCAACGGGCTGGTCGATTCCTCGACCCCGCGGTTCCAGGCGCTGGCAACGCCGCCATTGACCTTCCTTACAACGCGCATGCGTAGTCGGCTTTGTCTCGCATGCCGCTCCACCACCTCTCCGGAATTGTCGGGAGATCCGTCGTCGATGAACAGATACTCGACGTCTCGGAACGCTTGGGCCTCGAGACTTGCGAGAAATCTCGGGAGATAGGGCGCAGACTTGTAGCAGGGAACGATGACGTTGACTGCACTCATCGCCTGCCGAGTGAGATCAGAACTGCGCCCAAGATTATGAACCCAATGCCTGCGAAGTTGAGCGGGCTGATTTTCTCCCGGAGTATCCACCAGCCGGCCCCGACGATCAGGATCTGAGACAGGCCGGTTGTCAGCGGCACGATGTAGCTGATCGGTCGCATCGAGAGTACCGCCAGCCAAAGGCAGAAACTGACGACGTACAGCGCGATTCCCAGGACGAAATGGCCATTCATTGTGCCTTGGATAGCCCCGGCGGCGATCTTCAGGTGGGTGCCGCGGGCGCCGAGCTTGAACACGATGATCGCACAGGTCGTTATCAGGAGATATGCCGTGACCAGTAGGGAGTAGAACATGGAAATCTCGGGTTGGGTAAGTTCGCAGTGGCGTTAGTCTCTGCAGTAGACCTCAACAACCTCATTGCCCAGCATTGGCTTGAAGCCTCCGGCTAGAAGGTCGCGTACGGTGGTCGGTATGAACTGGCCCCGCTTCCAAATGACTACGGTCTTGAAGCGGCGATCAGCGACTATGCTCTTCACCTCACCCTCGGTTTGGAAGAAAGTGAATATGAGATGTACGTCCTTGAAGTACGGGTCGTAGCACATCACCTCGTAATTGGTCTTCACGAAACCCTTCATCAGGCCGAGGTCCATTGCCTTGTAGAGCAGTAGATTTACATCTCGGTGCCCCTTGTCCGTATTTGCCGCATGTTGGAGCGCGGTGAGTTGGGTGTCTGGTATCGCATGGCCGACCAGGCCCGCAAATATCAGCGATCCCGCAGCCATCACCAGAATCACCTGTCGCGTGGTGAAACGGAAAAGCCACCGACTCCTCTGCTCGCGCTGGCGTTCTCGTCGGGGCACGAGTCCCGCGACCCCTTCCGCCGCTAGTCCACACACAAACGCCACGAGCGCTGCCGCCATCACCGAATTGCGGATGTCGTACGAAAATGCATACGACCAGATGAAAAAATAGCCGATTACAAAGATGACGATCATCGCACGCCACTTCCTGGCGAGTGCCAGCCCCGCTGCCACCACGGCAGGGAGGATCAGGGTGACCACATGAGGCCCGAACATCGTGGACCACATTCCGACTCCGCGCATGGCCCGCTTCCAGACCGAGTCGGTTTTCGCGAGGACCGACGTGAGGTGGTCGAGCTTCCCGACGTTCGTCTGCTCGGCCCCAGTCGCAAACTGAGCGAGATAGTAGCCGTACCATGGGCCCGTGATCACGAGCGCGAGGACGTATGCCCATAGGAGGCTCCGGAGGCGCTTCCCCTTTGGAAAATCAAGCGCGAGCAGCGGGGGGACGAGGAGGGCGAAGAGCATCCCCTGTTGCTTCACGATCGCGGCCACCGCGGCGAGGCCCGCGGCGATGAAGTACTGGGCTTGTTTCGCGGAGCTGTTCTTCTCGTTGTAGAAAAGGTGGCAGGCGTAGAAGACTGCCAAGCAGGTCGCCGCCAGGGGTGCGTCGGCCGATCCTTGGAACGTCCACATGGCAAGTGGACTGTAAGCGAAGAACCAGAACCCAGCGAGCACTCCCCCAAGCATGGCTATCCTGCGCCGGAGAGCCAGGTCCATCGCGATCAGCGGCACGGCTAGGATAAACGCATTGTTAATCTGATTGGCGAACAGCTCGATCTGCCGCGTCCCCACGAAAACGTAGGCATAGGACCACAGCGATGGTAACATCTGAGGGTACCCATTCGTCTGCGACGGGAACTTTCCGTCTGCCCATAGCAACGCCCACCGGTTCCACGATACGACCGCGTCCCAGAATGCCCAGCCCTGGAACAGGGACTTTCGACCGAGGTTTGCTGTCGCGAAAATCCACGCCAGCACCACCACCACAATCAGCGCGAGCACCAGACCGTCCGGGGTTACACGTTCCTCAAACTCCGGCTTCGGGTCGCGCCTCATCAGTAAATAGCCTAGCAGGGCGGCCTCGGCGGCGAATAGCGCGTAGACCGTTGTCGAGCAGTACAGGTGAAGCGCCGTCAGCAGCACGACCTCCAGGTGCGTGTACACGAGCGAGAAAAAGAGGACCGTCAGCAGCGATGCAAATGGACGCTGGCGCAGCGGCAGGATCAGTACCGCGATGGCCCCGGGCACGAAGCATGCGGAAATAACGGAGAGCAAACCGATGAAGGTCATGTCAGGAGCCGGTGGCCGGATGGGTGTCGTCTAGCAAACGGCAGACGGGCATCTTGGCGCTGTCCGTGAAATCCATCAGCAGTGCCTGCATGAACATCATAAAGCCGACGATAATAGGCAGCAGGGCAATCGCCACAGTTCCCGGCGTCTGTGGAATGCCCGCAATCGCTCCAATGATCCAACGGTCCAGACCGAACGCCGCGCCTCCTCCCATGAATAGGATCGAGAAGGGCAGCAGGATCGACACGGCGTTGACGTCGTAGATGTAGTACCTCCAGATGATCCGCCGCAGCAATCCGGCAATCAGCCGCATTGGAAAGCTCACCAGGACACGGCCCACCCTTAGCGACGAGGATTCGTTGCGGTACCGCGCCGGGATGGGGATGTCCACCGCCACCGCCCTCACGATGTTCAAATTGATGAGCATACTCGTCTCGAAGAAGTAGCCGCGTGCCAGGGGGGCGGTGGCGATGAGGCGGTACGCCTGCCGGTGAATGGCAGTGTATCCATTTGTCGGATCCGAAATGTGCCAGTAACCGCTTGCTGCTTTCGTGAGAAGCGTAAGTGCAAAATTACCGAATCGCCGCACGGATGGCATCGTCTGGAGTGCCTCGAGATCGAAAAAACGGTTGCCCTTCGTGTAGTCTGCGCTTCGTGACAGAATTGGGTTGATGAGCCTGTTCAGATAGGCCGAATCCATCTGCCCGTCGCCGTCCATTTTCACGAAGACGTCGAATCCGGCCTGATCCGCAGCTGCATATCCGGTTAACACGGCACCGCCGACGCCCAAGTTTTGCTCATGCCGTATCACGACGATTCGCGGGTCAGCCGCCTGGGTCTGTACGAGGTCCCCGGAGCCCTCGGGGCAATGATCATCCACCACGAAGATGCCTGCCACTTGGGGCGGAATGGTCCTGATCACATCGAGAATGTGTTTCGTGACCCGATAACACGGGAGCACGACCGCTATGCGCGGAAGAGTGGATGATTGGCTGGGCTGGTCCATGGCGGAATGGGCGAACCGAGGTGGTTGGACGGCGCCCCAACTGCATACTCAGTTTTCGGTCCTCGCGTGCGTCAAGTCCTGCTTGGTCGGCGATATCGGGTTATTGTTCTTGCTTGGTGGCAATGCGTTGGTGGCGACTCCAAACCATTTGCGTCGAAACTCCATAATTCCAGACGGAACCGATCACCGCTCCCAACAACCCGGCCATCCACCAGGGGAGATCGTGGCGATACAGATATTGGGCAAGCTGCACGTTGGTCAGCGCACCGACCGAGCAGATGGCCATGAATAGTAACAGGCCCACCATGAATTGACTCCCGTGGAGTCGGCGATCGCGGTACGTGAAATAGTTGTTGAGTATAAAGTTGAGCACCATCGCGCATAGTGTCGCAACTGCCTGCGACAGCCAGAAATCTTCGTGCAGTGTTTTGTGCATTCCACCCAGGATTCCCAAGTGAAGAAGCGCCCCCACGCTGCCCGCAGCGACGAACTTGATGAATCGTATCGGGATCAGGCGGCCCACGGTCTTGTCGAGCAGCAGGAGCACGTAGTCGACCGCGACGTTGCCTGTCAGCTTGCTTTCACCCGCACGACGAAGGCGAAATTGGAACGGGACCTCTTTGATCCGGAGGGGTTGTTTCGAGGATGCAATGATATCGAGCAGGATCTTGAAACCTCGCCCGGATAGGCGATGGACCACCGTCCAAAAAACGGAACGTTTGAGCAGAAAGTAACCGCTCATGGGGTCCGAAATCGAGTAATGCGTGACTTTCTGGCCTGCGACCGTCGCAAGCCGGCTGATCAGTCGGCGTGAAGTGCTCCACTCTTTGGAAATGCCGCCGCCCTCGATATAACGCGAACCTACCGCCACGTCATAGCCCTCATCCCGGACGGCAGCCAGCATCTGGGGGATGATGGCCTCGTCGTGCTGCAGGTCCGCATCCATCACGAGCAGATATTCGGCGTGCGTGCTGGCCATGCCCTCGATGCAGGCCGAAGACAGTCCCTTGCGACCCACGCGACAGATGCATCGCACGCGGGGGTCTTCGAACGACAGTCCCCACACCTCGTCGCGCGTGCCGTCTGCGGAATCGTCGTCCACAAAGATGACCTCCCAGGATGTACCGACGAGCGTCTGATCGAGCCTGCGCACCAGCTCACGGATGTTCTCCCGCTCATTGTAGGTGGGGACGACTATGGCGAGGCTGGGCGGCTTCATGGGTTGTGAGCGGTCCCGATGATCAGATGACCAAATCGTCGGGGTAGGACTGCCGGTTCAATACGATTGATGAAATCTGAAAACGACCAGCCAAGGGCGGCGGCAAATGGCGCTGAAAACAGACAGGTTTCAACTTGGACTTCTTTGAAGCCCGCTTCCTCCAGAATCACACGCAAGGTTCGTGGTCGGTATTTTGTGATGTGCTGATCCTCGTATGAAATGCTCGAGAACCGGTTCAGGAGCCGTTCGATCCAGGGCCACAGCCCCTGGTAGTTGGGCGTGGTGATTACGATCCTCCCGGAAGGCTTCAGGACGCGGCGGCACTCTTCCAGAAGGCGTTTCGCCTCCTCCGAGGAAATGTGTTCGATCAGCTCGACCGAGGAGGCGATGTCGAAGCTGGCGTCGGGGAAGGGCAGGCGTCCCGGCTCCATACGTTGGAAGCGGCGCCGGGGGCCTGCGTAATGTTTGGTTGCATACTGGATCTGCTGTTCGGCGATGTCGACCCCGGTGCTCTCGATGTCCTCGGAGAGCGTTGAAATGAAAGTTCCCGGTCCGCACGCAATATCGAGGTGGCGCATCCCGGGCTCGAACTCACGAGCCACCCGCTTGAATTTCAGATGGTGCCACTTGCTCTGGATGCCGCGCCTGCGACGGAACACCCTGTCGTAGTAGCCGATCGGAATGGCATTGTAGTCGAATGACTTTGGAGACGCCTCGGCCATTGCGAACTCAGTCTTGGGTAATCAGGCGGTAGAGATACGTGTCAGGGTGTGCTGGCGGACTGCCCTGTGGAATCGGCCTTGTCGAAACCAGGACTCCGACCGATGTCTTTGCCGAACGAACCCGGGTCAAATGTCCTCCGTCCGACTTGAGCAGAATTAAATCGGCTGGGTCGATTGGTAGGAACGTATTCGACCAGAATTCCGGCGTCCATAAGACGCGATCTCCCTCGCGTTTGAACGAAATCTGGGGGCCCATGGCGCCAAGGTTCGCAAATTTCGGGCCGCTATTGTCGGAGGTCAGACCGAACAGGTGAACGCAGGCGTGGTAATCGGCCCAGGAGTTCACGAGGATGTAGGGATGCTGCTGGATATAGGGAAGGCCGGTGACGATGATGCTCGTGTGTGCGTCGACATCGGGACAGAGGGCCAGGACCTGGCGCCAAAATGCCTTTTCGTGGCTCCATGCATGCATGTATTGCCGTTGCACGTACTGGGTGTAAGCCAGCAGGAGCATCAGTGCACCGGCAAGGGCGGCAACCCACAGGGCAGTCAATTTTTGGCGGTGCCTCATCAGGGCCTCGCATCCACATCCGCATAAAAGCGCGACAGGCCAACCGGCGGCGATGTGTGTCGATGTCAGCCGTCCGATCACTTGCGTCGGCGGGTAGTTGACCAGTGTCAGCGCATAGCTGGCAGCCCAAGTGATTGCGCACGCGGTCGCCAAGGGCCCAAGTGCGGTTCCAGTCGTTTCTCCAGTGTCGGTCGCTCGCCTGGCGGCCCGCCAGTACACGATGACTGGGAGTAGGATTCCAAGCCATGACAGGGCTGCCACTCCCGATACATGCGCCATGCCCGTGTAACCGGCATGCACATAGGCCCACAAATCTGTGAGCGGCCCCAGGACCATCGAGCTAAGTGACCTCCACGCGTCCATCAGTGGCTCGTCCAGCACGGCGACCGAGCGGCTGTCGCCTGTCTTGACGCGAATGATGGCAATGGCGAACAGGATGGCTCCGCAGGTGATGCCGTGAACCAGCCACCTCCGCCAGCGGCGTTCGGGTTTCGACGCATGCACGAGCAAGGGTGCGAGCAAGAATCCTATGAATGCGGTTTCGTAGCTCAGGAGACTCAAAGCGGCCACCGGGTAGGAGAGGACTTGTTTCCAGCCGCCGGAAAGCCAGAGCAGAAGTCCGAGGAGCATAAACGTCATGGCTCCCTGGATATGCGATGCATGAATCAAGAGTTCCTTGGTCGTGTCAGCCGGGAAGAGCAGATACGCGATGCCTGCGACAAGTGCGGCCCGCATGCTGAGGAATCGGCGTGCGATCGAGTAGACGAGAATCCCGTTCAGGGACAACCAGGCTGCAGCGATAAGATACATGGCCGGCAGCCCTCCCAGCCTGTAGCCTACGACCGATAGCACCGAAGGCAGAAGGTGATTGAGCGGACGCCCAGTGGGCCAGTAACGGAAGTCATAGTGGGCTATGACCCCCAATTGATGGAAGCTGCAGTTGTAGGTGTTCGCGATCGACCAGTAATCGTCTTCGTAGAGACCAAAGTGGCGAAAATGAAGAAAATGCGCTAGGAACGCGGTCGCCGTCAGCGCGAGTGCCGCAAGAGCGAACGTCCGGATGCTTCCAGTGCGGACACGTTGCGTGGGACCTTCGGTCTTCGCGCGGGTGGGCTGTTTCATTTTGCGAGGCGGGGACAGGCACGCAGTCGGAGCAAGTTGAACGCCTTTTGCAATGCGAGAACGGGGGCGTCGGATCGCCGATATGATACACGATTTGGGGGCCTTGATGCCGCACCTTTGGTGTCGCATCGTGGGTGCGGTTCCCTACGGTCTTGGCGATGGTTCAGCCCCTCAACCAACTCTCCGAGGCCCATCTGGATAGGATTCGGCGATTCTTCGATGAGGAGCCAGGACCCACCGCCGCTGCCAGGGCCTACCGGCGATGGTTGGCGCGCTATCTGAGGCTTATGATTCCGCCCGGTGCCCGCGTGCTTGAGATCGGGTGTGGCGCAGGCGACTTGCTTGCCGATCTTCCGGGCCTTGAGGTGACTGGAGTGGACCTTTCCGAAGTTCAGGTCGACCGCGCGCGTCAGCGTTTTCCCCGCGGTCGGTTCCATGCACAGGCGGGCGAGCATCTGGATCTCCCTGGCGAGAAGTTCGACGTGGTCATCGTCTCCGACACGATCAACTACGCGGCCGACGCGCAGGCGATGCTCGAGCGAGTTCATTCGGTGAGCACGCCCGACACGCGGCTCATCCTCAATTTTCAGTCCAACCTCTGGCGTCCGATGCTTCGCTTGGCGAGGGTGACCGGCATCAGCAGGCGGACCCCGGATAGCAGCTGGCTCGCGGCAAAGGACGTTGTGAACCTTCTTCAACTTTCCGGCTGGGAGGTCATCCGGCACGATCACCGCCTCCTTCTGCCAGTCTCGATGTTCGGGCTGGATCGTCTCCTTAATCGATTCCTGGCGCCGCTTATCCCCTGGCTCTGCCTGACCGATTTCGTCGTGGCGCGTCCGACGCCGGTTGTCAGTGAAATGCAGCGGCCGAAATCGGTCTCGGTCGTGGTCCCCGCGCGCAACGAATCCGGCAACATTGAAGCCGCGGTGACGCGCACCCCAGACATGGGCGCTTGGACCGAGCTCATCTTCGTGGAGGGCCACTCGCGCGACGACACCTGGGCCGAAATCGAGCGCGTGAAGGCGGCCTATCCCTCTCGGCGAATCAAGACCCTGCGCCAGACCGGCGTCGGCAAGGGTAATGCGGTTCGCGAAGGCTTTGCGGTCGCGGAGGGTGACATCCTGATGATCCTCGACGCCGACCTCACGATGCCGCCCGAGGAGCTGCCCAAATTTTACGCCGTGCTGGCCAGCGGCCGCGCGGAGTTCGCCAACGGCGTGCGCCTCGTGTATCCGATGGAGGAGCGTGCGATGCGGTTCCTCAATCTCTGCGCAAACAAGGCCTTCGGCCTGATGTTCAGCTGGCTGCTGGGACAGCCGCTCAAGGATACGCTCTGTGGAACGAAGGTTTTGTCGCGGACCAGTTACGACAAGATCGCCGCCAATCGCGCCTATTTCGGAGACTTCGATCCCTTCGGGGATTTCGACCTCCTGTTCGGCGCCGGTCGCCTGAATCTCAAGATCGCGGATGTCCCTATTCGGTATCGGGAACGCACCTACGGCTCAACCAACATCCAGCGCTGGAGGCACGGCTGGCTTCTCCTGCGCATGGTGGAATTCGCGGCCCGAAAGCTGAAGTTTGTCTAGCTCCTGCGCCTGTCCTTCGCGTTCAGTCCAAATGCTGCAGGTGAGCCATTGGGAAAAGTGGGGACTCCGTAGTCGGCAGGTTCGAAGATTCCATCCGTTGCATTCTGAATTTCGACCTTTTCCTTACTCTGTGGCCTCGGTGTCTCTGTGGTTCAATTACAAGTCTGTGATTGGCGTTCATACAGCGCCCGCATGAGCCGGTTCGGGGCGATCGTGCGCACGCCGGGATCCAGCGGACGCGGATGCAGCTCCCGCCCCGCCAGTTCCACCGGAGAGTCGCTGCGCACCAGCCTCCCGCCGCGCTCGCGCAGCAGGATGAAATGCCCGTCCCTCACCACTGGCCACAGGCCGTCCCAGAACCAGAAGGGCGTCTTGAGCAGGACGCCGTCCGCCAGCGGATACGCCGGGCACCCATCGTAGAGGCAGAACACCCGCGGCACCACCGTCCAGTCCGCCGGATGCCGGATGATCCGGTGCAGCGTCACCGGCGCGTAGTTCACCAGCCCGAAACGCGGGAAGCCCGGCGTCTCCGGAAACACGCCTGCCGGACCCCGGATGTCCAGGAGCACGGGTTCGCCGTCCCTCAGGTCCGGCACCAGCGAGACCAGCTGCGTCCAGAATCGCTGCTGCTCGCCCCAGTGGGTCACGTATTCGTCGCGCTGTATCCTGATTCCGCGCACGGTCATCAGGCCAAAGGCGGCGGACGCCGCCGCCACGATCACGATCCTTGTGCGCCGCCCCGACATGGCCATGGACAAAAGTTCGACGAGCCCGCCCGCAAGCAGCGCGGCTCCCACCGACCCGGCCACGTGAACCCCGCTCAGCCGCCCGATCACGGCCGTCGGAGGGAAATTGTCGGGTCGGATGCAGAGCGCATAGCCCGCCGCCCAGGCAAGCGCGCCGGCAACCGCCACCTGCGGCGCACGGCCTCCGCCGGTGCCAGGCTCGCGCCGTCCCACGCGGGCGGCCCAGGCGAGGCCCCCGCCGACTCCGAGCGCGACCGCCAGGCCGCCCAGCCAGGCCGCCAGCCCCGCCCCGAGCGTCGCGCGGAGCGGCTCCACGACTCCGGCGCGCAGCGAAACAAGCGGACCGATGACCAGCGCTGCCAGCCCCCGCAGCGCGGCGGCTTCCGCGCCCCCGCCCGCAAGTCCCCGCGCCCGGTCGTCGCCCAGCAGGCCGCGCACGATCACCACCGCGCCGGCCACCGCCGCGAACGCGGCCGCATGCCGCAGCAGGCGCTTCCAGTCGCGACGCAAGTTGAACCCGCCCGCCAGCAGCGGACCCACGATCAGCGGAAGGTAGAACGATTCGTAGTTGAGCAGGCAGCACAGGCCGAAGAACCACCCGAGCAGGGTCCGTCCGCTCGAGAATGCCAGCAGCCCTCCGAGGCACAGCATCGTCCCGAACAGCAGGTCCGACTGGTGCATCAGGATCTGCCTGGAAGCGTCGGCCGGATACAGCAGGTACAGCAGCGCCGCCGCCAGTGCGGCGAGCGCGCCCAGGTGCCGCCGCGCAAGCGCGTAGAGCAGCGAGGCGTTTACGCTCAGCATCACCCAGCTGGCGAGATGCGCGGGCACGAGCGTCCCGCCGTGCAGGAACACGAAATTAATCGTTCGCCTGAACAGGTGGTTCAAGGGACGGCCCTGGACCGGATGTACGATCGCCTTCACCGCCTCGCCCCACCAGTGCCCCAGGCTCCAGTCGAAGCAGCCCAGCGTGTAGATGTAGTCGTCCTCGTAGAGCCCGAACCGGCGCACGTACAGGAAGTGGGCCACGTAGCAGGCGAAGGCCAGGAGCGCGCCCGCCACCACCCATTCGCGCGGTGCCGGCCAGCCCGGCCTCGGGGCCTCCTGGGGCCGATGTGTGCGTGTGTCGCTCATGCTGAATGCCGAAGGTGAAACTGAATAGGGTGAATGGATGAACAGAAGCTGACGAAGGGACCGAAGAACATGCTGGTTGTTGTGGTTTTTTGGGGCGTTGAATCGGCTGCGTGGTCGGTGGGGAGCCTTTCCCTGATCCGGTTTTTCGATTTGTTATCCTTCCTTCGTCCCTTTGTTGCCTTCTGTTAACCAAGCCGTTGGAAGCCATTGTTGCTGGACATAGAACCTCCGCCGTACGTTTTTTCTCTGTGTTCTCCGTGTCTCCGTGGTTCAAATACGGGTCGGTTGGACTGAACCCGGTCGAGCTCAGGGGCAGCACGTCGCGATCTGGGCTCTCAGCTCAGGGTTGCGCCCTGAGAAGCCGAGATAGCCGGTGTCAAGCGACATGGCCAGGGCCGCTAGCGCAGCCACAACCGCGATCCCGACCAACGCGGAGGCCAGGGCGGGACGTTTCAGGCGGCCGGCCCAAGTCATGAACGCCAACGCGCCTGCGATTTCGATGAAGGGCAGGAAATCCGGCATGTACCGCATCGCGAACGCCGAATACGTCATGTTGAAGAGGAGTACGCCCCCCCCTGCCACCAGCAGGGCGCCGATCCACGAGTCCGCCGACGCGGGATCCGCCAGGCGATGCCTGCGCAGGTTCGCCGCCCAGGCCAGAAGCGCAATAGCCTCCAGGGGAAGCGCCCAGGCGATGCCCACGAGTGGTTCAGCGCCAACGGTGTAGGGTGACCGGAAATACACTTTTCGCGCTTGTGCCTCGACGTACGGAAACCACAGGAGGAATTGCGGCGGTCCGTAAAGATACTGCTGGGCGTTGGGCGGGATGTTTCGCAGCGAGAAGTTGGTGGCCTGCGAGGCAAGCTGCGTCCTCCGGCCCCACAGCTGCCACCGCCAGCCGAATTCGAGCGGTGCTCCGAAGCGCATGCAGTTCAGGGTGGCCAAACCCGCGCCCACGGCGAGAAAAGGCAGGCACAGCAGCACCACTCTCGGCCAGCGGACTGCGGACAGCCATCCGATGGGGCCGGCGGCAATCCTCCCTTCCCGGCGGGCGGCCAGAAGCCACACGAGGCCGAGCCCCGGGCACGCAAACGCGATGTTGGGCCGGCAGGCCGCAGCCAGCGCAAACCCGAACGCCGCTGTCATAGCCCAGCCGAACCGCCAGCCCCGGCCCGCAACTTTCGCCAGTGCGAACATCCCCAGCCCGAGGAAGGCATACGCGGCCGCCACCGGCTGCTCGTACATCGTCGGCCGGCCCACGAGGTAGACCACAGGCGCGGCAAATCCGATGCTCAGCCCCAGCGCCCCGGTCGCCCACAGCGGCAGGCTGGGATGCCAACGCCGCTTGAACGCGAGCAGCGCCGCGAGCATCAGCACCGTGCCGGCCGAGGTCCACAGCGTCACCGCCATCGCCTGCGGCACGTCCGTGCCGGTCAGCCACAGCACGGGCAGGTTCATAAGGACCGCGGGGAGCGGGGAGTAGTAGAAGTAGTATTTTCCATGATACAGAATCGCGTCGTGCAGCCGCAGCCCCGCGTTCTGGCGCGCATCGTAGGGATCGGGCAGCGCCAGCAGGGCGGGGGAGGGCCTCTGCAGGAGCGCGAGCTGCCCGTGCGCGAAGGCATGCGCCATCATCGCGTAGCCTTCGGGATACCCGTTGAGATCCTCCCCGAGTTCGAAGGGCTGCCCCGCTGACCCGATGAAAAACGTGGCCAACACTGCGGCCAGTCCGATGCCCGAAAGCAGCCGCGCGTCGGCGCCCAGCGCAGATCGGGGACTCAGGCGCGCGGCGCGCCAATCCACGAGTGCGAACACCGCCCAGCCGAGCGCAAGCCAGGTTCCCGCCGAATTCACCAGCGTCCACGCGAGTGCCCGGGGCAGTTTCCATGGACTCACCCGGACCCGTCTGGGCGGCCTGACTTCGATCGTCCCGTGAAACCGCCCACCGCTCTCGCCGCGTTGTCCGAGCGCGGGATCCGTCCCCAGGTGCCGGTCGATGGCCGCCGAGCGGCGGAATTCCACGCGCCCGCGCAGCACCTCGCGCCCGTCCACCGTGACGTCCAGCCAGTCGTCGGGCTCCCGCTCCAGCAGCGGCCGCTGGAGGCGGTCGTACAGCGAAGGCGCATCAATGCGCATCGCGACACGGCGTCCCGCCGGCAGCGTGATCGGGCCCGACGCCGGCCCGCCCCGGCCGGTGCTGTCCCAGAACAGCTGGATCCTCCGGTCGTCCAGATACCGTACCCCGAGCCGGTCGGCCGAGTGCGCCTGCCCCGCGACGAGCAGGGTCTCCACGGTGCCCGGGGGTTGTAGGGGAAAAGTGACGACACACCTGATCGCCCGCTCTGGCATCGGACGCAGGAGCACCCAGGCCGCGGCCAGCACGCACAGCGCGAGCGCGCACAGCGCAAGTCTCCTGGACAGGGGGTGGGGCTGGACGGCCATCGGCCGGATCTTATCCTTGGCGCCCGCCCCGCGGTCGAGCAAATCCTCCGCCCCGGCTCAATACGTAACCGAGATCCGGATATGCCCCCGGCCCGGTGTCGTTCGGTGCCGACCGGCCATGATTTCAATAGGCGACCGACACCCTGATGCTTCCCCGGCCAGCTCCGGGGGTGTGAATGACCCTGGCGGGGAGCTTTCGAATCCTCCAGCCATAATCAAAACTCACGGAAAGCGTGTGCCCCATGGCGCACCTGAAGCCGATGCCGGCGCTGGCGAGCGAATACAGTTGGATGTCGTTGGCGTTGCGATCGTGGTATTTCACGTCGCCGAAATCGAAGAACGCCAGGCCGCGTGCCTGAATCGAGTCGTTGACTTTCCACGAGGTAGGAATTGCAGCGGCGCGAGCATTGATCACCGGGCTCTGAAGCTCCGCATTGAAGGTCATGCCTTGATCGCCGCTATAGATGCGTTCGTCATATCCGCGAACCGTGTCGGCGCCGCCGATCGACATCTGTTCGCTGCCTTGCAGGTTGGTCGAAGCGATTTGCGTGTTGAGTTTTGTGACTAGCTGCCAGCCGCCTCCCACGTCCGTCAGCCGTTGCACGTTGAAGTTCGCATAGGCGTATCGAGGCTGGGAGCCGTAACGGGCGTTTGCGTAAACACTGTCGGATTGATCCGAGGTCAGGTGTCCCGGACTGAGGTTTGTGGACAGTGTGAAGGACCAACCGCCCAGCTTGTCTTTGCGTACCGCAGTCACGGCGACGTTCCCCTGGAGTACGTCTACCGTATTGATTGGCACAGGAGAACCGCCGAAGATCAGGTTGTTGTCCGACCGCTTGAAATCGACCCCGAAGGAGTATTGCAGATTCCACCTCCCGAGAGTCTGCGGAATGATGTAATGGATGTCCCCGACGAGGTTGGTGCCCTTGGTGTCGATGTAGGTGTCGGGCTGGCTCGGGTCCAGACTCTTGATGACGGAAATCGTTGGGTTGAAGGTCGCGTACGCGACGTCGATCTGCAGCTGGTGATGCCACGGCAGGGGAATCAGATAATCCAAGCTATGCGCTTGGAAGTAGCGCGGGATATCGGATCGCGAGTATTGGTAGGAAATTTGGTGTCCTATTCCCCAGGCGTTGCCCCATTGCAGCGCGACCGTGTATCGGTCGCTGCCGAGAATCGATACTCCGGAATTGTCATACGATCCGATGACCCTGAACGGAGCGGCGTCCTGTACCGCGATGATGAGGTCCGCCCTTGTCGGGTCGCCCGTCTGATTGTTGATGATCGCCTTGGTGTAACGGAACGGATTCGTGTTGATCCAATTGATGGCCTGGTCGAGCTGGGAAATCCGAATTTCGTCGCCGGGTTTCACGCCGAGTTCGTCCTCGATTTGCTTGGCGCTGAACCAGCGGTTGCCTTTCACGACGATGTCCCGGTACCTCCCGATACGCAGCGCCAGGCGAAGCACCCCGGTGCTCGCGTCCTGTTTCGGAATCGCCACGTTCACTGTCAGCAAATCCTTTTCTCGGACGTAGGCAGCGATGACGACGGCCATCTTGCGCACCAAGTCGTTGGAAATCGGCTGGCCCATGAATGGCGCCATTTTGTCCCTGAACTCCTGGGTGTTGAAAACTGGCAGGTCGTCGAATGCGAAGGAGTGCCCTTCGCCCGGATCTTTCATGACCTCGGCCCGTTTTTCCGTATCGGCGAGGAGAAGCCGTTTGAGCACGACCGCGTTCCTGGCTGTTCCAGTCCGCGCGGGTTCCTTGGGCTGTGCCGCGCGGCAGGAGAGCGGGTAGGCCAGTGCCAGGCAGTTGATCAGGGCAAATAGAACGGGAAGAGCTCGCTTCATTAAAAGGTGGTCGCGTTGACCGTGCGCAGGTCTCGGGGTTTCAATCCGAGGCACGGCCACTTACTCAAGCCCAAAGGCTCCGCCAGTTCCAAGGCGCGAAACGGAGCGACTTGTTAAGCGAGTCTCAAAAGCGCTGCAGGACCTCAAAATCGGACACTGGAAAAGCATGCAATTTGCGGGTGGCTTTTGAAGTTGTTAGGAAGTGATTGACGATCCAACTAGGTCTGCGATACGTTCTTGAAGCTCCACCCCGAGCGTATCCATTTTGCCACTTTCTCCGGCTGTTACCCCGCCGTAGGATTTGAGATTCCATTCTCGAAAAATGCTTGCCAACGGTAGGCATCTCACTCTTCCTCCCCCGAGATAACGGCGTAATACCGTCTAACCATCAGCAACATCATACTCCGATGAAGAAATCCTCGATCACCAAATCACTGACGCGCAAGCTCGTCCTGGCCAGCCTCGCTGCTGGACCTGTTGCGCTGGTCCCCACGCTCCGCGCACTGCCGAGCACGGCCTCCACCAACCTCACAGCCCCGTCCACGGTCACTTGGGCCAGCGGTCAGCTGAGCAATGAGCTGGATATCACCTCCACTGCGGCGAACACGGTGCTCCAGTGGAAGAACTTCGGTTCCGGCACCGACACGATCGCGGCCGGTGACATCATCAAGTTCAACCTTCCCTCTTCCTCCTCCGGCGTCCTCAACATGGTCACCGGTGGCACGGCCACCACGATCGCCGGTGCGATCACCTCGAACGGCCGTGTTTACGTTATGAATACGGCGGGCGTGATGGTCTCGTCCGGCGCTCAGATCAACGCCGCCTCCTTCGTCGCCAGCACGACGAACGATACCGACGCCACCCAGTCTTTCCTCGCCACGGGCGACCTGAGCTACTCGGGCACGGCGCAAGCCGATGTTTCCGAGGCAGGCAAGATCACCGGCAACGTCTACCTCGCGGGCAAGAATGTGTCCGTTAGCGGCGATGCTAACAACACGATCTCGGGTGAGCTGAAGATCAATGCCGCTGGTACCGTTTCGCTCTCCGGCGCGAACGTCACGGGCAATCTGAATATCAAGAATGCCACCGGCGTTGAACTCGCTGCGGCGGGCACGACGACGATCGCTGGCAACATCAGCCTCGTCTCCACCGGCGCCGTCACGACGACCGGCACGCTGGCCAACACCAGCTCCGGCAAGTACACGGCCACCGTTGATGCCGGCAGCAATGCCGTGACGATCAATGGTAACCTCGATGCGCTGACGATCACCAATGGGGGCGCCGTCACCACGAGTGGCAAGCTCTCGACCCTCACGCTCACCAACGCCGCCAGCGCCTCCGTGACGGATTCCGTCGCGCTCGCCGTTTCCGGCAAGACCACGGGTGGAAATCTCTCGATCACCGAGACGGGTGGCGATGTTACCCTCGGTAACACCTCTGTCGCGGGCGGTCTCACGGTCTCCGACACCGCTGCGACGAGCAACGTCGCGATGGCCTCCGGTGCAGCTGTCTCGGCCACCGGCACCGTCAGCCTGAGCGCCACCAAGTCCGTTTCCTTCACCGGCAGCGGCGCGATCACGCTCGATGCGACGACGCTTGCTCCGACGGCCACGATCACTGGCTCTGGCAATATCACCTCCAATAGTGCCCTTGCCGCGGGAGTCACCACACTCTCGGTCACCTCGACGGGCGGGAATATCGACTTCTCCGGCACGGCGATCGGTAGCACCGCGACGAGCCTCACGCTCAATGCGAACGGCACGCTGAAGACTGGCAACATCAACGATTCCAGCACGGGAACCACCAAGCTCACTGGATCTTCGGTTACGACCGGTACGATTGATACCAAGGATCTCTGGGTTACGACGAACAATGGCACGGCATCGCTCGGCACCGTTGGTGGTGCAGGGGCCTTGAATTCCGCGACCCTCAGCATCACGGGTGCCGATGTCGCACTGCCCACACTCAGCGCGACCACCCTCACTGTGACGGGTTCTGGTCAGGTCACGTCGGCAAACGTTCTCACCTCGACGAGCGCTTCGATCACGGCCGGCGACGCCATCACCCTCAGTGGGGCCAACGCCATCGGCAGCCTGAAGCTGGTTGATTCGACCACCAAAGCGGTCTCGGTTACCAACAATGGCGCCCTGGTCCTCGCCAACGGCACGAACGTCGCCGGTGCGACGACAGTCGACACCAGCGCAGCCAACGGAAACATCACGTTCGGTGCAGGCGCTTCTGATACGCTCACGTTCGCTGGCCTCACGCTGAAGGCCGGCTCGGGAGCGGTCACCGAAGCCAACAAGACGCTGTCCCTCACGACTGGCAATCTCTCGGTCGCCGCGGGCAGCGTCGATGTTGAGAGCACGAACAACATGTTCGGCACGCTCACCGGCACCGTGTCTGGAGCGACCACGATCGTCCAGAGTTCTGCGATGAACGTGGGTGCGCTTACCGTCACTGGCGCCAACGCTCTGTCGCTCACGAGCAACACGAGCATTACCTCCAGCGGTGTGATCACCGCCGGCGGCACCTCCGCCTTCGACCTCACCTCCGCGGGTGACGTCACGCTCAACACCGCCAACATGTTCACCGGCGCCGTCAGCGTCGGTGCGGGCGGCAAGGTCGGCAATGTCGCCATTCAGAGTGGTGGCACCCTCAACCTCGACAAGGTCATCGCTACGAAGAGCGTCACGCTCAATAGCACTGGTGCTATCACCCAGACCGTCACGGGCATCACCGCCCCGACGCTGTCGATCACGGGTGTTGCCACGACCCTCAACAGCACGGCCAACAAGCTGGGCTCCGTGACCCTCGCCACGAACGGCGCAGTCACCGTCGACAACTCCACCGGCGATCTGACCGTCGGCGGCTCCACCAAGGGTGGCAACCTGACCGTCGCGAACCAGGGTGCGGGTAACCTCATCTACAATGCGGCAGTCACCGACAATAGCACGGTGAGCCTCACCGCAGGTGTCGCATCCTCGAAGGCGGGCGATATCACCGTCAACGGTTCCACCACGGGCAACGGTCTGCTGACCGCCACCGCCAATGATGGCATGATTCACCTCGGCAGCTACTACAGCGCCGCGGGTGGCATCTCGCTCAACACCGCCGGTACCTCCGGCATGGGCGTCGACGACGTCTCCGGTTCCCGTGCCAATGTCTACGGTGACATTTGGATCACGACGAACGGTGGCACCATCAATCTGGTCAACAATGCCCCTGCCGGCATCAAGACCTCCACCACGGTGGCATCCCGCTTCGGCGGTTACCACTTCGACACGACCAATGGCGTTGTCGGCGCTACCGGTGCCGACATCAACGTGATCGAGGGCGGCACGGTCCGCATCGTCTCGGTCAACGCTGGCAAGAGCAATATCAGCCTCACCGCCACGAATGCCGACGGCGAGTTCAGCTCGAACCCGAGCAACATCGTCTCGACGGATACCGGGCTCAACGCAACGACGCTTACCGGTAACAACATTACCCTGAACGCTCGCAACTCGGTCATCCTCGACAATCAGGGCCAGACCGTCACGGCTGCCGGCTACCTCTACGCCCTTGCCAACACCGACTCTAGCCTCGCGACGAGCGTGGTGACCCTCGGTAACGCGGCCACGTGGGGTGGTGCGGCCAGCACCTCGACGGTCAACGTCACGGGTGTGGTCGACGCGATCGCCAGCGGCAACGTGCTCATCGCCTCCGGCGACAAGCAGAACGTCAAGCTCGGTGGTGGCAATGCCCTCACCGGTGACTTCTACGCGGGTGGCACGCTCAGCGTCTACGCGGGTGGTACGATCACGCAGGATACCAACCGCCTCCGCGCCAAGAGCACGGTCACGCTCGATGCCACGACCAACTCGACGACGAACGGTGCCAACAACATCGATCTCTCGACCGGCACGGACAACGAGTTCGGTGGTATGAAGCTCGGCGGCAAGTCGATCACGATCACCGAGAATGGCTCGACCCGCCTCTTGGCGGTTCACTCCACAGGCGATCTCACGGTCACCAGCGCGGGCGACATCATCGACGCCATGACCGCGGGTCCGTCGGATGCCACGCAGGCCATCAGCGTCACTGGCACGGCGACCTTCGCCCCCAGCGGCATGCTGAGCCTCACGAACACCAACAACTCGATCGCGAACCTGAAGGTCACCGCCGCTGGCGCCAGCCAGAACGTGACCCTCGTGGACAGCACTGCGGTCACGCTGGTGAATGGCACCAACATCGGTGGCAACTTCACCCTCACCGACTCCGCCAACAACGCGGTTCCGGCGATCACCGAGGCTGCCGCCTCGGCCATCACGGTCGGTGGTACCGTCACGTTCAACGCGACGCAGGGCAACTCGTCGATCAGCGTCCTCGGCACCAACAACCAGTTCGGGAAGCTCGCCTTCCAGTCGAACGGTGCGGTCTCGATCACCCAGGGCACGGATATGGTGCTCGTCGCCGGCAACACCGGTGGTGGCACAGCCAAGTCCGATACGGTCCTCCAGAGCGTCAACGGTGGCGTCTCCACCGACAGCGTCGCTGGCAGCACCGCCTCGTTCACGGGCAATGTTCGCCTCTACTCGCACGGCAACGTCGCGATTGACGCTCCTTGGAACGTCGGCAGCACGCTGTACATCACGACGCCCTCGAGCGCGACCCTCGATCTCAGCGGTCTGAGCCTGGCTGGCAATCTCAACGGTACCAAGCCCATGTGGAATGGCACCGCGATCGCCTCCGGCACGGATGGCCTGATGCAGTAAGATAGTTTCTGATCCGATATTACGCCGCTAAGGGGCGACTGGCGAGGCCGGTCGCCCCTTATTTTTTTCCGGGGCCTGCGGTCTCGGCCTTCTTTGTTATCTTCGTTTCCTTCTGTTCACTGCGTCCCATAAGTTCCACGCTGATCGTTTTCAGGCTCTGTGATCTCTGTGTCTCTGTGGTTCAATTTCAATTGGCCGATGCGGAATGCTTACCCCCGATTCATCTGATCCCTTCGATGCCGTGGCCGAAGATTACGACCGCGAACTGGATCGTGGGCTGCGGCTGACCGGGGCGGGCAAGGATTACTTCGCCGAAGGCAGAATCACCTGGGTCGAGCGAAGGCTGGGGCTTGGGCGCGGCCGAATTTTGGAGGTACTCGACTTCGGATGCGGCACGGGTTCGCTGCTGCCTTGGCTGAGGAAGGTGTACCCCAACGCGCACTACGTGGGCTACGATCCCTCGCAGGCGTCGATCGCTGTGGCGCAAAGGCGGCATGCAGACCAGGGGGGCGTCAGTTTCACGAGTGAGGCGGCAGGATTGAAAGGGAGGCGGTTCGACCTGGCATTCACGAATGGCGTATTCCATCACATCGAGCCGCGGGACCGTCCGGAGGCCCTGGCGCTAGTGCGGGCGAACCTGAAACCCGGCGGGCACTTCGCCTTTTGGGAGAACAACCGCTGGAATCCGATGGTGCACCTGATCATGTCCCGGGTCTCCTTCGATCGGGACGCTCACATGCTTTTTCCCCATCAAGCGCGAGGGCTCCTGCGCGAGGCGGGCTTCGCCGTGAGTTCGACAGACTATCTCTTCGTCTTCCCTGCCGCCTTGAAGCCGTTGCGGCGCGTTGAGCCGGCGCTGGCGAAGCTTCCTTTGGGCGGCCAGTACCTGGTGCTGGCGAAACGTCCCTGAGGCCCGTCAACAGGCATTCGATTCAAATTCAGCAGGGGATGTGAACAGAAGGAAACGAAGGTCACGAAGGCCGAGCAGCTAAACGCGACATCCGAAGCGCTTCCGTTTTACCTCAGGGGCGAATCGTACTCGTTCTGATCTGTTTGATCATTCGACTGAATTTCATGCCTTTGTTATCTTCGTTGGCTTCTGTTCACACGGTTTTGAGGTTCAATGGGATCAGGCTCCCGAGGAGCTGGGCGTCGGAGAGCGGGGCGATGGCGCAGCGTTCGTCGTTCATGCCGTAGCTGACGAGCCAGTGGTCGCCCTTGCGGACGAGCCCATTCGGATAAACCACGCGGGCGACGGCGCGGTTAAGCGTGGGAAGGGAGCGCGGAGGTGGCGCGGGAAGCGGCAGTGAGCGATGAGGAACCAGGCGTGGTTCGTAAGGCGGTTCGGCCGAGAAGGCATAGGCGGCCGGATGGTAGTCGCAGCCCGGCACCGGGGTGCCGGTCATCGAATGGCACAGAGCGAAGTACAGGTCCCCATGGCGCTGGGGAGGCGTGCCTCCGCGGAGGCGGCCAAAGCGGCGCTCGTAGAGGCGATCGTGCCAGGGATGGTCGGCCAGGGGCTCGCAGACGATGTCTCCTTCGCCGTCCAGCGAAAGGCTCAGCACGCGGTGCGGGGAGGGGCTGTAGGTCGCGCGGAACGGGCCGTCACCCCACAGCACCCAGTTCTTTTCGATGGGCTGGCGCTCACCCGCGAGAATCAGTTCCCGGGCAGAGCCCACGGGCGCCAGCGAGCTTGGATCCAGTTCGACGATGAACTGATGGTTGCTTGGTTCGTGCCAGCCGGAATTCCAGTGGAGCCACAGGCGACCGGCCAGCCGATACAGTCGCGGATCGGCGAACCAGGTGAGCGCCTGGGGGGCAAGCGTGGTGGGATTCTGGAAGCGCACGCAGTCGCTGAAAGGCCTGGCGGAGCCTGCCTGTGGCTCCAGGTCGCCTCCGAGCCGACACAGCGCGATTCGCCGCAGTCCGTCCGCCAGCACCAACCGGTAGGCCATGAGCCAGCCCTCGCCCGCATCGACCAGGGTCGGATTGAATGCGTAGATCGGGCCGGCGCCGGCGGACTTCCCCCAGGCGTCCGGGAGAAGGACGCGGGAGTCGAAGATGACGGGGGAGCCGCTCATGCGCCGCGGGCGGGGTTGTGGCGTGCGAGCAGCCATCCGGTCTCAGGCTCCTCGCCGAGGACCTCGAAGCAGGGATCGGCGTGCACGGCCCGTCGGCTTCGGAAGTGCTTGAGGTGGTCGATGTCGTCGAGCAGCAGCAGGTACGGATGGTCCTTCAGCAAGCGGGTGACCGTGTTGAATTCGAGAAACCCGATGCCGCCGGCGGAATCGAGTGTGACGAGCGGACGTCGGGCGCCGTAGCGGCCGAGAAGACGGGGCAGCCACTGTTCGCGAAAGAGCGCCTTGCGTATGAAGTCGCCGGGTACGGCGTCCGGGTCGAGCAGCTTGCCGTCGACCTCGTCGAGGTAGAACCGAACCGGGTCCTCGACGTTGTCCACGTAGATGTCGGGCTCGGACTCGTGCCGGTTCAGGACGGGGTCGTTGAGGATGAAGCGTCGTGCCTCGCCGCGGTCGACGCTGAGCCCCCACAGGCAGCGGACATGGCGAAATCGCCGCAGATTGCGCGCGGCCTGCTGCCAATGTGCGAAGCTGACCTCGAGCGTGAACAGGCGCGGCGTGTGCTCGGGGAAGGTCTCCTGAAGCAGCTCCGCGAGCAGCGTGGTTGATCCGAGGCCGACGTAGGTCCCGCTCTCGATCACCACGCCCGGCCGGAAGGCCCCGATCGTGTGTGCGAGCAGCTGCCGCAGGGCGGGCGAAATGCCCATCGTGATCGAGGCCTGGGGCTTGGAGCTGTAGAGCTTCATGCGGAGCAAAGAATCGAGAAGCGGGGAGTGGGAATCGAGAAGGATTTCAGCGACGGACCGGTGCAGAGAAAATTAACAGGGATGGAAGGGATGAAAGGGATTATGAAACCGCATCGCTTGGGGATCCCTTTCATCCCCTTCATCCTTGTTAATTTTCCTCTGTCTCCGCGGTGCATCAAAGCGCGGAGACAAAGTCGCGCATCATGCGCTCCGTGCGGTCGAGGCAGGCGTCGAGCCTGGGGCGGGCGATGGGTCGGGCGGACTCGAGCGCGCGGGCGAGCTCGTCGGCGTCGTCGAGACGGGCGCAGCGCTCGCAGCCGAGGTCTTCGCGGATCGCGCGCAGCTTGTCGTTGCGTTCGAAGATCGCAACCGCTGCGCCGGCCCAGGCGGCCGCGAGGCTTGTGTGAAACCGGCTGCTGACCACGCGTTGCCAGCCTGCGACGGCGGCGTGGAGCTCGGCGACCGTGGCCGTCGGGTACGAGGGACGCAGGAGCGGCAGGGCCGACTGGAATTCGGGTGAGGCGGATTGGTGGAGCAGCAGCTCGGAGTCGGGGATGGGGCGGTATTCCTGGCAGACCCAGGCGCCCGGTCGCCGGGCCCGCGGGCCGGCCTCGAGGAAGGCGGTTTCGGCGACGTCTGTCGGGCTCGCGTGAATGACGAAGGCGGTGCCTTCCCTGAGGCGGGGCGTGGGCGCGGTGGCGCAGTGGAGATGGGCGGTATCCGCGCCGAGGTGGGTCTTGTCGGCGGAGAAGCCGCAGGAAAGTGCCATGTCGAGGCAGGCGCTGTCGCGCAGCCAGATGGCCTCTGCGAGTGTATGGATGCGGCGCGCCTGGACGGTCTCGAGCGCCGCGCGGTTGTTCACGCCGACGCCGACGAGGAAGGTCTTCAGGCCGCGGGCGCGCGCCGCGGTCATGTCGGCGAGCATCTGATCCAGTATCCAGGTTCCCACTTCAATCTGGAACACGCCTCCGCCCAGGCCGACCCAGGCGTCAGCCTGGCGGAGCGCTTCGGCCCGGGAATCAGGGTCGGCGGGAAACCAGCGGATGCCAGGAAATCGCAGTCGCATCGCGGCGATGTCGTGGGCGCAGAGGGCGGAGATCCGCCATTCCGGACGTCGCGCGAGCAACCACTCCTGGAAGCCGGCCAGCATGAGATCGTCGCCGAGATTGCCGGCGCCCCAAAAGTCGAAGCCGATGTGAAGGGTCAGACCCATGCGGCCCACGCTAGCCCTGGTGGCGGCTCCGAAAAGCCGAAACCGCGGCGGGCGACGATCGGCGTCCGTTGGAGCCGGGCTGGTGACCCAAAATGCCGCGGTTGAACCACGGAGACCCAGAGCGGCCGCGGCGCAACCGAACCCCCTGAAGGTAATGGCCACAAAAAACGCAAAAAGGCGCCAGGGTTGCCTACTCCGATCGGAGCGCGCTTATAGGCGCACGCAACGCAAAGCCGGTGCCCTTGAAACTTCGTGATTTTCGTGGCGATTCGATTCAGGGGGTAGCGTCCGAAGTGTTGGCAGGATAAGGTCGGAGAAAGCCCGAAATGGCTGATCTCCGGATCTCGGTACCGGCCCGCGGACCGTGAATATCCGAGCGTTCTTCGTTACTTTCGTTGGCTTCTGTTCAAGCCTCGGGCGTCGGTCCATTGGATGCGCGAGAGCTGAAGTCCTTTGGCGGGGAGCGGTGTGGTGAGGCGGAGGACGTTGATTCCGCGCATGACCGGCACGGTGCGCTCGTCGCCCGGGGCGATCCGGCTTCGCCAGAGCTGACGGTCTGTGCGGGGCGTTTTTGCTGCGACGATGGCGGGCGCGGAGCCAGCAAACTCAAGGCGCAGCGTCTGTGGCACGGGCAAATAGAGCCACAGTTCGCAGGGAAGCGACACGGGGTGGGTGAGATGGGACAGCCTTGATGATCCCTCGGATAGGACGCCGAGCAGGTGAGGACCGCTCCAGGCGTCGGTGGGCAGGCGGATAAGGCGGGTCCGGCCGGTCTGTATGACGACGCGTTCGCCGGGTTGGAGAGCGTCGCCCCAGAAGCTCCGGTCGACGAGGAGGTAGGCGGGCAAGGGTAGGGATTCGGATTCCGGCGCGTCGATCAGCCGCTCCGTGCGATAGTGGTCGATCGACATGAGCGGAATCAGGTCCGCCGAGTCGGCGAAGCTGGCCTTGAACAGTTCGGATTCCCAGACCAGCGGCTGGAAACTCCACACGACGGCGCCATGCGTTGCCTCGAGCGGCTCGGCGAAGTTCCGCCACTCGGGATCGAAGCCCACCGATTTGGCGCTGCGGTGTTGAGGTTCGCCGTAGACAAAGAACGTGTCTCCCGAGGGGGCGCGTGCGACGTGGTAAAGGGCAAAGGCGGCCTGAGTGGTCAGCCAGGCGAGCACGGCGACGCCGAGGACATGCCGAAGCCAGGCGAGCGCTCGAAGCCTCGGACTTGGCAAAATGAATACACCCGCGACGAGCAGGGTGAGGCAGGGGTAACCGTAGGAGAGCGCCTTGGCCCCGGCCCAGGGATTTCCGACGAGGTGCATTGCGGCATCCTGGGCGAGGAAACCCGAGGCGAATGCCGCCAGTGTGGCGAACGTGATGAAGGCCGGGTCGGAGGCCTGGCTCCTAGTCATGGAGCGGCGCATGGCACGGCTTGCAACTGTGCCCAATCCGATGACCAAGGCTAGGGTGAGCAGGGTGGCGAGCGTGGTGGCAGCCACAGACCATGCACCTGCGGAGCCGAGCGGGCCCCAGGCGAGCCCCCAGTGTCCGGCGAGCGGTGCGGGTGTCTGCAGGAAACGGAACCAGTCGCCCTGCCAGCTCATGGCTGAGCCCCGGACGACGCTCATGACCAGCTGGCGGACCAGGAGACGCCAGAAGAAGACGGCTTGGGTGGTCGAGAGCAGGAGCGCGCCGAGCAGGGCGACCAGCCAGGTCCGGAGAGTCGCCCGGGTGGCGTCGCCCAGCAGAAATGCGAGCATGAGACTCCCGGCGAGGCCCCAGGCGAGACTCGGCACCATCTCGGGGTACGCCAGGCCCGCGGAAAAGAGCGTCAGGGCGAGGAGCGCAGTGCCCAGCCGGGGCGGGGACGTGGCGCGACCGGAGAGGGAGCGAGCGGCAAGCCAGACCAGGGCGAGGGAGAGCGGCAGGTTGACGATCTGGCCCATGGCGCGCAGATCGAGCACGATCGTGGCCCAGAATCCGCAGGCGACGGTCAGGGGGGCGAGCATGCGAACGGCGGCGGGCAGGCCAAGGTCGAGCGCCAGGAGATAGGCTGGGCCCACCGCGACGAGGAAGAAGGTGAGCGTGAATGCGAACTCCACGTCGATGACGGGCCTTCCGGCCAGGCGCGCGCACCACGCCAGGAGGGCGAGGACGGGCGTGCGTTCGGACCAGAGGAAACGCTTCACCAGGAGAAATCCCGGGTTGGATCGCACGAGTTCGGCGGCCGAAGCGGAGGACTGCCAGGAAAGGGGATGGTGCTCGAAATAGCCGGCGCCGATCACGTAGTTGAGATCATCGTACACGTTGCCCCGCAGCGTGAGAACCCGGAAACCACCCGCGACGGCCGGTGCGAGCAGCAGGGCGGCGGCGAGTGCGAGCAGGAGCGCGTAGTCTCGCAGCGGCTGGACCTCCGCGGTCGCGGTCGACGCGGCCCTGAGACGGCGCGCGGTGACCCCGCAGGCGAGACTCAACAGCGCGAGCGATGCGGCGAGGCCCCAGGCGCACGAGGCGAGGGGCAGGTTCACCTGGACGGCGGCGGTGGCCAGGGGCAGCGCAAGCGCGAGGCCCAGCACCGGGGCGAAGGCTGCCACGGCCACCCGGTTGGCGCGCGGTCCGAGGACCAGCATTGCCGGCCCCGCGCCGGCCGCCGCGAGCAACGCGTAGAACTCGACGGCGGCGGGGATGGTGTCCGGGTGGAGGTTCACATCAGGGCGGGATGGATCGAATTCCTATTGAGTTGGAGGGCAGTGGCACGCAGAAAAAGGGGCCCACCGCATGACAGACTCCTCCAACAACAACGTGGCCATCGAAGTGCGCGACCTGTGCAAGATCTACCACAGCGACCGCAGCTTTTGGCATTGGATGGGACGGGCGGCGGGCCGCGGACGCGAGGTCGACCTCGAGGCGCTGCCCGCCGAGGCCGTGCTTGCGCTCAACCGCGTCAGTTTCGAGGTCAGGCGCGGCGAGGCCTTCGGGATCATCGGGCGGAATGGCGCGGGCAAGAGCACGCTGCTCCAGATTCTGGCGGGCACGCTCGAGTCGAACGGCGGTACCGTGGAAATCAAGGGCCGCGTGACTGCGCTCCTTGAACTGGGCTCAGGCTTCAATCCGGACTTTACGGGGCGGGAGAATATTTATCTCACGGGTTCCATCCTGGGGATCGGGAAGCAGGCGATGGACCTGAAGTATCCCGAGATCGAGCAATTCGCCGATATTGGCAAGTTCATCGACCAGCCGGTGAAGACCTACTCCACGGGCATGGTCATGCGGGTGGCGTTCGCGGTGGCGGTGTCGGTGGAGCCGGACATCCTCATTATCGACGAGGCGCTGAGCGTGGGCGACATTCTGTTCCAGCAAAAGTGCAACCGGCGGATGCGGGAGCTTATGGCCCAGGGGGTCACGCTGCTGGTGGTGACGCACGACACCTCGTTCGTGCTCAACATGTGCAATCGGGCGCTCTGGCTGGACAAGGGCCGTGAGCGCTACCTGGGCGATGCGTCGACGTGCGTTCGTGAATACATCACGGCGATGAGCGCGGCGGCGGGCAATCAGGTCTGCCTCAGCGCGGAGAGCGCCGTGAGCGAGCAGCGGAATCTTCCCACCGTGTTGCCCGTCGACCTCACCGACTGCCAGCGACTGGGCGACGGCGGCATCGAGCTGGAGCGAGTCTGGGTGCAGGACGAGGCCGGCGGGGCGTCCCGGGTGTTTCGGCAGGGCACCTGGTGCACGGTCACGGTCCTGCTGCGCGCCCGCAAGACGGTCAGGCTGGTCAGCGCGGGCATCGAGGTGCGGGATCGCCTCGGGCAGGTTGTCTTTGCCACGGGGCTTCGCGCGATTCGCAGACTCATTGACGGCATCGAGGAGGGCGACGCCCGGCTGGTCGTGATGCGCTTCAAGGCGGAGCTCAAGGAGGGGCAATACACCCTCGACGTGGGCGCGGGTGCGGGAGAGGCCGAGGACAACACCTGGCAGCGCATCCTGGCGGCGGCGATTCTCGAAGTGTCGAGCACTCCCGAGCAGGACGCGGTCCACGGCATGGTGCGCCTGCCCTACGAAGTGGGAGCCTTCCGGGTGACCGGGGCTCCCGTGTGAAACCAAACCGGCAACCGCCTCAGGCGGTCACCTTGTAGAGGTAAAGCGGAGTGCTGGCCACCTGGCGGCTGTCGACGTGCAGGTCGAGCGAGTAGATGCCGATGTGGGGCAGGGACAGGTTGCTGACGTGGAGCGCGAGCTGGACGATGGACGTCGGAGCGGTTTCCGAGGCGCGCAGGTCGATGTCGGTCTCGACGAGCTGGGCGGAGGTCTTCCCGTCGGCGTCGGAGAGGGTCAGCTTGATCGTGTGCTTGCCCTCGTCCTTCTTCTCGTAGCGCAGGCGCAGCGCGACGCTGCACTGGCGGACGGCGCCGGCGTCCTGCTGGGTGTACAGGGAGTCGAAGACTCCGATGACACTGAGCTTTCCGTTATAGTCGGCGGCGAAGTCGCACAGGCTGAAGAGGTCGGTTTTCATGGTGCATCGGCCATTGTGAGACTGCGCAGACGGTGTCAACCGAAGAGCACCGGTCTGGCGTGGTTTACAGCACTTCGGCGAAATAGGGTCGCAGGCGGCTGAAGGTCACGTAGCCGCCGATCAGCACGAGGAAGCACGACACGTAGATCCACAACACGACTCCCCAGTCGATCGGCATGTGCCAGAGGATGGCGCGTCGGGCTTGGTCGCAGATGTCGAGGATCGGATTGAGCCGAAGGTAGCGGAGGGCCGGTTCCGGAATCTTGTCCGGCGAATAGAACACCGCGCTTGAGAACATGACGATCTGGGCGGCGAGCGGCATGATCTGAGCGACGTCGCGCAGGTACACGCCGACTGCGGCCAGGCCCCAGGAAAGTCCCAGCGACAGGAAACACAGCGGGAGGAGCAGGAGGGGCAGGTAGGCGAGTCCCAGCCACGAGCCGCCGACATGGCTGAAGGGGGCGACGACCAGGATGAGCGCGATGCTCAGGAGGGAGTTGTACATCGAGGCGATCACGCTTGCGACCGGGATGACCTCGAGGGGAAAGACGACCTTCTTGACGAAATTGGGCTGGGAGATGATCAGGAGCGGGCCGTTTCCGAGCGTATCGCCGATGGTTTGGAAAATCGAGAGACCGAGGAAGAGGGCCAGGGCGAAATCGTAGGTGGACTCATCGGGGATCACGCCGAAGCGGCCGCCCATGATGACGCCGAAGACGAAGAGGTAGAGCCCGAGCATGAGCAGCGGGGCGAGGATGACCCACAGGCGGCCGAGACGGTTGCCCTTGGTGCGCCTGTGCAGCTCGCGCTGGGTGAACTGGAGCACGAGGTCGCGGTGGCGCCAGAGAAGGCTGAACGGGTTCGAGAAGCCGCGCATGACGCGATCACCGGAGACCTTGCGGCGGGGTTGGATCAAGCCAAAAGCACCCGCGGGGCCGAGGTGTTTTTCTGAGATTGCCAACGTCGCGGTAATTCGGCGAGGTCTTCGGTCCCAGTGTCGACCCTGCCAAGCCATCGCCATTTTCGAGTTTCCATGTCCCTGCGCCCTGCGCGCGTTCTGTTCCTAAACCTGGCGCTGTTTGCCCTGGCGGGGATTGCCGCGGGAGGGGAGGCGGGACCGAATCCGGCCGAGACGTTGCCGGAGACCAAGTTGCCCGGACTCGAGGCGGTGATCGACAAGGCGATGAGCCAGTCTCCGCAGATGATGGCGCAGAACGTCGAGCTCGCGAGGGCCGCCGCCGGGCGGACGATGGCGCACTCGGGGCTCTATCCTTCGCTGGTGGCCAACGCGCGCTACGCGGACATGGCGGTGTCGACGACGGGTACGTCGAACAGCAACCGCGTCGGCCTAGACTATTTCCTCACGCTCAACCAGCCGCTGTTCCACTGGGGCGAACTTCGGGCCCAGGCGAAGGCCGGCGACCTCGACCAGGACATTGCCAGCAAGCAGTACGCGCAGGCCTACCGCGACCTGGTGGGGCAGCTGCGCACGCTCTACCTGCGGCTCATCCTGCAGAAGAAGGCCCTGCTGATACGCGAGCGCGGGCTGGCCCTGGCCAAGAAATCGCTCGACTACAACCGGCAGCAGCTGGCGGTCGGACGCATCACGCAGGGGCAGTTCGACGGACAGCGCATGGACTTTGCGGAGGCGCAGATCGGATGCGACCGCGATCGCGCGGCACTCGCACAGGCCCTCGAGTCATTTGCAAGTCTGGCCGGGGTGAAGGATCTGAGGGCCGACAGCATTCCGACCGATATTCCGCGTCCGCCTTGGATGGATACGCAGGCGGCATTGCTCGTGAAGGACTTTGACCGGGCAGGGGGCGAGGCCAGCGTGCCCTCCGTGGAGATTGCCAGGGATCGGATCCGACAGAGCGAACTTCGATACAAGATCGCGAAGGTGCGGCTCCTTCCGAAACTGGATGCAACTCTGCAGACCTCGCTGCAGAGCCAGACCTACCTCGTTGCGGGCCGCGTCGACCAGAGCGCGACCCACGAGCAGCTGGCCGGTTTGGCGGTGAACTGGCCTATCTTCGACGGTTTCAATGCGCGGGCTGCCAAGGCGCAGGCGCTGGCCGACAAGCGCAGTTCGGAGCTCCAGCTCAAGGGAGCGGAGGACGCACTGGATATGCGAAAGCATGACGCCGCGGACCAGTGCGGATTCTCCGCACGCGAACTGGCGATTGCGGAGCAGCGCCTCGACATCGCGCGGGGCGGGATGAGTTACATCGAGGGTGAATTCAAGGCCAACCGCGCCTCGGAATCCCAGGTGGAGGCCGCCCGCACCAGCCTTCTCAACGCGCAGCTCGCCGCGATGTCGGCCCGCGCAGACCTGTACATGCGTTGGTCGGACCTCGTCGGCATGCTCTGGATGGATCCCGCCCTCGACCGCATACCCGCAACCTATCTCAGCCATGCCCAATAAACCGAAGAGTATCCTGCTGCGGGTGGTCCTGATCGCCGCCGCCGCCGTCGTCGCCGTCTACGCCGTGCTGTTCTGGATGCGTCCCAGCGTGCCTGCCGTGCGCGTGAAGGCCGGCATGGCCACCAACGCCGTGTCGGGCAGCGTGATTGTGGAGGCGGAATACACGATGGACCTCAAGAGCGAGGTGGGCGGGCGCGTGCTGTCGAGCACCATGTCCCTGGACAAGCGGGTGAAGGAGGGCGATGTACTGCTCCAGTTGGATACAACGGATCTCAGGCTCGCGCTGGACAAGACGAAGGCGGACTATGCGGCCGCGCAACAGCGGGTGAAGATCGGCTCGCCGCTCGTGTTCCAGCTCGCGGCGGCCCAGGACGCGTATTCAAACGCCCAGCGCCAGTACAAGGCGGGCCTCATCTCCGAGAGCGACCTGCGCGCCCAGAAGCGCCAGCTCGATTCGATCGAGCAGCAGCGCGAGACCGAGATGGTCAACAACAAGCAGACGCTCGAGAATTTCCAGAACGCGATCGAGATCGGCGAGCGGCAGATCAGCAAGATGACGATTCGCGCGCCCTTCGACGGCATCATCGCCCAGGTGTACACGCGGGCGGGCGACCTGATCGGGGGCGGCGCGGCGATCTGTCGGCTGATCTCCACGAGCCGCACCGTGAAGGCGCGCATCAGCGAGCAGGACATCGCGGGCATCCGGGTCGGCCAGAAGGCCTACGTCCAGTTTCTCCCCTACGACATCGAGCAGTTTCCCGCGACGGTCTCCAAGGTGATGTCCACCGCCGATCCGGAGACCCAGCGCTACGAGGTCGACCTGAACGTGAAGATCGACCCCGCGAAGTTGCTGCCCGGAATCACCGGCGAGGTCTCCATCATCCTCGACGAACATCCGTCCAAGACGATCATCCCGCGCCGCGCCCTGCTCGGCGACGAGGTCTTCGTGGTCGACGACGGCGTTCTCTCGGTGCGCAAGGTGAAGGTCGGCTACCTGAGCATGACGGCCGCGGAGATCCGCGAGGGCGTGTCCCCCGGCGAGTGGGTGGTCGTGGACAAATTCAACGGGCTGAGGGACGGCGAGCACGTGCGCATCGCGCCCGTGAACGACCCGCGCTGGAAGTGAGCGCCTGAGTCACCGGGAGCCCGAGCATGCTGTCGTCCAATTTTATCATCGCCCTGCGATTTCTCACGGCCAAGCGCCGTGCGATGGCGATGAGCCTTTCGTGCATCGTGCTCGGCGTCGGCCTGTTCATCGTCACCCAGGCGACCACGAGCGGCTTCGAGGACTATTTCATCAAGACGATCCTGGGCACCAACGGGGCGATCCGGGTGGAGGACAAGATCCAGCGCACGATGCGCAGCATCGCCGCCGGGCGCTGGGGATCGCTTTTCGAGATCGAGGAGCGCGATGGCCCGAAATACATCGAGGGCATCGACAATCCGAAGCAGCTGATGCGCGGCATCCGGCAGTTTCCGAACGTGTCGGGCATCTCGGAAGTGCTGACCGGCTCGGTGACGATCCGCAGCTCATTCAAGTCGGATTCCGCGAAGGTCTACGGCATCCACGTCGCCGACCACGTGAAGGTCTCGGACCTGGCCGACCAGATCGTGGACGGCTCCCTGGCCGACTTTCGCAGCACGCCCAGCGGGGCGCTCATCGGGCGGGAGCTGGCGAACCGGCTGCAGCTCGCGGTCGGCGACTCCTTCGAGCTGATCTTCGGCGGCGATCCGCACCGCTATCGGGTGGCGGCGATCTACGAGACGGGGGTGAGCGACATCGACCGCGTCCGGATCTACCTTCACATGAACCAGGCGCGCTCGCTGCTGAAGAAGGCGACCGGCGCGAGCTTCCTGCAGATCGGGCTGAAGGACAAGGACCTCGCGCCGCAGGACGCGGAGCACATGCAGGTGGTGCTCCAGTATCGCGTGCGGGCGTGGCAGGACCGGGAGAAGACCTGGCTGGGCGTGTTCAAGGCCCTTCGTATCTCCTCGGCCATTACGGTGTCGGTCTTCACGCTCATTGCGGGCCTCGCGATGTTCAACACACTCGCGATGATCGTCATGGAGAAGACCAAGGAGATCGCGATCCTGCGGTCGATGGGCTACACGCAGCGCGACATCGGACGGATCTTCCTTTGGCAGGCGGCGATCGTGCTCGCGATCGGCGCGACGCTGGGCGTCGTGCTCGGGGCGGTGATCACCTACGGCGTGTCCCGCCTGCCGTTGAACATCACGGGCATCTTCAAGACGACCACGTTCATCGTCTCGTGGTCGGTGTGGCACTACGTGGCTGCGGTGGTCACGGCGGTGATCATGGTCATGGTGGCGAGCCTGATCCCGGCGCGCCGCGCGGCGAAACTCGAGCCGGGAGACGTGATCAGGGGGACCGGACAATGAACGACTCCACGGCGACGCCTGCGCTGCGGTGCAGCGGACTCCAGCGCTATCTCGGGCAGGACGAGGCGCGCGTGCACGTGCTTCGCGGCGTCTCGTTCGAGGCGCACCGCGGCCAGGTGTACGCGATCGTCGGGCCCTCCGGCTGCGGCAAGAGCACGCTGCTGTACCTTCTGGGCCTGCTAGACCGGCCGGACGGGGGCGAGATCTTCATCGACGGCCAGTCCATGGCGGCGATCGACGACGAGGAGCGCACGGCCGCGCGGTGTCGGCACATCGGCTTCGTCTTCCAGTTTCACTTCCTGATGCCGGAGTTCACGGCGCTGGAGAACGTGATGATGCCGATGCGCAAGCTGGGCCGGCTGACCCCGGCCCAGATGACCGACCGTGCCCGCTCGCTGCTGGATTCGGTTGGGCTTGGCGAAAAGACGAAGCGGCTGGCGACCCAGCTTTCGGGCGGCGAACAGCAGCGCGTGGCGGTTGCGCGGGCGCTGGCAAACGAGCCGACCATCATCCTCGCCGACGAGCCCACCGGGAATCTCGACGTGCGAAATTCCAATCTCGTCTTCGATCTGCTCACCCGACTCGCGAAGGAAAACGGCCAGGCCGTCGTGCTCGTGACCCACAATCCCGACATCGCGAAGGCCTGCGACCACGTGCGTCCGATGCGGGACGGATTGTTTGTCTCCTAAGGCGCGGAGCCCGGAGGGCTTGGAATGAGGTGGGTCCGGCGCAAGTTCGTCGGAATTGCAGCCAATTTGCTGTTGAGGAACGGGGGGTTCCAGATAAGCTCGGTTTGTCCCAAAAATTACCCTTATGAATACCACAATCGATACCCTCCTGGAGTTCAAAGGACACCAAATCTACTCCGTGCCTTCCTCCACAACGGTGGTCGAGGCGGTGCGCGAGATGAACAAGCACAACATCGGTTCCGTGCTTGTGATGGACAGCGGACGCCTGGTCGGACTGTTCTCGGCTCGTGATGTCTTGCGCAAGGTGATTGCCGAGGAGTACGACCCCCGGACCACGGCGGTAAGTCAGGTGATGAAGGTTCAGTATCCGGTGTTGACGCCCGCGATGACGTCGGACGAGGCGATGCGAATCTTCGAGGAGCAGCACTGCAGGCACCTGCCGGTGATTCACGACGGACTTGTTGTCGGCGTGATCTCCATCGGCGACCTGTCGCGCTGGTGTGCCACGGCGGACCGTGCCGAGGCCGAGTCGCTGCGCAACTACATCACCGCAAGCCTGAGCTCCTGAGCGTCCGCTTTCCCCGCCGCCCGGACTCGAGGCGCAGGGCCCTGAGCGCATAGCGACCGCCGGTGCGCGTGAGGCGCAGCGGCGCCCCGAAGGTCGTGCTCAGCGCGGCGCTGTTGAGCGTCCGTCCCAGCGGGCCTGAGGCGACGACCGCGCCGTCGCGCAGGAGCAGGGCGTGGCTGAAGGCGGGCACGATTTCCTCGACGTGGTGGGTGACGAGCACGAGGGCCGGCGCCTGTTTGAGCAGCGCGAGCTTTTCGACGAAGGCGAGGAAATGTTCTCGGGCGACGGGGTCGAGGCCGGAGCACGGCTCGTCGAGGATCAGCAGGCGTGGGTGTGCCATGAGAGCCCGGGCGATCAGGACCTTCTGGCGCTCACCCTGGGAGAGGAAAATCCACGAACGCTCCGCGAGTGCGCGGATGCCCAGTTCCGAGAGCTTGCGGAGCGCTGCATTTCGATCCGCGCGGGTGGGGCGGGCCCAGAGGTCGAGCTGCGCGTAGCGGCCGCTGACGACAGTTTCCAGGGCGATCTCGCCCGGCGGGATCGACGCCTGCAGGGAGCTGCTGACGATCCCGACGTGCAGGCGCAGGTCGCGCCAGTCGCAGGTGCCGTACACGTGGCCGAGGAGCTCCATGCGCCCGGCGCTTGCGGTCATGTAGCCGGTCAGGGTCTTCAGGAGGGTCGTCTTGCCGCAGCCGTTGGGTCCGAGCACGACCCAGTTCTGCCCGTGTTCGACGCGCCAGGACAGATTGCGCAGGATGGTGGTTTCGCCGCGCAGGACGCGCAGACCCTCGATCGACAGGACGGGCGATGACATGCAAATCAGTTGAGGACTCCGGCTTGGGCTGGTCAATTTCCGTATCCACCCTAGCATGCCGCGCCATGCGCAGTCTTCTCCTGATCGCATTCCTCGCCGTCTCGCTGGGGGCGCGGACGATCACCGTGGGGGTCTGCAACTTGGAGAACCTCTTTGATGCGGACGGACGCTCGGCGTATGAGGACTACGGTCCGGCGCAGTACACGGCCGCCCATCTCGGGACCAAGCTGAAGAATGCCGCGGCGGTCGTCGCGGCCATGGCGGGCGGGCGTGGGCCCGACGTAATTCTGTTCGAGGAGCTCGAGACGGACCTCACACCCTCGTCTTCCGCCGACGTCCGCCGGCTCCTTGCGCCGTTCGAGGGGAGGACCCTGGCACAGATGCTTGCGGCGCCGCAGTCGGCGGCAGCTGCAGACCTGCCCGCAGAGGCCTGGCTGCTGAAGGCGCTGGAGGAGCGGGGGCTGACGGGCTACCGGGTGATTGTTGGAGACGATGCGCCTCCAGATGCATCGGGCACCACGGGCTCCGCGGTGAAGACGGCGGTCTTCACCCGGCTGCCGGTGAAACGCGTCACCACTTATCCGATACCGCGTGCGCGCCGGATCCTCGAGGTCGAGCTGGAGGTGGACGGGCATGCGCTGTGGGTCTTTGCCAACCACTGGAAGTCCGGCGCGAACGACGCGGCCTCGGAACGGGTGCGGGTTGAGGGGGCGCGAATCCTGCGCGCTCGACTCGACGAGATCCTTGGGAGGGACCCGTACGCGGACATCCTCATCGGCGGGGATTTCAACTCCCAATACAACCAGCGCAGCCTGCATCCGCGGATCAAGGCCACCGCCCTCAACGACGTGCTCGGCTCCCAGGGCGACCCGATTGTGGCGCGCCGGGCGGGGCCGGGCCTGTACAATCTCTGGCACGAACTGCCTGCGGACCAGCGCGGGAGCGATGTTTACCGCGGAGCCTGGGGGACGCTGGTGCAGCTGATCGTTTCGCGGGGCCTGCTCGACGAGGGCGGTCTCCAGTACGTGGAGGGATCGTTCCGCGTGGTGAAGGTCCCGGGTCTGAACATGGCGGGGGACGGCACGCCGCTGCGCTGGTCCTTCTCCGGTGCGGCCGGATCGGGCTGCTCCGACCATTTCCCGATCGTCGCCCAGTTTCGCACGCTCGACGAGGTAGGCAGGGGGCGCTGGATGGAGCTGAAGCATCCGTCCGACGGCCGCGCGCCGACCCGGCCGGTGCCGGTGGGCCTCACGCGCGCGGAACTCGAGCGCAGGGCGATCCGGATTTCGGACCTGCCGCCCGGCCAGCCGCTGAGGGACAGCCGGTCGCTGGGGCGCCTCTTCCTCGTCGAGGGCTGGCCATTGAACGGACGACGCCTCGGTGTCGAGCTGGCCGAGGGCCGGTTCGACGTGTTCGCCCCGGATCCAGGTCTGCATGCCGTGCTCCGCCGCGCATGGCGGGCGGGCAGGCCGGTGCGGTTTTACGGGGAACTGGCCCAGTACCGCGGCCGCTGGGAGTTCGTGGTGAAGCAGCCGCACTGGCTGGTGGCCGAGGATTGAGCCAATGCGCACGCCTTGCGAAATTTCCAGGCCTGCCAAACGTAACTCCATGCCGCTTCGCCTGTCCCGCGTCCTTTTCGGTTTCCTCTTCCTCGCCGCAGTCGCCCGCGCGGACATCGTCCGGACCAGCGACAACCACATCCCGGTCGATCCCTCGAAACCGGTGTTCCTGGATTTTTCCACCTTTGCGGGCAGCCTGAACGTGAAGGCGTCGGATGCCCCGGAGATCGAGGTGCACATCCGCTACGAATACGCCGCGAAGGATCCGGCGAAGGCGGACGAGATCCGGAGAAACCTGACGCTGCACATCGGCCGCGAGGGGAACGGGGCGAAGGTGACGGCGGAATATTCGCGGGACATCCATTGGACCTTCGAATCCTGGCCGCCCGTGCGGCTCGCGTTCACGATCACGGTGCCACGCCAGTGCAACCTCAAGCTGGTGACGCGGGATGGAGGCATCGCGATCGGCGAGGTGAAGGGGCACGCCGAGGTGAAGACCGGCTACGGGCTCATCTATTTCAAGGGTCTCGATGGGGACATCGTGGCGAGCAGCGACTTCGGGGACATCGTGGTCGCGCACTGCACGGGCAACCTGAAACTGCGTTCCGTGAGTGGAAATTTCCGCGTGGGTCCCGTGGGCGGATTCGCCGATGTATTCGGCTACGGAGGACAGATCGAGGTCGAGTCGGCCGGGGCCGGCGTGCGGGCCGAGACCAGCGGCGCCGACCTGATCTGCGGCTTCAGCGATCCGATCGTCGCGCCGGCCACCCTCATCACGGGCGGCGCTAACATGCTCATCTCGCTGCACCCGCACAGCGCGTGCACGCTCGACCTGAAGGCCTCGATCTTCGGGCGCATTGTTAACGTGAAGAACAAGCTCGTGTTCAAGGCCGTGTCGGGCGGCATCGGTCACAGCCGGGCGGTGCTCGAGCTGAACGGCGGGGGCCCGAAGATCCACGCCAAGGCCGGCGGGGGGAGCATCTACCTCGAGGAGACGGCCCTCGCGCCCGGAAAGGCCCGTCCCGTGACCCCTTATTCACCCTGAAATGAAAATCGACGACGCCTACCCAAAACTGGTCGAACGACTCAAGCGTATCCACACGATCTATACCGTCGCGGACCTCCTGGTCTGGGACGAGCAGGTCAACCTGCCTCCGGGCGGGGCGGACCGCCGCGCGGAGCAGAACGCGCTCATGGCGGAGCTCCAGCACCGCGAGGCGTCGGATCCCGCGCTCGGGGAGCTCATCGGGGCGCTGGAGGGCGAGGCTTCGGTGCTCGATGCGGCCCAGGCGGCCGTCGTGCGCCAGGCGAGGCGGGACCACGACCGGGCGGCGCGGCTGCCTGCGGAGTTCGTGCGCGAGAAGGCGGAGCTCAGCAGCCGGGCGTTTCATGCCTGGGCCGAGGCGAAGCCGAAGTCGGACTTTGCTGCGTTCGCGCCCTTCCTCGAGCGGCACGTGGACCTCGCGCGCCGCGAGGCGGCCTACCTGGGCTGGGGGGACCGGCCCTACGACTACCTCATCGACCAGCACGATCCAGGCATGGATTCGGAGCGCATCGCATTGCTGTTCGGCCGGCTCAAGGAGCAGCTCGTGCCGTTTGCGCATGCGGTCGTGGCCTCGCCCGTGAAGCCGGACACGGCGTTTCTCCGGGGTTTCGACGTGGAGGCGCAGCGCAGGTTCGCGCTGGAGGTGACCACGGCGCTGGGCTTCGACTATGCGCACGGGCGCCTGGACGTCTCGCTGCATCCATTCTGCTCGGGCACGGGACCGGACATCCGGATGACCACCCGGTTCGATGCGGACAATCCGCTGGACTCCCTGTTTAGCGCGGTCCACGAGGCCGGGCATGGGATGTACGAGCAGGGATTGCCGGTGGAGCACGCGGGCACGGCGCTCGCGATGGCGGCGGGCATGGGCGCCCACGAGTCGCAGAGCCGCCTCTGGGAGAACCAAGTGGCGCGCAGCCGTGGATTCTGGCGTCACTTCGAGCCCCGCCTGCGGGCGATTTTCCCGGCTCAGCTTGCGTCCGTGTCGAGCGAGTCGCTCTACCTCGCGGTCAATGCGGTGGCGCCGACGCTCATCCGCGTGGATTCGGACGAGGTGACGTACAACCTCCACATCCTGCTTCGCTTCGAGCTCGAGCGGCGCCTGTTTTCGGGAGACCTGACGGTCCGTGACCTGCCGCGCGCCTGGAAGCAGGCCTCGAAGGAGCTCCTGGGGCTGGAGCCGGAGAGCGACCGCGAGGGCGTGCTTCAGGACGTGCATTGGAGCGGCGGGGCCTTCGGTTATTTTCCGAGCTACTGCATCGGCAACATGCTTGCCGCCCAGCTCTGGTACCGACTCGTCGAGCTCCATCCCGGACTGGAGGACCGTTTCGCCGCGGGAGATTTTTCGGTGGTTCTCGGCTGGCTGCGCCGGGAGATCCACGGACAGGGCAGGCGCCACGACGTGCTGGAACTGGCCCGGCGTGCCACGGGCGCCGAGCTCTCGCCCGAACCGCTGATGCGGTATTTGCGCGAGCGCTACGGCCCGCTGTATATGGTCCGCTGACCCCGCCCCGCTTTCGCTTGCCGGTTCGCCGGGCCTGTGGCGCGATGGCGCCATGGGCCTGATCGATACGCACACGCACCTGGACTCCTTTGCGCGCAAGGGCGCCCTGCCCGAGGTCCTCGCCCGCGCCCGCGAGGCGGGTGTGGAGACCATGATCACGATCGGCACGGAGCCCGGCGACTGGTCCCTCTATGCGTCGCTCGAGTCACAGCACGGCCCGTATGTACGCCACACCGTCGGCCTGCATCCCTGCTCCGTGGATGAGCGCTGGGCGGACGCGGTGGCTCAACTGGAGGCCTGCTTCGAGCGGGGGCCCGAGCCGGTCGCCCTCGGCGAGACCGGGCTGGATCGGTTTCATCTACCTGCGGATCCAGAACAGGCGGACCGGATCCTGCGCTGGCAAAAGGCGTCGTTTGCCGCACATCTGGAGCTGGCGCGCCGACTGGGGTGTCCCCTGGTGGTTCATTCGCGCGGCGCGTTTCGGGAGTCCGTGGACATGATCGATGCGAGCGGAATCGACTGGTCGCGGGTGGTCTTTCACTGCTTCTCGGAAGGAGAGGCCGAGATGGCCGAGCTGCGGCGTCGCGGCGGATTCGGGTCGTTCACCGGAATCCTGACCTACAAGAACGCCGAGCCGGTGCGTGCCGCCGCGCGGCTGCAAGGGCTGGAGTATTTCATGCTGGAAACGGATGCGCCCTACCTGGCTCCGGTTCCGCATCGGGGAAAATCAAACGAGCCGGCATTCATCCGACACACGGCCGAGGCTGCAGCGACGCTGTTGGGCGTCGATTTTGAAGTCCTGAGCGCAGCGAGCACGCGGAATGCCCGCCGGTTTTACCGGTTGTGAGGCCGAACGGGCCGCTCAGGCCTCGTCGAACTTGCGGGCGAACAGGGCTTCGAGTTCGGTGAGCATGTTGGGCGCGTCATCGCCTGAGGCGATGAACTTGACCTTCGAGCCCTTGCCGGCGGCGAGCATCATGAGGCCCATGATGCTCTTGCCGTTCACCTGCTCCTCGTCTTTTTCGACGAAGACATCCGCTTTGAACTTGTTGGTGATGCGAACGATCATGGCCGCGGGACGGGCGTGGATGCCCATCTTGTTCTGAACGACCAGCTCTTTGACGATCTGGCCGCCTGCGGTGGAGGCGGATTCGGTCTTATCCATGGATTGAAACAGGAACGCACACCATCGAAGACGCGGCGCGGCTTGCAACCCAAAAACCGGGCGGCCAGCCTGTGGCCATGCCAAAGACAGCGATTATCGTGCCGTGCCGTCTCGAGTCTACTCGTTTCCCGCGCAAGCTCTTGCATAAAATCAAGGGCCGGGAGCTCGTGCTCTGGGTGGCGGATCGGATTCGCGGAGAAGTCCCTGATTTGCCGGTTTATTTTGCGGTCGACGACCCCTTGCTTGAGGCTCCCCTGCGCCGCGCTGGCTATCAGACTTTGATGACGAATCCGGCTCACCAGAGCGGCACGGATCGCATTGCGGAGGCGAACCGGGAGGTGCGTGCGGACCATGTGATCAACGTGCAGGCGGACGAGCCGATGGTCACGGGTGCGCAGATTCGGAGCCTGGCGACGCTGATTGCGGGCGAGGTGGCCATGGCGACGCTCGCGACCCGGTTCCACACGGCGGCGGACTTCTGCAATCCGAACCAGGTGAAGGTGGTGGTGCGCAACGACGGCCGGGCGCTGACCTTCTCGCGGTCGCCGCTTCCCTATGCGCGGGACCTGGCGGGGCGGGTCGACGACGCCTGGGTGGCGGCGAACCCGTGCCACCGGCATCTCGGCCTTTATGCGTACAAGGCGGATCTGCTTCAGCGGTTTGCCTCGCTGCCGGCGGGTCGGTACGAGCGGATCGAAAAGCTCGAGCAGCTCCGGGTGTTGGAGAACGGCTACGAGATCGCCGTGGGCTTCACCGAAGACCCGACTATCGGCGTGGACACGCCGGAGGACGCGGAGAAGTTCGAGGCGGTCTTGGGCTGACGCGAGAGGCGTCGCTCAGATCTTGCCGGCCTTGCGGGCCTCGACGAGGCGGTAGAAGTCGAGGAACAGCGGATCGGCGTCGTTCGGGCCGGGGGCGGCCTCGGGGTGATACTGGACCGAGAAGACGGGCAGGGTGGAGTGGCGCAGGCCCTCGACCGTGTTGTCGTTGAGATTGATCTCGGTCACCACGCCGCCGCCCTTTTCGATGCTCTTGGGATCGGTGGCGAAACCGTGGTTTTGGGCGGTGATGGAGACCTTGCCGTTCTCGAGATTCTTCACGGGCTGGTTGCCGCCGCGGTGGCCGAATTTCAGCTTGAACGTGGTGCCGCCGATCGCGTGGGTGACCATCTGGTGTCCCAGGCAGATGCCGAACGTCGGCAGCTTGGGCAGGAGGGCGGTGACGGTCTTGTGGATGTAGGGCAGGGCGGCCGGATCACCAGGGCCATTGGACAGGAAGAGGCAGTCCACCCCGTGCTCGAGAATCTGCTCGTGCGAGGCGGTGGCCGGGAAGACGTGGACGTCGAACCCGTGGCGGACGAGCTTGCGGAAAATCGTGTATTTCGCGCCGAAATCGTAGGCGGCCACCTTGAATCGGCGGGTCGGCGTATGCGTTGCGCCGAAGGTGGTGCCGACGGGAAGGTACTGGCCGTTGTGGTTGGCGCCGGCGTCGGGCAGCCAGTGGTAGGGTTGGCGGCAGGTGACGTCCTTCACGTAGTCGCTGCCCGCCATGTCGCGCCAGCTGCGGGCGCGGGCGACGGCCTCCTCGTCGGAGAGCGGCAGCGTGCTCAGGCAGCACTTCATCGCCCCGTCGATGCGGAGCTTCTTGGTGAGCGCCCGGGTATCCACTTCGCTGATTCCGGGGATGCCGTGTTTTGCGAGATAGGAGTCGAGCGGCGTGGTTGCGCGCCAGTTGCTGGTGACGGTGGACAGTTCGCGGACGACGAAGCCGCTGGCCTTGGGCGCGGACGATTCGGCGTCCTCCTCGTTGATCCCGTAGTTGCCGATCTGCACGGCCGTCATGGTCACGATTTGGCCGAAGTACGAGGGGTCGGTGAGGATCTCCTGATAGCCGGTCATCGAGGTGTTGAAGACGCATTCGCCGGCGATCGCGGCGTCGGCGCCGAAGGCGCGACCGTGGAACACGGAACCATCTTCGAGGGCGAGGACTGCGGGCTTGAGAGTGGACATTAAAGGCAAACGAAAATGGAGCCCGCCTCGTATGCCAAGGGGTTTTTGTCGCCGCGCTTCACTTTGATCCAAAGCGCCCGGATCAGAATAGGTTATCGCGGCATGATGAATTCTATTGGGCGAGGGAATGGCAGGGAGCCGTATTTGACAGTCCCCGGTTCGGGGATATCGCTTTCCTAGTCACCTCCATCGATGGCATACACTGAAGACCGATCCGCGTGGTTCGAAGGCCAGGGCCTTTGGCAACACATACCTGAGAACGACTGGCGGGACTGGTCCTGGCAGTTGAAGAATCGCATCACGACCGTCGAGCAGCTTGAGCAGTACATGACGCTCACGACGGAGGAGAAGGCGGGCTGTGCGTTTGCGAGCAAGAAGCTGGCCCTGGCGATCACGCCGTACTTTTTCAACCTGATCGACCGGACGGACCCGAACTGCCCGATTCGCAAGCAGGTGATCCCGCGGGCAGGGGAGATGCTGGTGTCGGAGGGCGAAATGCTCGATTCGCTGGGCGAGGATGCGCATTCGCCGGTGTCGGGCGTCGTGCACCGCTATCCGGATCGTGTATTGTTCCTCGTCACGGACCGCTGTGCCGCCTACTGCCGCTACTGCACGCGCAGCCGGCTGGTATCAAACGCGCAGGACTACAACTTCCATCCCGAGTACGAGCAGGGGCTTCGCTATATCGAGGCGCATCCGGAGATCCGCGACGTGCTGCTCTCGGGCGGCGACCCGCTCCTGCTCTCGGACCGCAAGCTCGAGCACCTGCTGGCCCGCCTGCGCGAGATCAAGCACGTGGAGTTCATCCGGATCGGCTCGCGTATCCCGGTGTTTCTTCCGCAACGCATCACCCCGGAGCTGTGCGAGGTGTTCCGCCGGCACGGTCCGGTGTGGATGAGCATCCACGTCAACCATCCCAAGGAGTGCACGGCCGAGCTCAAGGCGGCGTGTGAGCGCCTGTCCTTTGCGGGCGTCCCGCTTGGCAACCAGAGCGTCCTCCTCCGTGGGATCAACGACGACGCCGAGGTGATGAAGTCCCTGGTGCATCGTCTGCTCCGCATGCGGGTGCGGCCGTACTATCTGTACCAGATGGACCTCATCACGGGGGGATCGCACTTCAAGGTGGATGTGCGCAAGGGCATCGAGATCATCAAAGCCTTGCGTGGATTCACGACCGGCTATGCCGTGCCGCAATACGTCATCGATGCCCCAGGTGGCGGTGGCAAGGTGCCGATCAATCCCGACACGGTCGTTTCGGTGAACGACGACGAGATCGTTTTCCGCAACTACGAAGGCCAGATTCATCGTTACCCCCTCAAGGCCCGGCCGCTGCACATGGCGGATGGGGCTCCGGTCAGCGACGTCCCGATCGCGGGTGTCACGATCGTTCCTTGATGCGCTAGGCTTTTATTTGCAAACGCTTATCGTTTGCTTTTCCGCGGGATCCCCTGCCCGCAGGTTTCGATTATTAGTCGAGTTTGATAAGAGCAGCTTTAGATAAGGACATTTTCTACTAATGATTGATGAATGCGATGCGCAGTTGTCAAAAACTGAGTAGACTACACACCTTTCCCTCTTCGCTTCCCTTTTAACCATCTTTTCTTTGCCCACCCGTGCGTCACGACGTAACGCGACAGACTTTTATTTCCCAAATTGGTAGAGCGGCCGTAGCTCTTGGTTTTTCACGAATGCCCCTGCCTTCGACTCCGCCTGCGGCCGGCGGAGAGGCGAAGTGCACAACCCTGGTTCCGCGTCCCGATTCTCGCGCCGTGGCCCGTCGCACCCTCGCCTGACGCGCGGCTGCGTTTTTCCCAACCCAGACTTTTTCGGTTATGTCGACTCTGTTTCCGAAATCAGCCAACCGGCTTCCCCTGCAGATCGCCATTTTCCTGGTGATTCTCGCCGGGGTGGTGTCGGCGGGAGTAACCTACTACATGACGCCGGCCTACACGCGCGTCGGCTATGCGCCGGTGCAGCCTGTGCCGTTCAGCCACCGCATCCATGCGGGTGAGCTCGGCCTCGATTGCCGGTACTGCCACAATTTTGTGGAGCGTTCCGGGTTTGCGAACATTCCGACCGCGCAGACCTGCATGAACTGCCACAACCAGATCAAGACGCAGAGCCCGCTGCTGGCGGTCGTGCGGGAGAGCGCGAAGACCGGCCAGCCCATTCCGTGGGTCCGGATCCACCAGGTCCCCGATTTCGTTTACTTCAATCACGCGGCGCACATCAACCGCGGCGTGAGCTGCGTGGAGTGCCACGGACGCATCGACCAGATGGACGTCGTTCAGCACGTGAAGCCCCTGTCGATGGGCTTCTGCCTGAATTGCCATCGCAATCCGGCCCCCGTGATCCGGCCGCTCAATGAAGTCACCAATCTGGGCTGGACCAATCCCGGCGGTCCCGCCGCCCAGCTCCGCCAGGGCGAGAAGTTCGTCCACGACTGGAAAATCAAACCTCCTCTCAGCTGCTCCGGCTGCCACCGATGAAACGCGTAGTTCAGCATCCCGAACCCTCCGAGCTCAGCGGCCCGCGCTACTGGCGCAGCCTCGGCGAACTGACCCAGTCTCCCGGCTTCAAGGCCCAGCTCGAACGTGAATTCCCCGAGGGCGCCTCGTCGATCGATGGCGTCGACCGCCGCCACTTCCTGAAGATCATGGCGGCGTCATTCGCGCTGGGCGGCCTGGGGCTGTCCGGCTGCCGCCGTCCCGAGCTCCACATCCTTCCCTTCGGAAAATCCGTCGAGAATGCGATCCCGGGGCTCCCGCTCTACTACGCCTCGGCGATGCCGATCCGTGGTTACGCGCTTCCGATCCTCGCCGAGACGCACCAGGGACGTCCGACGAAAATCGAGGGCAACCCCACTTATGCGGCCTACGGCGGCGCTTCCACGCTCCTCGCCCAGGCTTCGCTGCTCGAACTGTACGATCCCGATCGCGCGACCGCACACCTCAAGGACGGCGCGCCCGTCGATCCCACTGCGGTTGCTGCTCTCGTCGACTCCCTTGGCGGCGCCCATGAGGCGACGAAGGGGGCTGGGCTGGTGTTCCTTGCGGACCGTTCCAGCTCGCCGACCCGCGCCCGCCTGGTGAAGTCGCTGCGCAAGCGCTTCCCCAAGTCGGTCTGGGCCGAATACGAGCCCGTGCGCGACGAGGCCCCCGTCGAGGCTGCGCTCGCCTGCTTCGGGCGTCCGGTCAAGCCCCTCTATCGGTTCGCGAAGGCGAAGCGCATCGTCTCGCTCGACTCCGATTTCCTCGGCACGGAAGCCGACAACCTCGCCCACACCCGCGATTTCTCGCAGGGCCGCCGCGTCCTGAAGCCGACCGACGAGATGAACCGCCTGTACGTGGCGGAAAGCGGGTTCACCGTCACGGGTGCAATGGCCGACCACCGGCTGCGCCTGGCCTCCAGCCATATCCTGGCGTTCGCCGCCGCACTGGCGGTCGAGGTCACTGGCAATCACGATTTCGAGCCGCTCACCCGCGGGCTCGAGGTGAAACCGGAATGGATCAAGGCATGCGCCGCCGACTTGCTCGAGCACCGTGGCACCAGCCTGGTGGTGGCGGGTTCGCACCAGCCCGCCCAGGTGCACGCGATTGCCTACGCGATCAACGCCTTCCTCGGCAACATCCAGCGCACGATTGATTTCGCCGCGATCGAGGCCCCTGATGCGGCGTCCATCCAGGACGTCGCCAAGGCCATTCAGTCCGGCGGGGTGAAGACTCTCGTCATCCTCAACGGCAATCCGGTTTACAACGCTCCGGTCGAGCTGGAGTTCGCCTCCCTGCTCAAGAAGGTCCCGCAGGTGGTCCGCTACGGCTATTACGTCGACGAGACCTCGGTTCACTCGCACATTCACCTGGCCGCCACCCACTACCTAGAGGCGTGGGGCGACGCGCGCACCATCGACGGCACGATCGTCCCGATCCAGCCGATGATCATGCCGCTGTTCAACGGGCTCACGGAGGTCGAGGTGCTCGCGCGCCTGGCTGGCGAGAGCGTGACGGATCCCTACACGCAGGTCTTCAACACGGTCACGCCCCTGATGGGTGGCGACTCGCAGCGTGCGATCGAGAAGTTCCTCCACGACGGTCTCGCCGAGGGCACTGGTTACTCGCTCGTCGATGTGAACCTCGATGCCTCATCGATGGGCCGGCTCTTCCGCAAGGCCGTCAAATTCGAGGCCCTCTCGGAGACCAATCTCGAGATTCGCTTCATCGCCGACTACAAGGTCGACGACGGTCGTTTCACGAACAACGGCTGGTTGCAGGAGTGCCCGGATCCGATGACCCGTCTGGCCTGGGACAACGCGATCCTGATCAGCCCGAAGATGGGCAAGTGGCTCGGCGTCGCGCCGAAGGCCGCACCGCTCCAGGTGGCGCGTGTCGAGGCGGGCAACGAGATTGCCGGCAAGGAGAATGCCCCGATTGCCGAGCTCATGCTCGGCGGCCGCAAGATCCGCGGACCGATTCACATCCAGCCCGGTCTGTCCGACTACACGGTCGTGCTTCCGCTTGGCTACGGCCGCACCCGCAGCGGGCGCATCGGCAACGGTTCGGGCTTCAGCGCCTATGCGATCCGCACGTCGGAAGGCGCCGCCTATGCGGTTGGCGGACGCCTGACGCTCACCGGTGAGCACGTTCTGCTGGCGGATGCCCAGGAGCACTGGTCGATGGAAGGCCGCGACCTGATTCGCGAGGCCAACTACCAGGAGTATCGCAAGCACCCGGATTATGTGAAGGACATCGGCTTGGAGGCGGAGACTCCGCCGGTGTACGGACGCGATGGCGACAAGTACACGCTTCAGCAGAAGGTGACGGAGATTCCCCGCGGAAACTCGCTGTACAAGACTCCTGAGTTCACGGGTCCGGACCAGTGGGGCATGTCGATCGACCTGAACGTCTGCACAGGCTGCAACGCTTGCGTGGTGGCCTGTCAATCGGAGAACAACATTCCGATCGTCGGTCGCGACCAGGTGATTCGCGGCCGCGAGATGCATTGGATCCGCATCGACCGCTATTTCTCGGACGGCAAGGCTGACGCCGCTGCGTTCGGCGGGCCGGGCAACCGCGAGCTGCCGGAAGATCCTCAGGCCTCGCTCCAACCGGTGGCTTGCCAGCAGTGCGAGCTCGCTCCCTGCGAAATGGTGTGCCCGGTCGCCGCCACCGTGCACGACTCCGAAGGCCTCAACGTCATGGCGTACAACCGCTGCATTGGCACCCGGTACTGCGCCAACAACTGTCCGTACAAGGTTCGCCGGTTCAATTATTTCGATTGGAACCAGCGCGAGCTCAACGATCTTTACATGGGCCCCCTCGGGCCCGAGGGCATGCCGGAATTGCTTCAGATGGCCAAGAATCCGGAGGTCACCGTCCGCATGCGCGGCGTCATGGAGAAGTGCACGTACTGCGTGCAGCGCATCGAGAACGGCAAGATCCAGTGGAAGGCCAAGATGGCGCAGGCGGGGCATCCCGGCGACGTGGTGCCGCCCGACGGCTTCATCAAGACGGCCTGCCAGCAGGCCTGCCCGGCCGGCGCGATCGTGTTCGGCAACATTCTCGACACGGAGAGCGAAGTGGCGAAGGCCAAGGCCCGCGAACAGGACTACGCGCTGCTCGGCTACCTCAATACGCGGCCGCGCACGACCTACCTCGGCAAGTTGCGCAATCCGAATCCGAAGATGCCGGACTACCGTTCGCTGCCTCTTAGCCGGATCGAATACGAAAACAAGTCGGGCGAGTCGCGCCTGAAGAAGGAAGAGGCGCACGAGAGCTGATCTCGGGCGCGCTTCCCACACCCATTCCGTTATCTGGAGGAACTAGACAATGGCTCATTCCGAAACCGCCGCCACCGCCGCTCCGGCCATCCTCAACGAGGTCAAGCCGGCCGAGCTGCCCCGCGCGGCGCTCATCGAACACAACCGGGATTTCGCGTGGATCACCGACAAGATCTGCGGAATCCTGGAGGCCAAGACTCCCACCTGGTGGTGGTGGTGCTTCGCGGTCGCCTGCTTCGTCGCCTGTTTCACGGTTGCGGGCCTGATCTACGTGGTCTCCACGGGTATCGGCGTCTGGGGCCATCGCAGCCCGGCGAACTGGGGCTGGCCGATCGTGAACTTCGTGTTCTGGATCGGTATCGGCCACGCGGGTACGCTGATCTCGGCCATTCTCTGCCTGCTGCGCCAGAAGTGGCGCACCTCGATCAACCGGGCGGCCGAGGCCATGACGATCTTCGCGGTGGTCTGCGCCGGCATCTACCCGGTCTTTCACGTCGGCCGCGTATGGTACGCCTGGTTCCTCTTCCCGATCCCGAACTACAACCAGATCTGGCAGAACTTCCGCTCGCCCCTGGAGTGGGACGTGTTCGCGGTCTCGACGTACGGCACCGTGTCGGTGCTCTTCTGGTACGTCGGCCTGATACCGGACCTGGCCACGCTGCGCGACCGCTTTACCGCGGCGGGCAAGAAGCTGCGGGCCCGCATCTACGGCTTCTTCGCCATGGGCTGGCGCGGCTCGAACCGCCACTGGAGCAACTATGAAATGGCGTACCTGATCCTCGCCGGCGTCGCCACGCCGCTGGTGCTCTCGGTGCACACGATCGTGTCGTTCGATTTCGCGGTCTCCCTGATCCCGGGCTGGCATACGACGATCTTCCCGCCGTACTTCGTGGCGGGCGCCATCTTCTCGGGCTTCGGCATGGTGCTCACGCTGATGCTTCCGCTGCGCGCGATCTACAAGCTCGAAGATCTGATCACGCAGTACCACATCGACTGCATGTGCAAGATCGCCCTGGCGACGGGGTCGATGGTGGGATACTCCTATTCGATGGAGTTCTTCATCGCCTGGTACGGTGCGAACCCCAACGAGGCCTTCACCTTCATCAATCGCGCGTTCGGTCCCTACGCCTGGGCGTACTGGACGATGGTCACCTGCAACGTGGTCACGCCCCAGTTCTTCTGGTTCAAGAAGGTCCGGCAGAACACGACGATGGTGTGGATCCTCTCGATATTCATCAACGTGGGCATGTGGTTCGAGCGCTTTGTGATCATCGTCACCTCGCTCACCCGCGACTTCCTCCCCTCCAGCTGGGGTTACTTCAGCCCCTCGGTCGTGGATATCTTCACCTTCTTCGGCACCTTCGGTGTGTTCTCGGTGCTGTTCCTGCTGTTCATCCGCTTCCTCCCCATCATGCCGATGGCCGAGTTGAAGGCGGTCTCACCCCAGGCCGACCCGCATGCCGGTCACGACCACCACTAATCCCCTTCCGTCATGTCCACTCAACCCTACGGCTTGATCGCCATGTACGACACGCCCGCCGACATCATGCACGCGGCGGAGCAGGTGCGTGACGCCGGCTATAAATTCTGGGACGTCATTTCGCCGTTCCCGGTGCACGGCCTCGACCGCGCCATGGGCATCCGGCGCTCCCGGGTGCCGCGCATCTCGATCCTCGGCGGCATCACCGGCTTCTGCACGGGCATGACGCTGATCTACTGGATCGGCGTGGTCCACTACCGCCTGATCATCGGCGGCAAGCCGCTGTTCAGCCCGCTGTTCGCCTTCCCGGTGTCGTATGAGCTCACGATTCTGTTCACCGCCTTTGCGACGATCGGAGGCATGTTCGTCCTGAATCGCCTTCCGATGCATTACCATCCCGTGATGAAGCTTCCCACCATGTATCGGGGGACCGACGACCGGTTTTTCCTGGTGATCGAGACGCGCGATCCGCGCTTCAATCCCGCCAACACCCGCGCCCTGCTCGAGACCAGCGGTGGCCGCGACATCACGGAACTGGAGGCCTGAGCCATGCGTTACGCCTATTACTCGCTGGCCTTCGTGGTCGTCCTGCTGGTGTCCTATCTCGGCTTCCAGGGGCACACCTTCACCCAGCCTCCCCGAGACGTATTTCCCGAGTGGGCATTCCCGGGCATGAAGTACCAGCCCAAGCTGAAGAGCCAGGGCCCGTTCCCGTTCTTCGCGGATGGTCGCGCGGATCGGAATCCCCCGGAGCACGTCGTGGCCTCCTCCTACGGCCCGGATGGCCAGCCGCTGCAGGCTGATGACGCGCTGTATCGCGGCAAGGGTCCGGATGGCCAGTGGCTGAAGGGTTTCCCGGCCTCGCTGACGATCAATCGCGCGTTCATGGAACGCGGTCGCGATCGCTTCAACATCTACTGCCGTCCGTGCCACGGTACGCTAGGCGACGGCATGGGGGTCACCAAGTACCTCGGGATGGGCGCGACGCCCTCTTACCAGATCGACCGCATCATGCAGATGTCCAACGGGCAGATCTTCGACACGATCTCGCACGGTTTTGGCAACATGCAGACCTACGGCGACAAACTCGTGCCGGCCGACCGCTGGGCGGTGGTGGCCTACGTGCGCGCCCTTCAGCGCGCCGAGCACGGCACCGTCGCGGACGTTCCCGCCTCGCACAAATCGGATCTAGGAATCAAATGAGCACCCCTGCTGCCACTGCACCTTCCGCCAGCCATCCGGCTCCGAGCTCCAAGCCCTCCACGGGCCCGGCGCTCGCCGTGGGCATCGCCGGCCTCGCGGTCGCCGGCGTCGGGTACTTCGTCTCCGGCGCGGCCTCGTTCGCCATGGCCTGGCTCGTCGGCTTCATCTACTGGATCTCGGTCGCGCTCGGCGTGCTGTTCCTCGTGATGATCCATCACATCTTCGACGCGGGCTGGTCCGTCGTCCTGCGCCGCCAGCTCGAGCACTGGCTGAGCTCCTTCCGGATTCTCTTCATCCTGTTCCTCCCGCTGCTCGCGTTCGCGTGGTTCCGCCCGGACCTGCTGTGGCACTGGATGGATCCGAACTTCAACCTGGCGTCGATCGGCGGCCATGGGAAGGTTTCGGGCGACCTGGACCTGCTCAAGAAGTCGGGCTTCCTGAACCGCAACTTCTTCACCGTTCTTTCGCTCGGCGCGATCCTCGCCTGGACGGGTCTGGCTTCGATCTTCCGCCGCAATTCGTTCACCCAGGACAAGGACGGCGACCCGCGCTGGACGCTCTCGAGCCGCAAGTGGGCCGCGGCGGGCATCCCGTTCTTCGCGCTCTCGCTGACGGCCTGCGTCATCATTTGGGTGAAGTCGCTGGAGCCGCACTGGTTCTCCACGATGTACGGCGTGTGGTTCTTCGCCGACTGCGCGCGCGTGGCGTTGTGCCTGGGCCTGATCCTCACGATCTGGCTGTGGTGCCGCGGAGACTACAAGGGCATCCTGAACGACAACCACCTGCACTCGATCGGACAGCTGATGCTGGCGTTCACGGTGTTCTGGGCGTACATCAGCTTCTCGCAGTACTTCCTGATCTGGAACGCCAACGTGCCGGAGGAGACCTTCTGGTATAACATCCGTGAATACGGCGACTGGTGGTACGTGAGCCTGTTCCTGGTGTTCGGAAACTTCCTGGCGCCGTTCCTGGTGCTGCTGCTGTACCCGGTGAAGGTGAACAAGAAGGTGTTCCCCTGGGTGGGCATCTTCATCGCGTTCGTCGTTCTCGTGGACATCTGCTACAACGCGCTTCCCTCGCGCCTGATGTCGACGGGCAATCCGCTGCCGTTCTTCAGCATCAACCTGGTCTGGGTGGTCGCGGCCGTGATCGGCATGGGCGGCATCTGCGCCTGGTCGTACCTGAAGAGCTTCTCGACCACGAAACTCATCCCGATCCGCGATCCCCGCATCGCCGAGTGTCTGACCTACCACAAGCCCAATGCCGACTGAACCCGCCTCCCCGCTGCCCGTCTCCCGACTGGGCCTCACCGCGGTCCTCGCCGGATGCGCGCTGTTCCTGGTGCTGGTGCTGTTCCTGCACCACAAGCCCGCGCCGGTGCAGCCGGACCTCACGAACGTGCCCGCGGCCGACCGCTGGAAAATGACCGACGAGGGTCGCATGGAGTATCTCTCCAAGATCCGCGCCGAGCAGGACCGCATGGCCGAGACCTACGGCTGGGTCGACCAGAGCAAGGGCGTCGTGCGCCTCCCGATCGAGCGCGCGATGGAGCTGACGCTCCGCGACATCAACGCCCAGCGGCACGACTCCCGCTGATCCCTCCCTCCGACGCCGGAACCGATCCGCACCCACATCGATGACTGCAACCGCATCCACAGCTTCTCCGGTACCCGCCACGGCCGATGTCCGGCCCGTCGACACGACGGCGCGCGGGGCGCTGCTTCTCCAACTCACCTTCGCGCTGCTCTGGCTTCTCGCGGGGGGCACCTTCGCGCTGATCCATTCGATCCAGCTGCACACGCCGCTGTTTTTTGCGGACTTTTCGTGGTTCACGTTTGGCCGCGTCCAGGCGGTCATGGAGACCTCGCTGCTCTACGGCTGGGTTGCCAACGCGGGATTTGCCGCGTCGCTCTGGCTGCTGGGCCGCCTCGGCGGCGCGCCTGCCCGGGGCGTGGGCCTGACGGTCGTCGCCACCGTGTTCTGGAATATCGGCGTGGCGCTGGCGGTGATTCTCCTGATTGCCGGCAACCTGACGGGCAATGCGCTCGTGCAGCTCCCGCTCGGTTCCCTGCCGCTGCTGCTGATCTCCTCCGCGATCGCGGCGTCCTCGGCAGTCTATGCCTGGGCCGATCGCCGGAACCGCGAGACTTATGCGACGCAGTGGTATGCGGCGCTGGCGAGCTTTGTCCTTCCCTGGTTCCTGTCGGTGGCGCTGACGATGCTCGCGCTCGCGCCGGACCACGGCGTGGCCGAGACGGTGGCCGCCACCTGGACCGGCCAGGGACTGCTGCTGCTGTGGCTCGCGCCGCTCGCGCTGGCCGCGCTCTATTACCTTTACCCGAAGGCGACCGGCCGCGAGGTGCCTTGTTATTCGTTGGCGAAGGCCGGCTTTTGGCTGCTTGTGGTGTTCGGTCCCTGGGCCGGCACGCGCGAGCTGGTCGGCGGACCGTTCCCCGCGTGGATTCCCGCGCTCGGCGTGGCGGCCTCCATCGTCCTGCTGGTTCACTACGCGATCATCGCGGTGAATCTCGGGCCGGTGATCGGCCAGTTCTTCGGACGCAGCAATGCGCTGCGCTTCGGCGCGCTGTCGGTCTTCTTCTACCTGGTGCTGGGAGTGGCCGGCCTGGTCTGCTCGCTGTTCCCGCTCGTTCCGTGGCTGCAGTTCACCTACGTGAGCGAGGCCCGCACGCTGTTGATGATCCTCGGCGTCTTCGCTCCGGCCATGTTCGCCGCGATCTACTTCCTCGTGCCGCGGGCGACGGGCAAGCCCTGGGCTGCACAGGGATTGATCACGCAGCATTTCCGTTTTTGGGCGCTGGGCGTGCTGCTCATCGCCGTCGGCTTCGTCGGCGCCGGGCTCCAGCAGTCGACCCTGTTCTTCGCCCCGAACATCCAGTTCACGCAGATCGATCCCACCCTGAAGGTATGGCTGTTGCTGACGTCTGCGGGCCTGGGCCTGCAGCTGATCGGCACCGTCTTCCTCCTGGTGAACCTGGGATATCAGATCGCGCCCGGAGCCTCCACGCTCGAGGGCGGCAACTCGTAACCCTTTGACGAACGAGACATGAAAAACGGAGCGCTCTTCTTCCTCGGCGTATTCGGCGCCATCGCCCTCTCATGGGGCGGCGTGGTGCTGGCGTCGAGCCACCAGATTTCGAAGATCCAGCCCTACTACGACACGCTTGAAAGCCAGTTCTATCCCTACAAGCAGGCGGGCATCGCCGCAGAGGGTGAGCAGGTGTACAAGAGCATGGGTTGTGCGGCCTGTCATACGCAGGAGGTCCGCAGGCCGGGTCTCGGCTACGACGACCTGCGCGGCTGGGGCAAGCGCCAGAGTGTGGCGCGCGACTACATTTACGAGAGCACGCCCCCGCTGGGCGAGCTGCGCCGTGGCCCGGATCTGACCAATTTTGGCCCCCGCGCCGTCAAGCTCGGTCTGGACGAGACGCACCTGCTGACCCAGCTCTACCTCGGTAGCGCCGGCATGCCGCCGTACCGCTTCCTCTTCGAACGCCAGAAGGTCATCGGCGAACCGCTTTCGACCGCCTTGCCGATCAATGCCGGTCCCGGATACCAGATCATCCCGAGCTACCATGCGAAGGCGCTCGTCGCCTATCTGCTGAGCCTCAAGCAGGATTACGTCTATCCTGAGGCCCAGCCGCTGGAACCCGCGAAGGAGGGCACCAATTAACATGAGCCAGAACCCTTCCAACAACCCCCGTCAGGAGGCTGCTGCGCAGACCGACGACGCGCTTCTTTCGAAGTATGTCCCGGCCGGTGAAAAGGGCGCTGTCCGCGGATCCGGCCTTCCGGGCGCGATCTCGGTGCTCTTTTCGTTCCTGCTCTGCTTTGCGGGCATTTACCTGGATCGCTACGCAGGCGACTTCTCGGCCAAGGTTTACAACGAGAACTCCCGCGCCTACGCCGCCTCGGCGGTTCCGGCCGCGCCCAAGGCCTTCGACATGGTCGCGTACGGCAAGAAGCAGTTCATGTCCGCGTGCGTGAACTGCCACCAGGCCACGGGCCTCGGCGTCCCCGGCGTCTATCCTCCGCTCGCCGGTTCTGACATCGCGCAGGGCGACGAACAGCACCTGATCCGCATCGTGCTCTTCGGCCTCACCGGCCCAGTCACGGTCAAGGGCGTCACCTTCCCCGGTGTCGTTCAGATGCCGGCCTTCGGCGAAGTCCCGGGCGGCGGGTACAAGTGGACCGACAAGCAGATCGCTGCAGTGCTGACCTTCGTGCGTCAGGAATGGGGCAACAAGGCTCCCGCCGTCGCCGAAGCCACGGTCACCCAGATCCGCAAGTCGGTGAATCGCGACAAGCCCTGGACGATTCCCGAGCTGATGAAGGTCAAGTAACCGGCCCTCCCAGGATTGTTTTTCCGGCCCGCGACGCTGTGAGTGTCGCGGGCCTTTTTTCGCCCCTGGACCAGGGCGTCGCGCGAAGTGCGCGCCACTCTGGAAACTACGTACAAACATAGGTAAAGTTAGAGCTGTCCGCTCCGACCCCGGAAATCATGCTCGCGCCCATGTTTCGTGACACGACAGCATCTGAGCCAAGGACCCTCGTAGTCACAGCCCCCCCTCTGCCTATGAACAAAGTCCAGGAGTCCGACTCACCCTCTCGGATCGAGGTCCTCGACACCCGACATATTGCCCAGCTGCAATCCCTGAAAGTCAGCGGCAAGACGACGCTGTTTAACGAGCTTTCCCTGATATTCCGGAAGGAGGCGCCGGCCCGGATGACCCACCTGCGCGAAGCGATCCGCGCGCACGACGCCAGCGAGGTCGCCAAGCTCAGCCACGGGTTCGTGGGAAGCCTGGCAAGCCTGGGGGCGCGCCAGATGCAGGCGCTGGTCAAGTCGCTGGAACTGGCGGCCTCGGCCGACGACTGGCCCGCGATCACCGTTTGCCTGGAGCAGGTGGAGCAGGCCTGGAAGCGCCTGCAACGGGCCCTCGAGGAGCATGATCAGGGAGCGGAGGCATGAAGGCGTTGGTGGTCGACGACGATCCGATTGTTCGATGCGTGGTCCGGGCGCTCCTGGCCGACGCGGGTTACGACGTGCGCTGCTGTTGCGACGGCGAAGAGGCGTGGCGTGTGCAGAGTGAATTTTGCGCAAGCCTGATTGTCAGCGACTGGATGATGCCCGTGACGGATGGCCTGCAGCTGTGCAGCCGCATCCGATCAACCGGCGGCGACTCCGTCTATTTTCTCCTGATTTCGAGCAATCTCGGGGCACCGCAGAGCAAGCAGCGGGCCTATGAGGCGGGCGTCGACGACCTGCTTGAAAAGCCGGTGCTTCCGGCCGCGCTCGCGGAGCATCTGCGCCGCGCGAAGGTGGCGATGCTGCACCAGGGCGGCGAGAACTGAGGGCCGCAGCCGAGCCACCTGAAGGATCGGCCGCAAGAAACCTGGAAGGACTGCGCCGCAACCACGAACCCTGAAGGTTATGGCCACAAAAAACGGAAAAAGGTGCCAGAGTTGCCGGCAATGACCGGAGCGCGCCTATAAGCGCACGCAACCTAAAGCCGCGGCCCCCGAAACTTCGTGTTTTTCGTGGCGATTCGCTTGGGACGCCAACGGGACTCTGTGGCTCAACTCACCGCCGCGCGGTCGCGTTCGGTCTTGAGCCGGAGCTGGCCGCAGGCGGCGTCGATGTCGTGCCCCTTCTCGCGTCGCAGAGTCACGGATACGCGCGCCTCCTCGAGGATGCGGACGAAACGCTCCTGGCGCGCGAGGCTGGGGCGTTTCCACGGCAGGCCCTCGACCGAGTTGTAGGGGATGAGGTTGACGTGGGCGTGGAGGTCGCGGGCGATCTCGGAGAGTTTCACGGCCTGGTCGAGGGCGTCGTTCACATCCTCGATGAGGATGAACTCGAGGGTGACCATCCGTCCGTGGTTTTCCGAGAAGGCGCGGATGGCCGGGATCAGTTTCTCGAGCGGGTATGCCTTGTTGACGGGCATGATCCGGTCGCGGACCTCGTCGGTGGCGCCGTGCAGGGAGATCGCGAGGCGGAAGCCGAGGGGCACGTCGGCGAGCTTGAGTATCTTCGGGACGAGTCCGCTGGTGGAGACTGTGATGCGCCGCGCTCCGAAGCCCAGGCCCCATTCGGCGTTGAGGATCGTGAGGGCGCGGATGAGGGCGTCGTAATTGGCGAGCGGTTCGCCCATGCCCATGACGACGATGTTGTCGAATGAGGCCAGCTCCGAGCGCGCCCGCTGGGTGCGCGCGTCCTCGCGATAGCAGACCTGGAGGAGCTGGGCGACGATTTCGCCGGCGGAGAGGTCGCGCTTGAGTCCGGCCAGGCCGCTGGCGCAGAAGGCGCAGGCCATCGCGCAGCCGACCTGGGTCGAGATGCAGATCGTCTTGCGGGAGTGCTCGAGTCCGACCCCATCCTGAGGCGCGCGGATGATCACGGTCTCAATCAGGGACTGGTCGCGGAGCTCCAGCAGGAGCTTGTCGGTGATGTCGAGCGACTGCTTGCCCAGCACGAGCGTGGCAGGGCTCAGGTCGAAGGTGTCCGCGAGCCAGGCGCGCAGGGACTTCGGGAGGTTGCTCATGTCGTCCCAGGAACGGGCGCGCTTCTTGTAGATCCATTCGAGGATCTGGCGTGCGCGAAAGGCCGGTTCGCCCTGCTCCTTCAGGCGGAGGGTAAGCGAATCAAGGGTCTCTCCCGTGAGGGGCGGCTTCTCTGGCTCGAACTTCATCCTGGATGATACGGTTGGGTTTGATTCACAGGGCACAGAGGACACGGAGAAAGGCAACCACGGGGACGCATCCGGTCCGATTTCCACGGAGGTCCCAATCCGCCTGTCCCTCGGCGTTCAGGCGACGCGCCCGGCGAGGGGCTCCGCAACCGCCGCGGTGCATGGGAGCGTCGCGGGTGACACGTCCGGCGCTGCGGGCGATTGGATTCGAATTTGACCACCCTAGGCGAACGGCAAACAGGGGGTCTTTTGTTAATTGTTATGTAATCTGTAAATAACAGGAGGATGGAAGCGACTTGAGCGGAATGGCTTGGACACGGAACGATTTTGAAGTAATGTAACATCAATAACAGGTTAACAATCGCGTGAAAGAAGCTGTTGATAAATATGATAGTGATCATTCGTGGCATCCGTACACGCAGATGCGCGAGTATCTGGATGGCGACCGGCTTCACGTGGTGCGGGGGGAGGGCTGCTGGCTGGAGGACGGGGAGGGGCGGCGGTATCTGGACGGGAATGCGTCGGTTTGGACGAACGTCCATGGGCATGCAGATCGTGAACTGGACGAGGCGCTGAGGGACCAGCTGGGGCGCCTGGCGCATGCGACGATGTTGGGATTGAACCACGAGGTGGCGGCGCGCCTTGCCGCGGAGCTGGCGGGGCTCACAGCCGGGCGGTTGTCCCGGGTCTTCTTTTCGGATTGCGGCGCGATGGCGGTCGAAGTGGCGGTCAAGCTGTCGCTTCAGAGCTGGCAGCTGTCAGGACACGGGGAGCGGCGTCGGATCGTGGCGATGGCGCACGGGTATCACGGCGACAGTTTTGGCACGATGGCGCTGGGCGGGGCGCAGGGGTTTCACGCGCGGTTCGAGCCCTGGTTTTATCCAGTGGAGCGCATGCCCGCGCCGGTGCACGTGGAGTGCGCGGGCTTGGTGGGTGCGAGCGACATGACGGCGAGCCTGGCCTGGCTGGACGAGTATCTGGCGGCCCATGGCGCAGAGACGGCGTGCCTCGTGCTGGAGCCATCGGTGCAGGGGGCCGCGGGAATGCGGCAGCAGCCGCCGGGCTTCGTGGCGGCGGTGGCCGAACGCTGCAGGGGCGCCGGCGTTCACCTGATCCTCGACGAGATCTTCGTCGCGTTCGGACGCCTGGGCGAACTGCTGGTGTCGGAGGCAGAGGGTGTGAAGGCGGATTTCGTGTGCCTGGCGAAGGGGTTGACCGCCGGTTATCTGCCGCTTGGGGCAACGCTGACGTCGGAACGGATCTTCGAGTGCTTTCTGGGCGCGCAGTCGGAGGGACGGACGTTTTTTCACGGTCAGACCTTCACGGGCAATCCGCTGGCTGCGGCGGTGGCGCTCAAGAACATCGAGAAACTGAAACGCCCGGGCGTGCTGTCCGGCATGCGCGATCGAGCCTGGTGCCTCGGGGCGGGTCTGCGAGGGGCGTTCGGCGACCATCCCAACGTGCGCGGCCTTCGCCAGCGCGGGTTTGCAGCCTGCCTCGACCTGGGTCCTGCGGACCGGGAACGGCGCTGGCCGGTTGACCTGCGGGCGGCGCACCGGATCTGCCTGGAGGCGCGTCGGCGTGGACTGATCCTGCGCGCGCTGGGCGACTCGATTCCCGTCGTGCCTCCGCCGGCGATCTCGGCGGCCGAACTCGATGTGCTCGTCTTCACGCTCCGCGACGCGATCGACGCGGTCGCCCCGACGTTTTCATCCGAACTCATTCCGTCATGACCCACGAAACCCACCGACCCACGCTTGCCGACGCGCGGCGCCTCTACGCACTGCCGCTGACCACCCTGATCCTGCGGGCGCAGGAAGTGCATCACCGCCATCACAATCCCACGGAGGTGATGCTGTGCTCGCTCAAATCGATCAAGACCGGCGCCTGTCCGGAGGATTGCAGCTACTGTCCGCAGAGCTCGCGCAACCACACCTTCGTCGAGGCGGAGGCGCTGATGGAGACGGAGGCGATCCTCGGGGATGCGCGGCGTGCGAAGGCGGGCGGGTCCGTCCGCTTCTGCATGGGCGCTGCCTGGCGGAGCGTGCGCGACGGCCGCCAGTTCGACAGCGTGCTCGACACGGTGCGCGGTGTGAAGGCGCTGGGGATGCAGGTGTGCTGCACGCTGGGCATGTTGACGCCCGCTCAGGCGCTGCGGCTGAAGGAGGCGGGCTGCGACGTGTATAATCACAATCTGGATACGTCCCGCGACTACTATCCGACCATCATCACCACGCGCACCTACGACGACCGGCTCGACACCCTCGCGAGCGTGCGCGCTGCGGGGCTCCAGGTCTGCTCGGGAGGGATTCTCGGCATGGGCGAGTCCGTGGACGACCGGTTGAAGATGCTCGTCGAACTCGCGAACCTCGATCCGCAGCCCGACTCGGTGCCGATCAACGCGCTGGTGGCGGTGGAGGGCACGCCGCTCGAGGGGAGGCCATTCGTGGACAGCATCGAGTTTGTGCGAACGATCGCGACGGCCAGGATCCTGATGCCGCGCGCGGTGGTGAGGCTCTCGGCAGGTCGCACAAAGATGAGCGACGAGACTCAGGCGCTGTGTTTTCTCGCGGGCGCGAGTTCGATCTTTACGGGCGAAAAGCTGCTGACGACCGGCAACCCGGGGCTGGACCGGGATCTCGCCCTCCTGGGCCGGCTCGGCCTGCATCCGGCGGGCGAAGTCGGGACGGGCGAGGGGGCTGACGCGCCGGACCACGAGCATCCCCTGAAGTCCGACGGCACCTGGGCGCACGGGTGCACGGGCGACGGCCATTGTTCGGAGGCGGCGGTTGGAGCCGCGGGCTGAGCGATGAGGACTCTGCTCATCAGCGGAAACGACACGGGGATCGGGAAGACCCATGTCACCGGATTGCTTGCGGGTGCCCTGGCGCGGCGCGGCCTCGCGGTGCAGGTCGTGAAGCCGATCGAAACGGGACGCGGCCCCGGAGAAGCGGGCGACGCGGATACCGCGGCGGCAGCAGCCGGTCGCGGCGTAGTGCCCGTGACGCTGTTCCGCTTTGCCGAGCCGCTCGCTCCCCTGGAGGCGGCGCGCCTGGAGGGACGGCGCGTCTCGCTGGGAGATCTGCGCGACGCCCTGGACCGCCTCGCACCCTGTGACTGGCGCCTGGTGGAGGGCGCTGGCGGGCTTGCCGTGCCTGTGGACGAAGACGGGTCGGACTGGACGGATGTCGCACGAGTGTGTGGAGCGGAGGCGATCGTGCTGGTTGTCGAGGACCGGCTCGGGTCGATCAACCAGGCGCGCCTGCTGGCGTCGCATTGCCGGCTCAAGGGGGCGGCGAATCCGATCGTCTTTCTCAATGCAGTGCGTCCGCCGCCGCCCGAGGTGGCCCGGAGCAATCGTGTCGGCCTGGACAGGGCGGGAGTGCGCTGCGTGGGGTCGGGCCGCGTGGAGGATCTCCTGGTTGCCCTGGCGAACCGCGCGGAGAATGCCGCATGAACGCCTCCCTGGACCAGCTGTGCGCCCGTCTGGACGGGGACCTGCGGGAACGCGCGGACGCGGGGCTGGAGCGCGTGCTCGTGCCGCGGCGCGCGGACGAGGAGATTGTGGATCTTTGCGGCAACGATTACCTGGGGCTGTCGCGGCATCCCTCGGTGGTGGAGGCTTTGCGCGAGGCCGCGCGGGTTTGGGGAGCCTCGTCGTCGGCCTCGCCGCTGCTCGGCGGATACAAGGTGCTGCACGCGGAACTCGAGTCGGAGCTGTGCGACTGGATTGGTTTCCCATTGGGCCTGGTCTGGAACAGCGGATTCGCGGCGAACTGCGCGGTGCTGGGCACGCTTCCAGGGAGGGGCGACGTGATTTTTGCGGACCGGCTGGTGCATGCGAGCATGCTCGCCGGGGCGCTGAAGTCGGGCGCCCGGCTGGTGCGCTTCCCGCACAACGACCTGGACGCGCTGGAGGGGCTGCTCGTGCGCGAGTCTGGTGCGCCGGGCTGCGCCTGGGTGGCGACGGAATCGGTGTATTCGATGGATGGCGACAGTCCGGACCTGGCCCGGCTCGCGGAGCTGAGGCGGCGTCACGGATTCATCTGGGTGCTCGACGAGGCGCACGCGACCGGCTGGCACGGGCCTTCCGGTGCGGGGCTGGCGGAGGAGGCTGGCGTTGCTTCGGAAGTGGACGTGCTGGTGGGCACGCTGGGCAAGGCGCTGGGCTCGGGTGGCGCGTACACGCTCATGCGGGAGCCGCTGCTGCGGAGGCACCTGGTCAACCACGCCCCGGAATTCATCTACTCGACCTACCTTCCGCCCGCGGCCGCGGGTGCTGCGCTGGCGGCGGTGCGCCTCGTGCGGACCGCGGGCGCCCCGGCGCGCGAAGCGCTTCAAGCGCTATCGCGCGACTGGCGTGCGGCCCTGCGTAGCCTGGTGCCGGGCGTGCCGGAGGGGGTGTCGCCGATCATTCCGGTGGTCCTGGGCGAGACGCGGCGCGTGATGGCGTGCGCGGCGCTCCTCAGGGAGCGGGGCATCCAGGTGGGCGCGGTGCGGCCGCCAACGGTGCCGCGGGGCGGCGCGCGCCTGCGGGTGTCGCTGCATGCCGGGCTCGGCGTGGAGCAGCGGGAGCGCTTTCTGGACGCGCTGGTGGAGGGATTGCGATGAAACGAGGCTGGCTATGCGGCTGGGGCGTGGACTGCGGCGCGTTCGAAGCGTGCTGCCGCGCACATTTTCCCGGCGAAGTACCGCAGGTGGAGCCGGCGACTTGGAGGGGCTGGGCGCGGCTTCGAGCCGCCGGGTGCGACGCCTTCGGCGGATTTTCGCTGGGGGCCTGGTTGCTGCTGCGTGCTGCGAAGCGCGGAGAGGCGGCGGGCGGCGACGTCGTCCTGTTGGCGCCCTTCCTCGCCTTTCCCGCGGAGGCGGGATTTGGGGGGCGCGTGAAGCGTGTGCAGCTCGAGCGGGTGCGGCGCTGGCTGCGGACGGATCCCGAGGGGGCCCTCGTCGATTTTGGACGGCGGTCCGGTCTTGATCTTCCGCTCGCCAAACCGGCATGCCGCGAGGAACTCGAGGAGGGACTCGCCTGGCTGGATTCTACGGAGATCGACGCGATTCCAGACGCAGCGTGCGGGTGGCGGGCGTACGTGGGCGACCACGACACCCTGCTTGAGCCGCAGGTTGTCTCACCGTGGAGATTCGGCACGGTGGTGGCGGGGGCTGGGCATCAGGCCTCGGCGCTCATGGCGGCCGACGGGCTCCGCCGTACGGAGGAGGTGGTGCCGTGAGCGGGATCGTCGAGAGTGCCGAAGCAGTGAGCACCCTGCCGTCGTTTGATCGCCATGCGGCGACGTACGAGGCTTCGGCTTCCGTGCAGGCGTGGCTTGCGGAGTGGCTCGAGGAGTGGGTCGAACCCGCCTGGTCTCGGTCTGCCGAGGTGATCGAAGTGGGGGCTGGAACGGGACTCTTCACGCGAAAGCTCGTGACGCGCGGGCGGGTGGTTGCGCTCGACCGGTGCACTGAGATGGTCGCTCGGGGGCGGGAGGGTGTGCCCGAGGCGCGTTGGCGGGTGGGGGATGCGCTCGACCTCACCCCGGTTGGCTGGGACCGGATTTATTCGTCGGCCGTGCTCCAGTGGATGGACGACGCAGAGGAGGGTTTGCGCATCCTCGGGGAGGCGATGCGACCCGGAGGGCGCATGCTGCATGGCTTGTTCGTGAGCCCAACCCTGCCCGAGTTGGCGATGCTCGCGCCGGACGCCTGCCCGCTGGTCTGGCGCACGGCGGAGACGTGGCTGGAGGCCGCCTCGCAGGCAGGACTCCGCGTGTTGCGCTGGGAGGTCCGTCAATTCGAGTCGAGGCATCCGGATGCCCTCGCGTTCATGCGGACGCTGCACGACACAGGCGTCACGCCGACCGTGCCGAAATTCGGCCCGGGGCGGCTGCGTGCGATTCTTCAGCAGTATGATGCCCGCAACCGTGTCGGCGGGAACGGTGTCCGCGCGACTTGGACCGCACTACGCTTCGAGGCCGAGCGGTTTGAGTGAACGGCGGTTAGCTGGTCGTCCCCGGCTATTGGTCGATCGGTCTCTCGACGTCGGGGCTGCTGGATAAGCCACAGAATGCAATCGTAGTACTGCTTGGGTATGAAGCTATAGATCAAACATCGCTTTATTTATTGCGGAAAATCAAATCACAGATTTGATTGGATTGAACGCAATAGTTCAAACATGGCTTCAACTACACCAACAGATCCAATCAAGGCGTTAGCCTTGCATCCAAGGGGAGGTCCGCTTGGCACATCAACCCTACGAGCGTTGGGGGTCTCATCCGCGCTGGCGTCTCACTATGTCAAGGCAGGGTGGTTGAAGCGTTTAGGCAGGGGTGTATTCATGTTCCCGAAAGACACCCTCCAAAGAGAGCAATCCCTGCTGCTCCTCGAGTCGCAAATCCCGGGACTGCACGTTGGAGGCAAGGCCGCACTCGCTTGGCGTGGAATACGGCATAACATCGGCCCTCAAGAGCGGCTCTCGCTCTGGGGCCCGCGAGGAGCCCGGCTGCCGCCCTGGTTTACGGACCGATTTCCGTCTTCTTACGTCACACGTCAGCTTTTCGATGTGAAGCTGCCATCCTCGTATGCGATCGGCGTGCTGCCTGAGTCTCCCGACGGCCCGTCTGTGTCCGAGCCGGAAAGAGCGTTGCTGGAGTTGCTCAGTGATGTCGGCGTCGGGCAAGGTGTCGAAGAAGCCCGAAACATCATGGAGAGTCTCCGCTCTGCCCGGCTCGATGTGCTTGGCGCGTTGTTGAAACACTGTGTGCGCGTGAAGGTGGTTCGCCTGTGTGTGCAATGGGCTGAGGAGTTGGGCCTCGGCTGGGCTGCGCAGGCGAGAGAAGCGGCAGGCGCTCGCGGCAGGGGGAGATGGACTGCTCGTCTCCGTGACGGCACTACACTCATCCTGAAACCGTGATGGACAGGACGTATGTCGAAACCGTCCGGCTGATGCTGGAGATTGCGCCTGAGGTGTTCGCTTCGGGCAAATTCGCGCTCAAAGGCGGCACTGCGTTGAACCTGTTCGTGCGCAACATGCCTCGGCTGTCCATCGACATCGATGCCGTCTTCATGGACCACACCGGTACACGCGCCGCTGCGCTCGGCCTGATGGCGAACGAACTCACGTCGATTCGTCTCGGGCTTGAACGCCGTGGGATTGTGACCGACGCGAGCGCCCGCAACGCCGCTGAAGAAACGAAGCTATTCGCCCGCCGAGGGAAGATTGAGGTGAAGGTCGAGGTGAACCATGTCTTCCGCGGCATCCTGTTGCCAACGGAGCGACGCCCACTGGTGAAGAGTGCCGCCGACCAATTCACGGTCCACGTTGAGGTGCCCACACTTGCGATTCCAGAGCTTTACGGCAGCAAACTCGTGGCGGCCATGGATCGGCAGCATCCACGCGACTTCTTCGACATTCACGGGCTTTATCAACAGGGAGGCCTGACTCCGACGATCGTCGATTGTTTCGTCGCATACCTCGCCGGCCACAACCGCCCTGTTCACGAGGTTCTTTTCTCGCGGGATGTCGACATGACAGTTCCGTTCCAGAATGAGTTCGAGGGAATGCAGCGGGAGCCGGTAACGCTGGCGCAGCTGAATGAGGCGCGGATCCGTTTGCGCCGGGACCTGCTCGCGTCGCTCAATGACGACCACAAGCGGTTTCTGCTCGGCTTAGTGGCAGGGAATCCGCCCTGGGATGCGCTGCCTTTCGTTCACCTTTCCGAACTCCCGGCAATTCGATGGAAGCTCCAGAATTTGGAGCGTCTGAAAAAACTGAACGTCGCCAGATTTCAGGCGCAAACCGATGAATTGCAAAAACGCTTGGGCGGATAGACGGCGATTTTCGCGCTGAATGACAGTACCATGATCGAATGGCCCCTCTATTTGGGCTCCTGATCATCAATAACCGGAGAGAAGGCATGAAGCCGCTTTCCGTGGTTCAAATCTCCACAGGATCGTTCAAGGAATGAAAAAGGCGCCGGGGTGGCCGGCGCCTTGATGGCAATTGGACCTTCGCCGTGCTCAGGTCGTGGCGGCGTGTCGGGGCAGCGAGCGGTTGAGCGCGCAGACGACGGCTTTGATCGACGCGAGCTCGATATTGGTGTCGATGCCCGCGCCGAAATACGCCGCGTTTTTCTCGGTGCGGATCTGGATGTAGCTGACCGCCCGGGCCTCGGCGCCCTGGCCGAGCGAGTGTTCGGCGTAGCTCTGCACGTCGAAGGCGGGCATGCCGACCGAGCGCAGGGCCCGCACGAAGGCGTCGATCGGACCGTTGCCGTCGGCGGAGAGCTTCCTGGGCGTGCCGTCGATCACGACCGTGGCCTCGCAGTGCACGGAGCTGTCGCGTTCCGAGGCCTTGAAGTGCCGGAGTGCGACGGGCGACTCGCGCAGCAGGTACTCGGAGCGGAAGACCTCGTGGATCTCGGACGCCGACAACTCGCGGCCCTTCGCGTCGGCGAGGTCGTTGACGATCTTGCCGATCTCCTTGTGCATGGCCTTGGGCAGCTGGTAGCCGAATTCGTGTTCGAGCACGTAGGCGACTCCGCCTTTGCCGGACTGCGAGTTGATCCGGATGATGGCCTTGTAGCTGCGGCCGATGTCCGCGGGATCGATGGGAATGTAGAGCACGTCCCAAGGCGAGCCGGGCTGCTGTTTGTCCCAGGATTTCTTGATCGCGTCCTGGTGCGAGCCCGAGAAGGCGGTGAACACCAGTTCGCCGGCGTAGGGCTGGCGGGGCGGCACCTCCATCCGGGTTGTGCGCTCGTAGACCTCGCGGATCGTGTTGATGTCCGAGAAGTCGAGCTTTGGGTCGATCCCGTGCGTGTAGAGGTTCAGGGCGACCGTGACGATGTCGAGATTGCCGGTGCGTTCCCCATTGCCGAACAGCGTGCCCTCGACTCGGTCGGCGCCGGCCAGCATAGCGAGCTCGGTCGCGGCGACGCCGGTGCCCCGGTCGTTGTGCGTGTGCAGCGAGACGAGCACGGCGTCGCGCCGGGAGAGGTGGGTGCACATCCACTCGATCTGGTCGGCGTGCACGTTGGGCGTGGCGTATTCGACCGTTGCGGGGAGGTTCAGGATGATTTTCCGCGCGGGCGTGGGCTGCCAGACGTCGCAGACGGCCTCGCAGATCTCGAGCGCGAACTCGAGCTCGGTGGACGTGAAGCTCTCGGGCGAGTATTCGAGGCGCAAGTTCGTACCCGACTCGATCAGGGGGCGCGACTGCGTCTTGAGAAACTCGATGGCATGCGTCGCGATGTGGACGATCTCGGAGCGCTGCGCGCCGAACACGTAGTGGCGCTGGGCGGGCGAGGTCGAGTTGTAGAGGTGGAAGATGACGTTCTTCGCGCCCTTCAATGCCTCGAGCGAGCGGGTGATCAGGTCCTCGCGGCACTGGCAGAGGATCTGGATGGTGACGTCGTCGGGGATGCGGTTCTCCTCGATCAGGCGCCGGGTGAAATCGAACTCGATCTGGGAGGCGGACGGGAAGCCGACTTCGATCTCCTTGAAGCCGACCTTCACGAGCATCTCGAAGTATTCGAGCTTCTCATCGACGCTCATGGGCTGGGCGAGGGCCTGATTGCCGTCGCGCAGATCGACGCTGCACCAGATGGGCGCCTGGGTCAGGGTCCGGTTCGGCCACTGCCGGTTGGGCAGGTCGACCGGAGGAAAAGATCGGTATTTGGTGATGGGAGCAGATTGCATGGCGAAACGAAGACTAACGGAGTTGGATGAACGGACGGGTCGGTGAACGCTCCGCGGGCGCGAGGACGGCGGTTGGGCCGCAATTGCGGAGCGGCAGGCAGGCGGTTCGGCGGACGCACGATCGACCGTGGCGCACGGTTCTCACGGATCGTGCGTCTAGCTAAGTCGAAGCAGCGCCTGCAGGAGGTTTCGCATGTGCAGTCGAGGGGCATATCGGCACGCACGGCGTCGAGTCAAATTGTAAAATGGATGCGGGCTGCGACGACCTGGGGTGGAACACTGGAATAATCTGTGGTTGCGGAAGGCAATCCACGTCGCCTCAGCGGGTCGGGCCTCCGCTGTCGGCCGAAAGACGATGCGGCGCGAGCAGCGGGAATCGCGAATGGATTCGACTGCGGGTTTTCAGCTGAGCCATGGCTCGGTCGTCGGCTATGCCAATCCGCGCGGACGTTTTCGGAGTGTTTTGACAGATTGGGCAGCCTCAAGGCTTGCCAGTCTCGCGCCGGAGGCTCACAGAATCGTCCGTCTTTCCGCCCAGTGATTACCCTGCTTTACGCCACTGTTTCAGGAAGAGCCGAAAGTCTGGCCCTGGCCGCTGCCGAACGCCTGCGGAGCATAGGAAAACGTGTGGAGGTCCACAACGTCTCCCATTTCCCTGTGCACACCCTTGAGGGCACGCGTCTGGCGCTGTTCGTCGCCAGTTCCTGGGGAGACGGAGCGACGCCGCCCGACGCCATCGAATTCTGCCGTCAGCTCGAGTCTCCCAAGCTGAAATTCCCCCAGCTCACTTATGCCGTGCTCGCCCTGGGTGAGGGCTCCGAGCAAAAACACGTCGGCTGTGGCTGGCGCATCGACATGGCGCTCGAATCACGCGGTGCGCGCCGCATTTTGCCGCGTTGGAATTGCGATCGAAACAGCCTCGTCGAATTCGAGGTTTGGCTTCGAACCGTCGAGGCAGTCCTCACCACGCCCCGTCTGGCACAGGACCGTCAACTGAAGTTGGCATGATTTTTAACCCGCTTACGGATAGCGATTAATTGAAATTCGCTTCCGGCAGGCCCGCGCGTCAAGAGGGAGGATTGTGACCAAGGGCCAAGTTAAAAGCGGTTCTTTTGGGGTGTGAATAAAGCCGTTGATTTGCGGTAGATGTAACTTGTTCATCATCGCTCAGAAGCCAGCTCATGGTGTCTGCGGTGCTGAAGATGGGCGAGTCAACCTGACGCAGCCCAACTTATAAGACTGCTCGTTAATTCGGTTTGGCCCGGGGTGGAGCGTTGGGGCGAGGCGGCAAATGCCTAGGCTAGTCGACCATGAACCTTGAGCCCTTGGGTATCGAGACACTGACGGCGACGCAGCAGGTGGCCGCCGAAATGTTTCCGTGGGAACACGAGCATCAGGTGGCCTTGCCTGCATCGATCCGGCCGCACGCGTATCGCGACTTCTACGAGCAGCGTCGGCTGGAGTCGGTTCGCTGTTGGACGGCCTTGGAGTCGGGTTCGGTGTGCGGGATGGCGACGTTGTATGCGTATGAGCGACAACGGGACGAGGCGTGGCTTGCGTGGTTTGGCCTCAAGGCGGCGGTGCGCGGACGCGGCGCGGGGGCGGCTTTTCTGGATTGGGTGATCTCGACTGCACGAGACGAGGGACGGCGCGTCTTGCGTTTGTGGACAACCGACGAGGCCGAATATGCGGCGGCGGTCAGGCTCTATGTCCGGCGCGGGTTTGTGCCGGAGCTCTGCGATCCGCTTCCCGGGGAAAGCTGGAAGACGATGGTGTTCACCCTGGGGCTCGACGGGCGTGTGCCGATGCCCTGGTCGATGGTATCCGGCCGCGGCGAGCTGTGCGGTCGCGAGGCGCCGGTGGCGCACGCCTTCGCCGCCTGAGTCGGACCGAAAGGCTTAACTGGCTGGTCTCGAGCGGGTTCCTTTGCTCGTTGCGGCATCTCGCGCGAAAGGTCTGCAACTTTTCGCGCGCCGCAGGGTTTTCAGGGCAACAACCCACTCAGCCAATGAAGACCATCACGATCCTCACCAGCACAGCGAGCGCCACCTTGGGCGCTTTCTTCCTCACCATCGGAGCCGGCTACATCTCGCTCACGCTCTTTCTGGCAGCCGCAGTCGCCTGGGTCATTCTCCTCACGGTATATGCCTACACGCCTCGGGAGCGCACCTGGCTCCCAAAGCTTCCGGCGGCCCGCGCCGAATGTCAGACTGCGCGGACCAAGGCCAGCTACCCGCTGGCGGCCTGACAGCCGTTCTCGTGTCGTAACGAAGACCTCCGACTCCGATTTCTGAGAAAATCAATCGGCCCCCGACGTGGAATCCACGATCGGGGGCCGCACTATTTTCGGAGCTACGCGGCAGCTCCGAAAAACTCGGGCGGTTTTTGGTTGGTGGGTTGTCATTGGGGATAGACACCCAGCACTTCCCCATGAGCCTGATTCATCCATCCCTGGCCCTGCCGTCCCGTGCCTGCGCTCCCGAGGCCGATGAGTTCCGAGACTGGTTCACGGGCTTTGTCCACGAAGGGCGCAACTATGGAGGCGCGTATTTTGCCGAATTCGACACCCGCCTGCTGCCGTTTGTGGATTTGGTGCGGGACTCGCGATTGGCGACACCGCGGATTCTCGAGTGTGGGTGTTTCGAAGGCGGGCACACGACGGCGATGGCGCTGAAGCTGCCGGAGGCACAGGTGACGGCGGTGGACGTTCGGGAGGGGAGCCTGGAGCGGGCGCGCAGGCTGGCTGCGCTGCGTGGATGTGGGAACATTCGGTTTTTCCAGGACGACCTCGACGACCCCCAGGTGGCGTTCACGCAGGAGTACGACTTCATCTACTGCGTCGGCCTGCTTTATCACCTGCGCTGGCCCTTCGCGTTTCTTTCGCGATGCGCCAAGGCGGCTCCGCGGCTCTGGCTGTGGACGGTGCTTTGCGCGGAGTTCGAAGCCGGACATCTGGAGGGGACCTACCGCGGGCGTCTCTACCCCGAGCCTGTGGAGCATCCGCTCAGTGGAGTGCGGGACACCTCGTTCTTCCTGTCGCTGGGAAGCCTGTACGACATGCTCTGGCAGGTGGGCTATCGCAGCGTGAGCCTGCGTCAGCGCGAGGTGATGAAGGACGGAACGGGCCCGGCTGTGCTCCTGTGCGCATCGACGGAGGCCTGAGCCGGTGACCCGCGGTCAGGCTGGGAATACAAAAACGCCGCCGAAGTGAGATCGGCGGCGTTTGAAGTGGCGAAGAAGGTCCGGAGGCTCGGTGGGTTCAGCGGGGGCCGGCCGGAGAGGTGCTCTGGGTCGGGTCGACCGTAGGCGTGCCGCTGTTGTTGGTCGGATTCGAGTTATTCTGCTGGTTTTGCGTGTTCTGCTGGTTCGTCGAGCTGTCCGGGTTCGCCGTGGGCTGCGTGTTGGGTCCCGCCTGGCCTTGGGGGCTGGGTTTCAGAATGGCAGCGATCTGCGCACTATTGGAGGAGTTGGAGGCATTGAGGCCGTTGCTCGCCTGCGCCTGGGTCAGGGTCTGCGTGACGCTCACGAGAGCGCTGGGCCCGGTGGCGGAGACCGGGGAGGAACTTGCGGCGGCGTAGGCGTTGCTCATGACAGCAATGGCCGCACTGGGGCTGGTTTGGTAGACGGCAGGAGTGGCTGCGACAGTGGCGACGGCCGACGCGATCTGCCCCACCACTGACGGCGAGGCCGCCTGTGCGCTGGGGTTTGCGATGATCCGGGACGCCGTGGTGGCAACCTGCAGCGCGGCCGAGGGGCTCGCGCTGGTCACCGAGGTCGAATTGACGGCGTTGACGGCCGCACTGGCGACTTGCACGGCGGCGGAGGGATTCGATGCAAGGATGCTTTCGGCGGTCGTCGTCGCCTGAGTGGCGATCTGGGCGGTGAGTGCCGGATTGTTCGTCGCAGTGGAGGCCTGCACGGTCGCCGTGGCGAGGGCGGCGGCGCCTGCGGGATCGGCCTGGGTCACCTGGGGATTGACGAAAATGCGGGCGGCAGTGGTCAGGACCGACTGGATTTGGGTAGGTGCGGCGGACTGGACGCCGTTGGATTGGATGGCCTGCACGGCGGCTTGTGCGACGGCGACCGCGGCCCTGGGATTGGTGGCCACCAGTCGCTCGGCGGCGGAGACGACGGAGGAGGCCAGGGCTGCGGCCTGCGCCGGATTGCCGCCCGAGAGCACGGCGATGGCTTGGGCAATCTGCTGGGAGTTGCCCGACATCACTGCCGCGCGGAGGGCGGGCGGAAGGGGAGCCGACTGGGCGTGAGCCGAGGTGACGGCGCCGAGGCCGAGCGCGAGCAGGGCCGAGGCAATTTGGATGGGGAGTAAGAGTGACCGTGGTTTCATGGGTGCGCCGTAGGTAGCGACTGAAACTCGGCTGACAAGGGCGGAAGCTATGCCTTGCTCGGATATTAGGCCATCAGGGCAAATCCTGCGGACGTTTTGGCAAGGCGTGGGACCAATCGACGCTCGACAATCCCGGCTGGGGATTCGCTAAGGTGAGGCGATTTCGTATTCCCCTATGAGCACTCCCGTACGTCCCAGGAAAGTCGCACTTCTCACCGCCGGCGGTCTCGCGCCGTGCCTGAGCTCCGCCGTTGGCGGGCTGATCGAGCGCTACACCGAGATCGCGCCCGACATCGAGATCATCTGCTACCACGGCGGCTACAAAGGCCTGCTGCTGGGCGACAGCTACAAGGTCGGCCCGGCGGAGCGCGCGAATGCCGCGGTGCTGCACTCCTACGGCGGCAGCCCGATCGGCAACAGCCGCGTCAAGCTCACAAACGTGAAGGACTGCGTGAAGCGCGGCCTCGTGAAGGAGGGGCAGGATCCCCAGAAGGTCGCGGCCGACCAGCTCGTGAAGGACGGCGTGGACGTGCTGCATACGATTGGCGGCGACGACACGAACACCGCTGCGGCGGACCTGGCGGCCTTCCTGGCGAAGAACAACTATGGCCTCACGGTCATCGGCCTTCCCAAGACGATCGACAACGATGTGTATCCGATCCGCCAGTCGCTCGGCGCCTACACGGCGGCGGAGCAGGGCGCGCGTTATTTCCAGAACGTCGTGGCCGAGAGCGGTGCCAATCCGCGCATGCTGATTGTGCACGAGGTGATGGGCCGCAACTGCGGCTGGCTGACGGCGGCGACGGCCCGCTACTACCGCAGCATGCTCGACCGGCAGGGCTATGTGCCGGGCCTCGGACTGAGCCGCGCTAATCTCGACGTGCACGGCGTGTACATTCCCGAAATGCAGGTCGACCTCGCCGCGGAGGCAGCCCGGTTGAAAGCGCTGATGGACCGCGTCGACAACGTGAACATCTTCATCAGCGAGGGCGCGGGCGTCGAGGCGATCGTCGCCGAGATGCAGTCGAAGGGCCAGGAGGTGCCCCGCGATGCCTTCGGACACATCAAGCTCGACGCGGTGAATCCCGGCAAATGGTTCGGCGAACAGTTTGCCAAGATGGTCGGCGCCGAGAAGACGCTCATTCAGAAGAGCGGCTACTATGCCCGCGCCGCCGCGGCCAACCAGCAGGACCTGACGCTCATCAAGAGCTGCGTCGACCTGGCCGTGGAGTGCGCCCTGCGCCGCGAAAGCGGTGTCATCGGCCACGACGAGGACAAGGGTGGCGTGTTGCGCGCGATCGAATTCCCGCGAATCAAGGGTGGAAAACCCTTTGACATCGACACGCCGTGGTTCTCGGAGATGCTGGCGGCGATTGGCCAGGCCAAGGGGCCCAAGGCCGCCGTCAAACACTGACCCTTTAGCGAGGACGAGCCGTTCGTCCTTTTTTCATCGGAGAGTCCCGGATTGCGCGAGCAGTCCGGGATTCCTGTTTTCAGGGAACTGCGTCGCGCACGGAGTGTTTTTAGGGGATCGGCGGCCGCCTCTGGGCGACCCGAGCCCCACTGTCATGAACGCTGCAGCCCACTCCTCAAGCCTACCGCAAACCAGTCGGGTTTACGCCCTTGCCACGACGCGTTCGCGGCGCAAGGTCGGGACCGTGATGCAGGATTTCCGGACCAGGCTGTTCGCTCTGACGATCGCGGCGATCGCGTGCTGCGGGTCGTCGGCGTGGGCGGATGCGGGCGATTCGAAGACGAAATCCAAGGCGCCCGAAAAGGAGAAGCAGCCGTTCATCCGGGACGAGACGGTGCGCGCCGCGCTCAAGCCGGTGGCGACGGCGGCGAACGCGATCGTGAGGACCTCGGAGCTGGTCACCCAGCGTTTCCAGCAGGAATCGCTCCGCATGAATGAATTCCTCGACGTGCGCCTCCCCGGCGGCACGGCACGCAAGAACCTGCTCTTCAGTTTCGAGCCGAAGCTGGGCGATTTTTTCCGCAGGGATTACGCACAGTTCCCCTTCGAGGTCCGCTACGGCGTGAGCAACGCGCTGGAGGTCTATTCCGGCCTGACCCCGATCGTGCCGAATCCATTCATGGGCGGGCCCGACCGCCGGTGGGGCCTCGGCATGGCGAAGCTCGGCGCGCGGTACACCGTCTCTCCGAGGGGATTCTATTTCACCAAGGTGACCTATGGCGTGGAGGCTCTGGCTCCGCTGGGCAACCCTCCGGTGAGCCTCATCGACCACTACACCCATGTGAAGCCGTACGTGACCGCGTCGCGCGAGCTCACGGAGCTGCCGCACACGACGTTTTTCACCACGGTCAGCTACGACCGCTCCCTGCACACGCCGTTTCACAACGCGATCCCGGCGGGCGTGATCAAGAAGAACATCTTCGAGGTGGCGCCGGGCCTGTTGTATAAACCGTCCCAATACGGCGTGTTCGTGGAATACGGACTGCAGCTGATCGACGAGCACGTCGGATCGCACGTGGCGAACACCTACGTGGTGGGCGGGTTGTGGGACATCCCGATGGAGCGCAGCGAGCGCTGGGGCCTGCCCGGCAAGTGGCAGTGCGAACTGGGTTTCCGCTCCCGGGACGAGCAGGGGGTGGAGCCTGACCGCGGCATTTATGGGCGCGTCCGCTGGAAGATCAACCTGAAGGCCGCGCCTCCGGCGAAGCAGTAGGCGGGGGGCGGAGCGGGATTGAAAACCGCGGGCGGTCCTGAACAGTAGGAGGCCCCGGGCATCAGCCGGCCCGGCGTGCCGACCCGGAGGTTGCCGCGCCGGGACTCCGTCCGGGCACACCCTGAAATGAAAGCCCCTGTCGTTTTCCTGTTGGTCATCGCCCTGTTTGCGGCGCCTCTCGCGGGCGCCGCTCCCGCCGAGGAGCCGCCCGTGTCGGCGGCTCCCGTGGTGGTCGAGGGGACGCCCGTGCCGGGCGGATCGGTGGCAACGAGCAGTGTCGACGCGGCGGCTGCGGCCCCCGTTTCGGGGGCGACGATCTCCGGTGTGGCGTCCGGGTTTGCGAACCTGGACCTGTCGACGAGCGGGGTCGGCTCGTTCAACGACACTCTGGCGCTGCGGGGATTCACCAACACGCCGATCTTCGGCGATCCCGCGGTGACCGTGTACCTGGACGAGGTTCCACTCGGAAGCACCTTCACTTCGCCCACGGAGCTGCCCGGGATCGCGTCGGTCGAGCTGCATCGCGGTCCCGGCCAGGGGACGCTCTTCGGTGCGGCCGGATCCGCGGGCGTGCTTCAGCTGCTGACCCCTGCGGCGCCCTCGGGCGGCAGGCTGGGAACGTCGGCCGGCAGCGACGGACTTCGTGCGGTCTCGGCGAGCGTGGCCGGAGCGGCCGGGGCGGTGAGCGCCTGGGCGTCCGCGGCGTATCGCAAACAGGATGGATTTCTCCAGGACACCGTGCTGGGGCGGAGGATCGACGGCCGCGAGACGAGCACCGGCCTTGCGCGGGTGAGCGTGAAACCGGGTGCCGGCGCCTTGGAGCTGAGCCTGGTGGCAGACGTCTGGCGCGCGCGGGACGGTGAGCAACCGTTGGTTCCGCTGGGCGGCCCCTGGTTTTCGGTGGCGCGCGCGGCGGCGGGGGAGACGCACATCGACGCCGCGAACCTCGGACTCACCGCGTCGACGGACGCGCCTTGGGGGCGCGTGAGCGCGACGACGAGTTTCAATGACTGGCGCATGGGGCCGTACCGGGAGGTCCTGGACTTTGGTCCGGCGGAGCTGTTGAACGACGCGACCGTGCACCAGCGCGCGGTCAACGAGGAGCTTCGGTTCGGATCGGCGAAGGGGGCCGCGGTGACGTGGCAGGCGGGGGCCTTTGTCTCGGGAAACCGCACGGAGGGCGCCTTCCGGCGCGCCTTCGGCCCGTATGTGATGGAGCAGTCCGACTACGTGATCGACGGCCGGGAGCTTGCGGCCTACGGCCAGGCGGAGCGCGAGGTTGCGCCGGGCCTTCGCGCGGGGCTGGGATTGCGCGTCGAGACCGTGCGCAAGACCCTGCAGCGCACCCAGCAGGCGCCGCTGGTCGACGCCTTCGGGCTGGCGGAGCGCTCCTCGGCGCTGCTGCCGAAGGCGACCCTGCGGTATTCCCCCTCGGCCCGGACCGAGCTCTTCGCGACCGCGGAGGCGGGGTATAAGCCAGGCGGATACTCAGGCTTCACCGGGAACCGTGCGCTGGCGGCCTTCGGTCCGGAGCGGAGCTGGGGCGGGCAGGCGGGAGGGCGTGTGCGAAGCGCGAACGGCGCGCTCGAGGCGACGATCCGCGGGTTTGCGTATGAAATCTCAGGATACCAGATCGAGCGCTCGTTCGCGACGCATTCGATCTCGGACGACTACCTGGTGGTGAACGCGCCGAGGGCGCGGACGCTGGGGGCGGAGCTGGAGCTTGCCTGGAAGCCGGTGGCGGGCTTGAGCGTGTCTGCGGCGGCGGGCGTGACGCAGGCTCGGCTCCAGCGCTTCACGGATCCCTACACCGGCATCTCGTACTCGGGGAAGACCCCGCCCTATGTCGCGCCGTTCAACGGAAGCCTCTCGATCGATTATCGCCCGGCCGGTGGCTGGTTTGTCGGCGCGGGGCTGGTGGCGACAGGCCGGACCTATTATACGGAGGCGGAGGACCTGCAGTTCGGGCAGCGGGCACGGGCGCTGGTGTCGGCGCGCGCGGGTTACGACGTGGGCCGGTGGCGCGTGGCCGTGCTCGGGGACAACCTGACCGATGTGCGGTATTACAGGCTGATCTCGCCCGGCACGGGCCACGGATCACCGGGGGATCCGCGGACTTGGGCGGTGGAGGCCACGATGCGCTACTGAAGCGGCCCGATGTCGGGTGGATGGCCGAACTGCTGGACGAAGGCCTGGTCGAGCGCCTGGCGGTCCTCGGGACGCACGCGGGGCTGATAGGCGATGTGGCGCAGCCACTTGATCGCCTCGGCTTCGTGCCCGAGCTTGATCGAGGCCATGGCCAGCGAGGTGAGGGCGCCGGGATGGCCGGGCTCGGCCTCGATGGCGGCGTGGAGCTCGGCATAGCCCTTGTCGACCTCGTTGAGCTTGAAATAGAGGGCAGCCAGATCGAGCTGGGCGTCGGGCTCCTGGGGCCGCAGCTTGGCGGCGAGGTTGAACTGGGCGATGGCCTGGTCGTTCTGGCCGGCCTGGGCGAGGAGTCGTCCGAGCTCGAGGTGCAGGCCCGGCGAGTCTGGGCAGGCCTGCAGGCCCGCCATCAGCGTGTGGATGGCGTTGGCGGAGTCCCCCTGGCTGCGCTGGAGGGCGAAGAGCTGGTACCAGGCGTCGGAGAAGCTGGGCAGCACGGCGATGCACTGCTTCATCGCCGCCATGGCCTTGAGCGGTTCGCCGGCCTGCTGGTAGAGAGTCCCGAGATTGAACTGGGCGTGGCCATCATTGGGGCCGAGAGCCACTGCACGCTGGGCGATGAGGAGGGCGGTCTTGAGGTCGCCGCTGTGGTCCGCGGTGCCGGAGTAGATGATCAGCCTGTAAACGTCGTAGCAGTCCGAATACAGGTCGTCCAACCAGGGGTCGGGGATGTCGTAAAAGGCGCCAGAGGCCTTGGTGACGGCGCGCAATGCGGTGGCGCGCTCGGTCAGGCCGAGGTGTTCGTACACGGTCACGAGCAGGTCGCCGCCGATCGCGTAGTTGGTGGCGCCGGCCGCCGACTCGAGCATGGTGCGAGCACCGGTCCAGTTGCCACGGGCCATCTCGACCCGCGCCAGGCCGAGCTGCGCATACGGGTTGCCCGGGTCGCGCGCGAGGGCCCGCTTGTAGACCTCGTCGGCTTCGGTGAGGTGGTTGTCCTTGAGCAGTGCGTCACCCAGGCGGATAGCGGCCTGGATGTGCTGCGGGGCGTTCTTCACGACCCAGCGCCACAGAGGGATGGCGTGGGCAAGGTCGCCGTACTGCGCTAGCAGGGTGGCAAGGCGGTGGGCCCAGATCGGGTTGGAGGCGTCGAGGCGGATCAGGGCCTGGTAGCAGCGGCTCGCCTCAGGGTAGAATCCATTCGCGTGATACAGGCGGCTGAGCTCCTCGAGCGCCTGGAGCCTGTCCGGGCCGTGGCGGGCGCGCTGTTCGCAGCCGGCGATGCGGTCCTTGAGCTCCTGGTTCCATCCGCGGAGGTCGGGCTGGGGCGGTAGGGCGGCTGTGATGGCGCGGTTGAGCTGGTCGGTGCGCCACCATGCGTATCCGCCGCCGGCGGCGGCGAGCACGAGGACGGCGGAGAGGATCCAGATGAGGCGGGAGCGTTTCATCGGAGGAAGGGCGTGTTCAGGGCGCTGGCGAGGGGCGGTCCGGAACGGGTTTGGCGCCGGTGTGCCGCCACAGCAGGATGCGGCTGATGCGGTCGTAGGGCGGGTTGCCGAAGAAGGCTCCGGTCACGAGCGATGGCAGGCCGGACTTGTCGAAGGTGCCGGCGTCGACCGTGAGCAGGTGGGTCGGATTATAGGCGAGCACGTGCGGGGTGAAGTGCTCGTTGCCGTCGTTGCGGAACCAGACCATGGAGGTGGCCGTCGGCTTCTCCCATTCGTTGAAGGCCGAGACGGCGACGACGTCGATCTTCCCGTCGCCATCCAGGTCGACCGCGATGGGGCTGTAGGCGCCCGCCAGGTAGCCGATGCGATGAAAGCGGAAGTTGCCATTGCCGAGATTCTCGAGCCACTGCACGCCGTGCCAGGGGCGCGGACCGGGCACCGGCGAGGGGCCGAAGCCGTCGCCGTTGCTGTAGAGCAGGTCGGGGCGTCCGTCCTGGTTGAGATCGCAGAGACTGAGGTTGCTGCTGGCGAAATCCTCGTTGGTGGATCCGAAGATGACCTTGCTGGTGAAGTTGCCGTGCCCGTCGTTGGTGAACAGGAAGACCTCCTCCCACTCCTGGGAGACGAGGGCTGCGATATCCTGGTGCCCGTGTCCGGTGAAATCGGCCACGCAGACGTTGATGGTGCCCGACAGGTTGAGGAGATTATGGCTCTTGAAGCTCCAGGGGCCGGTGCGCTCCATCCAGCGGATTTCGCCCTGGTCGTAGCCGAACTGCCCGACAGCGAGGTCGAGCTGGCCGTCTTCGTTGAAGTCCCCGGCCTGCACGTCGGTGACTCGCGCGACGTGGTCGATGATCATGTGCTTGATGAAGTGCTCGTGGCCGTCGTTCTCGAGGATGTAGATGGTGCCGATCTTGTCGTTGTTGGGGAAGACCTCGCCCATGCTCGCAACGAGCAGGTCGATGCGGCCGGGGTGGCTGAAGCCCATGACCGGCTGGACGTGGACCGGTGCGCGAAGGTCGTCGGCGAGCACGTGTTCCTCGAACTTGCCGCCGGGAAGCTGCCGCAGCCAGATGACCTTGTTTTCCTTAGCCTCGCAGAAGACGATGTCCTCGAGCCCGTCCTGGTCGAGGTCGACGCACTTGAGGTTGGCGATCCAAGGGTAGCCGGACGGGGCGTGTCCGATGGGGGTGGCGGCCATGTATCCGAGGTCGTCGACCTGGGGCGCTTCCGCGGCGACGGTGGCGGTGTCGGGCGCAGCGCCGCGGTTGCAGCCCGAGAGCAGGGCGAGCAGGCCGGCGGCAGACAGCGCGAGGAGGGGGCGTGGCGTGAGTCTGCGTGGGGCGGGCATCGGGGGACGGGGGGTGGCGGATGATGCAGCGGGACCTGCCCCGGTGCAAGTCAGGTTCGGTCAGTCGTGGAGCTTCCCCTCGATTCGACCGAGGTACTTCTTCGCATAGACGACGCAGCGGCTGCGGACGAGGTCGGGGGCCGGGCGCCGGTCCAGGCCGAGGGCGGGGATCGTGTTGTAGACGTGCCCGTCGTGTGGATACAGGGCGACCCAGGCCAGCGCGCGGGCGAGGAAATCGCGGGGAAAGCGGGAGAGGAGGCAGTCGTACACGGCGCGTGCGATCCGGCCCTCGCGGGGGTCGGCGCTGATGTCGGCCACCGCGGCGACGCAGACCAGGCTCCGGACGGCCTGGGGGCTGTCGTCACCGGTGCCGGGCGACCAGGCGCGGAGGCGGGCCACAAACGGCGCGATGCGGGCGTTCTGCTCGAGTGTGGTGAACGGCGGGTCGAGCCGGCCGGCGAGTTCCTGGTCGCCGGGTAAATCGCTGTAGTCCATGCCCGCGATGTCCGCCGCGGTGACGGCCGCAAAGTCGTCGCCGGTGGTCGGCAGGGGCCGGAGGCGTCCGGTGATCCCGGCCACGCTTCCCACGACCAGCCATGAGCCGAGCGCGACGGGAACCCACAGCCGTGCGGCACGGGGGATGCGGTGGCCCGCTTCCCAGCGGAACAGCAGGCTGCCTGCCAGGGCGGCGGCCGTGCCGATGACGGCGAGCACGAGGAAGTCGAAGCCGGTGCCTCGAAGTCCGGGTGCGGAGGCATAGGCCTGCTGGAGCGCGTGCACCGCATAGCGCCCCGGCATGAACCCGGCGATCCGCTGGGCGAAGTCGGGCAGCACGGACAGCGGCACGCCGACGCCGCCGACAAGGATCATCGGAAGGAAGAGGCACTGGCCCAACGCCTGGACTGCGGGCACGTCGTTGGCGAGCGCGGCGATGAGCAGGCCCAGTCCGAGGAAGCTGGTGGTGACCGCCAAGGCAGCGGCGGCGGTCTGGAGCGGATGAACGGGCCAGGGCGTGCCGAAGACGGCATGCGCGAGCGCGGCCTGCATCGCGAGGGCCGAGGCCACGATCACGAGCCGGGCGGCGAGCGTCCCGAGCACGAGCACCGCCGTGGGCGTGGGCAGCAGCCGGTACCGCCGCCACACGCCGCGCTCGCGCTCGGCGACGAGCCCGGTCGGCAGGCCGAAGCAGGCGCCTCCGAGGATGGTGATCACGAAGATCTGCCCCATCTCGTGCCGGAGTGCGGGGGTGTCGTCGCGGAACACCGCGCCGAAAGCCAGCAGGAAGAGCAGGGGCACCGCGTAGCCGTAGATGAGCGCCTGCAGGCTCCTCAGGTTGAGCCGGAGCACCAGGACGAAGTGGCGAAGCGGACCGGAGTTCATGGCAGCCGCCCTCCTTCGCCGGCCTGAGGGGGCTCGTCGGGCCAGGGACGACCCGTGAGCCGCAGGAACACGTCCTCGAGCGTGGGCCGCAGGACCTCCATCGCCGTGAGGCGCGAGCCGTCGCGTTCGAGCAGGGCCATGAGCGCAACGGAGCTGCGGTGGATGTCGCCAGAATGCAGGACGAATTCGCCGCCGGACGCCTGTGCGCGGGTCACGCCGGGCAGTGCGGCGCAGGCCGCCTCCGTGGGCGGGGGGACGGCCGAGAACCGTATCCGCCCAGCGGATTCAACTGAGCCCACGAGGGTCGCCGGAGGGGAGTCCGCGATCACACGGCCCTCGTGGAGGATTGTCACGCGGTCGCACAGCGATTCGGCCTCGGGGAGGTCGTGGGTGCTGAGAAGCACGGTGCAGCCGGCGTCCCGGAGCGAACGGATGAGGTCGTGAAGTTCGCGTCGCCCGCGCGGGTCGAGCCCGGAGGTGGGTTCGTCGAGGACGATGAGGCGGGGGCGGTTGGCGAAGGTGAGGGCGAGGAAGAGACGCCGGCGCTGCCCGCCCGAGAGCGTTTCGAAGCGGGCCGAGGCCTTTTCGCGCAGGCCGAAGCGGTCGAGCAGCGTGTCGACGTCGCCTGCATTGCGGTAGAACGACGCGAACAGGGCGATGGCCTCGCGGGGGGTGATCTTGTCCTGGAGCGCCGCGTCCTGGAGCAGGGCGCCGACTTGTGCGCGGACGTCGCGCGGGTGGCGGCGGGCGTCGAGGCCGCCGATCTCAATGGTGCCTGAGTCGGGCGTGCGCAGGCCGAGCAAGCATTCGAGCGCGGTGGTCTTTCCGGCGCCGTTCGGACCGAGAAGACCGAAGATCTCGCCCGGGTGGACCTCGAGGTTCAGCCCACGGAGGGCCTCGGTGCCGCCGTAGCGTTTGTGGAGGTTGGCGATGCGAACACCGACGGGGCGGGGGGCGTCCATGGCGCGGCTTTGCGCCCAAGCTTCGACGGCGCCGCCGGCTTGTCAATGCGGCGCCCCCCGTCGTTCGGGCGGGGGGCGAGCAGCGGGTGCACCCGCCTTCCGGATACGGCGCCCGGTCAGACCAGCGGACGCTGGGTGGGCGTGCGCACGACGATCGTGCCGGCGATCTTGTCGTGCCAGGCTTCGCGGTTGGGATCGATGGCGATCCAGAAGAAACCCAGCCCGGCGAACACCGCCGAGAGCAGGCAGCCGAGTCCGCGGACGATGGAGGTGGTCCAGTCGAGCGGCCTGCCGTCGGCGCGCACGACCTGGAGCCGGAGGATGACGCCGCCGATCGTGGTGCCCTTGAGCTGCCAGAAGATCGCGCCGTAGGTCGCCATGCAGAGCAGGAGCCGGCCCGGGCCGGAGCCGGGGAAGAGGAAGTGCGGGAGCAGGACTGCGGCCACGACCGCGATCAGCACCACGTCGATCAACAGGGCGCCCATGCGCTGGAAGAATGTGGCGCGGGGGTAGGAGAGTGCGGCGAGCCGTTCGGCGGCAGTCGTATCGGTCTTGGGCGGCACCGGCGCAGGCGGCGGGAGCATGGGCGGGGGCGGCGCCGCGAGCGTCACGGCCGGTTCGCTCGGAGCGGCAGGTACGGCGGGTTCGGACGGCGCAGCGGAGGCGGGAGCTGTGCTCACAACGGGCTCGGCAACCGCGGCGAGCGGGGCTGACGGAGCGGGAGTCGGGCTCACCGGAGGCGGCGGCACTGGGGGAACCGCACCCGGCGTGGCTGCCGCGGCCGCTTTCCGGTCGCGACTCATCTTCTGAACGATCGTCAGCACGACGGCGCCCAGGCCGAAGAAGCCGATCACGGTGTTGACCATCAGGCCGATGAAGGGCGTGCAGTAGAGCAGGGCGATGAGGACGCCACCGATGAGCACCGAGAAGGCCACGTGCGTGAGCGGCCCCTTCGGGAGGTAGCGGGTCACGAACCGGCCCGCCCAGGCGTGCATCACCGCGCGCCCGAAGCGCATCGCGATGAAGAGACTGGCGAGGAGGATGACGTCGATGATCGCGCCGATGCCGGTGATGGCCAGGATGACCAGGACGAAGGGCAGCAGCAGCAGAGTCAGGAAGAAGGCCACCAGGGACATGCCGGGCGACTCCTCGACGGTGGTGACGCAGCGTTCGACGCCCTTGGGGAACAGCAGGGCGATCAGGAAATAGAGGAACAGATTGGCGGCGGCGAACGTCCAGGCGAAGCCGATGCCGGACTGAAAGGCGAGCAGGCGGCCTTTGAGCAGGCACTCGCGGACCCATTTCCCGATGCCGCCCAGGGACGGGAAGGTGGCCTTGAAATTGGCGCTGAGGAAGCGGTCCATCTCCTTTCCGTCGGAGTAGATCTGGCGTCCGACGACGATGACCTTCTGTCCGCCGATATGGGCCTTGGGTCCCAGGTGGACGTCGCCGAAGACGACCACGAGGTCGTGTCCGACGCTGCCGTTGAGGTACACGTCGGAGAAGACGGCGACCGCGTCGTGTCCGGTCTTGCCGGTGATGATGCTGGTGCCGCCGACGACGACCGTGTCGTGTCCGACGGAGCCGCGGACGAGGTTGACGCCGCCGATGGCGACCGCGTCGTGGAGCACCTCGCCGTCGACCGTGAGGTTTCCGGCAACGGCGACGGCCTGGTTGCGGATGGAGTCCGCGGGCACGATGGCGTCGGAGAACTGGGAGACCTCGTCGCGATGGACGTTGCGTTCGGCCCGCTCGGGCTTTTCCGGCTTTTCGGGTCGTTCGGCCTGTTCGGGAATCTCGGGCTGTTCGGGTTTTTCGGCGCGCTCGGTCTCTTCGGTTGCGGTCAGGTCGCGCATCTGGCTGGTGGCAGGCTGAGCGGCCGGGGCGGCTGCGGGTGGCTGTGTGGCCGGAGCGGCGGCCGGGGAGGTCTTTTCGGCGGGCGCGGCTGCTGGCGCGGCGGGTGCCGCGGAGGTTGGCTGGGTGGGCGCGGGCTGCGGCGCGGCGGGTTCGTCGCCGGCGCGAGCGCCGCAGGCGAGGAGGGCCGCGAGGGCGACCGGGGCGGCCAGGTGGCGGATGAAGCGGGAAATCGGATACATGACGGGAGGGGTAGGGTTCAGCGGTTGGCGATGAACGCGCGGTAGGCGGTGGTTCCCAGGCCGAAGAGCGCGACGTAGAAGAGCACGATCGCGCCCAGGCCTCCGTAGAGGTAGAGGGCGGGGATGCGGTCGAAGAGGGTGGTGGCGAGGTGGCCGAAGGAGCCCGCGGCGCCGAGGACGGCCTTCAGCGGGAGCACGCAGGAGCACAGGGCACCGAACATCCGGGCCAGCCCGGCGACGCCCAGCGAGCCGTACACGAGGATGGCGGCGGCCAGCGCGACGGAAGCGCCCGCGAAGCCGAGGCGCGCGGGCATCGGCCAGTGGGTGTAGGACTGGCGCCACCAGGGCAGGGTCCTGCGCGCGGCGATGGAATTGAGGACGCGCAGCTCCAGCGTGCGAGGCGCCTGGCGTTCCGGGAGGGAACGAAGAGTCTGGTGGATGAGGGTCTCCAGCTTCTGTTCGTCGTTCGGATTCATGGAAAGAATAGGGGAAAAGGGTTTCAGGCGAACTGCTCGCGGCCGGCGCCGCGTGAGAGCGTTTTTGCGAGGGCGGCGCGCCCGCGCAGGATGTCGGTCTTGACCTTGGCCAGCGAGACGCCGAGCCGGCGGGCGATCTCGTCGTAGGGCAGGTCTTCGAAATGGAAAAGGACCAGGGGGACGCGCTGGTGCTCGGGAAGCTGCTCGAGGGCGGACTCGACCCAGGCGCGGCGGTCCGAGGTGTTCATATCCTCGAAAAAGGTGTCGGGCGCGGCGAACTCGACGGGCTCGGCGTCGTCGCCGTCGTCATCGTTTCGCCGGAACTCCGAGAAGAAGCGCCAGCGCTTGCGGTAGCGCTGCAGGTGGTTGAGCGACAGGTTGGTGGCCACCGTGCGCAGCCAGCCGCCCGCCGCGGGGCTCGTGCTCAGGTTGTCCCAGTGGTCGTAGGCCTTGATGAAGACTTCCTGCGCGATGTCTTCCGCCTGGGTGTCGTTTCCCACCAGGCGTGCGGCGGTGCTGAAGACCATGTTTTGGTAGCGGCGCATGAAATCGGTGAAATCTGGCGGGGAAGTCAGACCCGCGGGTTCGGTGTGCACGGGAGTATCATCGTTGTCTCCCAGAACCCCGCCGGGCGCCGCAAAGTTGCAGATTTGCGGCCGAAGCCATCCGAAGATGCCTGATAATAGGGACTTAAAAATCGTGTGAGCCGCTAAGGATTCGCGCCCGACGCCGGTTGCGGCGAGCAGGAGGCCCGGGGGGCGGGGGAGACATGCGCTGGGGTGCGCCATGGCGGTGTGGCCGCGGGGGGCCGGCGGCTGCGAGTCGGATGGGATGTTCCGCGTTCCTCAATCCCTGGTCAAGACGTTGGCGAAGGCGCGCTGCTTGAAATAGTAATGGCAGGCCATGCCCCCCTGGTAGAGCAGGGTCACGGCCGCCACGAGCGCGTAGGTGAGGCGGTTGGTGAGCAGGAGGAACTGGTTGACCGTCAGGCCGAGCTGGGCGATCGAGGCCTTCATGTCGGTCGTCAGGAAGGGTTGGATACGCTCGAGGTCGGGGTGGGTGGTGCGCCAGGCGCAGTAGACGAGGACCGTGGCCAGCAGCGTGAGCTGGCTGGCGACGAGGAAGCGACGGTTGCTGCGCCGGCAGGCGGCGAGCAGGGTGGCGCCGTGCAGCTCCAGTACGGCGGTCCCGGAGGCGGCGACACCCGCGATGGCCCCGGGCGCGTCCTTCGCAATGGCCGAGAGCATGGCGAAGGTCCCGGCGATCACCAGCAGCACGGTGCCCTCGCGTCGGGCGAGCTTGTGCATCCGGGCGAGTGCGAGGATTGGCGTGTTGTGTGCGGGCCGCTGCATCCGGCTAAGTGGCGCAATTCTCCGCGAAAAGACAACCTTTCCCACGGCTTCTCGCCGACGCGGGTTTGACGAGCCCCGCCCAACTGGTCGACCTTGGGGCTCCCGCGGATCGCCGAATCCAAAAACTGAAACCAATGCCGGAAGTGAAAGGACTGAACCTGACGAACGCAGTTGGAGGTGAAGCACATCCTCCTTCGCCAAGGCTTCGGCGGACAGAGGGAGGCCACAGAGCCGGAAATCAGAGCGATGGGCTGAACCGAGGTTCGCCTCGAGGGTGAATGGGCATGGAACTGAGACTTCCCTCTAATTGCCTTCCTCTGTGTCCTCTGCGTCTCTGTGGTTCAAATGCGGTATTTAGCCAAAAGGCTCTGCCCTGCCTCCAACCTCCAACCTCTGACTTCTGATATCTGGTCTCTGACCTCTGAAACCTGACCACCGCCCTTCAACCAGGCTGATGCCCTCCCCCAATTTTCCATTCCGCATCGAATTTCCTCCGGACCTGCCGATCAGCGCCCGGGCGGATGAGATCGTGGCCGCGATTGCGCAGCATCCCGTGGTGATCCTTGCGGGCGAGACGGGTTCGGGAAAAACGACGCAGATTCCGAAGATGTGCCTGGCGGCGGGGCGTGGAGTGCGCGGGCGCATCGCCTGCACCCAGCCGCGGCGCGTCGCCGCGCTGTCGATCTCGCGGCGCGTGGCCGAGGAACTCGGTGTGGAGTGGGGGCGCGAAGTGGGCTGCAAGGTCCGGTTCAGCGACCAGACCTCCAATGCCACCGTCGTGAAATTTCTCACCGATGGCATGCTGCTTGCGGAGGTGCAGGGCGACCCGATGCTGCGTGGGTACGACACGATCATCGTCGATGAGGCGCACGAGCGCTCGCTGAACATCGATTTCCTGCTGGGGCATCTCCGGCAGCTCCGCCACCGGCGCCGGGACCTTCGCATCATCATCACCTCGGCCACGATCGACACCCAGGCCTTCAGCGAGGCCTTCGACGGGGCGCCCGTGATCCAGGTATCGGGCCGGACCTATCCGGTCGAAACGGCCTATCTCCCGCTCGACGTGCTCGGCAGCGACTACGTTGAGGAGTCGGACGAGGCCGGGCAGGAGGAGTCGGACGCGCGCTCGATGCGCGCCGAGGCGCTGCACTACGTGGACGGCGCGGTCGAGGCGGTGCGGCGCGTCTTCGACGAGGGTCGCCAGGGCGACATCCTGATCTTCATGCCGAGCGAGCGTGACATCCGCGAGACCTGCGACCTGCTCGAGGGCGAGCTGTCCGCGCGCCGCGCCCGCGCCGATCTCGTGCCGTTGTTCGGCCGCTTGTCAAACGCCGAGCAGCAGCGCGTGTTCGCCCCGAGCCAGCGCAGGAAGATCATCGTGGCGACCAACATCGCGGAGACCTCGCTCACGATCCCGGGCATTCGCGTCGTGATCGATACGGGCCTGGTGCGCATGAGCCGCTATGCGCCGACCGCGCGCACGCGGCGCCTGCCGATCGAGCCGATCTCCCAGTCGAGCGCCGACCAGCGCAAGGGCCGCGCGGGGCGCGTCGCCGAGGGCCTGTGCATCCGGCTGTATTCCGAGGATGATTACGAAGGGCGCCCGCGTTTCACCCAGCCTGAGATCCAGCGCGCCAATCTCGCGGACGTCATCCTTCGCCTGAAGGCCTTCGGCCTGGGCGACATCGAGCGCTTCCCGTTCATCAACCCACCCGCGCCCAAGGCGGTGCGCTCGGGTTATGCGCTGCTGGAGGAGTTGGGGGCGCTGGCTCCGGAGACGCGGCCGGCGGCAGGGGACGGCGGAGCGGACCTGCCGACGATCGCGCTGACCGACATCGGGCGCGAGCTCGCGCGGCTTCCAGTGGATCCCACCGTGGGCCGCATGATCCTGCAGGCCCGCTCCGAGAACTGCCTGCAGGAGGTGCTGGCGATCGCGTCGGGCCTGTCGATCCAGGACCCGCGGGAGCGTCCGCTCGACAAGCAGGCCGCCGCGGACGCGGCCCACCGGCGTTTCGCGCATCCGGACTCGGATTTTCTCACGCTGCTCAACATCTGGGAGACCTACCACGAGCAGTTCGACCGACTGTCGCAGGCGCGACTGAGGCGCTTCTGCCACGATCACTTCCTGAGCTACGTGCGCATGCGCGAGTGGCGAGACATCCACAGCCAGCTGGTGGACGTGTTGCGCGAGCGGGATGAGTTTCGCATGAGCTCGGTGCGCACGAACGCGCCCGTCCGGCGCGAGGAGGGCGAGGCCGGCCAGGCGCGCCGCGTGGGGCGCGGGGCGAAGGAGGCCGAGGAGCTTGAGCGCTCGATGGGGTACGGCTCGGCGGCCTATCGCGCGATCCACCGGAGCGTCCTCGCGGGTCTGCTCGGCAACATCGCGGTCTATGACGAGGAGGCCAAGGCGTACAAGGCCACCAACGACCGCAAGGTGGCGCTGTTCCCGGGCTCGGTGCTGTTCCCGAAGGACGACAAGCGCCGGTCGGCGCCGCGCGAGGAGGGCGCCGCGCGCGACAAGGGTCCGCGCGTGCCGCGCTGGATTGTGGCCTCTGAGATCGTCGAGACCTCTCGCGTCTATGCGCGCACCTGCGCGAAGCTCGACCCGCGCTGGGTGGTCGACCTGGGCCGGCACCTGCTCAGGGTCAGCCACAGCGAGCCGTTCTGGAACGCCGAGGCGGGCCGCGTGATGGTGCGGCAGCGCACACGCCTGTACGGACTGGAACTGGAGACGCGGGCCGTCGGCTACGGGAAGATCGATCCGGTGGCTGCGACCGACCTCTTCATCCGGGAGGGGCTGGTGAACGACACGATCACATGGCCGCTCGAATTTCTCGCGCATAACCGAAAGGTCCGGGAGCGCATCGAATTTTCGCTCACGCGCCTGCGCGACGCGGGTTATCTGAACCTCGACGAGGCGCTCCGGCGTTTCTACGCGGAGCACCTGATGCCCGGGGGCGCGCCCGAGCCGGGCACCGACGGCGTGTCGTCCGTGCCCGAGCTGATCGACCTGGTCAGGCGTCGCCGCGGCGCCGAGCCGCATTTCCTGATGATCGAGCCCGAGGACCTGCGCGACCCGGAGTCGCTCAGGCACGACGCCGAGGCCTTTCCGGAGACGCTGCCCGTAGAGAACCGCGTGATTCCCCTGGCGTATGCGTACAAGCCGGGGCAGGAGGACGATGGCGTGACGCTGGACGTGAACGTGCGCGACGCCGGAGCGCTGACGCCCGCGTCGCTGGACTGGGCGGTGCCTGGGCACGTTGCCGAGAAGGTGGAACACTATCTGCGGGCCCTGCCGAAGGACCTGCGCCGTGCGTTCATTCCGTTTGCCGAGACGGTGCCTTCGGTCGTCGCGGCGGTGGAGTCGTATGCGCGCCTGCGAGGCCATGCGGACACGCTGACCGAGCTGCTTGGCCGGCATCTGAAGGAGCGCTTCGGGCTCTCGTTCGATCCGAAGGTGTGGAACGACAAGCCGCTTCCGCCGCACCTGTGCGTACGGGTGCGGGTGGTGGACGACGAGGGGCGCGAATTGTGTGCGAGCCGCGACCTGCGGGAGGTTCACGCGTCGCTCGGGGAGCGGCAGAAGGCGGCGGCGGTCGAGACGGTGCGCGAGGATCCGGACCTGTGGAAGCGTGCGAGGGTGCGCTGGGAAAAGCCCGAGAGCGAGACGTGGACTTTCGGCGACGTGCCCGCGTCGGTCGTCATCGGAGAACAGGCCGGACTCGAGGTGCTGGCCTGGCCCGCGCTGCGGGCGGGGAAGTCGGGCGTCGGCCTCTGGCTCGCGCGCGACGCCGTGGAGGCCAGTGCGCTCACGCAGAGGGGTCTGTTCCGACTGCTGGAGCTGCAGCTAAGCCGGGACCTGGGCTGGCTCGAACGTGATCTCAAGTCGCTGCGCCAGCTCGGTCCGCTGGGGGCGCAGATCGCGCCGATCGACCAGTTTCAGCAGGACGCGTTTGAGTCGCTCCGGGCCTGGCTCTGCGCTCCGTCGCGCGTGGCGGGCGGCCTCACGGCGGCGGCCTTCGCTTCGGCGGTGGAGGGGGCGCGGGCGGACCTGCGCGGGCTGGTCCCGCGGCTGCTCGAAACGCTGCGCGAGATCGTCGCGCGGCGGCATGAGCTGGTGGTGGCGCCGCATCCTTATCCGGGCCTGACGGAGGAGCTGGCCGAGCTGATTCCCGCGGATTTCCTGCGCGCGACACCGTATCCGAAGCTTCAGCACGTCGTGCGTTACCTGAAGGCGCGGCGGCTGCGCCTCGAGCGCTGGCGTCAGAATCCGGCGAAGGACGCCGAGCGCGCGGCGCAGGTGGCGCCGCTGGCGGCCCGAGCCGCGAGGCTGGGCCGGTCGCACCGGCTGTACTGGATGGTCGAGGAGCTGCGCGTGAGCCTGTTTGCCCAGGAGCTCGGCACCGCCGAGAGCGTGTCGGTGGTGAAACTGGAGCGGTTGTTCTCGGAGGCGCGCCATGAGCCCGCACCGGTCGCCGCGCCGCCACCCCGACAGGAGCCGGCCGCGCCCGCAGCGCCGCTGCAGAAGGCGAAATCCGCTCCGCTGAAGAGCCTGACCGGCCTCGATTCCCTGTTCAGGAAATGAGGCGGGAAGATGCGGTCAACGGCGGCAGCGAAGGGAATGACGCTTCAAGAGGTTGGTAGGGCCGGATCTCCGAGCCGGCCGCTCCGTTGGATCCGCGGCGGGCTTGCGGTATGCCTCTGACGCCGCAGGCAACCCGATCAACCCACAATCCCGCACCGTCCGGAGGTCGATCCCCACCAAGCGATGCGGCATGACATATGCCGCATTCATGTCCCCGTTCCCTTCGTTGGCTGCTGTTCGATTGCCCTGTCGGAGTGGGATGACCCGTGAGCGGGTCAACCCCGCGTCGGCGCGGGGATGCGCTCCTTGAACAGGAAGTCGTAGTTGGTCTGCCGGTACGACCCGTCCGGGAAGAGGTAGTCGCCCGAGAAGAAGCCCGAGCCGCCGAGGTAGGTCGGCACGAGTGCCGGCTCGCCGCGGATGGCGGCCTCGAGCGAGAGCAGTGCGAGCGGCTCGATGGCGTCGATGTTCGCATAGCGCTGGTCGTCGCGCTCAACGAAGAATCCGCGGCGGTAGTGATCCGCGACGACGTTGTTGCCGACGCGGCGCGCGAGCGCGAGGTAGCCGAGCTGGCGCGTGGCGTTGTAGAGGTCGACCAGCGCGAAGAGCGCGCGGGGATCGGCGCAGCGGGTCGTCATTGCGCAGGCCGTGTCCCGGCCGGGCGCGGAGCCCAGGTCCCCGAGGCCGGTGTGACGGCCGATTACGCGGGCCATCGCCCAGAGCCGGGCATCGCCCGTGGCGAGCGCCGCGCGGGTATAGGAGAGCAGGAACTCGGTGCCGGCCCGGTAGGGTTCGATCGGGGTCCCCTTGCGCATGTAGTAGCCGTCGCGGCGGGCGACGAAGCCCGACAGGTCGGTGCCGTCGGTGAGCATCGGCCGGAGCCGGTCGGTGCCCGGGATGAGGGCGAGACGGGCGAACGCCTCCATTCCGGCGCGCGTCGGTTCGACGAAGGACTTCCCCGCTGGGCCGAGGCGCTGCGCTGCGTCGAGCTCCACGAGCGGGTTGATGGCATAGATGGTCGTGGCGAGTCGCTGGAGCAGCATCGTCCCCTCGAGCACCGTGTGTCCGGGAAAGTCGGGTCCGAACTGGCGTTTCGCGCGATCGCCGAAGTTGGAGAACGTGTGTGCGTCATCGGGGGCCTCCGCGGTTTTGCGCGGCTGGCTGAACTGGTAGGCGCCCAGGTCGGTGTGCGGGTCGCGAGCCTTGACGTACATGGCGGCGAGCCGGTTCGTCCAGAGCAGGGCGCCCTTGTCGCCGTTCAATCGATACAGGGCGGCGCCCGAGTAGATGAGGTCGTCGCCGGCGTCGAGGAAACCGAGCCCCTTGGTCTCGAAGAACGGGGCCGGGTCGTCGAAGGGATGATCCCAACCCGTGCTTCGCACCCGGCCATACTCGCCGTGGCGGCTGACCTCGAGCGTACGCCAGTGGAACACGTGGGCGTGCCAGAAGCCCTGGATGTACCGCACCGTGGCGGACGGGTTGACCGAGTAGAGCAGGTCGTAATCGGGAAAGACGTTCTTCAACTCGTGCGGCGTGATCCCGTGCTCCGTGACGCCCCGGGGCTGGAGCGTCAGCAGGTCGATGAACCGGTGTCCTCCCCAGATGAGCAGGCCCGTGGCGGGATCCTGGTAATGATCGAAGTAATACGCGGCTTGGGCGCGGGCGGCGGCCTCGTAGCGGGGTTTGCCCGTGAGTCGCGAGAGTCCGACGAGGGTGCGCACCAGGTTCTGCTGGAGGGCGAAATCGGAGAAGACCGCCTGGTGGCCGTCGGGATAGATCCAGAGGAGCTGGTCGTGATTGACGACGTCGATTCCGTTGGCGAGCAGGGGGCTGGCGGGCGAGTGATACCGGTCGGCGGCCTGCGCGAGCACTGTGTCCGCGTAGGCGACGACGACGGCCAGGCGCGCGGCGTCCTCCTTCCGCGCGGACAGGTCGTCCGCCCGGAGGGGCGAGGCGAGGGCGAGGAGAACGGCCAGGGCGGCGGCGAAGATGCGGAGGGGCATGGGGTGGATGGAGTGTCCGCCGCCCCGGCCTTCCCGTTAAGCGCCCGTCTGCGCGCCGTGTTGACCGCTAGGGCAGCCCACCGATTAACCTAAATTACGCAGTTGGATTGAACCACAGAGACACAGAGAACACGGAGAAATGCAGTTGGGCGGGAATTTTGTATGAAATCTCTTTCACCTCCGAGGTGAGCGCTGATTCCACCCTTTGCTTGGATTTCAGCCTCTGTGATCTCTGTGTCTCTGTGGTTCAACTGCGGTTTTTAAGATTAACCGACTCGTTTGCAGGGCGCGTCGCCTGGCACCGATATCCCTGTCACCTCTGGGTGATTCTTGCGGCCCATCCTTCAAGAGTGGTGGCGGCTCCGCCGCCCGTCGCAGTCTTGGCGAAGCAGGATGTCTCCGTGGTTCAATTACGACTGCGCGGACGGATTTTCCCCAAGTCCGCGTCGGGTCACCGCCACAACATCACGAGGTCTTCCCGGCGTACCCAGCCGGCCTGACCGCCGGGGAAGGTGACGTGGCGCCAGCCGAGGAATTCGCGGTCGACGCGGCCCATGACGCCAGCGGAGAGGGCGCTGGTCTTCTGGGCCGTCTCTGCCTCGGTCGGGATCGAGTACAGCGTGGTGGTGTGGGCGACGAGGGTGGCGTTGCGGTCCGCGGACAGGCCGTAGGCGCCGAGGCACATGACGGACAGGGCGGTCGCGAGGAGGGCGACGCCGAGCAGGGCGGGGGATATCCAACGCACGCCGGGGATGCGGCGACCGTAACCGCGCAGGAGGGCGAGGCCGAGGGCGAAGGCGGCGAGAATGGCGGCAAGCACGAGCACGAGCTGCCAGCCGGCGGGCGAGGCGAGCCGGGCGAGATCGGAAAGGGGATGCTCCATCGCGAGTTCGCCGAGCACGTCGGGGGAGAGCCGGGCATCCTGCATCGCGAGCCTGAAATTACTGAGCACGCGGGTGCTGGTCGGGGCGTGCAGGAAGGCGACTGCGAGCTGGGAAACCGCGGTCTCCGCCTGGCCCTGCTGGAGCAGCGCGAGCCCGAGGTTGTTGCGTGCGCGCCAGTCGGTGGGATGCGCATCGACCCGGTGCTGCCAGGCGGTCGCGGCCTGGAGAAAATCGCCGGCCGCATACGCCTTCGCCGGGTCGGTCGTTTCGACGTCTCCCTTCGTGGCGGCGCGCAGCGCGGGCGCGGCGCCGGCGAGGGCAAGGAGTGCGGCGGCGGCGAAAAACCACGGGGCGAGGTGCCTGGGTTTGAACAGCGACGCGGCCCGGAAGGCGGGGACGGCATGGCGCGACACCGCGTCGAGCGCTCGCGAGACCCAGTCCGCCGGGAGGGGCCCGTGCTCGCCATAGAGCGCTGCTTCCGTTTCGCGCCAGAGGGCCGCAAAAGCCTCCGCGTCCGGCGCGCCCGAGGCGGTGAGTTCGTCGGCGGATGGCGCGGCGGTGGCCAGGCCGAGCAGCGCGGCGGTGTCGCGTTGCCAGGCGCGGAGCGCTCCGCGCAGGGGTTCGCCGGGAGTCTTTGCGAGGTCACCTGCCAGCATGGCTTCGAGCGTGGCATTAAGCCGCCGGGCCGCCTCGCGGCGCGGACGCGCGGGATCAAGTTCCTTCGCGCGCAGGGTCGCGAGGACCATCCAGCCCGCGAGCAGCGCGACAAACGGAAGCGTGAAGAGCCCGGCGGCGACGCCGGTGCTCACGGGCCGCCACGCGTTGGCACGGCCGGCCTCGGGATCGGAGGGTAGCAGGGCCGGCTGGTTTGGAGAGGTCGGCGGGCCGGAGGGAATGGTGGCCTGGGACACGGGGCCGGAGGGGGGAGGCTGCGCGGCGCCGGTCACGGTCGCGCCCGCGGCGGTCGGAGTCGTCGGCGCGGGCGCCGCACCTTCGATGTCGAGCGTCACGGGCTCGGTGGTGATGGTCTTGTAGCCGCCCGTCTCGGGATCGAAATACGAGAAGGTGACTGACGGGAGCGTGTACAGGCCCGGCTGCTTCGGGATCATCACGACGTCCTCCGAGACGGAGCCGTCGAAGAGCTTGTTGTCCTCCATCGTGCGTTTGGCCTGCGGCTGGATGACCTCAAATGACTGGGGCACGGACCGGGCGGGCACGCCGCCGATGTCGGGCCAGTTGCCGGTGCCCTTGAGCGTGAGGGTCCAGGTGATGGGATCGCCGACGCGCGCCTTGTGAGGGATGACCTTCGAAGTGAATGTGAACTGCCCGACGGCGCCCGCGAAGCCGGCGGGGGCGGGCTTGGGCAGCGGCTTGACGACGATGGTGGGTTGGTCGGAGGGGACAGCGAGGGTCTCGAGCACGGGCTGGCTGAAGAAGAAGCCCTGGGTGGTGCCGGTCTGCACGCTGACCTGCTGTTGGACGGGGCCGAGCGTGTAGGTGCCCGGATCCTTGGCGTAGGCGCGCGTGGTGAAGGGAATCCTGAGGGTGGTGTTTCCCGAGGCGCGGGTGGGCTTCACCCAGTCTTCGGCGGCCAGCGGCGCGGGATTCCACTCCGGATTGCTGAGGATCTGATTGTAGTAGTCGCGACGCACCTCGAGTTCGTAGGTGACGGGGAATACCTGGCCCGCCCACAGGGGATGGCGCGGCACGAGCAGGCGCGCGTGGACCACGTCGCTCGCCGGCTGCTGCGAGGACCCGATCGTGGCGTCGGCGGGATCGTAGTGTGCGGCGGGAACGTGGATCGTGCCCTTGTCCGTGGGCACGTCGAAGGCGGGAATATCGACGGACTGTTTGGCCGTCAGCTGGGCCGCGTAGGTGTAGGTGATGGAGCGGCTGGTCTTGAAGTTGACCATCGAGAAGCTGGACGACTTGCCCTCCTGCTGGAGCGTGAGATTGGGGACCTGCGGAAGCACGGGGTCCGACTTCGGTTCGCAGTCGTCGAAGACCAGCGAGAGGGTGTCGACCTTGCCGACCTCGAGCGTGCCGCCCGATGGCGACCAGTGCGCGCTCTGGGCGTGGACCAGGGTGGCGGCTGCGAGCCAGAGGAGCAGGACGCGGAGGGCGGCGGAGGATCGGAAGGTGCGCGCGGGCATGGCAGTTCAGTCGGAGGCGTGGCTCAGCGGGGATCCGGCGCGTCGCGGCGGGCGGGCCGGGCGGAGTGAAGGTAAAATTCGGATACGCGTGCCCGGGCGTGGGCGCGGACGCGGAGGAGGGAAGTGGGTGCGTGCGTCGGGTTCATGGCGTGTCGTTCACCAGTCCTTCTGGTCCGCGCGCGGGGGTGGGGGGTGGCGCTCCGCCTGGATCATCTGGTAGAGCTTCCCGGGGGAGTCGGTGGCCTTGACCTTGTCGAGCTTCTCCATGGGGACGAGCAGGGCGGGGTCGTCGCGCAGGCCCTTGGGCTGCGTGTCGTCTCCGCCGACGGTCTGCATGGGCTCCGACTCGGGGCGCGCCGAACTCGGCTGGGGCTGAGCCTTGGACTTTTGATTCATGTTCCCGAATCCCGAATTGGGACTGGGAGGCGGCTGGTGCCGGTTCTGGTCCGAGGATTGTGAATTCGAACCGGATTGGTCCTGGGGTTTCGACTGGCCCTGGTTGGACTGGTCCTGTTTCGAGGACCCGTTCTTCTGCTCGTCCTTGTTTTGCTGGGGCGGCTGCTTGTCGTGCTGATTATTCTCCTGGGATTTCTGATCCTTCTGGGAATTCTGGCCGGACTTCCCCTGGTTCTTCTGGTCCTGCTTTTTTTGATCCTGCTGCTTCTTCTGGTCCTGCTTCTTCTGCTTGGGTGGCGGCTCACGCAGCGCCTCGATTTGACGGCGTAGACTGTCCCAGTCGGCGTCGTTGGGGTTGAGGCGGCGACCGAGTTTCACGGCGTCGAGTGCGTCGCGAAGCGGTCCGTCCGGGATGGGTTGTCCGGAGGAGCGCAGCCCCTGTCCCCAGGAGAGGGTCTTGTACGCGAGGTCCGCGCAGTCGGGTGCGAGAAGGGTGGGCTTTTCGGAGAGGTGCTCCACGGTGATGCCGAGCGGCGTGGTTGGACCCTTGGCGGCGGGCGCCTGGGCGAGGAGCCGCGGGGCGGCGGCGAGCGCGAGCAGCAGGGCGATGAGCGCGGTGGCGGGGCCGGGACCCCCGCCGGGACCGCCGCCGGAGCCGGAGGGTTTGGGCAGCGTGATCTGGCGCGGGCGCACCTGGACGGGGAATTCGAAGGCGAGGCTGAGGAAGAGCAGGATGACGCCCGGTGCGAGCACCCACTGGTAGCGCTCAATCGCGCGTTGCTCGTGTTTTTCGGCGAAGGTGCCGGCGCGGCCCGCTTCGACGGTCTGCTTGATCACGGAGGCGAGGTCGACCCAGGTGCTGGCGTCGCGGTAGGTGCCGTCCGTTTCGGCGGCGAGTTCCTTGAGCGTGGCCGGTTCGAGCTTGGAGAGGACGACGGCGCCGTTCTCATCCTTCACGAATCCGCCTGAGCCGTCCGGGATGAAGGAGCCGGCCTGGGTGCCGATGCCCAGGCCGATCACGCGGATGCCGCGCTTGCGCAGTTCGGGCACCAGCGGCTTCCAGTCGTTGTCGAGCGCCTCGCCGTCGCTGAGCACGATCAGGAAGCGGTCGGTGTTCGTTTCCGTGCCGAAGGCGTCTAGGCTGGTGCGCAGCATGGCGCGATAATTGGTGCCGCCGACGGGCAGGGTGTCGGGACCGAGCGAGGGCAGGAATTCGCGGATGATCTCGTAATCGGTGCTCAGCGGGCACTGCAGGAACGAGGTGCCGGAGAAGACAACCAGGCCGATGCGTTCGCCCTTGAGACGGTCGAGCAGAACCTGGACGAGCAGCTTTGCGCGCTGGAGCCGGGACGGCTTCACGTCCTGCGAGAGCATCGAGCGGGAGAGATCGAGGGCGACGACGATTTCCCGGGACTGCTCGAAGACCTGCTCGTCGACCTTGCCCCACTGCGGCCGTGCGAGGGCGACGATGCACAGGGCGACGCCGAGGGCGAGCCAGACGCGGCGGAGCGGGCGGCGCGCGGCGGACGATCCGGGCTCGAGCGACAGGTGGCGCGCACCCGCCTCGCCGCGGAGGATCCTGTCGCGCCCGCTGTTGTGTCCGTCCCTGCGCGACACCGCGATCTCCCACACGAGCAGGGCGAGCGGGAGTGCGAGCAGCCAGAGGAGGTGCGGCCAGGCGAAGGTCATGACGGAATGGATACCCGTGCGGCGGGCGCGGGTTTGTGCGCGGGCAGGCGGCGGCGCGACCCGAAGGCGGCCGCGATCATGAGCAGCACGCCGGGCACCGCAAACCAGGGGAACAGCTCGGTGGCGATGACCTGGCTCTGGGCCTGGAATTCGAGTTTCTTGGCGCGGTCGATTGAATCAAAGGCCGACTGGATGGCATGGGTGTCCTCGGCCCGGTAGAATTGGCCGCCCGACTCGCCAGCGAGCTTGCGGAGCAGTCCCTCGTCGACCTCGGAGAGCATCTGCTGATAGATGTAGGTGCCGTCGGGCCGTCGCCCCACGGGAACGGGCACATAGCCCTGGCGGCCGGCGCCGATGGTATAGATCGGGATGTGTCGCGCCTTGGCGATTGCGAGCGCCTGGTCGGGCGTGAGCGTGCCGCGGTTATTGCCGCCGTCGGTCAGCAGCACGATGAACGCGCCCAGACGGCGTCCGCCCACCTCGCGTTTAGCCTGGTCGAGGCGGCTCAGGCAGACGCCCAGTGCGTCGCCGATGGCCGTGCCATCCTCGATCAATCCGACGTTGAGCCGGCCGATCTGCTTCCCGAGCCACTGGTGGTCGAAGGTCAGCGGCGCGAGCGTGTAGGCGTGGCCCGCGAAGGCGACCACGCCGATGCGGTCGTTGGGGCGGTCGTTGATGAAGGCCTGGATGACGGGCTTGATCGCCTGGATGCGATTGATCGCGTGCCCGTCCCGGACGTAGTCCTCGGAAAGCATCGAGCTGGACAGGTCGATCGCGAGCATCAGGTCATAGCCTTGGGATTTGACCTGCTGGCGGTCGTCGATGCGCTGGGGCCGGGCGAGCGCGACGATGAGCAGGGCGAGTCCTGCCACGGCGCAGACAGTCGGCCAGCGGGACCGGGACAGGTACGAGGGGCGATGCCAGTCGGCCGCAAAGGGCACGACAAGGACGGGGGTCCTGCGGCGCTGGCGCATCCACAGCACAACGGGGATCTCGAACAGCGCGATGAGCCAAACCGGATCGCGCAGCGTGATGGCCTGCAGCGTGCTCGAGATGCTGGCGAACACGGTCGGAATCACGACGGCGAGCGTGTGCATGGCTGCGTTCATCAGTGGCTCCTGCGGTTCATCTGCGCGTGGAAGAAGGCGACCAGCGCGTCGAGGCGGTCGTCCTGCGTGGACACGGCCAACCGGCTCAGCGGATCAGGGAAGAGGGATTCGAAGGTCTCGTCCCGGCGCTGGCGCCAGGCCTGGTGCGCGGCGCGCTCGGCGGTGCTGCCTTCGAGGGTGACGAGCCGGCCGGAGACGGGGTCATAGGCCGCAAAGTCGTCGCCGCGGGGCAGCTCACGTTCCCAGGGATCCTCGATGCGAAAGCCCATGGTCTTGTAGCGCCGCTGCATCACGGCCCAGCCCTCGGGCGCGTCGCCGGGAGGGAAATCGGAGAGCCACAGCAGGATCGAGTGCCGCGGAGCGATGTTGGTGAGCAGGCGCCAGGGGATTGCGTCGCCCGCGGGCGAGCCCGCGGTGAGGGCCGGCGGGGGGCGGCCGATCAGCGACGAGGCGAGCCGATGGATGCGTCCGCGGCCGCGCACGGGAGGACGAAACTCGTGGCCCTCGGGCGAGGCGTAGAGAAAACCGACACGATCCCGATTGACCGCGCCCAGCAGCATCACCAGGCCTGCGAGCTCCAGAAGCGCCTCGCGTTTCGAGATGCCGGAGGAGCCGAATTGCAGGCTGGGCCGGTCTTCGAATACGACGAACAGCGTGATCTCGCGTTCCTCGACGAACTTCTTGCGGTACGGCTCTCCGAGGCGCGCGGTGACGTTCCAATCGATGTCGCGCACGTCGTCGCCGAATTCGTATTTCACGACCTGGTCGAACTCCATGCCGCGACCGCGGAAGGCGGAGCGGTACTCGCCGCTGAGCACGGATTCGACGGCGCCGCGCACGCGCCATTCGAGGCGGCGCAGCACGGCGAGGGTCTGCGTGTCAGCGCGAAGCGGAGGCTGGGAGGAGGACGGCACGGACTTCGGGAACGTGGGCCTCAGAGGGAGGGCACGGGGGTCCGGTCGAGGACCTGCGCGATGATCTTGTCGGCGCTGATCTCCTCCGCCTCGGCCTCGTAGGTGAGTCCGACGCGGTGGCGCAGGACGTCGGGGGCGATGTCCTGGATGAGCGCCGGGGAGAGGAAATCCTGGCCGCGGATCCAAGCGAGCGAGCGTCCCGCGGCGAACAGCGCGAGCGAGGCGCGGGGCGACGCACCGAAGGACAGCAGGCGGCGTTTGGGCTGGCCGGAGGCGGTGACCCCGCCTTCGGCGAGGTCGCGCGTGGAGCGGACCAACGAGAGGATGTAGGACTGCACCGCGGGGGCGACGTGGATGCGGTCCACCGCGGAGCGGAGCTCGAGCAGCTCCTCGCCGCTGGACACGGCCGCGAGCGCGGGCTGGGTGGTGACCTGGCCCCAGCGCTTCATCATCTCGGACTCCTCGTCGGCGCTCGGGTAGTCCACGAGCAGCTTGAACAGGAAGCGGTCGGTTTGTGCTTCAGGAAGTGGATACGTGCCCTCCTGCTCGACGGGATTCTGCGTCGCCATCACGAAGAAGGGTTTCGGGAGCGGATGGGTCTGGCCGCCGATCGTCACCTGGCGCTCCTGCATGCCTTCGAGCAGGGCGCTCTGGACCTTGGCGGGCGCGCGGTTGATCTCATCGGCGAGCACGAGGTTGGCGAAGATCGGGCCGCGGTGCGCGAGGAATTCGCCGGATTTTGGCTGGAAGACCATCGTGCCGACCACGTCGCTGGGGAGGAGGTCAGGGGTGAACTGGATGCGCTCGAACTGGACGCCCAGGGCGGTACCGAGCGACTTGATCAGCAGCGTCTTCGCAAGGCCTGGCATGCCCTCGAGCAACACGTGGCCGTTGGCGAGCAGGGCGACGAGCAGGCGCTCGACGACGGGCTGCTGGCCGATGACCGCTTTGCCGATTTCTTCACTGAGTTTCTTGGACCAGGCGGGACCGGTGAGCATAAGTCGCTGGGGAGGATGAGGTGGGAAGCTGAGAAGGGAACGCCGCAACTAGGAGCAAAATGCTCCAAAAGCCAAGCAAGCGTCTCGGGCGTGACCGGAAGAGGGGCGAGATGTTCCGCGTCAATTCGAGAGGCGAAACACGCCTCAGGCGAGGGGAATCACTTCGTCACCCACCCGAAGGCGTCCGTGCTTGGTCTCGTGGAGCAGGTTCTGCCCAAAATTGACGTCGGTGGGTTTGCCGGAATCGCGTCGGTAACCTGCGAGCGTGCGGAGCGGTTCGACGCCGCGCTCGGCGGTGTCCTGGTCGGTGGTCGTGATCACGCAGCGTGCACAGGGGCCGCCCACGTGGAGGGTCAGCGCTCCGATGCGCAGGGCGCGCCAGCCGTCCTCGGCGTAGGCGGGCGAGCCCTCGACGACGAGGTTGGGGCGGAAGCGGTTCATGGGCACGGGCTCGGCGCCGACCGTCACGAGCCGCAGGTTGAGGTCGTCGAGGGAGGCCTGTCCGATCAGCAGGAACGGGTAGGCGTCATTGAAGGCGACGAGGTGCGGGCCTGAGTTGCGCAGGACTTCGGGCACTTTCCGGTCCGGCATCGGCCGTGCGAAGCGCGCGCCGATGCGCAGGAGGCGGCAGGGTTGTCCGAGGAACGACGAGAGCCAGGTGGCGGCGTCGCGACCGCAGTCCTCGGCGAGCAGGCCCTGGGAACTCCAGACCTCGCAGGTCGCGAGTTCGGCGCCGGGATCCGGGGCGATCGGGACGGACAGCGGCGGCAGGCCCGGGGTCGTGAGGAGGAGGCGGCCGTCCGCGAGGGCCGTGGCGATCAGCGCCATGCGCGGCAGTACGCGCTGGGTGAGAAACTTTCCGGAGGCGTCTGCGACCAGGAAGCGGCGATCGCCGACGATCCCAAGTGCGTCCACCTCGGCGGAGGCGACGGCGCAGCCTCGTAGGGATTTGACCGGATAGAGATGGAGCTGCGAGAGGCGCATTGCGCGGTTGGGTCAGGCCTTTTTGGCCACCTCTCGCGGAGCGGCTTCGATCCCTTCGGGGGCCTTGATTTCCTTGGTGCCCTGGGCTCCGAGCTCCGCGAAGCGGCGGCCTCCGGGGACGAGCGACGACTCGAAGGAGCCGACGGCTTTGTTGAAGTGCGTGACTGCGGCTTCTAGGCCGCGGCCGACGCGGTCGAGGTGTTCAGCGAAGATGGCGAACCGGTCGTAGAGCTGGCGGCCGAGCGCGCTGATCTCCTCGGCGTTTTTCGAAACGGCCTCCTGGCGCCAGCCGTAGGCGGCGGCCTTGAGTAGGGCGATGAGGGTGGCGGGCGTGGCGAGCAGGACTTTCTTTGCGAGCGCGCGATCCATGATCGACGGATCGCCCTCGAGGGCGGCGCTGAGGAACTGGTCGCCGGGCAGGAAGAGAATCACAAATTCGGGCGAGGGCTGGAATTTCGCCCAGTACTCGCGGGCGCCGAGTGCGTCGGCGTGGCCGCGCACCTTGGCGGCGTGTTCGGCGAGTTTGGCCGCGCGGCGTACAGGGTCGGTCTCGACGGCGGCCTCGCGGAACGCCTCGGTGGGAGCCTTGGCGTCCACGACGATCTGCTGGTTGCCGGGGAGGTAGATGACGAGGTCGGCGCGGTCGCGTTCGCCGCCGCCCGGGGTCACCTGTTCCGCAAAATCGCAGTGTTCGACGAGGCCCGCGAGTTCGACGACGCGTCGGAGCTGGACCTCGCCCCAGGTGCCGGCGGTGCGCGTGGTGCTCAGCGCGGTGGCGAGGCGACTGGTCTCGGCCTGGAGGCGCAGGTGGGCGGTGTGCAGCGACTCGAGCTGCTGGCCGAGCTGGCCGTAGGCCGTGGCGCGGGCGCGTTCGAGGTCGGCGATCTTCCCGTCGACCTTGGAGAGCGATTCCTTGAGAGGCTGGACCAGCGCGGTGATCGACGCTTGTCGCGCCTCGAGATCGGAGGCGGAGGCCTCGCGCAGCTGTCCGAAGGCCTGGGTGGCGAGCTTGAGGAAATCGTCTCGGCTGGAGCGCAGGGCGGCGGCGGAGAGCTCGGCGAATTCGGCCTTGAGGCGGTCGTGCGCGGAGCGCAGCTCGGCGAGCCTGGCCTCGGCGGAGGCCCGCTCCGCGGCGAGCTCCGCCTGGAGGGCGGATTTCTCCGAGCGCAGTGTCTCGGCTTCGCGCCGGACGGTGTCGCCTTCGGTGGTCACGCGGACCAAGTCACCCTGGGTGGCGCGCAGGCGTTCGGCGAGCACGGCCTGGCGGCTTCGGGCGACAAACCAGGCGAGAGCGGCGGCGCCCGCCGAGCAGAGGACGATCAGGAGGAGGTCCACGGTGCGGATGTTTGGGCGATTGGCGGGCGACGCAATGTTATCCTAGGCCGCGCGGCGCTCAGCCCTGGCCACCCTTGATCAGATGCAGGTGATCCACGCCTGCCTGCTCAAACTCGCGCCAGTACTGGTCTTCCATCTTGGCGAGCCGTTCCTCCTCCTCCGCGGAGTACGGCACCGTTTCCTCCGACACCTCCCTGTCCTGGCGCAGGTCGCGCTCGGCGAGGCGGGAGGCGAGTTCCTCCCAGAACGAATCGTCCATGAATCGGTCGAGCCTATCCCGGGCGGCGCCGTTCTGAAGCTTTTCGGCGGGGAAATACAGGCCCTCGAGGTCGACATCCACCAGTTCCGCGCAGCCCATGGCCTCGGCCATGCCGTAGGCCTTCTGGGCGACGTCCGCGTAACGATCGGGCGTGGACGCGGGGTCCTCGGGGCGCGCCCCCGCCACCCAGAGGCCCAGGTAGACGAGCTCGAGCAGACGGGCGTATTCCTTGGTGGTGAATGAAACCTTCATGCGGGCAACGGAAACGAAGAGCCGGACCTTGTCACGCCTAGTCGACGCAGGGGGCCGGCGGGCGCGGGGCGGAGGTTTTGACGTGCCTTTGGGGGCGGGATCCTTTGCCTGCGTGCAGCATGCTGCGCGCGCTGGTGTTTGATTTCGACGGATTGATCGTGGATACGGAGACGCCCCTGATCGAGGCGTACGGAGACGTGTATCGGGAGCATGGAGTCGCCTTTGACCGCGCGGAGTTCGAGCGCCAGATCGGCCATGCCTCGTTCGCGTTCGATCCCTGGCGGGCGTTCGGAGCGGGCGCGGACCGGGAGGCGCTCGAGCAGGAGCGCCGCGCCATCAACCTCGCGCGCACCGAGCGGCAGCCGGTGTTGCCGGGCATCCGGGAGCTGATCGAGGCGGCCTCGGCGGCCGGACTGCGACTGGGCGTCGCCTCCAACTCGAGCCACGGCTGGGTCGAGGGACACCTCCGTCGTCTCGGACTGCACGGATTCTTCTCCGCGTTTGGCTGCAAGGGCGACACACCGGCGCCGAAGCCGGAACCCGACATCTACCGGCTCGTGGTGAACGCACTCGGCTGCCGCTCGGTCGAGTCGGTCGCGCTCGAGGATTCCGCCGCCGGCGTGAAGGCCGCGCTGCGCGCGGGCCTGTGGGTCGTGGCGATCCCGAACGCTGCAACCGCGGACCACGACCACGACGGCGCGCACTGGACGGTACCGTCCGCCGCCGAGGTCTCCCTGCCCGCCCTGCGCGCGCGCTTTGGCGGGTGAGTGGCGCGTCCGGTCTCGTAATGAAATGTCGGTGACGAAGCGTCCAGCGACCCTGCAATGGATCGCAAAACGATGAAGACCGATCTCATTGCGGCGGCGGGACGCGGCGATTATGCTGCGGGGCACACTCACCCCGACCGGGCCGGCGCCTCCTGACAGGGCGTCGATCGCCCGCTCCCCCACGCCGGCTTTCCCCGTTTTCCGCTTCGGGACGACCCTCGTCCCGTCCCGGGCGGCGCCTTGTCCGATCGGACCGTTCGGCCGCGTTCCCTAGCGGCCGGGGCCGCCCGTCCCCACAATCCCCCATAAACATGAATCGCACCCTCGTCAGATCCGCACTCCGCGCCGTCGGCGCGTGCGTGCTCGCGGCCGCCGGCTTCACCGGCTGCCTTCGCGCCGGAGTCTTCCCCAACGGCGTCGACCTCCAGCCCTCGTACTACAACGGCGGCAACGTGAACTTCGGCTGGTCGCTGATGAACCAGTACTCGGCCATCAGGACCGTCCGAATCGAAATCGAACCCACCGTGCCCATCTCGCAGGTGCAGTCGTGGATCTCCCAGGCTGCGGCCAACGGGAAGACCATCATCTGCACCTACCACAAGTCCTCCGTTCTCGGCACCGACGACACCACGGAGCTCACCAACGCGGCCAACTGGTGGGTCGCGAATTATGCGACGTTGAAGTCGGCGGGCTCGTTCACGATCAACCTGATGAACGAGTGGGGCAGCCACTCCATCACGTCGAACGCCTTCGCCAGCGCGTACAACAACGCGATCAGCCTCGTGCGCCAGGTGTACAGCGGGCCGATCATCATCGACTGCCCCGGCTGGGGGCAGGAGACCCACACGGCCGCGCAGGCGGTCACCGGGGCGAATGGTACCAGGATCAATGATACGAACATCATCCTGTCGGTCCACGTGTATCCAAACGCCTGGAACCAGGCGCTTGGACACACCCTGGACACGGCCGACCTCGACGAGCTCAACTCGGCCGGCCGCCCCTGCATCATGGGCGAATTCGGAAACTCGCCCTCCGGCTCCGCCGACTGGTCGGGCCTGGTCGACCACGCGGAGGCGCTGGGTTGGACGGTGATCGGCTGGGCGTGGAACGGCGACGGCGGGAGCATGAACATGGTCTCCCCGTCCTGGTCCTCGAACCCGACCGCGACCTCGTTCACGACGAGCGGCTATTTCAGCACCGTGTACAACAAGCTCTCCGCGGGCGGCGGCGGCGGTTCGGCGACGGTGCTCGACGATTTCGAGAATACCACGGACGGCTGGGCCGGCTCGAACATCACCGGCGGGCCCTGGAGCGTCACCGAGTGGGCGGCGCACGGCTCGTACAGCCTGAAGGCCGACGTGAGCCTGGCCTCCTCCGGCCAGTATTACCTGTACAAGGACGGCAGCTTCAACCTGAGCGGCAAGTCCACCCTCTCGGTCACGGTGAAGACCGCGACCTGGGGCAGCTGGGCGGGCTCGCAGGCCAAGCTTTACGTGAAGACGGGCAGCGGCTGGCAGTGGTTCGACGGCGGAAGCGTGTCGATCAACTCGAGCGGAACGACGCTGACGCTGAACCTTTCTGGCGTGGCGAATCTCGGCGACGTGCGCGAGATCGGCGTGCAGTTCCTTTCGGGCGGCGGCGCGAGCGGCACCTCGTCGATCTACGCGGACTACCTCACGGTCCAATAGGCCGTCCCGCGGCGGAGCCGGCGACGCGCCGGCTCCCCTTCCGCTCAGAAGAGCGTGCCCTGCCTCAGCTCGTCGCGCCGCTCGCCCGAGCGCGTGCTCAGCGCGAGCAGCTCGGCGAGTCCGAGGCCCGCGGCCGGCGTGCGCGCGAGCACCGCGAGCAGAAGGGCGCCCGCGAGGGCGTCGTAGAGCGCGGCGTGATACCGCCGCCTGCGCTCCGGGCAATGGCGCGCGCCGAGTTCGTCGAGCTCCGCCTGCAGTCCCATCGACGCCACGAGCTCGCCCAGCGCGAGGGAGGGGAAATTTGGATACAGTTCCGCGTACAGCGAGGCGGTGTCGACCCAGGGGCCCCAGTCCACCAGCGAAGCCCCAGGCCTCGCGAAATCCGGCGAGGTTGGCGGGTAGGGCCACACCGACTTGATGAGTCCGTTCTCCACGCCCGCGAAGTGCGCCGCGAGGGGGCCTGAGGCGCGCAGCGCGCAGAAGGCCGGCCACTCGTCGGAGAAGGGCGCCGCCCCGGCGAGGTCGCCCTCCGCCAGCCCGTGGACCGCCGTTTCGTCGGCCATCACGCGGCCCAGGGGCGCGCACAGGCGCGTGCTCGCCGACTCCACCCGCCCGTCGCGGACCGTGGCGATGCCGTATTCGAGGATTCCGGAACGGCGGTTCCCCTCGAAGTCGATGAAATGAATCGGCTGCTCGGTCCAGGCGGGCATGGTCGGGCGCGGGTCAGCGCGGCAACAGCGTGAACTCCCCGACCTTGGGCGCGTTCGAGTCGCCGCCGAGGAAGACCTCGAATTTTCCCGCCTCGGGCGCGGTGGTCATGTCGGAGTGCACGAAGGCGAGGTCGGCGGGCGTGAGCGTGAAGCTCACCTGCGCGGAGGCCCCCGGGGCAAGTTCGACGCGGCGGAAGCCCTTCAGCTCGCGCACGGGGCGCGTCACCGAGCCCCAAAGCTGGCGGATGTAGAGCTGGGCGACCTCCGTTCCCTCGCGGGCCCCTGTGTTGGCGACCGTCGCGGTGAGCGTCAGGCGGCCGTTCATCGGGAGCGTCGGCGAGCTCAGCCGCACGTCGCGGAAGGCGAAGCGGGTGTAGCTCAGGCCGTATCCAAACGGGAACTGCGGGGTGTTCGGAACGTCGAGATAGTTGGACTTGTACTGGATGTGCGGCTGGTCGTCGGGCTGGGGACGGCCGGTCGTCATGTGGTTGTAGAAGATGGGAATCTGGCCGACGTCGCGGGGGAAGGTGACGGGCAGCTTGCCGGAGGGCGACACGGCGCCGGTGAGCAGGGCGGCGAGCGCGGGGCCGCCCTGGACTCCCGGGTACCAGGCCTCGAGCAGGGCGTCGCAGTGGGCGAGCACGTCGCCTAGGACGAGCGGGCGCCCGTTCATCAGCACGACCACGACCGGCTTTCCAGTGGCGCGGAGCGCGCGCAGCAGCGCGGCCTGGTCGCCGGGGAGGTCGAGGTGGGTGCGGCAGCTGGCCTCGCCGCTGAAATACCAGGGCTCGCCGAGCGCGGCCACGACGACGTCGGACTTGCGCGCGGCCGCGACTGCGGCGGCGAAGCCCGAGCGGTCGCCCGGCTTGAAGCCGCAGCCCTCGGCGTAGGCGACATGGTCCGCGCCGAGTGCATCGACGAGGGCCGTGCGCAGCGTGATGGCGTCGGAGGCGCGTCCCTGGCCGTCCCAGGAGCCGAGCAGGTCGCGGGCGGAGTCGGCGAGCGGACCGACCAGGGCGACGCGCGCCGTGCGCGGGAACGGCAGGATTGCCTTGTCGTTCTTGAGCAGCACGCAGGACTCCTCGGCGAGGCGCCGGGCGACGGCGAGCGACGAGGGCCGCAGCATCGCAGCCTTCTCGCGGGCGGGATCGGAAAACCGGTACGGATCAACGAACAGCCCGCGCTCGACCTTCGCGCGGAGGATGGCCGACACGGCGCGGTCCAGGTGCGCGCTGCTCACCTTGCCCGATTTGATCAGCCCCGCGAGGTAGGTCTGGTAGATACGGCCCTCCATGTCCATGTCGACGCCCGCGTTGTACGCCAGCTCGCAGGCCTGTTGTCCGTTGGCGGCGATCGTGTGCGGGATGAGCTGGGAGATGGACTTCCAATCAGAGACGACGAAGCCCTTGAATCCCCATTCGCGGCGGAGGATCTGCTCGAGCAGGAAGGAATTCGCGGAGCAGGGCACGCCGTTGAGATCGTTGAAGGCGACCATCACGGTCTGCGCGCCCGCGTCGATGGCGGCCTTGAAGGGCGGCAGGTAGACCTGGCGCAGGGTGATCTCGGGTACGTCGGTGGTGTTGTAGTCGCGGCCCGCCTGCACGGCGCCGTAGGCCGCGAAGTGTTTCACGCAGGCCATCACCGTATCCGTCCGGTCGAGACCACCACCCTGGAAGCCTCGCACGCGTGCGGCGGCGATGGCGGAGCCCAGGAAGGTGTCCTCGCCCGAGCCTTCCGCGATGCGGCCCCAGCGTGGATCGCGGGCGATGTCGACCATCGGCGCGAAGGCCCACTGGATGCCGGCGGCCGAGGCCTCCATGGCGGCGATGCGCTCGGACTGCTCGATCAGGTCGGTGTCCCACGACGCCGCCTGACCGAGGTTCATCGGGAAGATGGTGCGGTAGCCGTGGATGACGTCATAGCCGAAGAGCAGGGGGATCTTCAGGCGCGACCGCGAAAGGGCGATCTCCTGCCATTTCCGGGTTTCGGCGGCGCCGATGATGTTGAGCATGCTGCCGCACTGGCCGGAGGCGACCTGCTCCTCGAGGTTGGTGCGCTCGATCGGGCCGGTGGCGTTGGACAGCGAAGAGCACTGCACGAGCTGTCCGATCTTCTCCTCAAGCGTCATTCGCTGGAGCAGCGAGGCGACCTGCGCGTCGATGACGGCCGGATCGGTGGGCACCGCGGGTGCCTCGGCTGCGCGGGCCGTGGAGAGTGGAAGTCCAGCCAGCGCGAGTGTCGCGACGGTCAGCAGGAGGAGCACGAGTCGGGGGAGGGGGCTTTTCATGGAGGGAAAGGAAGCGAGGAAACCGCGTGGTACAAACGGCCGTGCGGCCGAGCGCGGGCCGCACTCAGGAGCCGCCGCGCTGACGGACCGCCTCGAAGAGCGTGATGATCGTGGCCATGGCCACATTCAGCGAGTCGGCCTGCCCCGCCATGGGTATCCGGACGGGCAGGTCGGCGTTCTTCAGCCAGAATTCGCTCAGGCCGTACTGCTCGCTGCCCATCACGACCGCCAGGGGGCCGGTCAGGTCCGCGGCGCTGTACAGCTGCGTCGCGCCCGGCGTCGTGGCGATCGTCCGGATGCCTTTCGAGCGCAGCCACTCGAGCACTCGCGGGCTCTCCTCGACCACGCAGGGTACGGAAAAGAGCACGCCCGTGCTGGCGCGCACGACGTTGGGATTGAAGAGGTCGGTGACTGGATCGCAGACGATCACGGCCTGGCAGCCGGCGGCATCGGCGCTGCGGAGGATGGTGCCGAGGTTGCCGGGCTTTTCGATCGCCTCGACCACCAGCAGGAAGGGCGCGGCGGGAAGCGGGATTTCGTCGAGCGTGCGCCGCCACTGGGGTGCCACCGCGAGCAGGCCATCGGGCCGCTCCCGGTAGGCGACCTTCGCGAACGCTTCGCGCGAGAGTTCGAAGAGACGGGCTCCGGCCTGGGCCGCCTGCTCGATCAGCGCCGGCTCGTTTTCCCCGAGGAACCACGAGGGCGCGTAGTAGAGCTCCGTCAGCGCCACGCCTTTCTCGAGTGCGCGCCGGATCTGACGGTATCCCTCCACCAGAAACACCCCCGCCTCGTCGCGAGGACGCCGGTCGCGCAGCTTCACGAGCTGTTTGATGCGGGGGTTCTGGAGACTGGAGATGTGTTCGACGTCGGACACGGGGAGGGTAGGGGACGAGGAAGGAGGCGAGGGGTCAAGCGCGCGGCCCGACGGTTTCGGTTGCGGCAGCCGGGGACTTGTGTTCGGTGGCACGCGTGTCCCGCAAGAAGAAGCCGTTCAACGACCATCCCTTCGCCTACCGCCAGGAGATCGAGCTGGAGATCAGCACCCTGACCAATCTGGGCCTGGGCCTGGGGCGCGTGCGGCTGGAGGCTCCTGCTGCCGCTGAGGCCGGCGAGGGCGAGAGCGCTGGCTGGGTCGTGATGGTGCCCTTCGCGCTGCCGGGCGAGCGCGTCCGGGTCCGCGTCTATCGCAACCACAAGAACTTCTCCGAGGCGGACCTGCTCGAGGTGGTCAGCCCCTCGCCCCAGCGCATTCAGCCCCGCTGCCCGCTGTACGGGCGCTGCGGGGGGTGTCAGTATCAACATCTTTCCTACGCCGAGCAGCTTGCGTGGAAGCGCCGCCAGGTCGAGGAGCTGCTCCGGCACATGGCGGGCGTCGACCGTCCCGTCAACGCGGTCATCGGCTCGCCCGCGGAGTTCGGCTACCGCTCGAAGATCACGCCCCATTTTCAGGCGCCCAGGGGCGAGCCGGACGCGGCGGGCCCGATGCCGATCGGATTTCTGAAGCAGGGCTCGCGGTTCGACATCGTCGACGTGCCCCGCTGCGAAATCGCCACCGAGGGCATCAACCGCCGCCTGGCCGAGGTGCGCGAGGAGGTCCGTGCCCGTGCGGCGCGGGGCGAGTACGAACGGGGCGCCACGCTCCTGCTGCGCGATGCCGGTGGGGAGGTCACCACCGATTACGAGGCGACTGTCACCGAGGCGGTTGGCTCGCTGAAGCTTCGTTTCCTCGCCCGCGATTTCTTCCAGAACAACCCCTTCATCCTACCCGCGTTTGCCGCCTACGTGCGCGACCAGGCTGCGGCCAGCGGCGCTCGCAACCTCGTCGACGCCTATTGCGGCAGCGGACTGTTCGCCCTGACAGCCGCGCCTGCGTTCGAACGGGTTGCAGGCATCGAGATCAGCGAGACCTCGATCGACTTCGCCCGGCGCAATGCGGCCGACAATGGCATCGCGAATGCGCGCTTTCTGGCGGGCGACGCCTCTGCCATCTTCCAGGGGCTCGACTTCCCGGCGGCGGAGACTGCCGTGGTCATCGACCCTCCGCGCAAGGGCTGCGACGAATCGTTTCTCAACCAGCTCTTTGCGTTCGGCCCCCGGGCGGTCGTGTACGTCTCCTGCGATCCCGCCACGCAAATGCGCGACCTCAGGCTTTTCACCGCGGCCGGCTATCGGGTCCAGACTGTCCAGCCCTTCGACCTCTTCCCGCAGACGCGGCATCTCGAGTGCGTCATCACCCTGGTTCGCTGAGGGTTGTCGTGGTTAAGCACGCGGTAAACAATCCTTTATAAGGTCAATTTCGGGCGATCATATCACAGGATGTGCGGGGTGAGCGCTCTTGCTCCGTGGGCGGGCTTGTCGTGGAGTATCCCCATTCGTTGTTATGAATAGTCGACGTTTCCCCAAGGGGCTGAGCCCGCGTGGAGGCCCCAACTTTCCCCGCGGCCGCGACCTGCTCACGAATTCGCTCTTGAACAAGGGCACGGCATTCACCGAGGCGGAGCGCGATGCGCTCGGCCTGCGCGGCCTGCTTCCGCCCCGCATCTTTCCGATCAAGGAGCAGGTTCAGCGCGCCCTGAACAACTTCCGCCGCAAGCAGGACCCGCTGGAGAAATACATCTTCCTGACGACGCTCCAGGCCCGCAATGCGACCCTGTTTTACCGGCTGCTCCAGGAGTACGCCGAGGAGATGATCCCGATCATCTACACGCCCACCGTGGGGCAGGCCTGCCTGGAGTACGGCGCGATCTTCCGCCGTCCCCAGGGCATCTTCATCAGCGCCCGCGAGCGTGGACGCATGGACGAAGTGCTGCGCCACTGGCCCAACCAGGACGTCCGCATGATCGTCGTGACCGACGGTGAGCGCATTCTCGGCCTCGGCGACCTCGGTGCGCTCGGCATGGGAATCCCGGTCGGGAAACTGGCGCTCTACACAGCCTGCGCCGGCCTGCATCCTTACTACACGCTTCCCATCTGCCTGGATGTCGGCACCGACAACGAGAAGCTGCGCGCCGACCCCTTCTACATCGGCATCGACCAGAAGCGCCTGCGCGGCGAGGAGTACGACTCGTTCATCGAGGAGTTCGTGGCCTCCGTGCAGCGGGTTTTCCCGCACGCCCTGATCCAATGGGAGGACTTCGGCAACACCAACGCGTTCCGTATGCTGCACAAGTACCAGGAGCGTGTTCCCAGTTTCAACGATGACATCCAGGGCACTGCATCCGTCGCGCTCGCCGGCCTCATTGCTGCGCTCCGCGTCGCGGGCGGCAGTCTGAAGGACCAGAAGATCCTCTTCCTTGGCGCCGGCGAGGCCGGCACGGGCATTGGCGACCTCTACGTCGCGGCCGCCCGCGAGGCCGGGCTGAGCGAAGCCGAGGCACGCAGGCGCTGCTGGTACGTCGACTCGCAGGGGCTGGTGGTCAAGGACCGACCGGGCAAGCTTGCCTCGCACAAAGCGCCCTTCGCGCACGATCATCCGCAGGTGCCGACTCTGGTCGAGGCGGTCGAAACGCTGCGCCCCACCGCCCTTGTCGGCGTGTCGGGTTCGGCGCACGCGTTCACGCGTGAGATCATCGGGGCGATGACCCGCATCAATCCGCGTCCGATCATCTTCGCGCTGTCCAACCCGACCTCGAAGGCTGAGTGCACCGCGGAGGAGGCCTACGCCTGGTCCGACGGCAAGGCGGTCTTCGCGAGCGGCAGTCCCTTCCCGCCCGTGGTTTATCAGGGAAAGACCTTCGTGCCGGGTCAGGGCAACAACGTGTACATCTTCCCCGGTGTGGGTCTTGGCGCCCTGGTCTGCGAGTCCGCGCAGGTGACCAACAGCATGTTCCTCAAGGCGGCCCAGCGATTGGCCAGCCTCGTATCCGAGGATGACCTGTCCCAGGGGCGTATTTACCCGTCGCTCTCGAGGATTCGCGACGTGTCGATCCAGATCGCCGTGGCGGTCGCCGAGGAGGCGCACCGGGCGGGCTTGGCGCGCACCGACCGACCCGAGGATCTCGAGGCCGACATCCGCTCCCGCGTCTTCGTCCCGGAGTATTACGATTACGCCTGAGGCCCGTACTCATCTCGAAACTTCAAGCCGGAGGCACGCGCCTCCGGCTTTTTTAGTGGGCCTTGGGATTCATCGCGATCGATATTCGCATGACCCTTCTGCCACCTGCGGGCCCACTGCCCTGTGTTCCCGGTTGCATGCGGGCGCGGCTGTGATTCGCTGCGGGCATGTCCAAGCTGCTCTGTGTGTATTGCTCTTCCAGCGACAGGCTGGACCCGAAGTATTACGCGGCGGCCGATGAACTCGGCCGGGCGATGGTCGCGCACGGCTGGGGTCTGGTCTACGGAGGCGGCCGCGTGGGCATGATGGGCGCGATCGCACGCTCCGTGAAATCCGCCGGTGGCCGCGTCGTGGGCGTGATCCCCGAATTCATGGTCGCCAAGGAGCTGGCCTACAACGATGCCGACGAACTCATCCGCGTGCAGACCATGCGCGAGCGCAAGGCCGCGATGGAGCAGCGCGCCGCGGCCTTCGTCGCCCTGCCCGGCGGCTGGGGCACGCTCGAGGAAATCCTGGAGATCATCACCCTGCGCCAACTCGATGTGCTGAGGAAGCCCTGCATTTTTCTGAACCAGGACGGATTTTACGACGAGCTGCTCGCGCTGTTCCACAAGATGATCGACGGTCGGTTCAACCGCCCGAGCAACCTCGAGCTGTTCTCCGTCGCCCGCACGCCCGACGAGGTGATCCGCAGACTCGAAAGCGACCGGCATCCCGTGGCCGAGACCAAGTGGTTCGTCACCACCTGAAAATACGGAAGGCAGAGGTCAGAGGCCAGAAGTCAGCCCCAACCCGCATGCCCGCCGGCCTCAGATTTCCGACCTCCGCCTTTCGACAAGCCCTCTGTCTACTAACTTCTGATCTCTGCCGTCTCGACTATGCAACGCCGCCCCGTTCTCAGCCTCCTTCGTGCCCACCTGGCCCGCGGACTCGATCCGCACGAAGCCTCGATGACCCGCTGGATCATCGATTTCGTCGAAGCGCATGAGGACTGCTTCCTGCGCTCGTGCCTGACCGGGCACCTGACAGGCTCCGCGTGGATCACCGATCCCGAGGGGCGGCGGACGCTGCTCACGCACCACCGCAAGCTCGACAAGTGGCTCCAGCTTGGAGGCCACGCGGACGGTGAGACGGACCTGCTGGCCGTGGCACTCAAGGAGGCGCGAGAGGAGAGCGGGCTCACCCGGTTCCGTGTGCGAAAGACCGAGGTCTTCGACGTGGACCGTCACGAGATTCCCGAACGCAAGGGCGTCCCGGCGCATTGGCACCTCGACCTGCGTTTCTGGCTGGAGGCCGATCCGGCCGAGCCGCTCGTCGTGAGCGACGAATCGCACGACCTGGCCTGGGTCGACGTTGAGGAGGTCGAGCGCCTCAATCCCGAGGAGTCGATGCTCCGCATGGTGCACAAGACCTTGGCGTCCCGCTAAGGGCACAAAAAAACCTCCCGCCTGGGCGGGAGGTTTTGAAGAGTAGAACCTCGATCGATCGCTTAGCGCGAGCCCGCGGGCGAGGTGTTCTGCGTCGGGTCGACCGTCGGGGTCGTGGGATTGGTCGTGGTGCCCGTGTTCGACGTCTGGGTGGTGGTCGACGTGGTCTGACCGGTCGGCGAGGAGGTCTGGGTGTTTACGGTCGTGGTGCCGGCGTTCACGGTGACGGTCGACGTCACCGAACTCGGATTGGCCGCGGCGTTGGTCACCTGGGTCTGGACGTTCGGCGCAGCGGCTTGAACCGCGGTATTCGAGGCCACCGAGCTGGCCGTAGCGGTGGCCGTGGCGGCGACGGACGGGGCCGCCTGCTGAACGGCAGGCGTCGAGGCAACGGCTGTGGCGGTCACAGCGACCGTGGCGGCCGTGGCGGGAGCCGCGGCGATGACGGCGGGCTGATTGGCGATCGAGGCGGAAGTTGAGGCGACCTGGGCGGCGACCGCGGGAGCGGCGGCGATGACCGAGGGCTGCGAGACAATCGCGGTGGCCGTGGCGGCGACGCCGGCGGCGATCGCAGGAGAGGCCGCGATGACGGCGGGCTCATTGGCGATCGAGGTGGCGGCGGCGGCGATGTTCGCAGCGGCCGTCGGATTGGTGGCGACGAGGCCCGCGGCGGCCTGCACGGCGGCCTGGGCAATCTGCGCGGCAACGGTGGGATTGTTCTGGGCGAGCGTCTTGAGCGCATCCGCGTCGCCACTGGTCACCGCGGCCTGAACCTGGGCCGTGAGATCGGCAGAAAGCGCCGGAGCTGCGTCTTGAGCATGAGCGGTGACGCCGGCCACGCCGAGGGCGAGCGCGGCAGCCGCGAAGAAAGAACGGAATGACTTGGTGGACGATTTCATGATCGTGATTTTCAGTTTTTTACAAGGCTGGTGCCCGTTGGTCTGACGACAAAAGCAAATCCTTGGTGTTATTGCTAACCAATTTTTGTGAAATTATGGCGCCTGATTGCGAGGCAACCAAGCGCCAACCGAGCAAATCCCGTACCATGGGCGAAAATACAGGCAAGCGTGAAATCTCTTCTTAGGGAGAGGCTTATTAATCGGAGGTGTTGGACGCCGGAGACGGAGGCGAAACCGCGCCGGTCCGCTCTGTGCCGGTTGACGGACCGCGTGACGGGCCTAGGGTCCTGACCATGCAATTGGCGGCGCTCGAAAGCCTGCAGCGGCTGGTCCTACCCGATCCCTGGCAGGCAAAGGCGATTCAAGCCCTTCGTGATGGCTGTGATGTGGTGCTTTCGGCTCCGACGGGCGCGGGCAAGACCTACGTGTTTGAACGGTGGGCTGAGCAGGCGAACTTTTCGCGGCGGGCGCTTTTCACGGTGCCGACACGGGCATTGGCCAATGACAAGTACGCCGAGTGGAAGGCTCGGGGCTGGCGGGTGGGCATCGTGACGGGCGACGTCACAGCCGATCCCCAGGCACCGATCGTCGTGGCCACACTCGAAGCCGTGCAGGGCGTCCTCGGCGAGCCATCCGCGCAGCCGACCCAATTGGGTGAGGGCTCGGATCTGCGCCGGGCGGTGGCACAGAGCCCGTTTCATCTCTTGGTCATCGACGAGTATCAGTGGATATCCGACGGAGCGCGGGGAAATCACTACGAGGGCGCACTGTTGTCGGCCCCGACCTCGCTCCAGTTGTTGCTGCTCTCCGGGTCGGTGTCGAACCCCGAGGACGTCGCCGCGTGGCTCACGCGACTGGGGCGTCGCGTGGAGGTGGTCCAGACGCGCGTCAGGCCCGTACCGATCGAGGAGGTGGAGGCGGACGATCTCGTCGGCGGGCTTCCGGCTTCCATCCTGGGCTTCTGGTCGCGGCGCGTGGCCGGGGCGCTGAGGGCGGGCTATGGGCCGGTCCTGGTGTTTGCCCCGCATCGCCGCGACGCCGAGCGCCTCGCGCGCCAGTTCGCACGGGAATTGCCGATGCACGATCCGCTCGCGCTCACCAAGGATCAGGAACATGCCTGCGGACCTGAACTCGCCCGCCTGCTCCGCGCCCGGGTGGCGTATCACCACAGCGGTCTGACGTATCTCCAACGTGCGGGCGTGATCGAACCGCTGGCCAAGGCCGGCCAGCTGCGGGCCGTTGTCGCGACTCTTGGCCTGAGCGCGGGGATCAATTTCTCGCTCAGGTCGGTGATGATCACCTCGGGCGGCTACCGTCACGAGCATCTGGAACGGGAACTGGAGCCGCACGAGATCCTGCAGATGATCGGAAGGGCGGGGCGGCGCGGCCTGGACGAGGCGGGGTTCGTGCTGGTGAGCAGCTCGACACCCCGGCTGAGAAGTGCGGCTCCCCAGCGCCTCAAGCGTGCGGCGCCGCTGCCGTGGGCGTTTCTGCTCCGCATGGTTGCCGTGGGAGGCGACGCGAGCCGGCTCTCGGGGCGGGCCGCCGGACGGTTTTTCAGCGAGGAACCGATTCCGCTGGGATGCGAGCAGACTGCGGTGCCGGGGAGCGCGCCGCTTCCCTGTGCGCAGATGACGGATACAGGACGCGCGCGCCTCGTGCGCCGGCGGCACAATCCCTTCCCCGCGTGCCGCACCTGCCCGCGCCGCGCCGAATGCCTGGAGCTCGATCCGACGCCCACGCTGCTGTGGCAGTGGCAGCGCTTGGGGGTGCTCGACAAGGCGCTGGGGCTGACGCCTCGCGGCGAACTCGTTTCATTTTTCCTGGGACCCGAAGGGCTGGCGATCGCGGCGGGATTGTCGGATCGGAGGGCGGTGCCGCAGGACCTCGTTTACGAATGTGCGAACCTTTTCGCGGGCGACCGGTTTTCGGGAACGAACCCGCGCCGGCTCGGCCCGCTGGCGGCACAGTGCGAGCGCTGCTACCGGGGATTGTCCGCCGAGGGTTACCTCGAGCGAGGCGTGCCGCCGGCCTATGGCTTCGGTGCCGCGGACTTGGTGCGCGGGCTGCTCGAGGGCGGAGTGCGCGCATCGCGACTGCTCGAGTTGCATGCTCTGGCGGGCCGCGGCGATGTCGATCGGTTGTTGATCGAGTGGCGTAGCCTCTTGCGTCAGGTGTCCGCGGCTCCCGCGAGCCTGGTCCGCCCCGCGACGACCGACGACGACCGGCGCCTGGTGGAGCGCTGGCCGGTGTTTCGCGATGCCTGCCAGCGTCTGATTGGAGACCTGCGTCCCGCGGGGCTGCCCGACCTGCCGGCGCTCGCTCCCGATCAGCGCCGGCCTGTCAATCACCGGCTCATCGGACTTCGCGTCGAGGGACGCGATCGTGGCGTGCGGCTGCGCGACGGGCAGCGGGGCGGGCCGCGCTGAGCGGAGGGCCCGGGGTCAGCGTTTCTCCCGTTCGATCGCGCTCACTTTGCCGTTGGTGAACTCGATGCGGATGTGCTCGTGCGCGTCGGCCCGATACACGTCGTGAAATTCAGGCTCCGTGAAGACGTAAACCGCACCGGTCTTCGGGTCGCGCATGGCGTAGTGGCGATAGCGCACGACCTGGCCCGCCCAGTCCTCGGTGATGGCGAGGTAGACCCAGGTCATCTTGTCGCCCTTGGCGGTGTGCTGTTCGTGGCGCTCGTCGGGCGCGCCCAGCGCCATGTAAACCATGTCGGGCGTGTAACCGAGTTCCACGCCGCCCTTGCGGATGACCTCCTGCTGGTGCGGCGTCAGCGTTGCGAACAGGGCCGCCTTGTCGTCGATGCGCGAGCTGATCGTACTGCAGCCGGCGAAGACCAGCACGGCGAGCAGCGGAGCGAATCGTTTGAGGAAGGATTTCATCGGAGGGGACCGGAACCATGGACCCCTGGGCCCGGCTCCGGATCCAAACCATGACATCGGCGGGCGCCGCGCGCAAGCGGCGCCTGAGCTCGTCAGTCGGCAAGCACCTCGTTGACAGTGAGAAGCAGTTGTTCCGCCGAGAAGGGCTTGTTCAGGAAGGCATCGACGATGATGCCGGGCGGCGGCTTGTTTTCGCCGCCCGGAGAGACCGTGCCGCTGATGGCGACGATCTTGAGCGACGGCTTCTGTCCGCGGAGCAGCTGGATGAGTTCGACGCCGCTCATGCCAGGCATCAGCAGGTCGGTGATCACCAGGGCGACCTCGGCGAGATTTGCCCGCACCAGTGCGAGGCCCTGCTGGCCGCTGTCGGCTGTCAGGACCCGGTAATCGTGCGCGGTCAGGAGGCTCTCGCTGATGTGGCGCAGCGCGAATTCGTCGTCGACGACGATCACGAGCTGGCCTTTCCCGTGGGGAAGATCGCGCGAGAGGACGGGGGTATCCTCCTCGGCGGAGACGATGGCGGGAAGGTAGATGTCGAACCGTGTGCCTTGTCCGACGCGGCTGTCCACGCCCATGAAGCCATCGTGCTGCTCGACGATGCTGCGAGCCGTCGACAGGCCGAGGCCGGTTCCCTTGCCGGGATCCTTGGTCGTGAAGAAGGGTTCGAACACGCGCTTCATGAGGTCCGGCGGTATGCCGCAGCCGGTGTCGACCACCGACAGTCGCACGAAGCGGCCTGGGTGCCCACCGACGAACCGGGATGCCGAATTTTCATCGAGGGTGACGTTCTCGCCGGCGAGCGTCAGCGTGCCGCCCTTCGACATCGCGTCCCGGGCGTTCACGCAGAGGTTCATGAACACCTGGTGCATCTGGGTGGTGTCGGCCTCGATGGTCCAGAGACTGCGCGGCAGGTCGGTCTCGATCTCGATGTTCCGCGGGAAGGTTTCCTGGATGAGTTCGGCGATCTCCTTGAGCAGGTGGCGCGCCTGGATGACGATTCGCTCTGTGCGCAGGCCGCGCGAGAAGGTCAGGATCTGGCGCACGATCTGGGCGCCGCGGTTGGCGCTGGCCTCGACGGTGTCGAGCAGCATGAGGCCCTGGGGATCGGAGACGCGCATGCGCACGATCGGGACGGCGAGCAGGATGGGCGCGAGGATGTTGTTGAGGTCGTGCGCGACGCCGCCGGCGAGAATGCCGATGCTTTCCAGTCGCTGGGCGCGGAGGAATTTCTCCTCGAGCTGCTTCTTCTCGGTGACGTCGATGTACGAGGCCAGCACCGCATCCGCGGAGCCCTCGCCCGAGCGAACGGCGGTGAGCCGCCCGCTGACGATGATCTCGCGCCCGTCCTTGGTCCGGTGATGGAACTCCCCCTCGAGCGACTTCTGGTCAAGGGCACGGGCCAGGGGCGAACCGAGCTGGGCCTGTGGCTGGGCGAACAGGGCGAGGTCGCGACGGCCGAGGGCTTCGGCCTCGGTCCAGCCGTAGAGCCGTTCTGCCCCCTTGTTCCAGTAGCGAAGGGTACCGTCCGCGGCGCAGATCACGATCGCGTCGTTGGCCTGGTCGATCATGTGCGCCTGCTGCTCGATGCGTTCGAGCGCCGCGCGCTGGGCGGTGATGTCGGCGATCGACATGACCGCGAGCGTCACCGCGTTGCGGGCGTCGCGCAGGCAGGGGCGCACGTTCGCGGAGACCCAGATGGTCGGCGCGCCCGGGCGTTGCACGCCGAGCACGGCGCCGTCGGAGGACTCGCCGGTCCGCAGGCAGCGGCCCAGCGGATGCTCGCCCGCGGGCATGGGTGTTCCATCCCCGCGAAGGGTTGTCCAAAGCGGTTCGCTGAGGGTGGACACCAGCAGCTGGGACTTGGGCAGGCCGAGGATGCGCGCGGCGCTGTCGTTGCAGGCCACGATCTGGCCGGCGCCGTCCGCCAGAAGGATGCCCTCGGCCAGCGAGCTGACGACCGCACGGTAGCGCTCCTCGCTGAGCCGGAGCGTATCCTCGACGTGGAGACGATCGGCGACCTCCTTCACCTTCTCGTCGAAAGCGCCCTGGAGGCGGCGCGACAGCATCTCGTACTCGCGCGCCTTTTCCTCGAGCTTTCGGACGATGCTTTCGCTGAAGCTGCGGAAGTAGCTGCTCTCGTCCTCGAGGCCGGCTCCGAGGGGCCGGGCCGCGCCCTGCTCCGCGGCCTTGCGCAGGGTGTCGGCGAGCACGGCGGGCTCCATGGGCTTGATCAGGTACGCCGTCGCCCCGATGCGCTCGGCCAGCTCCGCATCGCGGGTGTCGGTGTAGCTGCCCGTGTAGAAGACGAAGGGCACGTCCGCGGTGTCGGGCCGCCGGCGTACCTCGCGACACAGCAGGAACCCATCCATCTGAGGCATCAGCACGTCGGATACGATCAGGTCGACCTTCTCGCGGTCGAGCAGGGCGAGCGCCTCCACGCCGTTGTGCGCATTGAGCACCTCGAAGCCCGCGGCGCGCAGGACGGTCTCGAGAAAATACAGGTTTTCGTCCCGGTCGTCGACGTTGAGGGCTTTCATGGGGCGGCCAGTGCCGGTAGGTAGGCGGAGAGTTCCTGCACGAAGGTACCCAGTTCTATCGGCTTCTCTATGTATCCGGTAAAGCCCGACTGCAGCGCACGGTCGCGGTCGCTCGCCATCGCGTAGGCGCTCAGCCCGACGATCGGAACGCGTTCGAGCCGCGCGTCGGCGCGCATGCGGGCCACCGTCTCGTAGCCGTCGAGCTCCGGCATCTGGATGTCCATGATGATCAGGTCGGGTATGGACTCCTCCACCACGCGGAGAGCCTCGAGCCCGTTCTTGGCCTCCGCCACCTCGCAGCCCGAACGCCGGAGAATGAAGGAGAACAGGTAGCGGCTCTCCGGGTTGTCCTCGACGAGTAGGATGCTGGCTTTCATGGCGTTGGCGGAAGGGCTCGGGTGGTCGCAGCGGGTCCATCGGTCGGGGCATTCCTGGGAAGACGCACGGAGAACCGGCTCCCCCTCCCAAGGGTGCTTTCGACGGAAATATCGCCTCCCATGAGGTTGAGTAGCTTCCTGCAAAGGTAAAGCCCCAAGCCAGTTCCTTCCCGGTTGCGGCGTGACGATGTGTCGAATTGTCGGAACGCCTCGAACAGCTGCGAGACCTGTGCGGGCGCGATGCCGACGCCGGTGTCGGTCACGTCGATCCGGATCTCCTCCGCCGCAGCCCGCACGGCGATGTCCACGCCTCCCTGCTCGGTGAACTTCACCGCATTGTGGGCGAGATTGATCAGGATCTGCAGGCAGCGGCGACGGTCGCCAAACATGGGCAGTGCGCCGGGCGGCATCTCCGTGCAGAGGGTCAGGCGTCGGGCTTCGGCCAGGGGCCGAACCTGTCCGACGGCCTCTGCGACGACGCCCGCGAAGTCGAAGGCCTCCCGATTGAGTCGAAATCCCCCGGCCTCGATGCGCGAGACATCCAGCAGGTCGTTGATCAGGCCGAGCAGATGCTTGCTCGAGCTGTACGCCATCGCGAGCTGGCGCTTCTGCTCGGGATTCAGCGGGCCTGGAATTTCGTCCTTCACCAGGCCGGTGAACCCGATGATCGCGTTGAGCGGCGTGCGCAGCTCGTGGCTCATGGTGGCGAGGAATTCGGACTTCAGCCGGTCGAGCTCGCGCAGGCGCGCGTTGGCGGCCGTCAACTCGGCGGTGCGTTCCAGCACGCGGCGCTCGAGGTCGTCGTGCGCGCGCCTCAGCGCCTCCTCGCCGCGCTTGCGCTCCGTGACGTCGCGTCCGACGACGAATACGCGGCTGACCTGGCCGTCGTGTTCGGCGATGGGGTGGAAGGTCGTGTGGAAATGGTGCGCGTCGGCCGCGCCGGGCGGGGTCAGCGGGAGATCGCGGCTGCGAAGCGTGTTGCGCGCGGCGCAGTCCTTCAGCGCGACGGCGAGCTCCGAGGAGAAGGATGCGGGCATGCGGGCATCGCCGTCGGGCCCCACCTCGATCCCAAGCAGCCGTGCGGCGGTGGTGTTCCACTGGCGCAGCCTGGGTTCGCCTCCGGGGCCGATTTCGAAGCAGAGGATCAGGTCGGACGTGATTTGGAAGACCTCGCGGTAACGGGCCTCGCTTGCCCGGCGCGCCTCCTCGGCCTGGCTGCGTGCGGCCTCGGCCTCGCGATGGGCCCGGCGCGTCGCGGTCTCGCGCAGCTCGCGTTCGACGGCCGGCACAAACCGGGCCATGTCGCCCTTGATCAGATAGTCGTGCGCGCCCCGGCGCATCATGTCGACCGCGAGGTCCGCGCTGATCGAACCGGAGACGACGATGAACGGGACGTCCAACCCGTGCTCGCGCACGATCCGAAGTGCCTCGGGCGCGCTGAAACGCGGCAGCTGGTAGTCGCAGAGAATCAGGTCCCAGTCGGTCCCGACCAGGGCGGCCCGCAGCTCCTCCTCGGTTTCCACGCGCCGAGGGTTTACTGAATACCCCGCGTGCGCCAGCTGGTGCAGAACCAGCTGGGCGTCGATGTCGGAATCTTCGACAAACAGGACGCGGAGGGAGGGGCTCATGTCATCTACAGCCCTCCCATGATGAAACGCGGCGCCCCGCTGACCACCTTAATTTCGCGGGGCGCCGGCAGACCGCGCCGGACCTTATTCGTGGCGCAGGGTGATGTCCCCATTCATGGTGGTGACTTGGAGCAGGACACCGCCGCCGTTGAGATCGCCACTGACGACCTTGCCGCCAGCGATGGCGGGGATGTTGGGCGGAAGCGGGGGCATGGGGGCCCGCGGATGCGCGGCGGGAATGGGGGGCTGGGTGCCCTTGGCGGCGCCGGCATCCTGCGCCTCGGCCGCCTGTCGCGCGGCCTCGCGCATCTGTTCGCCCATCTCACGGGCGCGTTCCGCGATCTCGCGTCCGACCTCGCCCGCCACGTGGGCCGCCACGACGGCATTTTGGCTCACCACCGAGGCCCAGCCGGTCTCACCGAGGTTCTGGCTGGTGGTCTTGAGCGCAGCGTCCGAGAAGTCGGTCAGGATGGAGCCGTTGTGCGTGCGGAAGCGCACCTGCGCCTTGGCGTCGGCGGGCACGCGCACCACGACGGCGCCGTTCATCGACGAGATCGAGATGGGGTGTTCCTTCGACAGCGCGCTGAAGGCCACGTGGATGCCTCCGTTCATGGTCTCCACGCTGAGTCCGCCAGCCAGGCCGGTGCCCTTCACGCCGCAATTGAGCGCCTTCACGGCAACGTCGCCGGAGAGCCGGTCGAGGGCGACGCTCCCGCCCCAGCCGTTCTGGATTTCCAGGTTGGTCGACTTCGGCACGGCGATGTCGAACTTTGCGCCGCCGTCGTGCGGCCACGATTCGCGGCCGTAGTCGAGCGTCGCGACGTTGCCCTCGACTTTCAGCGTAAACCCGGAGCTCGAGGCGCTCAGCACGCGCAGGCCGTCCTTGCGCTGGGTGGGGTCCTCGGAGGGTTTGGCGGTGGAGGTGACGGTGACCTGGGATGCGGAGTCCCCCGGGTGCACGGTGAGGTCGCCATTGGAGACATAGACTTTGAGCAGGCAGGGTTTCGAGGGATCCGCAAAGGAGACCGACGCGGTGGTGGAGTCGGCCGCCAGGCCGCGCAGGGGGCCGGCGGCGAGTCCCGCGGCGACCAGGGCCGCGACGATCCACGGGGAGAAGAATGAGTTCGATGGAGTCATGGAATGGATGAGTTTGGAGCCTTGGGGTGGGTCGTTCTAGGATCGGTATGGAAAGGGCGAGATGCGTGCGAGGGCCACGTCGGCGGCGGCGCGCACGTTTTGGTCGGTGGAGTTGTCCTGGGCCAGCGTTCGCAGTGCGGGCACCGCGCTGCGGTCGCGCACGGCGGCGAGGAAGTCGACCATCGCGAGCTGCACGAGCGGCGAGCGCTCGCGCGGGAGCGCCGCGACCACGCCTTCCCGGGCGATCGGCTGGTCGGCATGCGCATAGAGCGCCTCGAGCGCCGACAGCCGCACGTTCACGCTCGGATCGAAGGCGAGCGTGGCGACGAGCTGGCTGAGCTTGGAGGCATCCAGATTTCCGCGCTGGATGTCGTCGGCGACGGCCCTCAGGCGCGCGTTGTCGGGCTGCTGACGGGCGAGCGCGTAGGCGACGAGCTGGCTCATCGAATCGACCTTGCTGCGCAGGTCGGCGAGTTCGCGGTGGGTGTCATCGGACTTCACCGCGGCCGGTGCGTGGGCGAGGAATCGGGCGCCGAGGAAGAGCCCGGCGGCGAACACCGCCAGGGCGAACCCCGCCTGGAGCGCCGTGCGCAAGCCGAAGAGCATCGACCAGCGGGCCGGGGTCCGTGACGGCTGCAGCGCGCCGCGTGATTCCCGGGCGAGCTCATCGTCGAGCATTGCGAAGAACCGCGTGCGCAGCGCAGGGCCGGGTTCCTCGGCGGGCATCCGGTCGAGCGTGCCGACCGTGAGCGCGAGGCTCGCGTAATCGTTCCTGCAGGCCTCGCAGGTCTGAAGGTGGCGGTCGAAATCGGCGGACTCGTCGGGCGGCAGCGTGCCGTCAAGACGGGCGAGCTGGGTGTCGTGGACGCGTTGGCAATTCATGGCGTGGGAGGGCGGTCAGTCGCGGGCGCCGTCGGAGGAGTACGGGCGCGGACCGGCCTGGAGTTTGAGATAATGATCGCGGAGGGCCCGCAGGGCGCGGTGGATGCGGACCTTGAGCGTGCCGACACTGCAGGCGTGGATCTGCGCCAGCTGCTCGAGCGGCAGGTGTTGGAGGCGATAAAGGGTGATCAGTTCGCGCTGGTCCCCCGGCATGCGGGCCAGGGCGGTGCGCAGCAATGCGAGCTCGTCGTTGCGTTCGGCCTGATGGGCGGCGTGCGGCGTCTCGTCGCGCGCCTCGTGGGCCTCGTCCGCCTCGTCCAGCGGCACGGGGGCGCGGGAGGATTTTCTGAAATGGTCCGCGAGCACCTTGCGCGCGAGGTGGTACATCCACGTGGTGAAACTGCCCTCGTCGCGATAAGTGTGCCGGTATTTGAGTATGCGGTAGAACACCACCTGCACGAGGTCCTCGCTGGAACTTCTCTGGCCGGTCACCCGCACGAAAAATCCGTACAGCGCCCGATGGTGCCGCTCGAACAGGTCGCCCAGGCGCCCGGTGTCGCCATCGCGCACGGCGAGCATGAGATCGTGGTCGGTGGTCGGCTCCATGGATTCGGTGCGCGTGGCTGCGGACAGGCAGTCAAAGCCGGCGGAACGCGTGTGGCCATGGATTTCTGCGGGTGCGATGCTCACGGAGGGGAGGGTGGTTCATGGGTCGTTCAGCGGATTAAACCGACCTGCGCGATCGCCGTTACCGGAAATTTGGCGTTGGGCATGGATCGCAGGGGCTGCTAGGAGGTCATTCCACGCGCCAATCCCCCCTCCCCATGACGATGAATCGCCGCCAATTCCTCACCCGGGCCGCCCTTGCGGCCTCCGCCACGACTCTCCTGCGTCCCCTCCTGTCCACCGCAAAGGCGACGCTTCCCCCCACGCCTCCGACGGAATTCGTCCTCCTGCGTCGCGCCACCGGCTATTTCATCGGCCGGGGTGGCACGATTGGCTGGTATTCCGGAAAGAACGCCCTCGCGGCGATCGACACCCAGTTTGTCGAGACTGCCCGCATCTTCCTGGAACAGATGCCCGGCCGCTCGGGGCGCACCCTCGACGTCGTCTGCAACACCCATCACCACTCCGACCACACGGGTGGCAATCCCGTGATGAAACCCGCCTCGAAGCTGCTCGTCGCCCAGCGCCGCGTGCCGATGCTCCAGCTCCGCAACGCGGAGCGGTTCCACACGACGCCGCTGCAGGTGTTTGCGGACACGCTCTTCGACACCCAGTGGAGCCTGGACCTCGGCGACGAGCACCTCACGGCCCGCCACTATTGTCCCGCCCACACTGCTGGCGACGCGGTCTTTCACTTCGAGAAGGCCAACATCGTCCACATGGGCGACCTCGTCTTCAACCGGCTCTACCCGGTCATAGATCCAAACGGCGGATACAGCGTGCGCGGCTGGGTGCAGGCGCTCGACTCGGCGATCCGCGACTATCCCGCGGACGCCATCTACCTGTTCGGCCACGGAAACGCGCGTTTCGGCGTCGCGGGCAGCCGTTCCGATCTCTCGCTCATGCGCGACTATCTCACCGCGCTGCTCTCCTTCGTGGAAAAGGGCATCGCCGCCGGCCAGTCGCGCGAGGAACTCGCCGAGGCGCTGCCCAACCTACCGGGATTCGACGACTTCCACGTCCCGCCGGGCAGGGGAAACCGGTTCCCCGACAACGTGCGGACGACGTATGACGAATTGACGCGGCTGAAGGGCGTGTAACACTGGCGGACTGCGCCGCGGGTTCGTGCGAGGCGATGCCGGTATGAGACTCAAGCGATTGGTCAACGACCTGGTCGACCTGGGCGCCCTGCAGTCGGGCGCCTACCGTCTCGAACTGGCTCCGGTGAAGGTCGCGCAGTTCGTCGCGTCCTGCCTCGAGGCGGTGATGCCCGACGCCCGGGTTGCCGGCGTGTCGTTGGAGGGCGGACTGGTTCCGGGGGCCCCGCCCATTCTTCACACCGACGAGGCGCGCCTGCGGCAGCTGCTCGTGATCCTGCTTGAGCGCTCGGTTCGCACGAGTGCCTCCGCGTCGCTATCCCTCGTCGTCCGCCGCGGGCCTCCGACCTCGGCCGACCAGCCCGGCATGTGCGCCGGCGACTGCCTCGAGTTCGAGGTGGGCGATGCGCCGCGCTCCGCAGCCGCGACGCCGCAGGCGGGCCGAAGGGCGATGCGCCGCTCGCGCCTCACCGCCGCCGACCGCGCCGGGTTGAGCCTCGCGCTCGCGTCCCGCCTGTGCGAGGCGCTCGGCGGCCGGATGGTTGTCGAGGAGCTCCCCGGAGCCCCTCCGCGATTCTTCGTGTGGATGCCGCTCGGCCTGCCTGCGGCCGAGCGTGTCGTCGAGGAGCCGTCGTGGAGCCCTGTCCTGCCAAAGGGCGTGTGAACGCGCCCTCAGGGCGTATCCACAATTCCATTCTTGATCGCGTAGCGCACCAGGCCCGCGGGTTCCTGGATGCGCAGCTTGTCCTTCAGCATCGTCATATAGTTGGCGATCGTCTTCGGGCTGAGCTCGTACTTGTGCGCCATCTCCTTGGTGCTCATCCCGCTCGCGAGAGCCCTCAGGATCAGCCGCTCGCGGGGCGTCAGCCGCACCGGCGGCTGCTGGGACGAGCCGTCCGGCTGGATCGCGTCCAGCAGCATCCTCATGCTGATCGGACAATAGAAACATTTCCCGGCCTCGACCGCCTGGATCGCGTCCTTGAGGATGTGAAGCGACTGTCGTTTAGAGACGAAGCCCTGGACGCCCACCGAGGCGGCGTCGCGGACGACGCCCTCGTGCTCGTTGGCGGTCAGCATCACGATCTTCATGCCGGGCAGCTCGCTGCGCACCATCTGCACGATCTCGTGCCCGGTGCCGTCCGGCAGCATCCAATCCAGCACCATCATGTCGGGCCTGTGCTCGCGGCACGCCGCGATCGCCTCCGCCACCGTGCCGGCCTCGGCGACCACGCGGAATCCCCCGGACTCATTGATCTGGGTGCGAAGCAGATCACGGATAAGGGTATAATCCTCAACAATAAGTATCCGGGTGTCTGACACGCGGCGGACTGTAGCATGAACGTGACAAAAATCATCCGAAAAATGGACGCGCGCCGCGACCAGGCCTCCGCCAGTCGTGACGACACGGTCGCCGGACTGCCCGCCCGGTCGTGGATGGCACGGTCAAACGGGGGCTTGTGGTGGAACAAAACAGCTCTTTACTCGTCCCTCTGCGTCCTGCATGAACCCGTGTTTCATCCCAACTCGATCCTGACCACAATGTCCTCCCTTCCCCGTGACCTGCGCAGGGTCTCGTCTGCCTTAGCCGTTGGACGGGAGGCATTAGAATGCCACGGGTACCCCTTCTGATTCCGGTTCGCCAGCTGCGACCCCCACGCACTTTATCAACATGATTCGATCTGTCTTCCCTTCCCTCGGCCGCCTTCTGGGCCTCGCCGTCGTGGCGCTGATGCTTGCCGTCCTGCCCGATGTCGCGCATGCGCTCGACGGTTTTGCGCCGAACCCGAACAGCGTGGTCAACGTCGTCGCCCAGCAGGCTGACGGCAAGCTTCTGGTCGGAGGATTCTTCACGAGCCTCGAGCCCGACTCCGCTAATCAGGCCATTCCTCGCACGTACCTCGCGCGCATCAACCGCGACGGCAGCGTCGACACGTCGTTCGCCCCGAATCCCAACGCCTCGGTCGACTCGATCCTCGTCCTGCCCGACCAGTCCATCATCATCGGCGGCCAGTTCACCAGCCTGCAGCCTGCGGGCTCGTCGACGGCGATCCCGTGCAATCACCTCGCGCACATCTACGCCGACGGCAGCGTCGACACCGCGTTTGGTGCCAGCGTCTCGGGTTCCTCGGCCCTTCTCGGCACCCCCGATGTTTACACGCTCCTTCGCCAGCCCGACGGAAAGATCCTCGTTGGCGGCTTCTTCGACCAGGTCGAGGGCAAGGGCGACTCGGCCGTCACCCCGCGCACCAACCTCGTCCGCTTCAACTCGAACGGCACGCTCGACACCTCCTTCCAGGTTCAGACCAACGGGCTGATCATGACGCTGGTCCAGGACAGCAGCGGCTCGGTCCTGGTCGGCGGCGGCTTCACTGCGGTCACGAACGCATCGACCGGCGCGTCCGTCACCCGCAACCGCATGGCGCGTATCCTCGCTGATGGTACGGTCGACTCGACGTTCGACCCCAACTTCAACAACCGCGTCAACGCGATCCTCGTGCAGCCAGACGGCACGATCATCGTGGGCGGCGGCTTCACCTCGCTCCAGCCCAACGGCGCGTCGACCGCCTCCGCGCGGGCATTCCTCGCCTCCCTCGGCCACGACGGTTCGCTCAACAGCCGCTTCGCCTCGAGCTACAACGGCGCGGTCAACGCCCTGGCCTCCCAGCCTGACGGCATGATCCTCATCGGCGGCGCGTTTAACGGGCTTTCCGTCACCACCGGCACCTCGTCGCTGCTCGCCAACTACATCGTCCGCGTGCGTCCCGACGGCACCGCAGATCCCACCTTCCAGGCGCGGCCCGCCTACACGGTGTCGTCGATCCTCGTTCAGTCCGACGGCAACATCGTCATCGGCGGCTTCTTCAGCGGCGTAATGTCGCGCGCGTCCGGAACCGCGATTCCCCGCTGGTACCTCGCCCGGCTGACCGCCAACGGCAGCCTCGACACGGAGCTGAATGGAAACACCGGGATGCGGATCGACTCGATCTATCCGCTGAAGAACGGCCAGTACCTGCTGACCGGCGGCATTTCCAACATCAGCGGCGTCACCGTCCACAATCTCGCCCGCATCAATGCGGACGGCACCCTGGACCCGACCTTCACCCCGGTTTTCAACGGCACGCCCGTGGCCTTCGCCGAGCAGTCCGACGGAAAGATCGTCGTCAGCGGATCGTTCACGCAGGTCGACGGCGTCACCCGCAACAACATCGCGCGGCTCAACGCGGACGGCACCCTCGACACGTCGTATGACCCGAACGTGAATGGCGGCGTCTATGCGCTGGCGCTCCAGTCCGACGGCAAGATTCTCGCGGGCGGCAGCTTCAACACCGTCCAGCCCAACGGCTCCGCCACGGCCACCACCATCATCGACATGGCGCGGTTCAATACCGACGGCACGCTCGACACCTCGTTCGACGCCGGTCCGGGCTCCACGGTGAACTGCATCAAGCTCGACTCCAAGGGGCGCATCTACGTCGGCGGAGCCTTCACGTATTTCTCGGGCGCGAAGAACAGCAAGACGCCCACGGCGAACTACATGGCGCGCCTCAACAGCGACGGCAGCGTCGACACGTCCTTCGCCCCGGTCTTCAACAACTCCGTGACCGGGTTCTGGTTCGAGTCCGACACCTCGATCCTCGTCACCGGCTCCTTCACCGGCGTGCAGGACAGCGGCACGGTCACGACCTATACGCGCAACCACATCGCCCGGGTCGACGACAAGGGTGTGTTCGATTCGAAGTACGACCCGAATCTCAATGCGTCGGTGCGCGATCTGGTCATTCTCCCCGACGGCACGGCGGTCATCGGCGGCTATTTCACCGCGCTCGCCCCGGATGGCGCCACGACGGCGATCACCGACCACATCCGCCTCGTTCGCCTGAACAAGGACGGCACGCTCTACACGAGTTTCAATCCCACGCCCAACGGCGCGGTGTCCTCGGTGGTGCTGCGCAGCGACGGTAGTCTCTTCGTCGCGGGCGGATTCATGACTCTCGACCCGAACGGCGCGTCGTCGTGGATTCGCAGCCCTGGTCTCGCCGTGGTGAATACCGACGGCACGGTCGACAGCTCCTTCGAGCTCGGCAAACTCCCCGCGCTCTCCGGCGACGTCCGCGGAATCGGCGTGCAGGAGGACGGCCTGTACGTGGTCGGCGGCTCCTTCGCCGGTCTGCTCGGCTCGCCGGGCGCCAACCTCGCACGTATCGACGCCGAGTCCTCGGCCGATCCCACCTTCGACCCCAACCCCAACGGCCCCGTCAACAGCATCGCGATGATTCCGACTTCGGTCGGCAATAACGGCCTGAGCAACGTCATCGGCTGGCTGAACAGCAACGGCACGCTCACCAGCGGCCTCAACCTGACGAACTTCCCGACCCTCACGGGCCACGCGGGCACGATCGCCCAGCTGCCCAACGGACAATTCCTGGTCGGCGGCAACTTCTACTCGATCACCGGCACGCTGTACTACGACATGATCCGCCTGAATGCCGACGGCTCGGTCGACCCGAACTTCACGCTCACGTTCAACGGCATCGTCGACACGATCCTCGTGCAGCCGGACGGAAGCATCATCGTCGGCGGCAACTTCTCCCAGATCAGCGGCCAGAGCATCCTCCGGCTTGCCCGCATCAAGGCCGACGGCACGCTCGACACCAGCTTCAATCCCGCGCCCAACGGCGAGGTGTTTGCCGTGGTCAGGCAGCCCTCCGACGGGAAACTCGTGATTGGCGGCTCGTTCACTGGGCTGTCACCGAACGGCGCCACCACGTCGACCATCCGCAATTACATCGCGCGCATCAACACCGACGGCACGCTCGACACGTCCTACGACCCGAACGCCCAGAGCACCGTCAGTGCGCTCGCCATCCAGTCCGATGGAAAGGTCATCGTCGGCGGCTCGTTCATCTCCTTCGCGCCGCATGAGTCCGGCACGACGACCCGTTACTACATCGGCCGCATCAATACCGACGGCACGATCGACACCGCTTTCAACCCGGATGCCAACAGCTCCGTTACGGCCCTCGCCATCCAGTCCGATGGAAAGATCCTGATCGGCGGCACTTTCACGACGCTCACGCCGAACGGAGCGACCGCCGCGACCACCCGGACCCGCTTTGCCCGGCTCAACACCGACGGCACGGTTGATACCACGATGCCCGATCTCGCAGTCGATGCGCAGATCGAGGCCATCGTCCCGCAGTCCGACGGCTCCATTTACCTGGGCGGCATGTTCTCCACCGTGAACAACACGCGCCGCAACTACATCGCGAAGATCTCGTCCACGGGCACGGTGGATACGGCGTTCAATCCGAATCCCGACCAGGACGTCGCCGCGATCACCGTGTTGAGCAATGGTCAGCTGGTGATTGCTGGCGGTTTCACGACGATCCGCCCCTACGGTTCGATCCTGATCGGCGGCAATTTCTCGCAGGTCAGTGGCGATCCGGCCAACAACCTGGCATTCCTCAATCAGCAGGGAGACCTCCTGTCCTCGTACAATGTCGGCACTGACGGCGAGGTGAAGGCGATCCTCCGCCTGCAGGACGGCACCTTCCTGGTGGGCGGCGCATTCACCCAGGTCAACGGCACTGCCCAGCCGGCTTTTGCCCGTCTCCAGGCCTCGGGTGCGCTCGACACCACCTTCACGCCGGCCGTGGCAAACGGCACGAACAAGGCGACGGTGGACACGATCGCGCTGCAGCCGGATGGGAAGATCCTGATCGGCGGCTCCTTCATGTCCGTCAACGGCTCGCCGCGGTCGAATCTCGCCCGGCTCAATGCCGACGGCACCATCGACTCGGGCTTCACTGTCACGGCGGACGACCAGGTCGATGCCATCGCCTACGGCCCCGACGGCAGCGTGTACGTGGCCGGCTCCTTCAAGTCGCTCGGCGGCTCGGGTGTCGCCTACCTCGCGCGCCTAAAGACCGACGGCACGGTTGACTCGAGCTTCAACCCGGCGCCCAACGCACCGGTCTCGTCGATCTCGGTGAGCGTCGATGGCACGCTCGTCGTGGGCGGCTCCTTCACGCAGATCGCCGGAACCCAGACCTCGTATCTGGCCCGGCTGAACTCGGACGGCACGCTGTCGTCGGACGCCACCGCGGTCGTGAACGGCCCCGTGACCTCCCTGCTCGGCACCTACGACGGCCGCACTTTCGTGGGCGGCGCTTTCACCCAGTTCGACGGCTCCGCGCACTACCTGCTCGGCCGCATCGGTACGGTGACCCCGGCCACCAACCGGATGACTCTCTCGTCCGATCTCAGCACCGTGACCTGGACCCAGGGCGGCAGCGGTCCGGTACTTCCGTCGGTCGCCTTCGATTACTCGACCGACCTGCGCACCTGGACCCGGCTGGGCATGCCGACCTACAACCCGGCGACCGGAGTCTGGACCCTCACGGGCCAGTCGTTCACCGCCGGCACGCTCTTCTTCGTCCGCGCCCAGGGTATCCAGACGGGCGGTACGCTCGGCTCCGATTCCCTGATCAACGCGGTCTGGGCCTTCTATCCGTCCTCCTCCTCCCAGGCTTCCGGAGTTGCCTCGGTGATCGGCACGACCGGGCACTCGATCTCCTTCTCGGTCGGCGACGGCTCCGTCGATGCGACCTACTCGGCGACTGGATTGCCCGCCGGAGTGACCATTGATGCCGCGACGGGACTCGTGTCCGGCATCCCCACGACCGCGGGCACCTATTCCGTGGTGTTCACGATCAGCCACGGCGGCGTGGTGTCCACGATTTCGCAAACCTGGACGGTCCTCAATCCCAGCAGCACGGTTCCCTCCGGAAACCCCGGCCAGAGACTCCTGGCGATTTCCTCGCTTTCGAACATTCCCGCAGGCCAGACCGAGACGCTCGGCGTCGCGATCCTTGGCAGCGCGTCCAAGAAGATGCTCCTCCGCGCGGTCGGTCCCTCGATGGCCAATTTCAACGTGGCCAACCCCGCGACCGAACCCTTGCTCAAGCTCTACAACCAGGCGTCGACGGCTGCGCCGATCGTCACCAACCAGGGTTGGAACAACGACGCCACCGTGACCGCCGTTTCCGCGGCGGTGGGCGACTTCCCGCTCAATCAGGGCAGCGCCGACGCGGCGACCGTGCAGACGCTCCAACCCGGCCTCTATACGATGCAGTCTTCCGACGCGTCAGGAAACGGCGGCACGATCCTGTCGGAAATCTACGATGCCGACAGCACGACTGCCGCCTCGAAGATGATGGGCCTTTCCTGCAACGGCTATGTCTCCGGCGACGGCACCACGCTCACCGCGGGCTTCGTGGTGGGAGGTACCGTGCCGCAGCGCGTGCTGGTGCGCGGCGTCGGCCCCGGCCTGGCCGCGCAGGGCGTCGCCGCCCCGCTGAGCGATCCCAAGATCGCGCTCTATTCGATCAGCAACGGCATCTCGACGAAGATCGCCGCCAACGACAACTGGGAGACCCAGACCGCGCTCACCTCCTCGCAGGTGCTTGCGGATGCGGGCCAGCTCGACGCGGCGTTCACCCAGACGGGCGACTTTGCCCTCGCGTCGGGTTCGACGGATTCAGCGATGCTCGTCACGCTCAACCCCGGCGTCTACACGCTGGTCGTCAGCGGTGCGAACAACACCTCGGGCACGGCCCTGGCCGAGATCTATCTGCTGCCTTGATCATGGACTTCCGCCGGGCGGCGTCCCTTGGGGGGCCGCCCGGGTCAGATCGCGATTGCGCGCGCGGGACGTGGGGATAGGGTGGCGCGATTCCCGTTTCCATGCGCTCCCAACGAGACCTGCTTGATCCGCTCGATACGTTTTCCCGCCGGCACTCCGGCGAGTCCTCCGCCGCCTTGGCCGAGATGCTCGCGACGGTCGGGTTTTCGTCCCTGGAGGCCCTGGCGGATGCCGCCGTGCCCGCGTCGATCCGGCGCCCCGCCCTCGACCTTCCCGCCGCCGCAGGCGAGAGCGCCGCGCTCGCTGAGTTGCGCGCCATCGCCGCAGACAACCAGGTTTTCAGGAATTTCATCGGCATGGGCTATTACGGGACCCACACGCCGCCCGTCATCCAGCGCAACATCCTCGAGAACCCGGGCTGGTACACGGCCTACACGCCCTATCAGGCCGAGATCAGCCAGGGGCGCCTGGAGGCGCTGCTCAACTTCCAGACCATGGTCTGCGACCTCACCGGCCTGGAGATCGCCAACGCCTCGATGCTCGACGAGGGTACCGCCGCCGCCGAGGCGATGATGCTCTGCGCACGAATGAAGGAGGGCGGCGGCCGCCGGTTCTTCGTCTCCGAGGCCTGCCATCCCCAGACGATCGACATCGTCAAAACCCGGGCACGCCCCCTCGGCATCGAGGTGGTCGTCGGCGACCACCGCGGCTTCCAGCCTTCCGAAGGCCTCATCGGCGTGCTCGTCCAGTATCCGGACACCCGGGGCGATGTGTGTGAGTTCACCGACTTCTTCGCACGCGCCCACGCGGCGGGGGCCCTGTGCGTGGTCGCCACGGACCTGCTCGCGCTCACGCTCCTGCGCGCCCCGGGCGAATTCGGCGCGGATGTCGCGGTCGGCTCCGCCCAGCGCTTTGGCGTGCCAATGGGATTCGGCGGACCGCACGCCGGCTTCCTGGCGACTCGCGACTCCTGCAAGCGCCAGATGCCGGGACGTCTCGTCGGCGTATCGAAGGACGCGCAGGGCAACCCGGCTCTTCGCCTGGCACTCGGCACGCGCGAGCAGCACATCCGTCGCGAGAAGGCCACGTCCAACATCTGCACCGCCCAGGTGCTGCTGGCCGTCATGGCCTCGATGTACGCTGTCTATCACGGCCCCGACGGCCTGCGCCGGATCGCCCGCCGTGTGACGTTGCTCACGGGCCTCCTGGCCGCGTCCCTGGACGCGCTTGGCATCGAGCGGAACCCGGGGCCGGTATTTGATACGCTGACCGTCGGCGGGATCGACGCCAGGCGGGTGCTCGCCGCAGCCGCCGCCAAGCGGATCAATCTCCGTCACATCGACGCCCATTCCGTCGGCATCTCCATCGACGAGACCACCACGCTCGACGACGTGCGCGACCTGGTGAGCCTCTTCGGGCCGACCACTGTGTTCTCGGAGCGGCTCGCCGCTGTCGAATCCCAGCTGGCCTCGCCGGGTGGCGCCCCCGACGCGCTGCCGGCTCCCCACGCGCGCACCTCGCCGTTCCTGAGCCACCCGGTCTTCAATTCCTTCCACGAGGAGCACGAGATGCTGCGCTACCTCCGCAGGCTCGAGGCGAAGGACCTCTCGCTGTGCCACTCGATGATCTCGCTGGGCTCCTGCACGATGAAGCTCAACGCGACCTCCGAGATGCTTCCCGTGAGCTGGCCGGAGTGGGCCTCGCTCCATCCCTTCGCCCCGGCGTCGCAGACCGCTGGATACCGGCGCCTCGTCCAGGACCTCGAGCGCTGGCTCGCGGAGATCACGGGCTTCGCCGCGGTGTCGCTCCAGCCCAACGCCGGCTCGCAGGGCGAGTACTCCGGCCTGCTCGCCATCCGCGCGTATCACGAAAGCCGGGGCGAGGGCGCGCGCAACGTCTGCCTGATCCCGACCAGCGCCCACGGCACCAATCCCGCCAGCGCCGCAATGTGCGGATACAGGGTTGTCGCGGTCGCGTGCGACGCGCAGGGCAACATCGATGTCGGCGACCTCCGGGCCAAGGCCGAGACGAACGCAGCGTCGCTGGCTGCGCTGATGGTCACCTATCCGTCCACGCACGGCGTGTTCGAGTCCTCGATACGCGAGGTCTGCGCCATCGTCCACGAACGGGGCGGCCAGGTGTACATGGACGGCGCGAACATGAATGCGCAGGTGGGCCTCACCTCGCCCGGGCACATCGGTGCCGACGTCTGCCACCTGAATCTCCACAAGACTTTTGCGATCCCGCATGGCGGCGGCGGCCCCGGCGTCGGTCCCATCGCGGTGGCCTCCCACCTGGCCCGATTTCTTCCCGGGCACCCCGTCGTCCAGCCCTCGGAGGAGCTCACCGGAGGCGCCGTGAGCGCCGCCCCCTGGGGCTCCGCGTCGATTCTGGTCATCCCGTGGATGTACATCCGCATGATGGGTCCCGACGGTCTGGCCAACGCCACGCGCAGGGCGATCCTCAACGCCAATTACATCGCGCGCCGGCTCGAGCCGTATTTCCCCGTCCTCTACAAGGGCGAGGGCGGCCTCGTCGCCCATGAGTGCATCCTCGAGTTCCGCTCCTGGAAGCGCCACGGAATCGAGGTCGAGGACGTGGCCAAGCGCCTGATGGACTACGGCTACCACGCGCCGACCATGTCGTTTCCCGTGCCGGGCACTCTCATGGTCGAGCCGACCGAGAGCGAATCCAGGCGCGAACTCGACCGGTTTTGCGACGCGCTCGTGTCCATCCATCGCGAGATGAGCGCGGTCGCCGAGGGGCGCGCCGACAAGGCCGACAACGTCCTCAAGCACGCTCCGCACACTGCCGCGGTCGTCTGCGCGGACACCTGGTCCCATCCCTATTCGCGCGAGCTCGCCGCGTATCCCGACCGGCATTCCCGCGCGGCCAAATTCTGGCCGAGCGTCGGACGCGTCGACAACGTGTACGGCGACCGCAACCTCGTCTGCTCGTGCGTGGGCATGGACGCCTACGCCGATCGGGGCTGACCCCCCCCGAAAGCGGGGGCGCGCAGACGGGATGCAGGCTTGAGCCCAGCGGGACTGCCGGGCTCAAATGGATGTTTCCCCCATTTCGATCCATGGACTTGAGCACGTACCTAGGCCTGCGAAAGCAGGAGTTCCATCTCACCGCCGACACGCTTCGGAACATCGCGTCGGAGTTTTCGCGGGCCATGGAGGCGGGCCTCGCGGGACGCCCCTCCTCGCTGAAGATGCTGCCGTCGTTCCTGGGTGCGCCGAACGGACACGAGCACGACTCGGTCATCGCGATCGATTTCGGCGGGACGAACATCCGCGTCCTTGAGGCCGAGCTCGACGGCCACGGCGGGGTGGTCACCAAACGCATCCTGCGCGCGCCGCTGGTCGATCCGGCCGGCGCGTACGATCACCTCGGAGCGGGTTCAACCGCCGAGGGGCTGTTTGGATTCATCGCGGACCGCGTGGCCGAGATCGCACGTCCGGGCGTCTCGTACGACCTGGGCCATACGTTCTCATTCCCCTGCAACCAGACCGGAGTGAACGAGGCGCGGCTGATTTTCTGGACCAAGGAGATTCGCACGTCCGGCGTCGAGGGGCAGGAGGTCGGAAGTCTGCTCGACCGCGCGCTCGCGAAGCGGGGGCTGACCCACGTGCGCAGCCGGGCAATTCTCAACGACACGGTCGGCACCCTGCTCGCGGCGGCGTTCACGCGTCCGCACGTTGACGTCGGTTCGATCTGCGGCACCGGCCACAACACCTGTTACCTCGAGCCCGTGCACCCGCTCACCGGGAAGCCGATGATCGTGAACATGGAGTCGGGCAACTTCGACGGCGCGCCGCAGACGCGCTTCGACCGCGAGCTAGACGAGGCCAGCGAGCGTCCGGGCACGCAGCGCCTCGAGAAAATGGGCTCCGGCCGGTACATCGGCGAAATCGTGCGCCGGGTGCTTCAAGACATGGCGTCCGAGGGGCTGCTGCCGGGCTCGGAGGCGCTCGGGCGCCGCGACGTGCTCTCGGGACCCGAGGTTGGGGCGATACTTGCCGACGACGCCGGCCTGTCCTCCACCCGGGCCACGCTGGAGGCCGCGTTTGGCTGGAGCTCGCTCGATCGCGAGCGGCTGGCCGCTGTGCGCACGGTGGTCGCGCTGCTGGTGGAGCGTTCCGCGCGTCTCACCGCGGCGACCTTCTGCGGTACGCTGACCCACATCGATCCGAGCCTGGCCTCGGAGCACATCATCGCGGTGGACGGCTCGCTCTACGAGAAGATGCCGTATTATGCGGATTGGATACAGAAGGCGATCGACGAGACCCTTCCGGCCGGCCGGGGGCGCGTTAGCACGATGCTGGCGAAGGACGGTTCCGGCATCGGCGCCGCGATCGCGGCCGCCACGGCGGCGGCCGCCGCCGGCTGAGCGGGGGAGATCCTTAGCTCCGGAGCTGTAAGCCGGATTCTGTGCCGCCTCCCGAAGGAGACGCGGCCGCCATTTCTCTCGTGCCCCCTTTCGGAGGCCCGCCCCGCCGCCGCGTCGCGCCGAAGCGCGCCGTGTCGACGGGATGCGGCATACCCGCGGCTGTTGGACGGGCAGCCCAGCCGCCTATTTTGCCTTGCACCGGACGGGGTTTTTCGTGCCGCAGGCGTCGCCGCCTGCGCGGTGGGCTCTTACCCCACCTTTTCACTATCACCGCAGGCTCCGGCCGAAACCGTCGCCCGCGGCTACCTGTTTTCTGTGACACTGTCCGTCACCGCGGCTTGACCCGCGGTGCCCGCGCTTGGGGTGAACCTCGCGCGGCATCCTGCCCTGTGGTGTCCGGACTTTCCTCTCCAGGTGTGTTTGAATGCCGGGCCGGAGTTACCCGGCCCTTGGGATCGTCAAAGAACCCGGAGCGACGGCCCGCTCCGGAGCTAAGGAAGGGCAGTCGTAAGGGCGGCCCCTTCAGAGCGCAAGCCGCGACGGGACTCATTCGGCGGGTTCAGCCGCCCTCGCCCCACGTGGTGTCCCCGGGGGGCAGTTGGAGGTGGAGCGACTGGATCGCTCCATCGTAGAGGAGCCGGCGCTGCGCGGGGGAGAGCCCCGGCTCGAAGAGCGCCTCCAGGTAGTCGCCATACAGGCGCCACGCCCCGTCCGTCTGGATCTGGCTGGCGCACAGGTCGAATTCCGCCTCGGGCGTCAGGCCCTCAGGCGCGCCCTGGAAGGAGGAGAAGCGCCGGGAAATCTCGTCGCGAAGCTGTGCTGCGCGGGCCTCATTTGCCTGGATCTGCGGAGTCCACTCGCGATTGAAGGCTTCGAGCTGGTCGCGCATCTCCGAGACGCGTACCTCGGACTGGCCGAGGCGGGGTGTGAGCGAGATGGTGAGCGCCTCGTCGGGGGTGCCCGAGGCCGGCGGAAGCATGCGCAGGGTCGCGGGCGCGGCGAGCGCCTGGAGTTTCTGGAACTCGGAGGCGATCAGCGCGCGCAGCCGGCCGCGCTCCTGAAGCAGGGCGTCGAGCCTGCCCGCGAGGTCGGGAGGAACGGCGATCCGCTGTTCCGGCGCCAGGAGCATCGGCGAGGCGGCCACTTCGTCGCGAATCCTGTCGGCCAGCGCCTCGAGGGCCATGAGCCGGGGAGTCAGCCTGACCACGAGATCGAGGTTGGCCTGACGGCGCCCGTCGGAAGTGAGGCTGTCGCTGCGGGTGAGCGAGGCGACGATCTCCGCTCGGATGTCGCGCTTCTCGGTGTCGTATGCTGAGAATTCCGAGGCGAGTTCGGGGGGAAGCGTGGAAGGCAGGATGACGCGCGAGGTGCTGGGCGAGAAGAACACCAGCCGGCTTGAGGGCTGGTCCTGCGGCGCCTCGCCCGCGGGTGCCGCGAGCGCGTTCATCTGGAGGTCCATCGCGGTCTCGCGAAGCAGCCAGCGGAAGGCGGTCGGGAAGCCCTCCCCGTAGGCGACGGCGGCGCGAACGACCTGGTATTGCAGGGCGTGCAGAGTGTCCGCCGGGAGCGACTCCGCCTGCGTGCCCAGGCGCCAGGTCCGCTCTCCGATCCAGGGATTCGACGGCGCGTCGCCGCCGGCGAGCTCGACGAGGCTGCGTCGGAGCGCATTGGCCTGCTCATCGAGCGCGGCGAGGCGCGCGGACTGCGCTCGGGCGAAGGCCTGGAGCGCCTGTTTGCGCGCGCCGGGCTCCAGGCGGGCGACGGAGCCGATCTCGCGGCGAAGGGCCTCGAGCGCCGAGGATTTTTCCCTCGCGTAGGCGTCGAGACGCGTCCGCAGGGCGCCTGGCAGCGGGCCGGAGGCCAGGCGTGCCGCCAGTGGCGTGTAGAACGGTTCGTCGATCCAAGGCGCCAGACTTTGAGGCACCGCTGGACCCGCGGCCGGCAGCTCCGGCGGAAGCGGCGTGCCGAGCGGGGGCGGGGTGGGCGGGAAATACAGCGGCGCCACCTGCACCGCCGGGGCCGGGGGCTCGGCCTCGGCCGAACCGGTGCCTCCCTCCTGCGTCACCTCGTAGGTCGCCGAGGATTTGTAGGTGGAATCGGGATACATCTGGGCCGTGTACGGGTACCAGCCATACGGATACGCGCCATACGGATACCAGCCGTAGTACCCGCCGTACCACACGGTGGTGCCGCCCCAGAACGGGTCGTAGAAACCGTAGGGGTCCCAGTACGTCCAGCTGCGCGGCCTGACCGGGAAATGGCGCCGCCACGCATCGCGGTCGTGGTCGCGATCCCGGGCCCAGTCGCGCCAGCGGTCGCGCGAATCGCGGTCGACCGTGGGTGGCACGCCGATCGTGCGGCGCCGGTGATCACGATCAGGGACGGGCACCCAGGTGCGGCCCGGGTGGTCGTCGGGCGGGCGAACCTGTCCGGGGCGCTGGCCGTTCACGGGCGGCTGCCAGCGGTGGTCGCGTCCGTCGCGATCCCAGCGATGAGAGTCCTGACCCGGCGCCGGATGTGCATACCCCGGATTCTGGCCGGGGGGGAGGCGGGGCGGCCGGGCGTTGGCCGGGGGAACGGGGAAGGTGGGCGGTCCGGAGTGGCGGACGTCGTCGAGTTTCCAGGCGGGAGGAAGGTGCGTGGCGCGTGGCGCCTGTCCCTGCCACGCCGGGCCGTTCGCCCGGATGGGCGGCGGGACGGGGGGCGGTTGGAAAGTGCGGGGCGCCGGCGGGGGAGGCGCCTGCCTGACCGCCTGCGGAGCGGGGGGGCGAGAGGCCTCCGGACGATTGGAATCCCGATCCGGTCCGTCTGCGAGCGCGGTGGCCGCCGTCGCGGCACACAACGCGACCATGAGCAGGGAGCGCCCCCTGCCGACGCCGCCAGCGCGTCCCAAGGTCCATGGAGTTTGCATGGTGAATGAGACGCCTGGAGCCCGCCCTTGTGCATGGTCCAAGTTCACGTTGTTTCCACTACTCCACTATACGCGTATCGCCGGTTCGGCGAGCGTCGCGTTCGGATTTGCCCGGGCTGACGTTTTGGCGGGAACCGGACCGAAAGCCCCGTGGCGTGCCTCGACGCACTTGCCTTTGCGAAAACGGATGGGTCCAATGCGCCGAATCCCACCATGCGTATACTCGTCACCGGCGGTGCCGGCTTTCTCGGAAGTCATCTTTGCGACAGGCTCGTCAAGGACGGGCACGAGGTCGTCTGCCTCGACAACTTCTTCACGGGCCGCAAGGCCAACATCGCCCATCTCCTCGGAAATCCGCAGTTTGAGCTGCTCCGGCACGACATCATCGATCCCATCAAGATCGAGGTGGACCAGATCTACAACCTGGCCTGCCCGGCCTCGCCTCCGCACTACCAGTACAACCCGATCAAGACGACGAAGACCTCGGTGATGGGTGCGATCAACTGCCTGGGACTGGCCAAGCGCGTGAAGGCGCGGGTGTTCCAGGCCAGCACGAGCGAGGTGTACGGCGACCCGCAGGTCCATCCGCAGCCGGAGAGCTACTGGGGTCACGTCAACCCCGTCGGCCGGCGGGCGTGCTACGACGAAGGCAAGCGCTGCGCTGAGACGTTGTTCTTCGACTACCACCGCGAAAACAAGGTCGATATCCGCGTCGTGCGCATCTTCAACACCTACGGCCCGCGCATGCTCGCCAACGATGGGCGCGTGGTCTCGAACTTCATCGTCCAGGCCCTGAAAGGCGAGGATCTGACCGTGTATGGAGATGGATCCCAGACCCGGTCCTTCTGCTACGTCGATGACCTGATCGAGGGCTTTGTCCGGTTCATGGCCCAGAACGAGAGCGTGGGTCCCATGAATCTCGGCAACCCGGGTGAGTTCACGATGCTCCAGCTCGCCGAGCTCACCCTCAAGCTGGTCGGCGGCCGGTCGAAAATCGTGCACAAGCCGCTGCCTCCCGACGACCCACGCCAGCGCCGTCCGGATATCACCTTGGCCAAGAAGTTGTTGTCCTGGGAGCCGCTCGTGCCCCTGGAAGAGGGGCTCAAGCAAACCATCGCCTATTTCCGCCGGCAGGTGGGATCCTGATTCCGGTCCCTCAGGTCGCCCGAATCACCCCGGGCGGCCGTCCGCATTTGCCATTTGCCATACGGGCGCCCGCGCCTATGGTCTCGACCCTTCATGCTCTCCTGGCTCCTCAAACGATTTTCCGGACGTCACTATCGCAAATTCATCACCTCGTGTAAGCCCATTGTGGCTCGCATCAATGAGTTGGAGCTCCAGTTCCAGTCGTTGACGGAGGAGCAGCTCCAGGCCAAGACCGACGAGCTTCGGGCGCGCGTCAAGGCCGGGGAGACGCTGGATCAGATTTTGCCGGATGCGTTTGCCGTTGTAAAAAACGCGGCCAGAAGGCTTTGCGGTCGTACCGTCCTGGTGTGCGAACACGAGCTCGTGTGGAACATGGTGCACTACGATGTGCAGCTGATCGGCGGCATCGCGCTGCATCAGGGCAAGATCGCGGAAATGGCAACCGGCGAAGGCAAGACGCTCGTCGCGACCCTGCCGCTGTACCTGAACGCTCTGAGTGGTCGCAACGCGCAGCTGGTCACCGCCAATGATTACCTCGCCCGCCGCGACGCCGAGTGGATGGGGCACCTGTACCGGTTTCTCGGGCTGACGGTCGGCTGCATCCAGCAGCAGATGCAAAACGACGTCCGCCGCGAGATGTACAAGTGCGACATCACCTACGGAACGGCCTCTGAGTTCGGCTTCGATTACCTCCGCGACAATGGCATGGCCACGCGCAAGGAGGACCAGGTGCAGCGCGAGCACTTCTACTGCATCGTCGACGAAATCGATTCCATCCTCGTCGACGAGGCGCGCACGCCGTTGATCATTTCCGGTCCGGCACCGATCGAGCGCGAACAGCCCTTCACCCGTCTCAAGCCCGCCATCGAGGGGCTCGTGGCAAATCAGCTTCGCTTCGTCAACCGGCTCGCGGCCGAGGCGAAGACGGAGCTCGAGAAATCCGGCACCGATTCCAATGCGCTATACGCCGCCGCGACGAAGCTCTACCAGGTGAAGCTCGGCAATCCGAAGAACAAGTTTCTGCTGCGCCTGATGGAAAATCCCGAGTGGCGCAAGCTGCTCGACAAGGTCGAGACGGAGCTCAACTCCGACATGCGCAAGGACGAGTTCTACCGCATCAAGGAGCAGCTGTTCTTCACCATCGACGAGCGCAACCACCAGGCTGACCTCACCGAAATCGGACGCAATGCCCTGCGCCCCGACAACCCCGACGCCTTCGTGCTGCCCGACCTGGCGATGATCTACTCGGACATCGACCACGACACCTCGATCAGCCCCGAGCAACGCGAGGAGAAGAAACTCGCGGCCCAGCACAACTTCACGGTCACCTCCGAGGAGATCCACGCGATCTCCCAGCTCCTGCGCGCGTATTCGCTGTACGAGCGCGACGTCGAATACGTCGTCCAGGAGGGCAAGGTCATGATCGTCGACGAGAACACCGGCCGCGTCATGCCGGGCCGCCGCTGGTCCGACGGCCTGCACCAGGCCGTCGAGGCGAAGGAGGGCGTGGTCGTCGAGCGCGAGACGCGTACCTACGCGACGATCACGATCCAGAACTACTTCCGCATGTACGAGAAGCTGTCCGGCATGACCGGCACGGCCGAGACGGAAGCCACGGAATTCTTCGAAATCTACAAGCTGGCGGTCGTCGTCATCCCGACGAACAGGCCCTGCATCCGAATCGACAAGAACGATTCGATTTTCAAGACGCGCCGCGACAAGTACGAGGCCGTCATTCGCGAGATTCGGCTGGCCAACCATCGCGGCCAGCCGGTGCTCGTCGGCACCGTGTCCGTCGAGTCCTCGGAAATCCTCAGCCGTCTGCTGAAGCGCGAGGGCATCGTGCACGCGGTGCTCAACGCCAAGTTCCACGAGCAGGAGGCCGAGATCGTCTCGCGCGCGGGCCAGCGTGGCTCCGTGACGATCGCCACCAACATGGCGGGCCGCGGCACCGACATCAAACTTGGCGCCGGCGTGCGCTGGAAGGTCGCGCACGGCGAGCACACCGATCCCGAGAAGCGCAAGGAGGGCGTGATGATGTACACGCTCACCGAGCCGGACACGGCCGAGGTGCGCACATACGACGCCGACAGTCCCGATGCGCTCTCGATGCGCCTGACCCCGCACTCGAAGGAGGCGGGCGGCCTGTACGTCATCGGCACCGAGCGCCACGAGTCGCGGCGCATCGACCGCCAGCTGCGCGGACGCTGCTCGCGTCAGGGTGATCCCGGCCTGAGCAAGTTCTTCCTCTCTCTCGAGGACGACCTGATGCGCCTCTTCCTCCAGGGCAACCTGGCCTCCAAGCTGATGGAGGGCTCGATGAAGGAGGGCGAGGAGCTCGAGCATGCCCTGCTCAACCGCTCGATCGAGAGCGCCCAGAAGAAGGTCGAGCAGCAGAACTTCTCCACGCGCAAGCGCCTGCTCCAGTACGACGACGTGCTCAACCAGCAGCGCGAGGTCATCTACGGCATCCGCAACGGCGCCATCCACTCCGAGCGTCCCAAGGACATCATCTTCGACATGGTCGAGGAGGAAATCCTCACGCGCCTCCAGAGTGCGGGCCTCGGCGAGAAGGCCGGCCTTCCGCAGCATGCGGTGGAAAGTTTCGTGGGCTGGATGAACCAGACCTTCCCGGTGGGCCTGAAGGTTTCGGAGGTCCCAACCTCCGGCAGCGCAGACAAGGCGGCGAAGGAGCTCACGGAGCGCGTCCGCCAGTCGTACGCCGTCAAGGAGGCCTGCGAAGTCCCGGAGGCGCTCGGCTCCCTGGAGCGCTATGTCGTGATCAACGCGATCGATCACCACTGGCAGGAGCATCTCACCGACATGGAGGAGCTTCGCCGTGCGATCGGCCTGCGCAGCTACGGCCAGGTCGATCCGCTCGTCGCCTACAAGGGCGAGGCGTTCAAGTACTTCGAGGAAATGATGGGCAACGTGCGCCTGCAGATCTGCACGGGCCTGTTCCGCAACGCGACGAACCTCGACGCGTTCGAGAACATGCTCTCGATCCTGGCCCGCGGTGCGCTGATGCAGGGCCCCGAGACGGCGCCCGCGCCGCAGATCACGACGACGGTTACCAGCTCACCGGTACGCGCGCCGCGTCCCGATGGGGCCGAGCCGGTCGCCGACGAGGAAGTCCAGCTTCCCAAGGTCACCATCCGTCGCGAGACCCCCAAGGTCGGCCGCAACGATCCCTGCCCCTGTGGCAGCGGCAAGAAGTACAAGCAGTGCCACGGCCGCTGAGGCGGTCTTGTGAACAGAAGATAACGAAGGAAACGAAGAGCTGAAAGGTCGGCGGTGGCCGGGTTGCAGAATTGAGGTTCCAGGATTGGAGAACCTCATCCCTCCCACCGCAGCCATTGCCCTGGGTTCCGCACGCCAAAGCCCGCTTCGTTCCCTTCGTTGCCTTCTGTTCAATCGGTTTGTCGATCGCCGAGAATCTGCGCTCCGCGCTGCTGGAGTCCTTCTAGATTCTGGCTCCTAACTCCTGGATTCTATCCCATTCACGCCGCCTGGCGGAGGATCTTCTCGACGGTCTCGGGCGTGATGTCTCCGCGTTCGCCGATCTTGGTCACGCCGCGGGCGGCGAGTCGGTTGGCGACGTTGGCGGCGACCGCGACGTCGATGCCGTAGTCGGAGAGGTGGGTCTTCAGGCCGATCGACTCGTAGAAGCCGCGGGTCTTCGCGATCGTCGCGTCGACGCGGGCCTGCTCGGAGCCCTCGGTGATGCCCCAGACGCGGGCGCCGTACTGGAGGATCTTCTGACGCTTCTGCGCCTGCTGCACGTTCATCAGGCTGGGCAGCACGATCGCGAGGGTGCGGGCGTGGTCGACGCCGTGCAGCGCGGTGATCTCGTGGCCGATGACGTGGCTGGCCCAGTCCTGGGGCACACCCATGCCGATGGCGGTGTTGAGCGCCCAGGTGGCGGCCCAGCAGAGGTTCGCGCGCAGGTCGTAGTCGGTCGGAGTGGCGAGGGTCTTCGGGCCGACCTCGATGAGTATCCGAAGGATGGATTCAGCGAAACGGTCCTGAACCTCGGCGTTCACCGGGTAGGTGAGGTACTGCTCCATCACGTGCGTGAAGGCGTCGCCGATGCCGTTGCCGACCTGGCGGGCGGGCAGACTGAAGGTCGTCTCCGGGTCGATGATTGAGAAGCGCGGGAAGATGTGCGGGCTGAGGAAGGCGAGCTTCTCGCCGATCGCGCGTCGGCTGATGACGGCGGCGCCGTTGGCCTCGGAGCCGGTGGCGGGCAGGGTGAGCACGGCGCCGATCGGGAGGGCTGACTCGACGGGGGCGTTCTTCGCGAGGATGTCCCAGGGCTCGCCCTTGAAGGGCACCGCGGCGGCGACGAACTTGGCGCCGTCGAGCACGGAGCCTCCGCCGACGGCGAGGATAAGGTTGATGCGTTCGCGGCGGCACAGGTCGACGGCCTTCATCAGCGTGTCGTAGTCGGGGTTGGCCTCGACGCCCCAGAGTTCGAACACCGGATGCGAACCAAGGGCGGCCTTCACCTGGGTGTACACGCCGTTGGTTCGGATGCTTCCTCCGCCGGCGAGCAGGAGGATGCGGGAGTCGGAGTTGAGCTCGGAGGTGAGCTTGGCGATTTGGCCGCGGCCGAAGTGGATGCGGGTGGGATTGTGAAAGGTGAAGTTTTCCATGATGCCCCATGATTGCACAGCCCCGGGCCGTCTTCAACCGGGCGTCGGGCGGGTGGGGGTTCAAACATTAGGAGAGTTGTGCACATGCCGGGTGAACCCTGGTCGGAGCGCATCCGCGGATTGCGGAGTTTGGAATGGCGGGTCTGGCCGTGTGGGCTGTCGTGGACAGTACACCAGTCATTTTCGAACCAGCCATGAATTCCACATTCACGGGAGAAGTCCGTCATGAATTTACCGGATCGCGCATGATCGGCAGCGGGCGGCGCTGGCTGAGGGCGATAACCCTGGCGGCGGGGTTTGCGCTGGGGAGCGCGGCGATTGCGGCGCCTACGCTTTCCGCGACGAGCGACACCCGCCAGGTGTTGGCGCCGGGGCAGGCGCTGGCGCTGAGTGTGACGGCGACCGGGACTGGGACGCTCAGTTACCAGTGGTATCACGACAATAGGAAGATCGATGGCGCGACCTCCGCAACTTATGACATTACGCAGGTGGCCTACGCAGACGCAGGGGCTTATACGGTGATTGTGACGGACAGCAGTGGGACCGCCACGAGCGAGCCAATCTTCGCCCTTGTCGCGCCGACCAGCACGCAGCTGATCGAATGGGGAGCCTCGGAGGCTCTCGATCCCCAGGCGCTCACCGATATCAGCGACGCCGTTGCTGTGGCGGCAGGCGATACGGCCATGCTTTGGGTGAGACGCGATGGTTCGGTGGCAGGTGTGGGCGATATCACGGTGCCGTCTGGGCTTGGAGGTGTGGTGGCTGTGGCGTTGGGCGGGAAGGCCACCGGCCACCATTGGGGCTTGGCGCTGGAAAAAGATGGTACGGTTGCAGCCATTGGGCCCGCGCCGGCGATCCCTGCCTGGCTCACGGGCGTGGTGGCGGTCGCCGCAAGCGCGGATATGGGTTTTGCACTTCGAAGTGACGGCACGATCGTCGCGATTGGCTCGAGCGGCATCTCGGAAGAGCCCCCGGAAGGTTTGTCGGATGTTGTCTCGATTTCCGCGGGCCCAACGTACCTGATCGCACTGAAGTCTGAAGGCACTCTGGTAATCACTGGACTGCCCGCCTATGGAGCTCCCACCACGGGTGCGCCCGCGTCTGGAGTCTCCAAGGTGTACGCAGGAAACGGCCGTGCCTTTGCTCAGATGACCGACGGTTCCCTGGTGGGCTGGGGTGACAACACCTCTGGCGCGGCGACTCTTCCGGCTGGGCTTTCGAACATCTCGGCCCTTGCGAGTGGGCTCAATTATTCGCTGGCGCTGAAGGCGGATGGCACGCTCGCCTCGTGGGGAGTAGCTGGAGAGGATCGCATTCCGACGATGGCTGACAACGTCTTTGCCGTGTCAGCTGCATCGACGTACGCGGTCGCGCTCCGCGATGCGTCCAAGGACGCGCCCCCGGCCATCGTCACGGCTCCGGTGGATTTTGTTGGGCAGACTGACGACGTCGTGAATCTCGCCGTCACAGCGAAGGGTACGGGCCTCGCCTACCAGTGGCGACGCAATGGCGTGCCCGTTCTCAACGCGAACAAGGCCACATGTTCGTTTCAGCTCGAGGAAGGCACGGCGGGCAATTGGGACGTCGTCGTCTCCAACACGGCGGGTTCCGTGGAGTCGAGTCCCGCTCGCGTGCAGCTTGTGACGCTGGCGGCGCGCGCCGGAGACATGTCGGCCTGGCAGGTCGTAAGGCCGGGTGAACCGATGGATTTGGGAGTGTCAGCTCTCACGAGCGCTCCGCTCACCTACCGGTGGTTTCTCAATAATCGGGCGCAGGCCGGGGAGACTGGACCAAGACTTACACGTGCGGCGGCGGGACTGGGGGATACGGGCGTATACAGTGTCGAAGTCAGCGATGGCAGCCAGCACCAGCGGATCGTATTTTACGTTCGGGTGGCGCCTGCAAAAACCGATGTCTATCTGTTGGGAGATTACTCCTATTCGGGACTGTGGGGTTGGAATTCGGCGGCTGCTCCCGTGGATTTGTTTGACGTCGTTGACGCGATTCCCGGCTTTTCGCTCCGGCCGGACGGCTCTGTGTATTCTTGGGCTCCGTACGCATCCGGGGGTGTTGGCGCGACGCCGACATCGACGCGCGTGCCCGGGGTGAGCGACGTGGTTGCACTTGCGGACGACGCGTATCTGAAATCTGACGGTACTGTGGGCCTGTGGACCGCCCCTGCGACGGGCTTTGGGGATGTGCCCATGCCAGTCGACGTGGCATCCGTGGTGCAGCTTGTTGATTACCTAGGAACCAACGTCGCGTTGCGGGCAGACGGATCAGTCGTCGCCTGGGGGAATAATCGCTATGGCCAGTGCAACGTGCCTTCCGGGCTCGGCGGTGTCGTCTCCGTGGGAGCAGGGTTAGGGTATGCTGCGGCTCTGCGGGAGGACGGGACCGTGGTCGTATGGGGTGATCCCTCTCAGGCACAGGTGAGTGTCCCAGCTGGCCTGGGCAAGGTCGCTGCGATGGCCGCGGGACCCTATCGCATTCTTGTGAAGGAAGAGGACGGGACGGTCACGTCGTGGGGGCTGGGTGGCAACGATCCGAGGGTGCCGTCCGGCTTGGGCGGCGCCGTGGCGTTGTGCGAGGGGAGTTCGTATTCGGCCTGCCTCAATCCGGATGGCTCGGTGGTGAGCTGGGGGGTTGTGCCGGACATTGGGGCGCGGGTGCCCATGGCGGGTGCCTCCTATTTCGGGATGTCAACCGGCGCCTCCTGTGAGCTCCTGCTGCGTGACGCCTCGCATGATCCCGTGCCAACGATCAGCTCTCAGCCCGTCGGGGCCACGGCGAAAGCCGACTCCCTCGCCGTGCTGTCCTGCAGTGCGACTGCTGGTGGAGGGCAGTTGTTGTATCAATGGTACAAAGACGGCGTCGTGATCGATGGAGCGACGTCGGCATCGTTGATTTTCAGCCGGGTCGGCACCCAGGATGCGGGTACCTACACCGTGGTGGTGACAGGCACGTCAGGGTCGGTGACCAGCACGCCGGCGGTGTTCAGTGTGACGCCGGTCGATCATCTTCTCGCGTTGTCCACCCGGTGCTTCGTCGGAACCGGCGCTGCCGTGGCTGTTCAGGGATTGGTGCTAAAGCAGCCCGCCGTGGTTCTTCTGCGCGCGGCTGGGCCATCGCTCGCGAATTACGGCGTGAACGGGGTGCTGCGGAACCCGGTGTTGACCTTGTACGATGTGAACGGGAAAGCGCTGGTCTCGGATCAGGGCTGGCAAAATCCGCCAATTTACCTGAACGGAACGGTGGAGGGTTTCAATGGGGAGTATGGAATGGAGTATGACCGCGCCCAAGTGGCGGCGGCCGTGCAGGCGTTTCCGTTCACCAGTCCGGATGACTCTGCAATCGCGATAAGGCTTCCCGCCGGCGTCTATACGATGGAGGTGACGGGAGCCGACGGGCAGACCGGAACTGCGATGACAGAGGCCTATTTCTACCAGCCAATGAGCGATCACGGTCAGGGAGACCGAATGATTGCGGTGTCGACTCGGTGTCATATCGGCATCGGAGACTCGATCGCGGTGGTCGGTCTTTCGCTCGAACACAGGGCGACGATGCTGCTGCGCGCGGTCGGGCCTTCGCTCGCAAACTACCAGGTGAGCGGGGTCCTGGCGAAGCCGACGATGACGGTGTACGACGGAGCTGGAAACGTGGTGGCGACGAACACCGGCTGGAACGCGGATGCCACGCAGGCGGCGCTGATCACCCAGGCCGAGCAGCAGGTGGGCGAGTTTCCGCTAACCAGTCCGGACGATTCCGCGATGCTGTTGGGGCTCAAGCCCGGGTTGTACACGATCCAGGTCAAAGGCGCCGACGGCGGGTCGGGCAACGCGCTGGTCGAAGCTTACTTCGTGCACGATGGACTCTAGCGGGAATTCGCTGCGTGCGAATTCCAGCCTGCTGGTGCGATCGATCGGGTGGTGTTGAAGACGGTCGAGCTTCGGCCCACCAGCGACGTAGGTTTCGCCTAGGAGATCCACCGCACAGGCGGGGACCCATAAGCCCCAGCCCCGGGGTTCGCCCCATCGACCGCTGTACGAGGACTTCCGGCGATGGAGTCTGCGTCACTGGAGTTGGGTTGCCTCTGGATCCGGGTGGAGGATTTGTCCTCCTCGACTGTCGTACGTCGTACACCAGTCATTATCGAACCAGCCATGAAATCCGCGACAAGGGAAGGGGTATGCCATCACCATGCAATTGAACGTGCGCTCCGTGCTGCCGGCCGGGGCCTGCGGGTGGTGACGGCGGGGCTGGGGCTGCTGCTGGCGGGTGCGGCGATGGCGGCGCCGGTGATTTCCGCGACGAGCGACACCCGCCAGGTGCTGGCGCCGGGGCAGGCGCTGGCGCTATCGGTCACGGCGACCGGCTCGGGGACGCTCAGTTACCAGTGGTATCATGACAACCGGACGATCGCCGGGGCGACGTCGGCGTCGGTGGCGGTGGCGCAGGCGGGTTATTCTGATGGCGGCGCGTACACCGTGACGGTGACCGACTCCACCGGCACAACGATGAGCGCGCCGATGTTCGTGATCGTGGCGCCAACCAAGACGCAGGTGCTTTCCTTGGATTCGGCCAATCCGTTGCCGGACGGAGTTGCGGCCGTGATGACGAATGCGGTGGCGGGTGTTGTCGCTTCAGCTCAAGGGGCTGTACTTGCTCTGCAGCGGGACGGTACGGTTCAAAGCACTGGAATTGGCAATAATGCGTCACTTTCGATTCCCGCGGGGTTGTCCGGAGTGGTGGCCCTGGCGGCGGATGGGGACAATAGCCTGGCGTTAAAGCAGGACGGCACGGTCGTTGCGGTCGGGCCCTTTTTTAGCGTGCCGTCTGGACTGACCGATGTGGTGGCGATCGCGGCCGCATACAACGGAGATTACGCTCTCAAGAGCGACGGCACGGTGGTTTCGTTTGGGGCCTTTGGTTTTTTCCCGGCGCCTGCAGATCTCGCCCACGTCGTTGCGATTTCTGCCTCCGGTTCCTATGGCATGGCCCTCAAGTCGGATGGGAGTGTCGAGACTTGGGGGACTGTGCCGTGGTCGGGAGCGTTGCCCGCGGCGCTCTCGTCAGGGGTGACGGCGATCTATGCGGCGCAAGATCACGCCTTGGCGCTGAAATCCGATGGCACGGTGGTTGCGATGGGGAGCGCCAACGCCGGAGGGGCGCAGGTGCCCGCCGATCTCGGCGCGGTCAGTGCGGTGTATGCGGGTGATGGGTATCCTTGGGGGTATTCGGTGGCGCTCAAGCCGGATGGTTCTGTGATCGCTTGGGGGCAGCTTTCTCAGGCCGTCGTTCCGAGCTCGGCGACCAATGTGTATGCCGTGGTTGCGGGCCGGAATTGTGTGATGGGGATCCGTGATGCCAGCGGCGATACGGTCCCACAGGTGAGCGCCCAGCCGGTGGATATCACCGCTCATACGGGCCAGACGGTGACATTGTCCGTGACGGCCCAGGGAAGCGGACTGGCATATCAGTGGCGCTACAACGGACAGCCGTTCGCCGGGGCGACGCGTGCGACGCTCGAGCTGACGGCGAGTGCTGCCGTCTCGGGAAACTGGGATGTGGTTGTCAGTAATACGGCGGGGAGTGTCACGTCGTCGGCCGCGAAGTTGTCCATCGTCGACCTGGCGTCCCGCGCCGCAGGCATGCCGGCGGCACAGTACCTTCATCCTGGAGATTCCTTCTCGTTCGCGGTGAGTCCAATGGGTTCGACGGCGTTGACCTACCAGTGGTCAAAGGATGGCCAGCCTCTGAGTGGCGAAACAGGGGCCAGCCTTTCCCGTTCGTCGGTTGCCTATGGTGATGCGGGAACCTACGCGGTGACGGTGAGCGATGGGACGAGCCAGCAGACGATCGTGTTTTATGTCCTCGTTTCGCCGAAGCTTTCACAGGCGTACAACTTTGGGCCGGTCATCACCTGTTACGGCAAGGATTCCATCCCGCTCTACGCCTCCGCGCCTACAGGCCTCACCGACGCAGTCACGTTGCAACCAGGCGCGGCCATCAAGCCCAATGGCACCTTGGTGACTTGGAATCCATATGATCCCTTGCCTACACCAACGCCGGTTGCGGGCGTGGCAAACATTGTGGGCCTAACGCCCAATTTCGTTCTCAAATCGGACGGGACGGTGGCTCAATGGAGTACATACGCCGGCATTTTCGGTGATAGTCCGATGCCTGCTGGACTTTCCTCCGTGGAAGCAATCGCTGATGGGGGCGATTTCGCCCTGGCGCTTAGGTCAGACGGCACGGTGGTGGCCTGGGGGGACAATTCTTATGGCGAAACGTCAGTGCCGTCAGGGTTAAGCGACGTGGTTGCCGTAGCGGCGGGAAGTGGCTTCGCCCTCGCACTCAAGGCGGACGGGACCGTTGTGGCTTGGGGATCTTCAAGTGCAGGAGCGACCGCCGTCCCGGCGGGATTGAGCAATGTGATCGCGATTGCTGCAGGCGGCAGCCAGGCGGTGGCGTTGAAGTCGGACCACACGCTTGTGGCGTGGGGGACGGGACCAGCCCTGCCAGCGGGATTGACGAATGTCCGGTCCGTCGCCGTCGGGAGCGGATTCGGTGAAGCGCTCAAACAGGACGGGACCCGGATCTCGTGGGGAAACGATCCTTCTGGCTCTCCGCATCTGGATTCCATGGCCCGATTCAGTCAGGTCAGTTGTTTTGGTTCTGAGTTCGCTATTCTTCGCGACGCGACTGGGGAGACGATCCCGGCCTTCACCTCCCAACCCGTTTCGGTGGTCAGCGTCGCGGGTGCGGTGACCACGTTTTCGTGTGCGGTGGACGCTGGTGGTGCCGATGTCAGCTATCAGTGGTACAAGGATGGTGCACTCATTTGGGGTGCAAACGGGACGACTTTGACGCTCTACGGGGTGAGTCCGAGCGACGTTGGAACCTATCACGTCGTCGCGACGGATTGGCTGGGCAACACGACGTCGCAGGACGCGAAGCTGACGCTCCAAAACATCGTTGCAGCGGCGAATCCGCAGGCACAGAGCACGGTGTTGTCGCCGGGCGACACGCTGTCGCTGGCGGGCAAACTCCTGGCGGGTGGTTCGTACTCGTATCAATGGTACAAGGACAATCGGCCGATAGCGGGGGCCGCTTCGCTGACGTATTCCAAGTCGTCGGTGTCCGCGTCGGACAGCGGGGTGTACGTGCTGGAGGTCGCGGGGGCGTCGGCAACCCAGCGTTTGCCCTTCTACGTGACTGTGACGAGCCCCAGGCAGCAGATCTTGAGTTGGGGGGATAGCCACTTCAACCAGGCTTCGGTCCCCACGGATCTGGGCACGGTCGTCGATATTGCGGCGACCGGACAGCATGCTGCCGTCGTGAAGACGGACGGCTCGGTGGCCGAGTGGGGTGATCCCAGCCAATTTTGGGCGCCTCCTCCCTCTTGGGTCGCCAACGTCGTTCGGGTGGCGCTCAACGACTTCGGTGCTACGGTCGTGCTCAAGAGCGATGGGACCGTCACGGGCTGGCCCAATGTCATGACGGGGGGGCCTGCGGAGTTGGACTTCCTCGGGGGTGTCGTCGCGATTGCGGCGACCGATCGCGAAACGATTGCGTTGCGCGACGACGGGACCGTGGTGACCGTGCCCTTCAACAGCGGGTCTGGTTATCGACCTCTGGCCACCCCGGCTCCGGGAAATCCGACCAATGTGGTGGCGATCGCAGCGGGTAGCGGATTCGGCCTGGCGCTGAAAGCTGACGGGACGGTGGTTGAGTGGGCGGATTTTGGATACAATTCTCAATTACCACCCGCGGGTCTGGCCAACGTCGTCGCTGTGGCGGCAGGTGGCGATTTTGCGCTCGCTCTCCGACAGGATGGCACGGTTGTAGGATGGGGCGACGATTCACATGGGCAGACGGACATCCCGAGTGGGCTGGACAATGTGGTCGCAATTGCGGCGGGCGATACGCACGCGATGGCGATCAAGGCCGATGGCACGGTCGTGGCCTGGGGCGACGACAGTCAGGGGGCGGCGGATGTGCCCTCTTATCTGACGCACCCCCTTCAGATAGCGGCCGGCGCGGAGTTCAGCCTGGCAGTCCGGGATGCGTCGTCGGACCCGTTGCCCGTGATCACGACCCAACCCGCCGGCCAGACTGCGCCCGAATTCGGGTCGGTCACTCTGAAGGTGGATGTCTCCGGATCGTTTCTCAGGTATCAATGGCGAAAGGACGGGGTGGCGATCCCCGGTGCGACTCAAGCGGCACTTGATATGACCCCGGTCCTCACCGGGGATGCAGGGTCCTACGATGTTGTGATTTCGGGTCCGGGCGGAGACGTTGTTTCGAGTAAGGTCCAGGTGGCGGTGAATCCCGTGCCGGTCGTCACGATCGTTGGAGGTGCGTTACGGTCGCTCCAGGTGGGACAATCCTTCCAGTTGGGCGTCACTGCCACGGGAACGGGTGCGATTCATTACCAATGGTACAAGGACAATCGTCTTTTGGCCGGCGAGACCGCGTCGACGTTGACCCGCGTGATGACGACCGTCTCGGACAGCGGTATCTATCGGGTTGAGGCCACCGATTCGGTCGGCACCCGGATGGCGTTGATGGCGGTGCGGGTGAATCCGGCCCATACGCGCACCTATCAGTGGGATGACAGCGGCAGTCGACGGGTGCAGGGTCTGGGGGATGTGGCGCAACTCGCCATAAACGCCCAGCGCTACATTGCCGTGCGGATCGACGGTACGGTAGTGGATCAGAAATTGGGTGACGTTGGCGGCGTCACGGTGGATTCGCTTTCGGGAATATTCGAGGCGGCTGCGGAAGACTATAGGTCGGTGGCGGTGAAAGACGATGGCTCAGTGGTGGGCGTATATGGGCCCGCAGCAGGCACACCATTGATCCCTGGGGCTGGCGGAGCCTGCGTGCAGCTGGTCGCCGGCAAGAGCCATATGCTGGCCCTGACTTCGGACGGCACCGTGCAGGCATTGGCGGACCAATATGGCGGAAACACCGATGGACAGTCGGACGTTCCCGCCAGGCTAGTGAATGTGGTGGCTGTTAGTGCTGGGGATGAGCGTTCCTATGCCCTGAAGTCGGACGGTACGGTCGTGGCTTGGGGCGGAGATGGCGGCCAAAAGGCGACTGCTCCAGTATCCGTGACCCCGATCGTGGCGATAGCCTCAGGCACCGAGTGGAATGATGCGCTCACTGCGGATGGGAAGGTTATCGAATGGAAGGGCGTCGATGGCGCGTCGGCCCAAGTGGTGGCAGGTGTGTCGAATGCGGTCGCCATTTGCGCGGGTTTTTATCGATCCATGGCACGCCTTTCCGACGGGTCGCTCGTTGCCTGGGGGCATTCCAGCTCGAATTCGAGCGTAGCTCCTGTGGCAGTGGACAAGTCGGTCGAATTTGCTGCGGGCGACAGCCTTTTTTACGTTGTTCGCGATTCGAGCGCCGATCCGTTGCCGACGATCGTGACCCAACCGACGGCACAATCGACGCTGGAGGGGCAAGCCGCGACGCTCACGGTCGCCATCGCACCCGGTGTCGATGCGGATTTCCAATGGTACAAGGACGGGGTGGCGATTCCCGGCGCAACTGCGGCGACCTATACGTTGCCTGTCGCGACCATTCAGGATTCCGGTAATTATTCGGTCGTCGTGAGCGGCGGGTCCGGCTCTGTCACCAGCGCTCCGGTTGCTCTGACGGTGATCAACCAGAACCACATCCTCGCGCTGTCCACGCGGTGTTACGTGGGAACCGGTGATGCGATCGGTGTGCAGGGGCTGATCCTGAAGCAGGCTGCGGTGGTGCTGATGCGGGCGGCGGGGCCGTCGCTCGCAAACTATAACGTGAGCGGCGTGCTGCAGAAGCCGGTGCTGACCCTGTACGACGTGAACGGGAAGGCGCTCGTCTCGGATCAGGGCTGGCAGAACGCGCCCACCTACCTCAATGGGACGGCGGAGCAGGCCAACGGCGACTTCGGAGTGGACTACGACCGCGCCCAGGTGGCGACGGCGGTGCAGGCGTTTCCGTTCACCAGTCCAGACGATTCGGCGATCGCGATCCGGCTTCCTGCGGGCGTTTACACGATGCAAGTGAGCGGAGCCGGTGGAACCACGGGCAACGCGCTCGTGGAGGCCTATCTGTATTCGCCTCCCGGAGACACGGCCACAGGCGACCGCTTCTCGGCGGTGTCGACGCGGTGTCATGTCGGCACCGGAGACTCGATCGCGATCGTTGGCCTGTCGGTCAACAAGTCTGCGACGATGCTGCTGCGCGCAGTGGGGCCATCGCTTGCGAACTACCAAGTGGGTGAAGTCCTGGCAAAGCCGACGATGACGGTGTACGACGGAGCCGGCAACGTGGTGGCGACGAACACAGGCTGGAACACGGATGCCGCGCAGGTGGCGATGATCACCCAGGCCGAGCAGCAGGTCGGCGAATTTCCCCTGACCAGTCCGGACGACTCCGCGATGCTGGTGGGACTCAAAGCCGGGCTGTACACGATCCAGGTCAAGGGCGCCGACGGCGGGTCGGGCAACGCACTCGTCGAAGCCTACTACCTACACGACGGAAACTAGGGGGCCTTTCGCGCTTGCGCTGCCGCACGGGCGGGACTGCCTTGGGGGCGCCTTGTCGACCCCCGATTCCAACTTCGTCCACCTCCACGTTCACTCCGACTACAGCCTGCTCGATGGCGCCTGCCGCATCGACAAGCTGATGGACCGGGCCGTGGCGCTCGGACAGAAGGCGCTCGCGCTCACCGACCATGGCAACCTGTTTGGCGCCATTGAATTCTACAACACGGCGAAGGCCAAGGGGCTCAAGGCGCTCATCGGGTGCGAGATGTACCTGGTGACGGGATCGCGGCTCGAAAAGACCGGCCGCTCCGACGAGGGAAAGAGCTTCTACCACATGGGGCTGCTCGCGCGGAATCTCGAGGGCTACCAGAACCTGCTCAAGCTGGTCTCCGACGCGCACCTCAAGGGCTTCTATTACAAGCCGCGCACCGACATCGAAACGCTCGCGAAATACGCCGGCGGGTTGATCGGGTTCACGGGCTGTCTGGCGGCGCTGGTCCCGCAGCACCTGCTGTACGACCGCTACGAGGAGGCCCGAAAGGCGACCGCCCGGTTCGTCGACATCTTCGGGCGCGAGAATTTCTTCGTGGAGATTCAGGACCACGGCATCCCGGAGCAGCTCAAAATCATCCCGGGGCTGCTCAAGCTGGCCGAGGAGTTCAACCTGAAGGTCATCTGCACGAACGACGTCCACTACGTCCGCGCCGAGGACGCCGGTCCGCACGACGCGCTGCTGTGCATCCAGACCGGCTCGAAGATCGCGGACGCAGACCGCATGCGCTTCAGCGGGACCCAGTTCTACCTGAAGTCGCGCGAGGAGATGGAGCGCCTCTTCGGCGAGCACCCGGAGTGGCTCCTGAACACTCAGCTCGTCGCGGAAAAGTGCGACCTGTCGATCCCGTTTCCGAAGGGATCAGAGCGTTATCCGCGCTATCCGCTGCCCCCGGAGGTCAAGAGTCGGTATTCGCCGGCCGAGTACCTCGTCCAGCTCTGCTACAAGGGCCTGCAGCGCCGGTACGGCATCGACCATGACGCGGTCGCAACGCGCCCGGTCGTCGCCGAGCGCCTCGCGAAGCTCAGCAACCTTCCCCCCGGCCAGAAGCCGCAGGCACCCGACTACTCGGGGCTCTCCAACGAGGAGGAGATCGTGCTGCGCATGGGCTATGAGCTCGCGATCATCAACGTCACGGGCTTCGTCGACTACTTCCTGGTCGTCTGGGATTTCATCAACTGGGCGAAGGAGCACGGTGTGCCGGTCGGCCCCGGCCGCGGCTCGGGCGCCGGCTGCCTGGTCGCGTACCTGCTCGGCATCACCAACCTCGACCCCATCCGCTTCAAGCTGCTGTTCGAGCGCTTCCTCAACCCCGAGCGCGTGTCGCCGCCCGACTTCGACATCGACTTCTGCATGCGCCGCCGCGGCGAGGTGATCACGTACGTGCGCGAAAAATACGGCCAGGACTGCGTCGCGAACATCATCACCTACGGCACCCTCGGCGCGAAGATGGTCATCCGCGACGTCGCCCGCGTGCACGACCTTCCGTTCTCGGAGTCGGACCGCCTGGCGAAGATGATCCCCGACGAGCTCAACATCACGCTGGAGGACGCCATCACGAAGTCGGGCGACCTTCGCGGCGAGATCGAGCGCAACCCCGTGGCGCGAAAGATCGTCGACTCGGCGCGCGTGCTCGAGGGCATGGTCCGCAACACCGGCAAGCACGCCGCGGGCATCATCATCACCGACAAGCCGCTCGACGAGTTCGTGCCGCTCACCTCGCAGGAAGGCGATGTCACGGTCCAGTTCGACATGAATTCGGTGGGCAAATTGGGCCTGCTGAAGATGGATTTCCTCGGGCTGAAGACGCTCACGGTCATCAGCGACGCGGTCGACAACGTCCGCCGCACGGCCGATCCGAAGTTCGACATCGACGCGATTCCGCTCGACGACCCGAAGACCTACGCGCTGCTCAACTCCGGCAAGACGGTCGGCGTGTTCCAGCTCGAGTCGGGCGGCATGCAGAACGCCTGCAAGCAGGTCGGCGTGTCGAACATCGACGACATCAATGCCATCGGCGCGCTCTACCGCCCGGGCCCGATGCAGTTCATCCCGGACTACGCGCGCGGAAAGAAGGATCCGTCGACGGTGCAGTACCCGCACCCGCTGCTCGAGCCCGTGCTGCAGGAGACCTTCGGCATCATCGTGTACCAGGAGCAGGTCATGGAGTGCGCGAAGGTGATCGCCGGATACACGCTCGGCGGCGCCGACATGCTGCGGCGCGCGATGGGCAAGAAGGACGCCGACGCGATGGCGAAGGAGCGCGTGAAGTTCGTCGCGGGCGCCAAGGAGAAGCACGGCATCGACGAGAAGAAGGCCAACGAGATCTTCGACCTGCTCAACAAGTTCGCGAGCTACGGCTTCAACAAGTCGCACTCCGCGGCCTACGCGGTGGTCTCGTACCAGACCGCGTTCCTGAAGGCCAACTATCCGGTGCAATTCATGGCCGCGGTGCTCAGCTCGGAAATCGGCAACGCCGAAAAGGTGGCGCACTTCATCGACGAGGCGATCGCCATGGGCATCGAGGTGCACGGGCCCGACGTGAACGAGTCGCGCGAAAGCTTCACGCCGGTAGTGCGTCGCGACCAGCCCGAGGCGACGCCATCGATCCGCTTCGGCCTGGCCGGCATCAAGGGCGTGGGCGAGGTGGCTGCGCGGCGCATCATCGAGGAGATCGAGGCGGGCGGACCGTACAGGGATTTCGCGGACTTCATGATCCGCGTGGACTTGCGCGCCATCAACAAGCGTGTGCTCGAGTGCCTGGTGCTGACGGGTGGATTCGACTTTTCGGGTGCGACGCGCGCGGACCTCTTTGTCCAGATCGACGCGGCGCTGGCCGCGATGGGAGAACTTCAGCGCAAGTATCCTGCGCTGCGGCGCGAGGATCCGACGGCCGCGGCTGCCGCCGCAGCCGTCAAAGAGGACGAGGGCGCGCTGCTGTTCGACCTGGGAGGGATGGACACGCCCGCGCCCCCGCCCCCGCGCGAGAAGCTGGCGGAGGAGTTTGCGCAAATGCTCCGGGTGAACGGCGGCCGCCGCGCGGTCGCGGTCGAGGCCGCGCCGGACGGCACGGAGCCCGCAGGCATGCTCGACCTGGGCGAAGCCCCCGCGCGCCCCCAGGCGACGCGCGCCGCCGCGGCCGCGGCCAAGGCCGATGTCCGGGTCGTCAACGAGACCACGCTCCTGCAGTACGAGAAGGAGCTGCTCGGCTTCTACGTCTCGGGGCACCCGATGGACGCCTACGCCGGCCTGGCTGAGGCGGTCGACACCTTCACGCCGGACGAGCTCCTGTCGCAGCCGGACCGCACGGAATTCCGCCTCTGCGGCATCGCGAGCAACATCGCCAAGAAATATTCCAAGAAGGACAACCGCCTGTGGTCGCCGTTCACGCTTTCGACGCGCCGTGCGTCGCTGGGGTTGAACATGTTTGCCGACGCCTATGCCGCCTATGGCAAGAACCTCGCCGAAAACACGCCGGTGATGGTGCTGGGCAACGTGATCGTCGGGCAGGACGGAGCGCGCATCAACGTGAAGGAGTGCTATCCGCTCGACACGGCGATGGCGCAGGCGGTCAAGAAGCTCACCTGGCTCCTCAAGCCCGACCATCCCCAGGTCGGCGATTTCCTCCGCCTGATGCGCGAGACGCTCAACAAGTACGTGGGCGACACGCGGGTGGAATTCGCATTTGTCATGGACGGCCGGGTGGGGCCCGTGGCCGAGGTGAGCACCGCGCTGACGCTGCGCGTCTTCGGCAAGGCCTTCCAGGCGCTGCGCCGGCATCCCGCGGTCGCGGGTGTGCTCGTCGAGACCAAGCGGCTCGAGTTGAAGCAGGACCGGCGCTGGGAGCGGAAGCGGGCCTGAGCGCTCAGTCGGTCAGGTAGTTCCAGAACCCGCGCGTCTGAGCGCGACCGTCACCGGTTACGATCATTCCCTCGGCGCCCGCGACTGTCTGGATAAACCGGATACCCTCAACCGGGCCGAGCACGAACGCGGTCGTGGAGAGCACGCCTGCGCGCAGGCAGGTGTCGGCGATCACCGTGGCCTGGAGGCAACCATTCGACACCGGGCGGCCGGTGCGCGGATCGACGATGTGGCCGTAGCGCCGGCCCTCGTGCTCGAAATGACGCACGTAGTCGCCGGACGAGGCGACGCCCTTGCCGGGGGGCACCGACAGGGAGCCCGCGGCCGAACCCGGCTTCCGAGGATCCTCCAGGCCGACGGACCACGCGGGCCTGCCGGGCGGCAGGCCGAGCATGCGTAGATCGTGGCCGAGGTCGACGAGCGCGGCGGCGATGCCCTGCTGGCGCGCGATTTCCGCGACGGCGTCGGCGGCCCATTCCTTGCCGAAGCCACCGAAGTCCAGTGCCATGCCCGCGAGCGGCAGTCGCACGCGGCCTGGTTCGAGAGCGACCTTGTCCCAGCCCACGAGTGCCCGGGCGGACGCGATCTCCGCGTCCGAGGGAAGGGAGTCGTGGGTGCGACGGTAGTCCCAGAGACTCAGCAGCGGCGCGGCGGTCACGTCGAGGATGCCGCCTGAAAGCCGGTGCAGGGCGCCCGCGAGTCGAAGCATCTGCTCCATCTCGGGGTCGATCGGCACCCAGTCGCCGCCTGCGGCGCGGTTGATGGCGTTGAGCGCGCTGTCGGGTTGGAACCGCGAGTAGCGCGCCTCGAACCCAGCGACCCAGGCCTGTGCGGCGCGCTCGAAGGCTGCTGCGGGCCCGTCGCTCGAGGCCACGTACACCACGCGGCATTCCGTGCCCAATGCCTTGAACACGAGCGTGCGCAGAGGCTCGGAGGGACCCGAGCCGGCCTCGGGCGGGGGCGGTGGCCTGCGATTGGTGATGAAGAGTGCCATGATCCAGTGGGCGCAGTGAACGGAGGGAAACGAAGGTAACAGAGGTATGATAAACAATCGATAACTTGATGTCGAAGCGCCGGCATCGCTCCGCTCAGCTGCCATTTCTTCACAGCCATCCGGAGTGGGGTGAACAGAAGAAAACGAAGGGAACGAAGCGTCGAGAGGCGGACGCTCCCTGAGTTGGCAGGACCACGCCGGTGTCGCAGGGCATACGATTCTCTCGCTATTGCCCTTGGTCCTCGGTCACCCAATCCCTCTTCGTTCCCCGCTGCTTCTGTTCCAAACACCTGCTCGGTTTGGTTGATTGCGGGCTTCATCACGTCGGTGTTTCTGGGGTTCGAGCTCCCATGCGTGGTCCGGGCTCGACAAGGGTGCCTGCCCGGCTGTGGAGTCGTGGGTGATGTCCTCCTCTCCGTTGATCAATCGTGCCGCGATGGTGCTCCGCCAGGTGTCCGAAAGGCGCCCGGCTGACCAGGTGTTGCGCGAGGTGGTGACATCGCACCGCGAGTGGCCGGCCGTTGAAAAGCGGGATCTGGCCCGAGTGGTATTCGCGTATTTTCGCTGGTTTGGCTGGGTGGACCGCTCCGAAAGCATGCAGCGACAGGTCGAGCAGGCGCTGGAGGTGCAGTCCCGTTTCGATCGGGATCCGACCTCGATCAAGGTCGAGGCGCTCGCCGCGCGCGCGGTGCCTGCCTGGTTGCGCGAGGAGCTGGACCTCGGCCCCGAGCTGCTTCGTCACCTCCAGCGGGATCCCGCCCTGTGGCTGCGTTCGCGCACCGGGCGGCATCGGGACGTTAGCCTAGCCCTGGGCGATTGCGAGGAGGTGCGCGTGGAGCGACGTGACAATCGCTTTGCGTTTCTCGAGTCCGGCGCCGCGCCGCACTGTCCCCCGACCGCGCATGGCGTGTGGCCCGACGACTGTCATCTTGGCGTGCTACGTTACGGCGGGTTGAACGACCTGTTCTTCTCGGCGCCCTTCAGGGAGGGACTTTTCGAGATCCAGGACATCGCCTCCCAGGTCGTCGGGCGCTTCTGTGCCCCGCAGGGGGGCGAGACCTGGTGGGATGCCTGTGCCGGCGAGGGCGGCAAGCTCCTGCACCTCTCGGATCTGATGGGCGGCAAGGGCCTGATCTGGGCGAGCGACCGCTCGGAGCGACGGCTCGAGGTGCTCAAGCGGCGGGCCTCGCGGGCGGAGGTGTTCAACTACCGGTGCGCGCCCTGGGACGGAGGCGCCAGCCTGCCCACGCGCACGAAGTTCGACGGCGTGCTCGTGGATGCGCCCTGCAGCGGTGTGGGCACCTGGCGACGCAATCCTCACGCGCGCTGGACGACCTCGCCGCGCGACGTGGCGGAACTGGCCGCGGTGCAGAAGACCCTGTTGCGGAACGCGGCCGACTCGCTCAAGCCGGGCGGGCGCCTGGTGTACGCGGTGTGCACGCTCACGCGCAGCGAGACCTCGGCGGTGGCCGATGCCTTCAGCGCGGAACGTCCCGATTTTGATCCGGTGCTGCGCGCGACGGTCTGGCCGCAGGACCTCGACGGCAACGGCATGTACCTCGCGGCCTGGCGCCGGCGCTGACACAGGAGGGGCGCCCGTGCGAGGGAAGATCACTTCGGAGACCGTACGGTCGGATTTCAACGACGTGTCGGCGGTTCTCCACTACACGCGGGCCGCGCATGACCTGGGCCTGTGGAAGTCGGAGCGCCTCGTGATCGAGCGTTTTTTCCCGGACCGTGGGGCGCTGCTGCTGGAGGCCGGCTGTGGAGCGGGGCGGGCGACGATTGGGTTGTGGGAGATGGGGTATCGACGGCTCGTGGCGTTCGACTTTGCGGAGGAACTTCTGGACCAGGCCCGGAGCCTGGCGGCGAACCGCGGAGCGGAAGCGATCGGATTCTTTCATGGCGACGCGACCGCCCTGCCGGAAGCGGCGGGTATCGCTGAGCTCCTTGGCGCCGGGGAGGCGGCCGCGGCGCTCGGGCGCGGGGAACGATTTTCGGGCGCGCTCTTCCTGTTCAACGGCCTGATGCAGATCCCGGGACGTGAGCGCAGGCGGGCGGCCCTGCGGCGGATCGCCGACGTCTGCGCACCGGGCGCGCCGTTGGTGTTCACCACGCACGATCGCGATGCCTCGCGCACCGAGCAGGCGCTCTGGCGACTCGAGGCGGTGCGCTGGGAGAAGGGCCTGCAGGATCCTCGGCTCAACGAATTCGGCGACCGGTATTTCGAGGACGAGGCGGGGCGCACGTTCATGCATCTGCCGAACCGGACCGAGATCCTCGAGGACCTCGCCGCCACCGGCTGGAGCCATGCCTACGACGCACTTCGCAGGCAAATCGCCACCGAGACCCGGGCGGTCAGGGATTTTTCGGATGAGTGCCGGTTCTGGGCCGCGAACCGCTCCTGAACTCCGGGATCTCGACCGGTTTCAGCCTAAAAAACGCAGTCGAATTTGAACCACGGAGACGCAGAGGGCACAGAGGATAGCCATTAGGGAGTGCCTGGCATCCGATCTTATTAACCTTCGAGGTGAAGCATGGTTCAGTTCACCATTCTTAATCCTAAGTTCGGCGAATGAATGGAACAGAAGGGAACGAAGGACAAACAGCTTACCACGGAATTGAGAGCGTTGGTTTATTCACCGTTTTGGTAAGTCGATTTTTGCTCAGTGATTTCGTGTAATCGCTTGGTTTGGCCTTCTTTGTTGTCTTCGTTTCCTTCTGTTAGCTGCGTTTTTTAGATTAATTCTGGCTCTGTGTCCGCCGTGTGTCGGTGGTTCAACTACGGTATTTCGATTCAGAGCGTAAACCCCGCGGACGTGGCGTCCGCCACGAAGCCGCGGACAGTGTCGAGCGACATGAAGGGCAGGTCCCGCCCCAGGAACTTGGCGGCCTTGGCGAGGATCTCGTGAGGCACCGTCACGATCGAGCATCCGCACTCGGCCGCCTGCACCACGTTGTACACCTCGCGCACGCTGGCCCAGAGCAGCTCGGACTTGGGGAGGACTCGCAGCAGGCCGACGCACTCGCGTACGACCGGCATCGGATCCCGTCCGGTATCCGCGATCCGGCCTGCGATGATTGACACCACCGAGGGCACCGCGGGGTTGAGCGCCTGCGCGACTTCGCGGACCTGGTCCGGAGACACGACCGCCGTGACGTTCACGCGCACTCCCCGGGACGCGAGGTCCCGGATGAGCGGGGCCGACGACTCGCCGCGCGAGTTGGTCACCGGAATCTTCACGTAAACATTGTCCGCCCACCCCGCGATCTTCAGGGCCTGGCGGCGCATGTCGGGAAAGTCGTCGGAGAGCACCTCCAGCGAGATCGGCTTTGCGGTGACGGTTGCGAGGATGTCGCGGGCGAAGGCCTCGTAGTCGCGGATGCCCGCACGCTTCATGAGCGACGGGTTCGTCGTCAGTCCGTGGATATAGGGCTGACGGTAGAGCTCGAGGATTCCGGCCTTGTCGGCACCGTCGGCGAAGATCCGGATCTTAAGTTCGGGAAGCGTGGACATTGTGGGTTGGGCGCCGGAGGGGGCCGGCCGTGGCAAGCAAGCCATGGAAATCGGCGCGCGTCGAGTCCGCGCCGCCTCATTTTCCCGCCGCCTCAGACCGCGCTTGTCCGGGTCTCCCGCAGGATCTGGTCGACGCCCTCGACGAAGCTCCCGACGACGAAGTCGGGCGGGGCGGAGAGCGTTTCCGCGTATCCAAAATCAATATGCACCGTGCGGACTCCCGCGCGGTGGCCGCACTCGATGTCGCGCCAGCGGTCGCCGATCATCCACGAGCGCGAGAGGTCGAGCCTCAGCGCGGCCGCGGCGTCGAGCAGCATGCCCGGCTCGGGCTTCCTGCGTCGGGAAGGCTGGCCCTGGCCGGGGTCGTAGCAGACCTCGATCAACTCGATCTCCGGAACCAGCCCGAGCAGCTTCGCATGCATGGCCTCCACGACCTCGCGCGCCTGAAGGCCGCGCCCGACGTCGGGCTGGTTCGTGGCCACGACCAGCGCGAAGCCCGCGGCGCGCAGCGCGCGGCACGATTCGGGCACCCCGGGAAAGAGCCTGAAGTCGTCTACCGTGGCGGGAGGGTAGGCCTTGCCCTCGCGAACGACCTGCACGTTGAGCGTCCCGTCGCGGTCCATGAAGACGGCGGGGCGGGGGCTGGGGACGCTCATGGCAGCAGTCGGGACTTTTTCCGGAACACGCGGTAGTTCAACATCAGGAACACCAAAAGCGTGGAGGGGGGGAGTGCAAGCGCCGCCGACAACAGGACGCCCAGCCCGAGCGGCCCGTGGCAGAGATGGAACAGGGTGAGGTTCACCAGGTAGCTCAGCGCGGCGGTGGCCAGGTACTCGGCCAGCTGCCTCCAGGCGTCGTGCCGGTCGCTTGGCAGAGCCCAGAAGCGGTTCATCAGGTAATGCGTTGCCGTGGAGCAGAAAAACGAGCAGCTAAAGGCGATGTCCGGAGCCAGCCATCGTTTGTACACGGCGAGCGTTGCGAACTGCACGAGCGCCGCGACGCCGCCCACGGTGAGGAAACGCAAAAACCTCACTTGCGTCTCGCGCGACGGTATCTTGGCCTTGGACATCGGCCTATCCGAATGAGTGTCACCGGCCTATCGCAACTCCAATTCGCCCAGGTGGGCTGCGGCCTGATCGGCCGCAAGCGGGTGCACGCGCTCGGCCAGCGGGTCGGCCTGCGTTATGCGTGCGATGTGGATGCCACCCGCGCCGCCGAGGTTGCCGCGCTGGCTCCCGGCTGCCGCGCCGTCACCGACCTGCGCACCGTGCTCGCCGATTCGGCGGTCGATGCAGTGGTGATTTCGACAATCAACGCCTCGCTTGCGTCGCTCGCCCTCGAGGCGGTGCGGGCGGGCAAGCACGTGCTCCTGGAGAAGCCCGGAGCGCTGACGGCGGCCCAGCTCCGGGAACTCCAGGCGGCTGCCGCAACCACCGGTTCGCGCGTGCGGCTCGGATACAACCACCGCTTTCACCCCGCGCTGCGCAAGGCCCGCGAACTCGTGGACCGCGGCATGCTCGGTCCGCTCATGTTCCTGCGCGGGCGCTATGGCCACGGCGGACGGCGCGGCTACGACCGCGAATGGCGCTCCGATCCGCGCCTGTCGGGCGGCGGCGAGCTCATCGACCAGGGTGTGCACCTGATCGACCTGGCCCGCTGGTTCCTGGGCGACTTCGAGCGCGTCGAGGGGCATGCGACCACCTATTTCTGGGACATGCCCGTCGACGACAACGCGTTCCTGTCGCTGCGCACCGAGGAGGGGCAGACCGCCTGGCTGCACGTCAGCTGCACGGAGTGGCGGAACCTGTTCTCGCTCGAGCTCTACGGGCGCACCGGCAAGGTCTCGATCGAGGGTCTCGGCGGCAGCTACGGCGTCGAACGCTGCACCTTTTACCGCATGCTCCCCGAGATGGGGCCGCCCGAGACGACGTCGTGGGAGTATCCGCGCGGCGACGACTCGTGGGCGCTCGAGGCCTCGGCCTTCGTCGACGACATCCTGCTCAAGCGTGACCCCTCGCCGGGGCTCGCGGACGGCGCGCGCATCCTCGAGATCGTCGAGTCCGTGTACCAGAAGAGCGGCTACACGTTCGCCGCGCCGGGCGCGCGCTGAACGGCCGAAGTTTCCCGCCTTTCCATGATCATCACCCGATCGCCCCTACGCGTCTCCCTAGGGGGAGGCGGCACCGATCTTCCCTCGTATTACCGGGAGTTCGGCGGCTTCCTGGTCGCCGCGGCGATCGACAAGTACGTGTACATCACCCAGCACCGGACCTTCCAGGAGGAGATCATCCTGAAGTATTCGAAGCTGGAGCGCGTGCGCGAGGTCTCGGAGATCGAGCATCCGATCGTGCGCGAGGCGCTCGCCCTGGTCGGCGCGGGCGACCTGCGCCACCTCGAGCTCACGTCCATGGCGGACATCCCGGGCGGCACGGGCCTGGGGTCGTCGGGCAGCTTTACCACCGCGCTCTTGAAAGCGCTGCACGTCTCCCAGAAGCATCCCGTATCGCCGGCCGAGCTGGCCGAGCAGGCGTGCTCCATCGAGATCGACCGCCTCGGAGAGCCGATCGGAAAACAGGATCAGTACATCGCCGCGGTCGGGGGCATCACGGCGTTCACGTTCCATCCCGACGGCCGCGTCGAGTACCGCCCGGTGCGGCTTGCCGAGGAGACGCTCTACAACCTCGAGGACAACCTGCTGCTGTTCTTCACCGGCTACAGCCGCAGCGCGTCGTCGATCCTCAGGGACCAGAACGACCGCTCGAAACGCAACGACGCGGCGATGCTCGAGAACCTCCATTTCACCAAGGACCTCGGCCTGCGCTCGCTCGAGTGCCTGGAGTCGGGCGACCTGGATCAATTTGCCGCGCTGATGGACCGCCACTGGCGGCGCAAGCGCGAGCGTTCGACGGGCATGAGCAACGAACGGATCAATGCGTGGTACGACCATGCGATGGCCAACGGTGCGCTCGGAGGGAAACTCATCGGTGCGGGTGGCGGCGGCTTCCTCATGTTTTACGCGGGCGACAAGACGCGCCTCCGGCGCGCAATGCGCGAACAGGGACTCGAGGAGGTCCGCTTCCGGTTCGACTTCGAGGGCACGAAGGTCGTCGTGCAGAACTGAGGACAGAGGTCGGAGGTCGGAGGTCGGAGGTCGGAGGTCGGAGGTCGGAGGTCGGAGGTCGGAGGTCGGAGGTCGGAGGTGGGGACAAATTTCAATCAAAAAACGCAATGAACAGAAGGAGACTACGGCAACAAGGGTATGAGGTTCAGATGAGTGAATACGCGGATTGAAACCCGCGCGCTTGACCCGTGAGTTGAGAGGGAAAGCACTCCCAATTTCGAGTTAAGTGGTGTGTCCTTGGTGACCTTCGTTGTCTTCTGTTCCTACCCCTCCTGATTTTAGCTCAAGGTGAACTTACCAACGGAACTTCGACGGAGTGAGGCGAACCTGCCGGTCGCAATTCTGGCGGGTGGGCGTGCCACGCGCCTGGGGGCGATCGCACACGCGGTGCCCAAGCTGCTCGTGGAGGTGGCGGGCGAGCCGTTTTTCGAGCACCAGCTGCGCCTGCTGAGGCGGGCGGGGCTCACCCGGCTCGTGCTGTGTCTCGGACACCTGGGCGAGCAGATCGTCGAACGCTATGGCGACGGTTCGAGCCGCGGAATGCACATCGATTACGTGTTCGACGGGCCGACGCTGCTCGGGACCGGCGGAGCCCTGATCCGTGCCCTTCCGAAACTGGGCGAGGCGTTCTACGTACTCTACGGCGACAGTTACCTGCCCATCGATTATCGCGCCGCCGGCCGCGCGTTCCTGGACTCGGGCCGGCTCGGGCTCATGACGATTTACGAAAACGCGGGCCGTTATGACACCAGCAACGTCTGGTTCGAGGACGGTGGCATCCGTTTGTACGACAAGCGCGCTCCCGATCCGAGAATGCGACACATCGATTACGGCTTGGGCGTATTCAGCGCGGAGGCCTTCGATGGCTGGCCCCGCGACGAGGCGGTGGATCTCGGGGACGTCCAGCGCACCCTCGCCGCGCGGGCCGAGCTGGCGGGGTTCGAGGTGCGCGAGCGCTTTTACGAGATTGGGTCGCCGGCGGGCCTTCTTGAGCTCGACACCTACCTGAGGGCGAAGGCCAGCCCCGAAAACTAGGCGCGGCGGCAGGCGCGCTTGTCTCCGCCCGTGCCCGCCTCAAGCCTCGCGAGCCATGGACAATGAAGCCTCCCCCCAGTCCCCGCAGGGCGAAATCGTCATCCGCACCCTGGCGATGCCGGCAGACACGAACTCGAACGGCGACGTGTTTGGCGGCTGGCTGATGTCGCAGATGGACATGGGCGGCGCGGTGCTCGCCCGAACCACCGCCCACAGTCGCGTGACGACCGTGGCGGTCGACGCGATGGCGTTTCACCATCCGGTCCTCGTGGGAGACATCGTGACGTGTTACGCCTCGCTCCTCCGGATCGGGCGCACCTCGATGAAGATCGATGTCCAGGTGTGGGTGAGCCGGAAGACGGACGGCGAGCCCGTGAAAGTGACCGAGGGTGTGTTCACCTACGTGGCGATCGGTCCCGATGGCCGGCCGCAGCCGGTGAAGCGGTGATGCCGCGGTTTTCGACTTTTCGACGGGCTGGATTGAGGCTTTTCTAGCGACCCATGTCCTATTCCAGCCAGCACCTGACTGAGACCGCGGCGATCGTGGCGCGAATTGATCCTGCCGACTGCGAAGCGTGTGTCGCGGAACTGCGAGCGGTGCGCGAGCGCGGCGGGCGGCTGTTCATCTTGGGCGTTGGTGGGAGCGCGGCGAATGCCAGCCATGCGGTGAACGATTTTCGCAAGATCGCGGGCATCGAGTGTTATGCGCCGACCGACAACGTCTCCGAGCTCACCGCACGGACCAACGACGAGGGCTGGGCGACGGTGTTCGCCGCCTGGCTCGTGACCAGCCGCCTCTCGGCGCGCGACGCGTTGCTCGTCTTCTCGGTGGGCGGAGGGAGTCTGGAGAAGAACATCTCCGCGAATCTGGTGCATGCCGTGCAGCTCGCGAAAAAGGTCGGTGCGCGGGTGATCGCGGTCGTCGGCAAGGATGGCGGCTACGCCGGCGCGACGGCCGACGCGCGGGTGATCGTCCCTGTGGTCAACCCGGAGAACGTCACCCCGCACACCGAGGCGTTCCAGGCGGTATTGTGGCACCTGTTTGTCTCGCATCCGGACCTGAAGTTGAACGCGACCAAGTGGGAATCGGTGGGTGCGACGCCTAAAGACCGCCATTGAACCACAGAGACTCAGAGATCACAGAGCCTGAAACCGAAGCAAGGGGCGGAATCGGCGCCCACCTCGGAGGTGAAAGAGATTCGATACGAAATTTCCGCCCAACTGCATTTCTCCGTGTTCTCTGCTCGTCCGCCGCAGCCTTGGCGAAGGTGGGTGTCTCTGTGATTCAAATACAACTGTGTAATTTAGGATGAGCCACTCACGACTGCTTCTCCTGGTCGCTTCGGTGCTGGCGTTTGCGGCCTGCACGCCGGCCGGGTCGGCCCGGACGAAGATCGTCGGGTACTGGCCGAGTTGGACGGGCGACCCTGCGACGATCGAATACCGCTGCCTGACGCACGTGATGTACGCCTTCGCCTTGCCGGAGGACCGGGGCGACGGAACGCTGCGCCCGCTTCGGAATCCGGAGGTGCTGGACCGCATTGTCGCAGCCGCCCATGCGCGGGGAGTTCATGTCCTGCTGTCGGTCGGCGGCTGGCAGGATGGCAGGAGTCCAGGATTCGACCGGCTGGCCGCGACCCCGGGCACGAGGGCACGCTTCGTGGCGGCATTGCTTGCGCTGGTGAAGGCGCACCGCCTGGACGGCATCGACATCGACTGGGAGTATCCGAAGGGTGGCGACAATCCGGCTCATTACGCCGCGCTGATGAGCGAGCTGGGCGCGGCCCTGCACGCGCGGGGCCTGCTGCTGACCGCCGCGGTGCCCGCGCTGGGCGGGGACGGGGACTCGATTCCGAGCGGAGTGTTCTCATGCGTGGATTTTCTCAACCTCATGGCCTACGACGGCGGCGAGGGTGCGGCGCATTCGCCGATCAAACTTGCCGAGGACTCCCTGGCATACTGGCGTTCGCGCGGGTTGCCCAAGGAGAAGGCTGTGTTGGGAGTGCCGTTTTACGGGCGGCCCGGCTATGTCGGATACGCCCGGATCGTCGAGTCCGGTGCCGACCCGGAGAAAGACGAATTCCACGACATTCATTACAACGGGCTCCGTATGGTCCGTGCCAAGACGCGGCTCGCGCTCGCGCAGGGCGGGGGCGTCATGATCTGGGAGCTGTCGCAGGACCTCCCCGGGAGCAGGTCTTTGCTGCGCGCGATCTACTCCGAGGCCGAGCAGGATCGGAATTGATCCTGAAAAACGCCGTTATAGGAGGAGACGAAGATAACAAAGAAGGCCGAGCCAAGCGATTACACGAACTCACACCGAGCCAGAGTCGACTCACCCAAACGGTGAACAGATCAACGTTTGTGATTGCCTCGATTTGGTGGACAGAGAGTTGAGTTGTTCATCAAGCTCCCGGAGTTCCCGGCCTGCCTTTACCCGTAAGGGTGGCCGGGAACTGGAGGGAGCTTTGTGAACAACTCAACTGGGAT